>Ga0233372_1000008_pt1 | contig 93556 bp, 72 predicted proteins | sample ElkDunMinimDraft_4_FD_191538 | JGI IMG/M metagenome (GOLD analysis project Ga0233372, IMG submission 191538) | Fecal eukaryotic communites from dung pellets of Tule Elk in California, USA - Elk Dung D8 | ecosystem: Host-associated > Mammals > Digestive system > Large intestine > Fecal | place... | reverse complement strand
CGGTCGAGCGCGTCGAGGACCTCGTACGACTCCTCGAGGAGGTACTGCTGGAGGGAGGCGTGGGTCTGCTCGCGGGTCCACGGGCATTCGACCCGCAGCTGGTCCATCACCGCGACGAGGTCGAGCAGGCGTGCGCCCGGCAGGTCGTACGAGCCGAAGACGATCTCGATCTCGCCGGCGGGGTCGGCGCCGTTCGCCGAGCGGTCCAGGAGGCTGTCGGCGAGGGTGTGCGCCCATTCGACGTCGCCGCTCGGGGCGATCCAGACGGTGCCGGCGGCAGCGTCCGTGAGACCGCCGAGCGTCTCGACGCGCACGTCGATCCCTGCGGCACGCACAGCCTCCACCGTCGGGTCCTCCTCGGGCGCCAGGACGAGCGACGCCGCGCGGAGCGCATCCCAACCCTCGAGAGTCAGCAGGCCGGGGGCGACACGAGGGCTGGTGACGAGGATCCTCACTCGCTCGACTCTACGCCGCGGCACTGCTGGGCGGCGGGGAGCGTCGCGGGGTCGACCTCCTCGAGCTGCTCGCGCGCGACCGACAGCTGGAGGCCCGGATCGGGCTGCCCCTCGATGTTGATCCCGAAGCGCGGATCGACCGCCGCGTCGAGGCGCACCAGCTCCTCGGTGACCACCGCGGAGCCGTCGGCGAGGAGCTGCTCGGCGTTCTCCTGCGTCGGCGTGGTGCCGGTCTCGTCGGCGCCGATCGCTGTCCGCAGGGCCTGGCTCTTGAAGTCGCGCTCGAGGATCTCCACGATGTCGTCGAGCTGGTCGTCGCCGATCAGCTCCTCGAGCTGCTGGAGGTCGGCGGGCCGCAGCTCGTACTCCGACGGCGCCACCTCGATGCCCCGGTCGGCGGCGACCTTCTCCGCCCCGGCGAGCTGCAGCTGCTGCGTCGCGATCACCTGGCGCACCGCTCCCTGGCCAGGCGCCTGGCCACCCTGGACGGCAGCTGCGGTGGCGAGATAGGTGCACCCGGCGTCGGCGAGGGCTGAGAAGCGGTCCATCGACAGGCGCGTGTCCCCGACCACGACGGCCTCGCCCGGGAAGGTCGACCCGCACCCCGCGAGCACGAGCGAGGCGGCGGCAGCGGCGAGGAGCGGGCGCAGGGGACGACGACGGGGCATGCGGGAAGGTCCTCTCGTACGGATGCGTGACGCGGGACACAGCCTAGCCACACCCCTTGGCACCACCCACCCCGGACGTCATCCCGATCGCGGGTCGGAACCCTCCGTACGTATGACGTCCGGGTGGACGCGACGTACGGGGCTACAGGACGCCGAGCTCCTTCTGGACGGCCGTCGAGAGATCGACGTCGACGTTGCCGAGGTAGACCCACACCCGCTCCAGCACCTCGTCGGTCACTCCGTCGTCGAGGTGTCCGGCAATGTTGTTCGCGAGACGAGCGCGCGCCGCGTCGTCGAGCACCTCTCGGTAGAGCGTCCCCGGCTGGCCGAAGTCGTCGTCCTCGGGGTGCAGCTCGTACGGGGCGCGGATCTGCTCCCCTGCCGCGGCCCAGCCCTTGCCGTCGGTGTAGCGCGGGTCCGCCGCCGGCCCTCCGTACGAGTTCGGCGCGTACACCGGCATCGACGGGTCGTTCCAGCCGTACCTCATCGACCCGTCCTTGGAGTAGCTGTGCACCGGCGACCTCGGCGCGTTCACCGGCAGCTGCGCGTAGTTCGTGCCGATCCGGTAGCGGTGCGTGTCGGCGTAGGAGAACACGCGACCCAGGAGCATCTTGTCCGGGCTCACGAACACCCCCGGCACCAGGTTGCTGGGCTCGAACGCCGCCTGCTCGACCTGGGCGAAGAAGTTTGCCGGGTTCTCGTCGAGAGTCAGGGTCCCGACCGGGATCCGCGGGTAGTCCTTCTGCGAGATCGTCTTGGTGAGGTCGAAGATGTTGAACCGGTACGACTCCGCCTCCGCGAACGGCACGATCTGCACCTCGAACGACCAGCTCGGGAAGTTGCCCTCCCCGATCGCGTCGAAGAGGTCCTTGCGGTGCAGGTCGGGGTCGCTCCCGGCGAGGCTGTCGGCCTCCTCCTGCGTCAGGAAGTCGATGCCCTGGTTGGTCTTGAAGTGGTACCGGACCCAGAACCTGTCGCCGGCCTCGTTGATCCACTGGTACGTGTGCGAGCTGAAGCCGTCCATGGTCCGGTACGACCTCGGGATCCCGCGGTCGCCCATCAGCCACATCACCTGGTGCGCGGACTCCGGCGACAGCGTCCAGAAGTCCCACTGCATGTTGTGGTCGCGCAGGCCGGAGTCGGGCATGCGCTTCTGCGAGCGGATGAAGTCCTGGAACTTCATGGGGTCGCGGACGAAGAAGACCGGCGTGTTGTTGCCGACCATGTCGTAGTTGCCCTCGTCGGTGTAGAACTTCAGGGCGAACCCCCGAGGGTCACGCCAGGTGTCGGGGCTCCCCTGCTCGCCCGCCACGGTCGAGAAGCGCGCGACCATCGGCGTCGTCCGGCCCGGCTGGAAGAGCGACGCCTTCGTGTACGCGCTCACGTCGCCGGTGATCTGGAGGTGGCCGAAAGCGCCCGACCCCTTCGCGTGCACCACCCGCTCCGGCACCCGCTCACGGTTGAACTGCGCCATCTTCTCGATCAGGTAGTGGTCGTGGAGCGCGATCGACCCGAGGTCTCCCTGGGTCAGCGAGTGCTCGTCGCTCTCGACCGGGATCCCGGCGTTGGTGGTGGTCGGATCGGTCATCAGGTCACTCCTTGGTCGATGGTCGACCGGCGGGTGCCGTCTCGGCAGAGCCGCACTGCGCGCACGTCCCCCAGAAGACGACCTCGGCGGCCGCGATGTCGTACCCGTGGGCGTCGTGCGGCGAAAGGCACGGCGCAGACCCGCTGACGCAGTCGACGTCGTCGACCCGTCCGCAGACCTCGCACACGAGGTGGTGATGGTTGTCGGCCGTCCGTGTCTCGAAGCGGGCGGGCGAGCCGGCGGGCTGGATCCGCCGTACGAGGCCGTTCTCCGCGCACGCGGCCAGCACGTCGTACACCGCCTGGACGGAGATCGACCCGAGTGCTTCCCGTGTCGCGGCCGTCAGCGTGTCGGCGGTGGCGTGAGGGCGGTCGCGAAGGGCGCTCAGGACGGCGATCCGCTGCCGCGTCACCCTCATCCCGGCCTCGCGCAGCGCCGACTCGGCATTCCAGACCATGGTTCCCGGCACCTCTCCACCGTGCGACGGGATGGGTGAGGCTGCAAGCCGGGCCACACCGCGGGGCCGTCCTAGGCTCGTGCCATGGAGATCTGGGTCAATCCCGCCTGCAGCAAGTGCCGTACCGCGGTCGCCGCGCTCGACGAGGCCGGTGCCGACTACACCGTACGGCGCTATCTCGACGAGCCGCCGACGATCGAGGAGCTCGCCGAGGTGGTGGCGCGCCTCGGGCTCGAGCCGTGGGACGTCGCCCGAGCCAAGGAGGCGCGCGAGGCCGGACTCGCAGCGATCCCGAAGGACGCCGAGCACCGTACGGAGTGGCTGGCGGGCCTCGTCGCCCATCCGCGGACGATCCAGCGCCCCATCATCACCACCGACGACGGGACGACGGTGATCGCCCGTGACCCGGCGACGCTCTCGCGGGTCCTCTCTGAGTGACTCGCGAGCGCACGCGGAGTGGCTCGCGAGCGCACGCGGAGTGGCTCGCGGGCTAGGGGGCGGCGGGGGCGATGACCGTGTCGATCAGTACGCGGCACCAGTCCATGAGCGCGGTGTCGCGCAGCGGCTGGCCTCCGACCTTCGCGGTCTTCGGCCGCGGCACGAGGAGGAGCCGCGCCGTCGTCTTGACCACCGATCCCGGGTAGACCCGCTTGAGCCGCAGCTGGCGGGACTCGGGCAGGTCGACACCGGAGATGCGGATGTTGTTGCCGGCCACGGTGAGCTCGGAGATGCCGACGTCGCGCGCCCGTACGCGCAGCCGCGCAACCCCCAGCAGCGCCTCGACCGCCGCGGTCGGCTCGCCGTACCGGTCGACGAGCTCGTCGCGGACCTCGGCGACCTCCTCGTCGGACCGGACGTCGGCGAGGCGCTTGTACATCTCCAGCCGTAGCCGCTCGCTCGGCACGTAGTCGTGCGGCAGGTGCGCGTCGACAGGGAGCTCCAGCTTGACCTCGTGGACCTCTTCACCCTGGTCACCGCGGAACGCGGCCACGGCCTCGCCGACCAGACGGACGTACAGGTCGAACCCGACGTCGGCGATGTGACCCGACTGCTCGCCGCCGAGCAGGTTGCCCGCGCCACGGATCTCGAGGTCCTTCATCGCGATCGCCATGCCGCCACCGAGCTCGGAGTGCTGCGCGATCGTCGAGAGCCGCTCGTGGGCGGTCTCGGTGAGCGGCTTCTCCGGCGGGTAGAGGAAGTAGGCGTACGCCCGCTCGCGCGACCGCCCGACGCGGCCACGGAGCTGGTGCAGCTGCGAGAGGCCGAGCATGTCGGCCCGCTCCACGATCATCGTGTTGGCGTTGGAGACGTCGAGCCCGGACTCCACGATCGTCGAGCAGACCAGCACGTCGTACTTCTTCTCCCAGAAGTCGACCATGATCTGCTCGAGCTGGTGCTCGCCCATCTGGCCGTGCGCCATCGCGATGCGGGCCTCGGGGACCAGCTCCTTGAGGTGCTTGACGGCCCTGTCCATCGAGTTGACGCGGTTGTGGATGTAGAAGGCCTGCCCGTCGCGCAGCAGCTCGCGCCGGATCGCCGCGACCACCTGCCGGTCCTCGTACGGCCCGACGAAGCTGAGCACCGGGTGCCGTTCTTCCGGCGGCGTCTGGATCGTCGACATCTCGCGGATGCCCGTCACCGCCATCTCGAGCGTGCGCGGGATCGGTGTCGCGGACATCGAGAGGACGTCGACGGCGGCGCGCAGCGTCTTGAGCGCCTCCTTGTGCTCGACGCCGAAGCGCTGCTCCTCGTCGACGACGACGAGGCCGAGCTTGGGGATCTTGACCCCCTTCTGAAGCAGCCGGTGGGTGCCGATCACGAGGTCGACCGAGCCGTTGGCGAGCCCGTCCAGGACCTCCTTCGACTCCTTCTCGGTCTGGAACCGCGACAGGGCCTTGATGACGACGGGGAACTGCGCGTAGCGCTCGGCGAACGTCGCGAAGTGCTGCTGCACGAGCAGCGTCGTCGGCACCAGGACGATGACCTGCATGCCGTCCTGGATCGCCTTGAACGCGGCGCGCACCGCGATCTCGGTCTTGCCGTAGCCGACGTCACCGCAGACCAGCCGGTCCATCGGGACGGGCCGCTCCATGTCGCGCTTGACCTCGTCGATGGTCGCGAGCTGGTCGGGCGTCTCGTGGTACGGGAAGGCGTCCTCGAGCTCGCGCTGCCACGGGGTGTCTCCCCCGAAGGCGTGGCCCTGCGTCGCCTGCCGCGCCGCGTACAGCTTGATGAGCTCGCCGGCGATCTCCTTGACGGCCTTGCGGGCGCGCGACTTGCGCTTGTTCCAGTCGGCGCCACCGAGCCTGTCGAGCGAGGGCTGCTCGCCGCCGACGTAGCGCGTGACCTGGTCGAGCTGGTCGGTCGGCACGAACAGGCGGTCCGGCGGTTGGCCGCGCTTCGATGCGGCGTACTCGATGACGAGGTACTCGCGGACGGCACCCTGGACGGTGCGCTGCATCATCTCGACGTACTTGCCGACGCCGTGCTGCTCGTGCACGACGTAGTCGCCGGGCGTGAGCTCGAGCGGGTCGATCTGCTTCTTGCGGCGCGAGGGCATCTTGCGGTCGTCACGCGGAGCGGCCGCCGTCTGCCCGACGAGGTCGTCCTGGGTGAGCACGACGAGGTCGATGCGCTCGGCGACGAAGCCGTGGTCGATCTCCCCGCACACGACGTGCACGACGTGCGGTGTGAGGTCGGCGGCGGTGATCGTGGGATGGAAGCGGGCGGGGATGTCGTGCTCGCCGAGCACCTCCACGCTGCGTGCCGCCTGCCCCTCCCCCGGGGTGACGAGCGCGATGCGGGTGCCGGACGACAGCCAGCCCTTGAGGTCGACGAGCGCGCGCTCGACCTCGCCCCGGTACGACGGGGTCGCCGCGAACGGCAGGTTGACGCTGTCGGCGTCGAAGCGCTCGAAGCCCTCCCCGGTGGTCGAGTAGCCCTCCCCGGTGGTCGAGTAGCCCGAGCCCCCACCCTCCCCGGTGGTCGAGTAGCCCGAGCCCCTGGGCGAGGGCGTATCGAGACCCTCGTCCCGCAAGAACGGCGAGGTGGACCACCAGGCACGACCCGAGGCGAGGGTGTGCTGGCGTACGTCGCCAAGGCTCCAGTACGCCGCCGCTCCGAGGTCGATCGGAGCCTTCCCGCCGCCTGCGGCCGCGGCCCACGACGCCGCCAGGAACTCGTCGCTCGTCGCGACGAGGTCGTGCGCCCTCGTACGAACCCGCTCGGGGTCGCAGACGACGACGGTCGCGTCCTGGGGAAGCAGGTCGACCAGCAGCTCCATGCCGTCGACGAGCGCCGGCGCGAGGGACTCCATGCCCTCGACGGCGACACCCGCGGCCAGCTTGTCGAGCATCTCGGCGAGCTCGGGGTGCGCCTCCGCCAGCTCTCGGGCGCGGGCGCGGACGTCGTCGGTCAGGAGGAGCTCACGGCACGGCGGCGCCCACACGTGGTCGACGGGCTCGGTCGACCGCTGGTCGGCAACGGAGAAGTGCCGGATCTCGTCGACCTCGTCCCCGAAGAACTCGACGCGCAGCGGATGGTCCTCGGTCGGTGGGAAGACGTCGATGATCCCGCCGCGCACCGCGAACTCGCCGCGCTTGGTGACCAGGTCCACGCGGGCGTACGCAGCATCGGCCAGACCCTGGACCACGTCGTCGAGGTCCGCCTCGTCACCACGGTTCAGGGTGACTGGGACGAGGTCGGCAAGGCCCGCCACCTGAGGCTGGAGCACCGAGCGGATCGGCGCGACGACCACCTGGAGCGGTCCTGCGTCCGGGGTCGATCCCGGGTGCACGAGGCGGCGCAGCACCGCGAGCCTCCGCCCCACCGTGTCCGAGCGGGGCGAGAGCCGCTCGTGCGGCAGGGTCTCCCATGCCGGAAACTCGGCGACCAGCTCCGGCCCGATGAGCGAGCCGATCTCCTCGGCCAGCTCCTCGGCCTCGCGGGCGGTCGCGGTCACGACGAGCACGACCGGGCTCGCCTGCACCAGGGCAGCAGCGAGGAACGGACGCAGGGACGGTGGTGCCGACAGGTCGAGCGCCGAGACGCCCGCGCGACGGTCGGAGACCGTACGGGCGAGCGTGGGATCGGCGGCGACGACCTCGGCCAAGGCGTGCAAGGACATCGTGTCCAGAGTAGTCGCACGCACCAGGGGCGGTCCCGCGCCCGACGCCAGGGCCCGACGCCAGGCTCGGCGGCGTGCAATCGACGAACCAATCCCCTGCGACCGGTGTAGCGTCGGCGACCTGAGAGCTCCCCCGCCCATCGATGCGGACGCACCCCAGGAGGTGCCATGGTTGAGCGACGCCGACGCCCGGGGGCTGCGGCCGCCGTCCTCGTACTCGGTCTCGTCGTCGCCGGGTGCTCCCCCGACACGAGCGACGCCGCAGACCCGTCGCACGCGAGCGGAACCCTGCAGACCGCACGCGAACACGTCCAGCAGACATCGACGCTCGCCTCGCCGTCCGAGCGTGCGCCGCGCCGCCCTGTCGCCCGCAGGTGCGGTCGGGCGGGCCGCCACGGTCCAGCGCGTGCGCCGCGCGGTGCACGCCGGGTCACCGTCCGCACCAACCTGGCGTCCGCCGCGCGCCGCGCCCCGGCGGGGACGACGTTCTGGCTCGCCAGAGGCGTCCACCGGATCGGCGGCGGCGCCTACAGCCAGGTGCGACCGAAGGACGGACAACGATTCGTCGGCGCCCCCGGAGCCGTCCTCGACGGTCAACATCGCAACCTCTACGCCTTCGGCGGGCACGCCCGCCGGGTGGTGGTCGCCCATCTGACGATCACCCGGTTCGGCCGCCGGGGCACGACTCAGAACGAGGGCGTCGTCAACCACGACGCCGGGCACGGCTGGCGGATACTGCACAACGACGTCCGGCGCAACGCCGGCGCCGGCGTCTTCGTCGGCAGCCACAACGTCCTGCGCGGCAACTGCCTAGCCGCCAACGGCCAGTACGGGTTCAGCGCGTACGAGCCGTCGGGGGTCACCGGCGTCCGTCTCGTCCGCAACGAGATCACAGGCAACAACATCGACGACTGGGAACGCCGCGAGCCAGGATGCGGGTGCAGTGGAGGCGGGAAGCTGTGGGAGACGCAGGGGGCGGTCCTCTCCGGGAACTGGGTGCACCACAACCGCGGCGTCGGGATCTGGGCGGACACCAACAACACCGGGGTCGCGATCGTCAGGAACTACTTCGCGCGCAACCGCAGCGAGGCGGTCATCTACGAGACGAGCTACAACGCTCGCATCGTCGCCAACACCTTCGTCCGCAACGGCATCTGGGCGGGCCGTCGGCAAGCCGGCTTCCCCGTGGCCGCGATCTACGTGTCGGAGTCCGGCAGCGACCGCCGCGCCGGCCGCCGGTACGGCAGCATGTTCCGTATCTCGCACAACCACTTCGTCGACAACTGGTCGGGCGTCGTCGCCTGGGAGAACGCCGACCGCTTCGCCGGGTCGCCGGCCAACACGAGTACCGATGCCACCACGCTCGTCGCGCCCAGGACGGCCACGGTGAAGGCCTGCTCGGACCCCGCCACGATCAGCCGGCGTCCGTACTACGACGACTGCCGCTGGAAGACGCAAAACCTCCTCGTGGACCACAACCTGTTCGTCTTCCGCCGGTCACAGATGCCGGCGGCCTGCACGCCCTCGCGCGGTTGCGGCATCATGGCGCTGGTCTCCAACTGGGGCAGCTATCCAGACTGGTCGCCGTACAAGGGACGCGTCGTCGAGGACCAGGTGACATTCCGGCAGCACAACCGCTGGACCGCGAACCGGTATATCGGTCCCTGGCGGTTCATGGCCCACGAGCTCTGGCACACGGTGAGCTGGAAGGGCTGGCTGTCCAGCCCGTACCGCCAGGACGCGCACAGCACCCGCCGTTGACGTCAGCGCGCGATGGCCGGGTCGGCCTCGGCGACCCCGAAGATCGAAGCGCCAGGGCTGGTGGGGGTGTCCTTCCACAACGCCCACGGGCTCACGCCGCTGCGATACATCGACTCGAGCGCCGAGCGCTCCTTCAGCGTGTCCATGGGCGCCCAGAACCCGTCGTACCTGACGGCCCGGAAGCGTCCCTCTCGCGCTGCCCGGACGCAGGCGTCCATCACCAGGTCCTCGCCCTCGGCGAGGTAGTCGAAGATGGCTTGGCGCAGGACGAAGTAGCCGCCGTTGATCCACATCGCCATGTCGGCGACCGGGACCAGACCCGAGACCTTCCCGTCCTCGTCGATGTCGACCACGTGGAACGAGTCCTGAGGCTTCACGGCGAGGAACTGCCCGACGGCGTCTCCATCGGCGAAGTCCTCGACGAGCGTGTCCATCGGGGCGTCGGTGAGCACGTCGCCGTAGTTGGCGAGGAAGATCTCGTCGCCCTCCAGGTACGGGCGTACGCGGCGCAGCCGCTCACCGATCGCCGTGTCCACACCCGTGTCGACGAACGTGATCGTCCAGTCGCTGATGTCGGTGCCGAGCAGCTCGACGTGCTGCCCGCCCTTGGTGAGGACGAAGTCGTTCGAAGCCGTCTCGCGGTAGTTGAGGAAGTAGTCCTTGACCGCCTCGGCACCGTGCCCCAGGCACAGGACGAACTCGGTGTGCCCGAAGTGCGCGTAGTAGCGCATCACGTGCCACAGCACCGGGCGGTGCCCGATCGGCATCATCGGCTTGGGCAACGACTCGTTGTCCGCTCTCATCCGCATGCCCAGCCCGCCGCAGAACAGCACGACCTTCATGAAGTCCCCCTGGTTTTCCCCCGGGTGCGGCCTCCGTCGAGGGGTTCGAACATGGCCGAGGCGCACACCTTCTGTTTGTGCGATAGTGACCGTTGTCCTCCCTGCGCGCAGGAGTTTTCATGGACTCCCTGAGCCCCTCCGACCCCACAGCGTCGCGCGGTGCCCGCGCGACGCTGGTCTGGCTGGTCGTCGCCGCTGTCGCCCTCGTGGCACTCGTCGCACTGACGGTGGTCGTCGCGCTCGGTGGTGCCGGGGGAGGAGATGACGCGGTACGCGAGCTCTTCCGGCCGGACGACGTCTGGGGCACGACCCAGGAGCGCGTCGACCACCTCGTCGAAGGGCTCGACCCTCGTACGTGCCTGGTGCTCCTCCTGCTGATCGGCGGCGTGATCGCTGCGGCGCGCCGGTCGGCCCGGCCCCTGCTCCTGGCGCTGTGGGCCGCGAGCGTCACGGTCCTCACGACGACGGCGCTCCAGGTCGCCCTCCAGCGTCCCGACACCCACGGAGAGACACCTGGGCTCGGCGGGAGCTATCCGTCCGGCCACGTCGCCACGCTCGTCGTGTGCGTCGGCACCGTGGTCGTCCTCGCAAGGCTGGAGCGCCACCTCGCTGCGTGGGCGGCGGTCGCGCTCGCCGGCGCGGCGATGGGGGCTGCCCTGCTCCTGCAGGCGGCGCACTGGGCGAGCGACGTGGTCGGCGGCGCGCTGCTGGGGACGGTCGTGCTCGCCTCGACCGCCCTCCTCGCCCGTGTGGGCACTGCCCGGCCTCATCGGTCGTCCACCAGGGTCGATAGCACCCGATAGAGGTCGTCGAGCTCCTTGCGGTAGCCCTCGAGGACGCCGAGCGTCGCGTCGCGGGCCTGCGGGCTCGAGGCCGCTGCCCCCTCGATGGCCCGGAGGAGCCGGTCGACCTCGACGTGGTCGATGCGCTGGGACGTCCCCTCCTGCCCGACCTCCCGCAGGAGGCGCGCATTCTTCTCGGCATAGCCCAGCGACACGACCGGTGCACCGGCCAGCAGAGCGGCGATCACGTTGTGGAACCGCGACGCCACGACCACCCCCGCGACGGCCGTCTCCTCCATCAGCCCGGTCATCGTCACCGCCGCGCTGACATCGACCGCCACCGCCCCCCGAGACCGGGCGCGCGTCGCGATCTCGTGCGCGAGGGGGAGGTCGGCCACATCCCCCACGATCGTGCGCACCTCCTTGCCGGAGTCGACCAGGGCGCAGACGGCATCGGTCATGGCCGCCGTGTAGCGCTCCACCCCGACCTCGCCGAGCGCACCGCCGTACCGCATGACGCCGAGCACCACGAGGTCACGCCGCCGCGGGCGCGGGGCGGGCGCAGGGAGCCCGAACGCGAGGTCGGGGTAGACGGCGGCGTCCTTCCGAGGGGCGCCGGACTGCTCCATCGCCGCCCGCGAGGCCGCGTCGCGATAGCTCACGTGGTGGGCGAGGCGCACCGTCCACGCGTGCAGGGCGCGCGTGACCAGGGCACCCGCCGGCTCCGCTCCCACGGCCACGAGGGCGACGCGGCGTCCTCGGAGCCGGGCGCACGCGACGGCGAGGAACATCCAGTACGGCAGGCTCCAGGGCTGGGCCAGGAGCGTCGTCTCCAACACTCCCGTCCCCGGGACGACGAGGACGTCCACCGACCCCACGGCCCGGAAGGTCCGGGGGACGTCCCACAGCCGACTCAAGGCTTTGAGAGTGACGTCGACCGGTCGCGGGTGCGTGCGCGACGGCCGGTACGTCATCAGCCGCGTGGCCGAGACACCGTGCTCCCGCTCGACCTCGTCGGGACCGGCGACGAACGCGCGCACCTCGACCCCCGGATGGCGGGCTCGCAGCGCGGCGAGAAAGGCCGTCAGGGTGGCCTCGTTGCCGATGTTGCCCATTCCGAAGTAGCCGAAGACCCCGACCCGCGGCGGTGCCGGGCTCACGAGACCACGACCCGTTCCTCGAGCGAGACGCGCTGCCGGCGCGGCGACAGGCAGCTCGCGAGCCAGGTACCGACCTCGGCGAGGCACCGGCGCCGCTCTGCGCTGGTGAGCCGGGCGCGACGGATGTGGTCGACGTACCCCCCGACGTACTCGGCGTACATCCGCACCATCGGGTGGCGGAGCCGGTCGGCCCTGCGGGGTTCGAGGGCGGCTGCCCGCGCTCTGCGGTCACCGGCGCGGGTGGCCCGGCCGGCGTGGTCACGCCGGAGGTAGAGGACTTCGGGCACCTGTACGAAGGCGCCGCGCAACGCGAGACCTGCGACGAAGACGCGGTCGGCGTTGTAATAGCTCCCGTGCTCGCCGACGTTTCTGAGAACGTCGGTCCGGATCACGCCGTAGAAGTCGTTCCCGCCGGGGACGTACAGCAGACTGCGCAAGCGGGCAGCGGGGTCGGGGTTCGTCGTGTCGAGGGCGTACGGCTCCTTGTACACCGTCTCCCCCGCTGCGTCGATGACCGCGTCCCAGGCGTGGGCGAGCACAGCCTGGGGGTTCGTCTGGAGCAGCCCTACGCATCGCTCGACCAGATCAGGGGCGTAGAGGTCGTCGTGGGAAGCCCACTTGAAGTACCTCCCGCGTGCGTGCGGGACGAGGATGTTGTGGTTGGGCCCCGCTCCGATGTTCTCGACCTGCCGCACGTACCGGATCCGCGGGTCGAGGGACGCGAACTCCTGACAGATGTCCGCAGTGGAGTCGGTCGAGGCATTGTCCGAGATCACCAGCTCGAAGTCGGGGAAGGTCTGGGCGAGCAACGCCTCGAGCGACTGTCGAAGATAGTTCTCACCGTTGTAGACGGGCAGCCCGATGGTCAGGGTCGGTGCCGCGGGAGCGGACTCTCCGGTCATGCTGAAGTCCCTTCTTCGATTCGTTCCCCGGCCCACGTAGGAACCCGCCCGCTGAGACGGTCGTCGATCGCGCGACGGAGCTGGATCCACCAGACGACGGTGGCGACTGCCGTCCCTGCCGTGACACCGATGCACGAGCCGCGGGCGCCGTCGACGATCGCGCCGACGGTTCCACCCCCGACGTACAAGCCCGACGTGACGAGCTGGGCGGAGAGACTGCGTCGCGCCGCACCGAGGGCACGCACCCCCGTGGCGGCGCCGACCTCCAAGCCGCCGGCGACCATGCCGACGACGACGATCGGCAAGAGGACCGAGGCGGGGCGCCACAGATCTGCCAAGAGGAGCTCCCCGAGCCCGAACGGAAGCAGCACGAGCACCGCGATCCCCCAGAGGGCGGCAGCCGACGCCTGTGCTCCACCGATCACCAGGCAGAAGGCGCCGAGCCTGTCGGGACGGGCGCGGACGACCTGGGTCGCCTCGGGGACGGCGACCTGGCTGAGCCCCATCAAGATCACGAGGAACGGACCCATGAGGAGCTCGGCTGCACGGACCTCGCCGACAGCGGCGAGCCCGGCAACCGCCCCGAGCGTCGTCATCCGGATCTGACGTGCGAGGCCGACGCTGAGGTTCTCGGCGAGATACCTGGACCCGAGGTCACGGTGGGTCCGCAGCCACCGGACCACTGCGCGTGGAGCAGGCGCCACGCCGCTCTGGAAGAGTCCGAGGCCGGCGGCCGCTGCCCCCGTCGCACCGAACGCGAGGACCGCGGTCGTCACGTCCAACGCTCCGGCAGCATGCAGCGCGAGGACGCCGCTGAGCAGCAGCACACCCCAGAACAGGTCGTTCAGAAGCGCCTTCACGGGCGTGCCTGCAGCGAAGAACACGAAGCGCCAGGCGTCTTGGAGCATGAGGAACGGGAGCGCGACCCCGAGCGCGACGAACGCCGGACCGATCGTGTCGGGCAGTGCGAGACCGACGAGCACGCAGATGACGCCGGCGACGAGCCCGACCGAGGCCGCCGTCCCGGTGGCCGATGCTGCCGCGGCACCCTTGCCGCGATCAACGGTGCCGCGATCTACGGCGCCGCTGTGCCGTACGACGAGCGGGTCGGTGGCCAGGCCGCGCGATGCGTTGAGGACGAGCGCGTAGGTCACGTACGCGAGGCTGAAGCCACCGAACTCGGCCGGACCCAACGACCGGGCGATGACGATCCCCAGCGCGAAGTTGCTCAGCGAGGACACCGCCTGGTCGCCTACCCCCCATCCGAGCCGGCGGATCGTCTGCGTCCCACGCGCCGTCGCTCCCGCGCGGGCGAGCACACCGCGAATCACGACGACCGCCCTTCGGCCGTCACCGGGTGCGCACGCGCGAACCGATAGATCTCGAGCAGGTCCTCCACGTCGCGCTCGGGGCCGAAGTTCTCCTCGTAGTGCGCCCGCCCCCGCGATCCCCTCGCCAGATAGTCCGTAGGTCGATCGTCGACGTCGGCCAGCAGGCCCACCAGCCCTGCGACCGATCCCGGCGTGAACCGGGCACCGAGCCCGTCTGCGACGAGCTCGGGGAACGACCCGTGATCGGGCACCAGCGGTGCAGTCCCGACCGCCATCGCCTCGATCGCGACCAGCCCGAACGTCTCCTCCCACTGGGAGGGGACCACAGCCACGCTCCCGCGCGCGAGCATCCGGACAGCCTCTTCACGCGGGAGGGCGCCGACCATGTCGACCGATCGGTGCCGCTGCGCCCAACGGCGCACGTCGGCCTCCAACGGACCGCCGCCGACGATGACGAGACGGAGGTTGGACTCCGGTCGCAGACAACGGAGCTCGTCCCAGGCGCGGAGCAGGAGCGGCAAGCCCTTGGCCTCGTCGAGCCTGCCCACGTAGACCACGGCGTGCTCACGTTCGGTCGGGGCCGAGCGTGGGTCTGGGACGTGGTTGTGCTTGAGGAAGACGCGCTCCGGAGCGAGCCCGAGGGCACGCATGGCGTCTCGCTGGGAGGCAGAGATGAAGACGAACGCAGAGACGAGCTGCCGCCAGCGGTCGCGGTGCAGGAGCAGCGACGCCGCCACGGGAACCGTGGCCGCGCGCGAGCCGCGGTAGCAGCCGTGGCGCAGCGCTGGGAGGACGGCACCGTCGGCGCAGTCGTGACAGACCGCACCCGCACGGAAGAAGTCGCCGCCGGCACAGAGCAGCTTGTAGTTGTGCACCGTGGCGACGACAGGGACACCGGCCTGCGCTGCAGCCTCCAGCACGGACGCGCTGAGCAGCGGGAAGGTGTTGTGCACATGGACGATGTCGGGTCGATGCTCCTCGATCAGGGTCGCAAGCTCGACGCGCACCGGCCTGTTCCAGACGCTGCGGACGGGGAGCATCGCCTTGCGTCCGAACGACCACCGGGCGATCTCGTCGCTGTCACGCTCGAACCTCACGACCTCGTGACCGGCAGCACGGAGCGCGTCCGTCTCCTGGTCCACGACGACGTTCTCCCCTGAGGGAGCTGCCGAACGGTACCTGCCGTGGACGACGACGATCTTCATGCGAGACCTCTCACCGGTCTGGCCAGGAGCGCCGCCGCCACGACGAGGTCCAGGAGGTAGGCGGACGGGACCATCAACCCTGTCTCGGTGATGGACGCGACGATGCAGTAGACGATCAGGAACAGCGCGATCGCTCGCTCAGGGCCGCGCTCGCGCGTCGCAGCGGCGAGGATCAGCAGCAGCAGGACGAGGACCTGGAGCACCACCCCGAACCAGCCCTGGTCGAGATACGTGGCGAGCCAGTTGCTGTCGATCGGGAGCCCGTCGAACGACTGGTCTGAGAGCCCGGACCCGAAGAGCAGCTCGAAGGAACCGCGTGGTGCGTCGATGACGGCCGACCACACCTTCGTCCTCCCCGTCAGCTCGGCAGCCTCAGAGGCCGACTGCCCGCGCATCGCCCAGGTGGTCAGCTGCGAAGCGAACACTGCCGAGACCACGAGGAGGACGGCCGCCCCCAGGACAGAGGCGCGCCGCACTCGGACGTGACCGAGGAAGAGCGTCGCCGTAGCCAGCGCACACCCGATCGCCACGCCGAGGATCGCCGTCCGCGTGTGGGTCGCCACGAGGACTCCACCACTGATCGCCAGCGCGAGCACGGCCGCCCGTCCCGACTGACGCCGACACATCCACAAGATCACGGTCGTCCCGAAGAGGACCGCGCCGTAATGGGCGACCTGGGTCGGCGGGATCGGCCAGAGCGTGCCTGCGAGCCTGCCCTCGAACGCGAACGCCATCCCCGGCGCCACGAGTGCTCCCACTCCGACGACCAGCAGCACGATCCACAGGCACGCGCGATGACATCGCAGGAGCAGCATGTCTCGCCGGCCCCACCAAGGCGTGAGCACCCAGAGCACCGCGCAGACCCCGAGCATGCGGAGCGACCGGAAGACCGATCCCGCCGGAAACTCGCTGTGCAGGCTCGTCATCAGTGCCACGACGCCGATCACCGAGAGAAGGGCCAAGAACAGCTGCGGGCGGACCACCATGTGCCGGTTGGCCATCAGCGCGAAGAGAAGCGCGAGCGGGAGCGCCCCTTGGGTGGCGAGCTGGCCGACCGTCTGCGGCACCGGCAGCAGGATAGGACGCGCACTGAAGGTGAGCGCATTGAGGAACAGCGCCGCCCATGCGAGGCCGACGAGCACACGTGGGCCTCGCCGGGCGTCGACCCTCGGCAGGTGGCTGACGACCGCGGTCATGCTCACCCCGAGCGCCTTCTCGCGCCTTCGGCCGGACGACCGGGCTCCAGTCTCGTCCCGTTGCTCTCGTCGGTCTCGTCGCCTCCGATCACGACGATGAAGGCCACGACCAGCCCAGCCTGGCGCGCGATGTCTGCACATGTCCGGAGGTACTCCGCGCTCGACCGGTCTGCCGTGACGACCGGCACCAGGATCGTTCCCCAGGTCACAAGCTCGTCGAGCCCTCCTGCGGGCGTCAGCTCGACGAAGGTGATGACGAGGTCGGCAGCTGGTGAGACGCCAGGGCCGCCGCCCCCGCCCTCCGTACCTGCCGTAGCAGGTGTCGTGAACGACGCAGCGGCGAGGAGGGGGACACCGGCGGGCCGGACCACGTCCACCGGTGTGCCCGCCGGGAGAAGGGTGGCGACCCTTGCCCGGCCCCCGAGATCGACGACCTGGACCTTCGACGATGCCGCCAGCTCGCTCGCGAGCGCGGCGACGAGGACTCCGCCGTCATCGGCGTTCTGCAGCGCCGCCACGACCAGACGCTGCGGCGACGAGACGGAGTGCTCCAGAGCGGACCCGATCGCGCGGACCGCGACCTGCTGGTTCTGACGTGACCGTCGTCGACGCCACGGCGCCCATCGAGGTGCGCGGACACGCCCCGTCCCGACCTTCACGGGCGCCCCCATCACCAGCGCGATCTCCTCGCGCCGGGACAGTCGGTCCGAGGTGAGCGCACGGAAGAGCACCAGCCCCATCCCGAGCGCCAGGCCGCCGATCACACCGGAGAACCCGGCGAGAACGAGCGGCCGCAAGCCTCCGTCCGGCTTGACCGCCGGGTCGTCGACCACATGGCTCGCCCCCGTGATCGCTTGGCTCTGGAGCTGACTGTCGGTGGCGGCCTGCTCGAGCTTGCCGATCTCCGAGCCGATCTCCCCGCGTCTGGTCAGGAGGTCCGCGGCCTCACGACGCTCGGCCTCGGTCCCCGCGCTCAACCCCGCGTACATCTGCGTGAGGCGATCCGACTGTCGTTGGAGCTCGCCGATCCGGCGCTGGTTCCCAGCGACGAGAGCATCCGACTGCGACCGGATCTGCTGGTTACGAAAGGCGAGGAAGGCGTTGACGAGGGTCTGCGACCGACGCAGCGCCTCCTTGCCGTCGCCTGCGGACACGGTGACCGTGAGGATGTCCGAGGTGGTCGGCTCGGCACGGAACGACTCTTGGAACGCCTCAGGAGCGAGCGAGAGATCGAGCCGGCCGATCACCTCGTGCGCCACCGTCCGGGTCCGGATCAGGCTGACGTCGGTAGCCATGGCGGTCGCCGGATCGCTGGAGCGGTCGTGCGCGAGCAGCAGCGTGGTCGTCGCGACGCTCGACGCTGGGAGGAAGAGCACCGCAGACACCCCCACCACGAACCCCGCGAGTCCGAGCGCCGCCCAGGTACGCCACCGACGACGCAGCGCTGATCGCACGAAGTGGAAGCTCACCAGGACCGCCTCGCTCGCGGACACGTCGTCTTCGGCGGAGCGCAGGGCCCGGGTGGGGGTGCTGCGCGTCACGGCTTGCTCCGCAGGTCGTGGACCGAGGCCGAACCACCCGGCGTCGGTAGGCCGGTGAGGCGGGTGGGCACGGCGGCCTGGCGGGCCCGCTCGTGCTGGAGCAGCCGCCCCGTCGTGCGGTCGAGGTCGTCCGGGTCGGCGACGACGACGCCGTCGACACGGTGCCCGAGGTCGTCGGCTGCCATCGCCGCGCTCGCGAGGTCCTCCGCGGTCGCCGAACCCGGTGACACGACGATCAGGGTCGCATCGCCCCGTACGGAGGGGTCGAGCCGCGGATCCGCAGGATCGAGGACGGCCAGCACGACGGTCAGCTGCTGGCGGGAGGCGTCGCGTCCTGTCCTGACGACGAGACCGTCGCGCAGCTCTCTCCCGTCGTTGTGCGCGGCCGCCACCCACAGCGCCGCGGCCGAGGGGTGGCTCTGCGCGGCGACCAAGGCGGTGGAGGTTCCCATCGACGTCGCGCACACCGCGAGCTGGGGCCCGACCGTGAGTGCGCGCAGGTCACCCGCCAACGTGACGACGAGGACCGACTCAGGCAGAGCGGGCGACCGACCATCGTCGGCGTGGTGTCCCCCTCCGGGATACCACTCACCGAGCTGACGGAGGACCTGACGCAGACCCCACGCGTCGACGGTCTCGGGCTGGTAGTCGGCAAGGACGGACGTCCAGGCGGCGGCGTCACGCGGTTGCGGCGCGTGCACCGAACCGACGACAGGGCTGCCGACGGCATCGGCGATCTCGTCTCGGTATCGCAGCCGACGGTCGCGCGCTCGTCTGAGGACGAGGAGGGCCGCCGTGGCTACCAGTGCTACCGCTGCCCCAGCGCCGCCGAACACGGCGAGCCGCGCCACGAGACCCTGTCTCCGCGCTGCGCTCGCTTCCTGGATGACCGAGGTGGAGACAGGCGATGCGCTGGCCGCGACCTGGTCCTTCACATGGTCGATCTGCAGCGCCAGGTCCGCCTGCTCGGCGGTGAGCCTGGCAAGGGCGGTCGCATCAGCCTTCGCGGCGGCACCCGCCGGATCCTCCGCCTCACGGCGCTTCGTCGTCGCGACGATCTCGCGGGTGACGTCCTCGAGGTTCTCCGCCAGGCTCTGCTCGCGCCCGCGCAGCCCGGCACGTTCGACGTCGGTGAGAGAGCTTCCGCCCTCGATCGAGTACGCGACCTGGGCCTCGGCAACCGCCGCTGCGAGCTTCTCCGCCTCCTCAGGGTCGCCGGCCCGCGCCTCGAACTGCAGCACGTCGCTCGTGGGTGCGGTGATGTCCACCGACTTGGCCAGGGTCCTGGGAGAGGGACGCGGGGTGAACTTGGAGGCCACAGGACCGAGGACGACGTCGCTGCCGGCGACCTTCACCGCGGTGGAGACGTCGCGGGTCACCGCCTGGCCGCTCGCGTCCTGCGAGGGAGGGAGCAGCACCTGGCTCTGGCTGACGTACAGAGGTGGTCTCACGAGCACGAGCGTGGCGCCGGCCGCTGCCCCGACGAGCGCCGCTGCGCACAGGACCGTACGTCGCCGGCGCAGGACTGACAGCGCCGAACGCATCTCGATCGCCTGCTCACCCATAGGCCCCCCCGGTGCCATTGGATGAGGCCGAGCGTATTTCGGCGGGATGCCGGTGCGCAGGCGATTGACGCGACTCCGTCGGGAAGCGCAGGACGAGGCGTGAGCAGAAGCTGCTGCTCATCTGCCCCTCCCCGACGAGTGTCGGCGAAGGGATGCGGATGCCGAATCCCGGCGAGTACCACCCCAGCGGTGGGGACACCTCCCCCTCGTGGAGCGTCCAGGTGAGCTCCGGCGGCAGGTCGACGTACGCCACGTCCTCGGGACCGCCTGCGCCCCAGCGCAGGCACGCGCGCCCCGGCTCGATGGTGACGGCAACCTCGGGTCCGAGGTGGAGCGGGATGCGGACGGTGTGCGCGCCCGCCGCGTCCAGGTGGTCGGTGATCGTCAAGACGCGTCGCTCGCGATCGAGGCAGACCTCTCGACGGTGCCGGACGGGGTCAGCAAGCCGCTGATAGCCGTCGTGCTCGGCCGTCCACGTCATCGCTGCTGCGTCGACGTCGAGCCCGGCGACCGTGCTCGACGGGCGCGTACGCCACAGGAACGGCCCACCCTCGACCGCCTGACTCGTCCCGTCGACCTCGACCGTGTTGTGGGCGAGGGTCGAGCGGAAGTAGGACCGCCACAGGAGCTGGTTGTGGTAGCAGTAGGTCCCCGGATCGACGAGGACCTCGATTCCGGCATACCTCACCTCGACGGCGAGGGCGTCGGCGTGGGCATGGGCGGCGATCGACCCGAAGCCGTGCGGACCTCCGTCGCAACGGCACCAGATCTCGGGGCCGGTGTCGGGGTCGGTCCGCAGGACGGTGATCCCCGCGTCTTCGAACGTCGTCGGTCTTGCCGCCGGCCGAGGGCACGTCGCGCGCAGGGGTTCGGTGAGCGTCGGGAGCAGGGCCGCGGCGATGCTCGGTGCGACGTCCGGCCACCAGGGCTGCTCGCCCAGCAACGCTGCACCGCTGCCGAGGAGGACGGACCACGGGTCCGTGCCGGCACCGTCGACCACGAGCGCACGCCCTTCGTCGCCGTCCCCCTGACGCGGCGGCCTCCCGGTGACGTCGCCGAGCGCAGCGGCGCCGTCGAGCATCCGTGCAAGCTGGGCCGCCACCTCGCCTTCAGGCGGAAGTCCCGCAGCACTCGCCTCCGCGAGGGCGACGAGACCCAGCTCGGCGACGAAGCGGTGGTAGTCGGTCGCCAGCTCGCGGTTGATCCCGGACGCGAACGTGTTCTCCGTCAACGACCGGCGGAGACGCTGTCCGCCGAGGCGCTGCCAGCGTGGACTCTCTTCGAACCAGGCGAAGGCGCACGCCGAGGCATAGAGACCCGCAGCCTCGGCGACGGCGTGGTTGTTGGCCGACGACCCCCGGCTCGGGAACGCCGCAAGCAGCTCCTGATGCCATCGGATCTGGCGGAGGGCGTCGTCGTTGTCGTCGAAGAGCGCTGTGACACCCGGCCAGCCGTCCAGCAGCCGCCGGATCCAGACCCAGCTGATCAGACGCACACCGAGCTCGATCCCGCTCGACCAGTGCACCCCGGACAGGAACGGGTTCTCTCGCCACCACGAGCGCAGCTGACGAGCGACGGTGTCGGCGTACATGTGCTCGCCGGTGAGCCACCACGCTGTCGCGAGGACGGTGAGGTGGTGGTGCCGCGAGAGCTCCCAGACCGCCTTGACGTTCCCGGTGACCGACTCGTCTCGGTGGTCGATCCGGAAGGCGAGCTCGCGCTGCGGCGCGCGACGTCCCGACACGGGATCGAAGAACCAGTCAGGGTCTGCGATGGCCGGGTAGTGGGTGCCCAGGGCGGTCCACCGCCCCTCGAGGACGCCGTGAGCAGCGGCGAGCAGGTCCTCGCGTGCGGCCGCCGGGACGGACACGCTCCCGCGAGGGACCGACGATGGGAACGCGCGACCGCGCAGCACTCCCTCCGGGGCGGGCCAGCTCTCGCCGGGCCGAACCTGCCTCGACGCCCAACGCGCCCGCCAGGTGAGATCACGGATCCGCCAAGCGACCTCTCCGGCCGACATCCCTCGGAGCCGGTGCGCGTACCAGGTGACCGACCTGCTCACAGCCTCACCGTCCCGCCGCCCAGCGCGCTCGCCTCGACCGCGAGCGTCGCTCGGGTCGTCGCGTGCAGCGACTCCCAGGGAATCGGCATCGCCGCACCGGTCGCCACGGCGTCGACGAAGGCGGCGACCTGAGCGTGCTGTCCCTTGTCCTGACCGGCCAGCGCTCGTCGAACGGTCTTCGCTCGACCGTTCCAGACGGTGGCCCTTGTGAAGTTGTCGAGACGCGCGCTGCGCCCCGCACCGGCCACGTCGAACGTCTCCTTCGGGAAACGGCTGCTGCCGCTGGTCACGTACGACAGCAGGCCGACCGACCCTCCCGCGAACCCGACCGTGACGTGCAGGTCGTCACCGTCGGGCGTCTGTGTCGCCGTGACCTCGGTGATCGGCCGGCCGGCCCACGCGCTCATCGTGTCGAGGAAGTGGCCTCCTTCCCCGATGAACCGGGAGCCCTCCCGCTCTCGGTCGAGGTACCAGCTGCCGGCGTCGAGACGGCCTGCGCTGACGAGGTAGCGCATGCTGACCGGGCCGACGTCACCGAACCGCTCGCGCATCTGCGTGACCAGCGGGGCGAACCGCCGGTTGAACCCCACCATGAGCCGGTCGTTGCCGGTCTCGAGCACGGTCTGCTCGACCGCCGCGAGCTGCTCTGCGTCGAGGGCGAGCGGTTTCTCGACGAAGACCGCCTTGCCCGCCCTCAGCGCACGGCACACGAGGTCGGCATGGGAGTGGTGCCTCGTGACGACGAAGACGGCGTCGATCGCAGGGTCGCCGAGGACCTCGCCGATGTCGGTGGTGGCGGACGCGAAACCGAACCTGCGCTGGGCGTTGACGGCCGACAACGAGCGGGCGGTGACGACCGTCTCGAGGCGGACCCGTTCGTGACGTGCCAGCCGTGGCAGCAGCATCGAGGTGGCGTAACCACCCGCGCCGACGAACCCGATCACGACCTCAGCGCCGGTGCCGAGGCCGCGGCCTGGCCGCGGCGCAGCGACCGGCCGCGGTAGGTCCAACGACGGGCGTGTCCGGTCGTCGTCCGCGCTCGGGTAGCGGAACAGGAACCCGACTCCCGGGAGGGCGCCGGTCCGCAGCTGTTCGTAGACGTCGACGGCGTCCGCGATCGGGTGCACGCCCGAGACGAGCGGAGAGACGTCGACCGCCCCGCCGGCGATCAGGTCGACGAAGCACGCCAGGTTCCGGCGCTCAGTCCACCGCACGTAACCGGCGGGGTAGTCGACACCGTCGAGCTCGTAGCGGTCGTCATAGCGTCCGGGCCCGTACGACCGGGAGAACACGACGTCGAGCTCCTTCTCGTAGTACGCGTTCCACGGAAGGTCGAGCCGGGTCTTGCCGATGTCGACGACACGCGCGCGGTCGCGTGCGAGGCGTGCCGCGACCTCGACCGGTCCGTTCGAGGAGCCCCCGGCGGCGAGGAGGACATGGTCCGCACCCAGCCCCCCGGTCGCCGCGTGCAGGGCGCGCTCCACCGAAGCGGTGCCCTCCTCGTCCGGTGCGGCACAGACCAGTGCGCCCGCCTTCTCGGCGAGGCGGCAGCGCGCCTCCACGGTGTCCAGGCCGACCACACGGACCCCGGCGGCGACGAGCAGGCGGACGACCAGCTGACCGACCAGGCCGAGCCCGACGACGCACGCGGACTCCCCCAGCTGCGCTTCTGCCCGCCTGACTCCCTGCATCGCGATCGCCCCGACGGTCGCGAACGCCGCATGCTCGGGGAGCACCCCGGACGGCACCGGAACACAGAGGTTTGTGGGGATCCAGTTGATCTCCGCGTGCAAGGCGAACTCGTTGCCCGCGGCGGCGACCACGTCGCCCACCGCGAACTCTTCGGCCCCGGCGCCGACCTCGATCACGACGCCGCACAGCGAGTAGCCGAGCGGGGTGTAGCTGTCGAGGCGGTTCATCGCCTTCTGGTAGGTCGCGACCGGGCCCTGCTGGGTGAGCGACGAGACGACCTTGCGAACCTGGTCAGGCCGTGCCCGTGCCTTGCCCAGCAGGGAGAGCCTCGCCTCGCTCACCTTCATGAGCTCGGTGCCGGTGGAGATGAGCGAGTACAGGCTGCGGACCAGGACTCCGCCCGGTCGACACGCCGGCGTGGGTGCATCGAGCACGGTCAGCTCACCGGACCTGTAGTTCTGTGCCACCTGGAGCATGGGATCCCTTTCTGGACGCTGAGGTCGTTCAGACCGCTCCGACGCCCGCGCGGCGGGCGTTGCGGTACCAGAGCTCGAGACTGAGCAGCTGCCAGAGCTGCTTCGACAGGTCGCGCCGACCCGCGCGCTGGTCTTGCACCATCCGCAGGAGAGGGTCCCGGCGTACGACCCCGCTCCCCACCAGCTCGCCCTCGACCAGGACGTCGTCGATCAGCTCCTTCAGGTCGGTCGTGACCCAGGCGCGCAGCGGTGCGCCGAACGATGCCTTCGGTCGATCGACGATCGCGTCCGGGAGCCACTGCCTCGCAGCCTCCTTGAGCGCCACCTTCTGGTGGCGTCCGGAGATCTTGTCCCGCCCGGGCAGCGAGAACGCGGCCCGGTAGACAGTCGGGTCGATGAACGGCACGCGGACCTCGGTCGAGGCCGCCATGCTCGCGCGGTCGGTGTAGGTGAGGTTGAGCCCGTTCATGAACATGCGCGAGTCCATCAGGCACATCCGGGCGAGGGCGTCCTCGAGGCCCGCCTCCTCGTACGTCGTGCGGTGGGCGTCGATCACCGTCGTGACGGCCGGGGCCAGGTCCGGTGAAAGGAGGTCTGCAAGGTCGGGCGGCGCGTAGAGCGTGTAGCTCCGGCGGAAGGCCTCCTCCTCCTGCAGGTCGGCGAAGGAGACGAAGCGCTGCGCCCAGCGCACGCTCCGCAGGCCGCGCCCGGCGACCGCGACTGGCAGTGCCTCGACCAGCCGGGTCGTCAGATACCGCAGGTGCCGCGGCGTACGGCGATAACGCGCGGCGAGCAGGCAGGCGAGGTGCTTGCGATACCCGCCGAACATCTCGTCCGCCCCCATCCCCGAGAGCAGGACCTTGACTCCGGACTCACGGGCCGCCGTGCACATCAGGTAGGTGTTGAGCGCGGCCGGGTCCCCGATCGGCTCGTCCAGCATGTCGACCATCTGCGGGAGGAGGTCGACGACATCCGGGGCGATCTCGATCTCGTGCAGCCGGATCCCGAGTGCCGACGCCATCTGCCGGGCAAACCGCACGTCGTCGGGCATCGCCTCGAGCCTCTGGTCGACCGCGCGGAAAGCGATCGTGTACGCCTCGATCCCGGGATCGCGGCGGTGAGCCAGCGCCGTCACAAGACTCGAGTCCAGGCCCCCGCTGAGGAACGTCGCCACGTCCACGTCCGCGACCAGGTGAGCATCGACGGAGTCGGCGACGGCTCGACCCACATCCGCGCGCGGCCCGGCAGCAGCCGTCCTGGCCTCCTCGACCGGGTCCCAGAACACCCCGGACCGCGTCCGCCCGTCCCGTTCGACGCGTTGCCACGTCCCGGCGGGAAGCTTGGTTACCCCGGCGACCGCGGACACGTCCGGCGGGACCCAGTAGTACAGAGCGGACGCGACCAGCCCCGTCGGGTCGACGCTCAGCTCAGGCCCCACGGCGGCGACGAGTGCCTTGAGCTCCGAGGCGAAGAGGATCCCGTCCCCTCGGCGCAGCACGAAGAGGGGCTTGATTCCGAACGGGTCTCGCGCCAAGGTCAGTGATCCGCTCGCCTGGTCGAGCACCGCCAGCGCGAACATGCCGCGCAACCGCGTCAAGGTGCCGGTCCCCCACGCCTTCCACGCCTCGAGCAACACCTCGGTGTCGGAGTCTGTCTCGAACTCGGCGCCGCGTGCGCTCAGCTGAGCCCTCAGCTCGCGGTAGTTGTAGATCTCGCCATTGAAGACGAGGACGAGCCCGTGCTTCACCATCGGCTGGTCGGCAGCAGACGAGAGGTCGATGATCGACAGCCGCCGGTGCGCGAGGACGCACGACAGCGACGGTGTGCTCATCTCGACCAGCCCGCTCGCGTCCGGGCCTCGGGGGCCGAGCCGTTCGCTCATCGCGACCACGAGCTCCTTGCCGTCAGCCTGCTGGAACGCCCCTACCACGCCGCACATGCTCAACCCTCCGCGAGCGAGGCACCGCCGGCCCGAACTCGGCTTGCGTGCGCCCCCCTCTCCAGCAGGGCCGCGAATGCAGCGAGGTATCCGGCTTGCTGGTGCTCCCACGCGAGGTGCTCGAGAACCCGCTCGCGCCCGGCCTTCCCCATGGCCGTGCGACGTACCGGGTCGTCGAGCAGAGTGACCACCAGGTCGGCGAAGGCCGTGACGTCGTTCGCGGGCGCGTATGCGGCGGCGTCGCGGGCCGAGACCGCGGTCTCGTGCAGGTCGAACGCGACCACCGGCAGCGCGAAAGCCATGTACTCCATCGTCTTGTTCATCGTGGAGACGTCGTTGAGCGGATTCTTCGGATCGGGGCAGAGCCCGATGTCGGCAGTGGAGAGGACCTCGGTCACGGTGTCGTCAGGGACTCGCCCCGTGAACTCGACATGGTCTTGTAGCCCGAGCCTGTCGCGCTCGGCGACGAGGTCGGGCCAGCAGTCACCGCTGCCCATGAACGTGAAAGCGATGTCGTCCCGCCCTCGCTCGTTGACGAGGTACGCAGCAGCCGAGAGAGCGAGATCGACGCCGTCCTGCGGCCCCATGACCCCGAGGTAGGCGACGAGGAATCGGTGCCGCTGACGTCGTCCTGCGACGGCGGCGACAGGCCGCAGCTTGTCCGGGTCTGGCCCGGTCCTGACGACGGTGACGTCCTTGTCACGCTTCGCCCCGCGCTCGCGCGCGATTCGTGCGTAGGACTCGTTCGTCGACGTCACGGCGTCGGCCGTGCGGAAGGTTGCGCGCTCCAGGAGGAGCAGCCCTCGGTGCGCGAGGTCACCCTTCCGCCCGAAGCGCGACTCGTACAGCTCGGGGCAGAGGTCGTGATGGTCGAACAGGAACCGCGTGCCGTCTCGCCACCGGAGCAGACGTGCGATCGGCCAGAAGATGTCCGGCGGGTTGCACGCTTGGAGGACCTCGAATGCCCCGCGCTTCCGGCGGGCCCTGAGGACCAGCCAGAGGGTTGCTGCGAACGAGTAGAGGTACTCGAGCAGGAACCCGACCGCTCCGCCTCCCGGCGCGTAAGGGCGGTACGTGAAGACCTCGACGCCGTCGATCACCTCGTGCGGTCGTGAGTCCGGTCCCCGCGGGCAGACGACCGTCACGCCCCAGCCTTCGTCGCGCAGGGTCTGGCACTCCAGCCAGACCCTCCGGTCGAACGGGACGTGGAGGTTCTGGATGATGAGGAGAGCCTGCGGCGCGTCCCCGTGGCGTCCGCCGTTCCCGTCACCGATCACCAGCCGACCCCTTCGTAGCCGACCAGCTGTTCGATGTCGTCCCCGAGACGGCCGTGCAGGTCGATCACGTGCAGAGGGGCGTGGTTCTTGAGGGCTTCATGGACCTGCCGGTCGCTGCTGGAGACGACGGCGATGCCCGCACCGTCGAGCGCCTCCTCCGGGGAGTCGGCGAGGAGCCGGTTGAGATGGGGAAGCCTCGCCTCGACGTACCTCTTGTTCGCGCCCACCAGCCTGTGCGGGTTGACGATCGGGTCGAAGATCGAGACCTCGAAGCCCTTGCCGATCAGTCGTTCGGCGAGCTCGACGTTCGGGCTCTCACGGAGATCATCTGTGTCCGACTTGAAGCTGAGGCCGAGGAGCGCGACGCAGCGTTCATCGATCGCGATGACCCGCTCGGTGACCTGTCGGACGACGAGCTCGTTCGTGAGTGCTGTCCCCGCGAGCAGCGGTACGTCGACGTCGTTGATCCGGGCCAGGTGCTGGAGCGCCCGCAAGTCCTTCGGCAGGCATGACCCTCCGTAGGCGAACGCGGGACGCAGATAGGTCGGTGCGATGTTCAGCTTGGTGTCCTGGCAGAAGATCTCCATGACTTCGCGGGCATCGACACCGAAGGGCTTGAAGACCCGACTGATCTCGTTGGCGAAGGAGATCTTCATGGCATGGAAGGCGTTGCAGGCGTACTTCAACGACTCAGCTGTCTCGACGCTGACGTGGTGCACCGGCATCGGTAGGAACTCGAACAGCCGGTCGAGCGTGGCCGCCGTCGCGTGGTCAGAGCTCCCCACCACCACGAATGGCGGCTCGTAGAAGTCGGCGACGCTGCTCCCCTCGCGTAGGAACTCGGGGCACATCGCGAGCCCGACGTTCCAGTCGCCCGGCGCACCGTCGGCGAAGACCGGTGACACGATCGAGGCCACCGTCCCGGGCGGGACCGTGCTCCGTACGACGACGGCATGATGACCGGTCGCCGGAGGAGAGGTCACCGCCATCGCGTCGTGCACGTCGTCGACACAGCGGCGCACGAAGGCAAGGTCGGACTCGCCGTGCTGACCTGACGGGGTGCCGACGCAGATGAGCGAGACGTCGCTGCCGTCGATCGCGCTGGTGGGATCGGTCGTTGCCGTCAGCGCGCCGGCCTCGACTCCTGCGCGCAGAAGAGCCTCGATCTCGGGCTCGACCACCGGCGAGCGCCCCGAGCGGATCATCTCGACCTTCATGGCGTCGATGTCGACACCTACGACACGATGTCCTTGGCTCGCGAGTCCGGCCGCTGTGACCGTCCCGACGTATCCAAGCCCGAAGACGACAACTCTCATGGATCCCCCCGCTGTCCTGCGCGAGCCTCCGCCGGGGCGAGGCTGTGATACGGCTCACGCTAGGGAGCCAATGCGCGGGATTTCGGGAATTGCCAGAATCCGCCCAAAAGACTTTTCTGGACCTATCCCGCCTGTGGGTAACCTTTCCGCCCAACTCAGCGAAAAGAGTCCTCAACCGGTCCCTCGTCAGCGAGCACGCCGGCCTTGCACAAGACCGCCGCGGACTCCTTCAGGAGCGGGAAGCCGACCTCTGACCGGCGCGCGATCTCCCACAACGACGTCTCACCGTCGGCGTAGGCGAGTATCCAGAGCATCGCCATCACGGTCGCGCTCGCGTTGCGTCCGCCCGTGGACGGATACAGACCACGCTTGCCGAGCTGGGGCTCTCCGTGGGGGACGAGATTGCGGTAGAGACGGTCGTTCTCGAGGATGTCGACGACCTCGGACAGCGCCTCCAGCGCTTCGAACATCCTGCTGTCGCTGACGAGGTCGAGGTCGTCTGCCGACGTGTGGTATTCCGGATACTCGCCGTGCGGGGTCCGCGAGAGCCTCCCGACAGGCATGTCGAACCCGATCGCGTTGAACTGACGCTCGTCGTACCCGTACGGCGAGTACGCGCGCACCTCGCCGCCTCGCCCCTCGACGACGCCCGCACCGACGTCGTCGATGCGGCGGTCCCCCCGCCGCGTGCGCTTGTAGACCAGAGGGCCCGGTCCTCCGAGCCCGGTGAGCACGATGCCGTGCCGCACCCGCGCCGGCGCCTCAGGGTTGCCGGCCAGCCACGCGATCGACCCGATCGTCCCGGGTGCGAACAAGAAGCGGTAGGACCACCGACGCCGCAGCTGCGCCGAGATCCTCTGCGCGAGCGCGACGGCGACAGCGATGCCGGCCAGGTTGTCGTTGGCCAGCGACGGATGACAGACGTGAGAGGTGACGAGCACCTCTTCATTGCTCTCGCCCGGCACGAGGAGCTCGCCGTAGTTGAGGACGCCGGGCCCGAGCGTCGCGTCCACCACGACCTCGTACGGTCCGGGGTAACGGCCGTCCGCGAGCTCGTCGTAGCGGCGCTGGGTCAGGCAGAATCCCCAGTCGCGGTGGTAGTAGGAGGTCCGGTACGGGATCCAGTCGGGGTGGTCGGGGAGCGTGTGCAGGTGCGGGCGCAGCTCGTCCCATGTCAGCGTCGCACGCACCGGGACGCTGTAGCTGACGAGATGGAGCGTGTGGTCGGCGAGGTCGACGACGCGGCGACCGGTGCTGTCGGCGACATAGGCGGCTCGCACGTTCCACTCGTCGTTGACCGTCCAGTCGTACGCGCTCGTGCCGCTGGGCACGCTCACGATCTCGAGCGCCGGGAGCTTCTCTCGCAGCACGTCGAGGGTCTCGCGGACTCCTTCGCCGGTGATGCTGCGGCAGACCGGGTAGAGCCGCTCCATCAGCGTCCGCATGGCGGTGTCCGGCGCCGACGGGGTCATCGCTGGAGGCGCAGCATGTCGTCGAGCACGCCATCCTCCTTGAGCCGGTTCACCTGCTCGAGCCGCACGTAGCGCGGCCCCTCGAAGTCCGCCCGGTCCAGGCCGATCCGTGTCATGTCGTCGGCCAGCTGAGCGATCCCCGCCGGCACCGTCCACGCCGGGTCGAAGGCCGGGAGGAGCGCGCGGATCTTGGTGAAGTCAACCTTGTAGTCGCGCTTGTCCGCGCTCGCCCCTTCCGCGAAGGTCACCGGCGCGCCCGTCTGCGCGGCGACCGCGTTGCCGACGTCGCGGATCTGAAGGACGTCCTCGTCCCGCCCGACGTTGAACGCCTGGTCGTGCACGACCTCGCGCGGCGCGTCGAGCACGGCTAGGAAGGCACGTGCGATGTCCTCGGCGTGGACCAGCGGCCGCCACGGGCTCCCGTCGCTCTGCAGCCGGACCTCACCACGAGTCAGAGCCGTGCCCGTCAGGTTGTTGACCACGATGTCGGCACGCAGCCTGGGCGAGGAGCCGTACGCCGTGGCGTTGCGGAGGTAGGAGGGGCTGAAGTCGTCGTCGGCCAACGCGGAGATCATGCGCTCGGCCATGACCTTGCTCTCGCCGTACGGCGTGACCGGGTTGAACGGGCTCTCCTCGTCGACGGGTGCGTCACCGGCGGCGCCGTACAGCGAGCACGAGGAGGAGAACAGGAAGCGGGGAACGCCCGCCTGCTTCGCCACCTGGGCCATGTGCGCCGCACCGTGGGCGTTCACGGAGATGGTCGCCTCGGGGTTGAGGTGGCCGACGGGATCGTTCGAGATGGCTGCCAGGTGCACGACAGCATCGAAGCCTTCGAGGTCGTCCGGCTCGGCGTCGCGGACGTCGCCCGTGCGCGAGGCGTAGCCGGTCGGCTGTGCGCCGAAGTCACAGCCGTCGTACCAGCCGGCGTCGAGGCCGACGACCTCGTGACCTGCGTCCAGGAAGAGAGGAATGAGCACCGCGCCGATGTAGCCGCGGTCACCGTTGACGAGTACGCGCATGGCACACCTTCTGAGGTCGTGCGGAAGACGTCCGGATCGTCCGGTTCGGGCGGCTTCGATCCTTGCACAGAGTCCGCCGAGTCAGTCGGCAATCGCGAAATCCTGCGGGACCTGGTCAGGCGAAGGTACGGAACACCGGCTTGACCGGGCGGCCGCCCGCCCAGGCGAGCGGTTCCCCGGAGTCGAGCGCCTTGCGATAGGTGCGGCAGGCAGCGCCGACTGCGGCCGCCGTCTGCTCGAGGTCCTCGTCGGACAGCGCAGCAGAGACGACGAACGAGGGCGCCAGCACGCCGTTCAGGAGAAGCTCACGCATGAACAGGGTCCGATACTCCTGAGAGGGAGCGCCCGCTGAATCGAGGGTGGCGAAGACGAGGTTGCAGGGCCTGCCACGTACGACGACGCGGTCGGCCACCCCCTCGCTCGTGGTGACCTCTTCCACCAGAGCCCGGAGGCGACGCCCGATCGAGTCGAGTCGTCCAGCCACCCCGTCCCTGCGGTAGATCCGCATCACGGCGCGAGCCGCAGCGAGCGCGTGCGTCTCGCCGCCGTGGGTCGTCGACAGCAGGAAGACGCGCGGGTCGGTCGTCTTGAGCCCGCCACGTTCCATGACCTCGCGGCGGCCCGCGAGCGCGGACACGGCGAAGCCGTTGCCCATCGCCTTCCCGAAGACGGTCAGGTCCGGTCGCACGCCGACGAGCCCCTGGACGCCGCGCTCGGACCGACGGAAGCCGGTGATCGTCTCGTCGAGGACGATCAGCGCGCCGTGCTGGTGAGCGAGCTCCTGCAGCGCTGCAAGGTATCCCTCAGGCGTCGGCCGCGCGGTCTCGGGCTCAAGCACGAGGCATGCGATCTGCCCGGGCCGCGCCTCGAGGAGGGCGCGCGCGGCGTCGAGATCACCGAACGGAAACCGTACGGTCAGGTCCTGGACGGTCTGCGGGATCCCGGCGCGCATCGGAGTCGCGCCGATGAACCAGTCGTCGCAGGAGAAGAAGGGTTGGTCGACGCAGATCGCGACGAGATCGCGCCCCGTGACGGCCCGTGCGAGCTTGACGGCCGCGGTCGTGGCGTCCGAGCCGTTCTTGGTGAACTTCACCATGTCCACCGTCGGCACGATGGACAGGAAGTCCTCGGCCGCGTCGAGCTCGTGCACGCTCGGCCGGGCGAAGTTCGCCCCGAGCTGGAGGCACGCCTGGACGTCCGCGACCACCTCCGGGTGGGCGTGACCCAAGGCGACCGACCGGAGACCGGAGCCGTACTCGATGTACTCTCGCCCGTCGACGTCCCAGACGTGAGAGCCGCGACCCCGTGCGATGACGGGGGCGAGGTCGGCCGGGTACTGGTCCGGCCCCTTCGCATAGGTGTGCGCCCCACCGGGGACGAGCTCCTGGAGGCGCTCGGCAGCGGATCGGCTGGACGTACGCGACTCCGACATCAGCACTCCCGCCGACGGTGAGGTCAGAAGACCTCGAGGTGAGGTAGCGCGACAACGAGCTGCCCGCCCCACTTCCGAACGTACGCGAGCTGCTCAGCGATCTCCGTCCGCAGGTTCCACGGCATGATGACGACGTAGTCCGGGCGCGCCTCCGCCAGCCGTTCGACGGGATGGATGGGGATGTGGGTCCCGGGAAGGAACATCCCGTGCTTGTGGGGGCTCCGGTCGACGGCGAACTCGATCAGGTCCTCGCGGATGCCGCAGTGGTTCAGCAGCGTGTTGCCCTTTCCGGGCGCGCCGTAGCCCACGACCCGTCTGCCCGCTCGCTGCTGGGCGATCAGGAACTCGACGAAGTCGTTGCGCACGTCGGCCACCTGCTGGGCGAAACCGTGATGACCCTCGACGGTGTCGAGCCCGGCGGCCGCCTCGTCGGCCAGCACACGGCGCACCGACGCCGACGGCTCCGAAAGGTTCTCACTCGGCGCCGACCACGTCCGCAGCGAGCCTCCGTGGGTGGTGAGCTCGTCGACGTCGACGACGCTGAGGCCGGCGGTCGCGAGCACGCGCTGCGTCGTGAGAAGCGAGAGGTATGAGTAGTGCTCATGGTAGATCGTGTCGTACTCGTTACCCTCGATCAGCCGCAAGAGGTGCGGGATCTCGATGGTCACGTAGCCGTCGTCGGCGACGAGCTCCCGCAGGCCCTTGGCGAAGTCCACGATGTCGGGCACGTGGGCGAACACGTTGTTGGCCACGACCAGGTCCGCGCGTCCATAGGTGGAGGCGACCTTGGCCCCGGTCTCCTCACCGAGGAACATCACCTCGGTCGGTATCCGCCTCTCGTTGGCCACCGCCGCGATGTTGGCGGCGGGCTCGATCCCGAGGGCCTTGATCCCGCGTGCGACCACGTGCTGGAGGAGATAGCCGTCGTTGCTCGCGACCTCGACGACAAAGGACTCCGGACCGAGCGCCAACCGCCCGACGGCGTTGTCGACGTGCCGCTTCGCGTGCGCCACCCAGGAGTCGGAGTAGGACGAGAAGTAGGCGTAGTCGCTGAAGATGTCCTCCGCGGCGATGTACGCGGGCAGTTGCACGAGCAGGCACTCGGTGCACACGCGGACGTGCAGTGGGAAGAACGTCTCCCCCTGGTCGAGCTGCTCCGGCGCAAGATAGCTCTCGCACGGCGGTGACATCCCGAGGTCGACGAACGTGTGCGTGAGCGTCGACCCACACAGTCGGCAAGCAGCCATGCCATCCCCCTACTGCGTTCTTCTCCACCTGGCCCTTCGATCGTGGCATGCTCGCAGCGCACCCGATCCAAATTGTCGGAACTGACCAGAAGGGGTCGCGATGGACGTCCAATCGACATCGATTCCAGGTCTGATGCTCCTGACCCCCACGCCTCACCGCGACGCCCGCGGGTTCTTCAGCCGCACGTTCGACTCCGCGGCTGCGCGATCGGCCAGGATCGACCCCACACAATTCGTGCAGGACAGCGTGTCGCGCTCGGCACGCGGGGTCGTCCGCGGGTTGCATGTCCGAGTGGGACGAGGAGAGGCGAAGCTCGTGCGCTGCTCATACGGCGAGATCTTCGATGTCGTCGTCGACCTCAGGCCCAACTCGCCCGCCCGTCTGAGGTGGCTGTCCTTCCGGCTCAGCGGAGACACCCAGCGCTCGATCTACATCCCTCCTGGCTGTGCCCACGGCTTCCAGGCCGTGTCCGATCCGGCGGACACGAGCTACCGGATCAGCCGAGAGCACGATCCGTCGGAAGACCTCACCATCGCCTACAACGACCCGACTCTCGCGATCCCGTGGCCGAGCGCACCCGGCGCCATGTCGGACGCCGACCGCTCGGCGCCGCCCTTGGCGGACCTCACCGCCGCGCTCGCGACCATCGAGGCACGCGCCACCGTCCGGGGTGCGCGATGATCGGCCTGTCGCTGCCCGCGGGGCCGCTTGAGGTCGTCTGTCTCGCTGCTCACCCCGACGACGTCGAGATCGGTTGTGGCGGGCTCCTGCTCACCCTGGCCGCACGCGGTCAGGTCACCGGCCACTGGTTCACGCTCACCGGCAGCCCCGAACGCACCGTCGAGGCCGAGGATGCCGCCGACGCCTTCCTCCCTGGGTCGTCGACCACCTTCGTCGGACTACCGGACGGGCGTCTGCCGCAGTACTGGGGCGAGGTGAAGGAGGCGCTGCACGCCTTCGCCGGGACGCGGACGCCCAGCCTCGTCCTCGCCCCTCGTCCCGACGACGCACACCAGGACCACCGACTCCTCGGCACGATGGCTCCCACCGTGTGGCGAGACGCGCTCATGCTCCACTACGAGATCCCCAAGTGGGACGGCGATCTGGGTCGCCCCAACGTCTACGTGCCGCTAGCCGACGAGCTGGCACGGCGCAAGTGCGCGCTCCTTCACGCGCATTACCCGTCACAGCGGGAGCGCGACTGGTGGGACGACGAGTACTTCTTCGGGTTCCTGCGCATGCGGGGTGTGGAGGCCCGCACCAGGTACGCCGAGGCGTTCACCGTGGCGAAGGCGACCCTCGCGATCTCGCCGACACGCGACTGAGCCTCGCGCCGGGCCGCCTTCGAGCCCGTCAGCGACGGTGCTTGTGGTGCGTGTGCCCTGACGACGGGTGACGGTGACCCAGCCTGTACTTCACCAGCGTCGACTCCGCGGCTGGAGGCAGGCCGGCGAAGAGGTCCTCGAGCTCCGGTGACGAGGTCGCGTACAGCGACCCTCGGGCGTACTCCACGGACGTCGCCCACGGCAACGCCGTGAACCGCTTCGGCGTTCGGCTGCCCCGCTTGAGCACGGACACCTGGTTGCCGATGATCTCCGACACGTAGATGTCGCCCTTCGGCGTCACCGCGAGGTTCGTCGCTCCGGTGAAGCCACCAGCGACCTTCACGGTCCGCCCGGTCCTCGGGTGAACCTTGTAGACGGCGCCGCGAGCGCCGAAGCTGGCGTCCTCGGGCCCGCCAGGCAGCAGCGTGACGTACAGCCAGCCGTCGGGTCCCCACTCGACGTCCGTCGGGACGGGGTCGAAGAAGTACTTCAGTCCCACCGCGCACGCCGGGATCCCGAGCCCGCCCGCAAGCTCGGCGGTGATCATGATCGGCTGCGCCGGCATGAGCGCAAGAGTGGTGATCCGCCCGCTCGCACTGATCCGCTGGATCGAGTTCGCCCCCGCGTCGGCGACGAAGGTGGTGCCGGACGGCCCGGGGAGCGTCCCGTACGGGTGCGGGTTCACGTCGCCGTTGTACGTGGAGGGCGGCGGCCCCTCACCCGTCGCCGGGTCGGGTGCCGGCCACTGTGCCCGGCACGCGGCGCTGATGCCACGGGCGCCGTAGACGACGCCACCGTCCGGGTTCTTCGCGATCTCGTACGCCCCGGTGTCAGCGACGACCTTCACCGTGCCGCGCTTGTCGACCGACTTGATACCGGTGAAGCCGCCGGGGTTCTGCGGGTCGCCGGTGAATCCGGTCTCCGCGAACAGGATCTTGCTGCCGGCGACCGAGACGCCGCCGACCTCGGCACCGCCCGAGCTGTAGAGGTCCGAACGGGCGCCATGCTTGGGCACCTTCGTCAGGACGCCGGCGAAGTTCTGGCTGACGTACGCCGTGCCGTCGGCGCCGACCGCGAAGCTGAGGGCGGTCAGCAACCCGTCCGCCACAGTGGTCGCGGACGGTGGTCTGGGCGGCTTGTGGCCCCCGTGCGCCTGGGCCGGCGTGATCGTGAGTCCGAGCGTCAGGGCCGTAGCGGCACCGACGACGAGGACAGGTACTCGTCTCATGAGGTTCCCCCGTGATGCTGAGGGTCGCCCGAGATCGACCGATGAACAACGGAGTCAGGCTGGCACGGGGGCACGCCTGTGCGCCGGGGGTTGCACAACTCAGCTGACGGACGCCGGAAGACCTCCGCCGTTCGCCTCCACCCAGTCGGCAGCACGATCCTCCCGGATGGCGCCCCACAGCTCGCGACCCTTGTCGCGGTCGAGCCGGACGACGCTCTGCTTGCCCTCGCGGCCGGTGCCCTTGACGGGCACGGTGGTGAACGTGACGTCCCCGGCACGCATGCTGCGCAGCGAGAGGACGAGACTGCGCATGTCACCGGTCGTCCACTCCGAATCGACCGTGAGGTGCTTGGTCACGGAGTTCAGCACGCCGTACAACGTCGTCGGGCTCGACATCGTCTCGCCCGAGAGAGTCTGACGCATCAGCGCGCGCAGGAAGTTCTGCTGGCGCTTGATGCGGTCGAAGTCCCCACCGGTGAGGCCGTAGCGCTGACGGACGTACAGCAGCGCCTCCTCGCCGTTCATGTGGTGCTCGCCGGCCTCCCACGTCTTGCCACGGGCCGAGTCACGAACGGTTTGCGGAACGTCGATCGTCACCTCTCCCAGCTCGTCGGTCAGGGCCTCGAACCCGTCCCAGTCGATGATCGCGAGATGGTCGATCCGCAGGTCGGTGAGCTCTTCGACGGTCTCGACCGCGAGCGACGGGCCCGCGAAGGAGAAGGCGGCGTTGATCTTGTTCTCGCCGTGCCCCGGAACGGTCACCCAGGAGTCACGCGGGATCGACACGAGGGTGGCGTGCTGCCGGTCGCTGTCGATGTGGAGCACCATCAGAGAATCCGTGCGCTGCTCACCCGGGAGCCACGTCGGTGCCTTCGCGTCGTCGCCCGTCGTCGGCTCGTCGGAACGCCGGTCCGTGCCCATCAGGAGGATGTTGAGACCCTCGCCCTGTGCGGGCGCAGGGCGAGTCTCCAGCCCGGCGAACGCATCGTCGACACGGTCCACCTGCCCGACGAGGTGGTCCTGCAGGTACCACGCAGTGCCGACCAGCACCAGACCGAGCACCACGAAACAGGCCGCCAGCCCGATCAGGACGCGGCGCAGCGTCCGGCGCCGACGCGGCGGCTCGGACGGGGTCGACCCAGCGCCGTCGTCAGCGTCGTGGCCGGTTACTGCTCCCTCGGACGGAGCGTCGGTAGGACTCGTTTCCATGTCTGCCTCAGCGTACGTGCGGTCCCGTCGGGACGCGGCCGAACGCTACAGATCGACCTCGTCGCGCACGAAGGAGGCGACCTGCGCGGCGAACTCCGGACGGCAGACGAGGAGGTCGGGAAGCCACGGGTTCTCACGGTTGTACTCGAGCACCGCTCCGTCGGCCCTGCTCGTGTGCAGCCCCGCGGCGCGCGCCACGACCACAGGTGCGGCGGAGTCCCACTCGTACTGGCCGCCGGCGTGGACGTACACGTCCGCGACGTCCCGCACGACCGACATCACCTTCACGCCTGCGGACCCCATGGGCACCAGCTGCGCACCGACGCGCTCGGCCAGCGTGTTGACGAACTCCGGCGGCCGACTACGGCTCACCGCGATGCGCATCGGGCCCTCGGCACGTGCACCGACGGTCGTCGGCGCCGCGGTGCTGAACGTCTCCCCGAGGGAAGGCTGCGCCACCGCGCCCGCGACGAGGTCACCGTCCTCCCACAGTGCGACGTGGACGGCCCAGTCGTCGCGCGGCGGCTCCGAGAACTCGCGAGTGCCGTCGAGCGGATCGATGATCCACACCCGACGCGCACGTGTGCGTGCCGTGTCGTCGGCGGCCTCCTCGCTGAGCACCGCGTCCTGCGGCCGGTGCTCAGCGAGGAGCCTTGCCAGGACGGCCTGGCTCGCCTGGTCTCCGGCATCCTTGAGCGCCTTGCCCTCGAGCCCGCTCTCGCGGACCTTCAGCAGCTCGGCGCCGGACTGCTCGGCCAGCCACACGGCGAGCTCGTGGTCGTTCGTCGACGTCATGGGCCCATTGTTGCGGGGCCGTCCTGTGGGGGGTCAGCGGCCCGACCCTGTCTGTGCAAACGGGCCACGGTCGGACCCCCCAGCGGCAACACTCGTGAACGCGTGCCCTCCTGGCGAGGGACGCTACTCAGATCCTGAAGGAACACCATGCTCGTCACCCGCATCGCACCACTGGCTGCCGCCGCCACGCTCGCGCTTGGCGGCGGGCTCGTTGCCGCGCCCGCCCACGCGGATTCGATCCATCCCGACCGGATCGTCGGGACCAACCCCGCGGACCACACGCCGCACGTCCTGAACGGCCAGGTGCGGGCCGTGGCCAAGGTCGGCAACACGGTCGTGCTCGGCGGGAGCTTCACCCAGGCGCGCAACCAGAACGAGTCGACCGTGCTGTCTCGGGTGAACCTCCTCGCCTTCGACGCGACGACGGGCCAGATCAGCACGTCGTTCGTCCCCAACCCCAACGGCATGGTCTACGCCCTCGTCCCCGCCCCCGGCGGGCGCAGCGTCTACGTCGGCGGGACGTTCTCGAGCATCTCCGGCTCCGCAGCGTCGAACGTGGCCCGCGTCGACGTCACGACGGGCGCGCGGGTCAGCGGCTTCACGAGCCCGACGTTCAACGGGCAGGTCCGTGCGCTCGCGCTGGACGGCAACCGCCTGTGGGTCGGAGGCAAGTTCACCCACGTCGGTGGCGTTGCCCAGCGTGCGCTCGCCACGATCAACGCGACCACCGGCGCGCGGGACGCCTTCATGGGTCTCGCGATCGCCGGCCAGAACAACGGCGGCGCCACGTCCGTCCTCCGCCTCTCCAAGAGCCCGACAGACTCCAGAATCGTCGGCGTCGGCAACTTCATGACCGTCAGCGGTCAATCGCGCCCACAGATCGTCATGCTCCGTACGTCCGGGGCGTCGGCCACGCTCGCGGACTGGCAGACGAACTTTTACGAGCCTCGTTGCTCCAGCAACTTCGAGACGTATCTGACAGACGTCGACTTCTCCCCGGACGGCTCGTTCTTCGCGGTGTCCACGACCGGGGCTTACGGCGGCAGCGTCCGGTCGTGCGACACCGTGGCGCGCTTCGAGTCCGACGCGATCGGCGCTGGCCTCGCGCCGTCCTGGAAGGCCTACACCGGCGGCGACACCACGTGGTCGGTGACGGTGACCGACGACGTCGTCTACGCCGGTGGTCACCAGCGCTGGCAGAACAACCCGTTCGCCGGTGACCGTACCGGGGAGGGCGCCGTGTCCCGTCCCGGGATCGCCGCGCTCGACCCAGCGAACGGCCTTCCCTTCCGGTGGAACCCGACGCGTACGCGCGGCGTCGGCGTCTTCGAGATGCTGCCGACGCCTGAAGGGCTCTACGTCGTCTCCGACACTGACCGGATCGGGGAGTACGAGTTCCACGGCCGTGTGGCACTCATGCCGCTCGCAGGTGGCAAGGTCCTCCCGCAGATCTCTGCGGCCACGCTTCCAGCCGAGGTGTACCGGGTGCCCCCGGCCGGGTCTCAGCTGACGCGACGCAGCTTCGACGGCGCCGCCGCCGGACCCTCAGCCAACGCGCCGGCAGGGTCGGTGGCGTGGAACCAGTCGGTGGGTGCCTTCATGGTCGGCGGCGTCCTCTACACCTCGCTCAGCGACGGCAGCCTCACCAAGAGGACGTTCGACGGGGCGAGTTACGGCGCGTCGTCCGAGGTGAACACGGCCGACCTGCTCGTCCGGATGTCGACCTGGCACGACACGGAGATCCCGCGCCTCACAGGGATGTTCTACGACCGTGGCCGCATCTACTTCACGCAGTCCGGGTCCTCGCAGCTGTTCTCCCGCTACTTCACGACCGAGAGCGACGTGGTCGGCACTGCCCGCCTCGTCGCGAGCGACAACGTCTCCGGGATCGACTTCTCCCAGGTGCGCGGCATCTTCGTCGCCGGCGGCGCGCTCTACTGGGCGAACGCGAGCGGCACGCTCCACCGCACGGGGTGGCGCCAGGGGGCTCAGTCGGGCGCTCCTGTCGCGGGCACCACCACCCCCGTCTCCGGTCCGGGGATCGACGGGCAGAACTGGTCGTCGCGCGCGCTGTTCCCTTACCAGGGGGACACCCCGCCTGCGGTCCAGGCTCCGACCGCGGCCTTCGCCGCGTCGTGCGCGGCGATGACCTGCACGTTCGACGCGTCCGGATCGACGGGGACGATCTCCTCCTTCACCTGGCAGCTCGGTGACGGATCCACCGCCGGCGGCGTCACCACCACCCGCACGTACGCGACGCCGGGCACCAAGACCGTGACTCTGACGACGACGGGGCCTACGGGCCTGTCCTCTACGTCGACGCGGACCGTGTCGGTCACGCAGCCCGCGCCGACGAGCCTGTCCTTCGTCGGGAGCGACGCGACCACCGGGAACCGGACCGGGCACCGCGTCACGGTCCCGTCCTCTGTCCAGGCAGGAGACCGGCTGCTCCTCTTCATGGCCGCGAACACGACCACGCCGTCCTACACGGGCCCCACGGGCTGGACGGCCGTCGCGACCGCCGACTCAGGCGGCACGGCCGGGCGAGCCTGGACAAAGATCGCCACCGCTAGCGACTCCGGGAGTGCGGTGACGGTCCAGAGCAGCGCGTACGCGAAGTCGAGCCTGGCACTCAGCGCCTACCGCGGGGCCACCGCCACCGCAGCCCCTGGCGCCGTGGCGATCGACTCCGGGGGCACCAGCCACACGACGCCGTCGTTGCCGGTGAGCAACCCGTCCAGCTGGGCCGTCAACGTCTGGGCCGACGAGTCGAGCGCGACGACGATGTGGACCGGCGTCCCGGCCGGTCAGACCGTACGGACGACGACGGCCGGCACGGGCAACGGCCACACCTCACTGGTCCTGACCGACAGCGCCGGCGCCGTCGGCACGCCGGCCGCGGGTGGTCTCCCCGCGATGGCCGACGCCGCAGGCCGGGGTGTCACCTTCACCGTCGTGCTGCCGCCCGCGTGACATCCGACCGGTATGTCCAGAACTCCCGCCGAGGCGTGAACACTGGCTGTAGCATGATGCGGTTCCCCCCGCCAGGAGGATGATTCCGTGCCCCAGGAACTCGGCAATGGGCCAAGGCTCGCATCGCTGAAGGCTTCGCTCCGACGCGGAGTCCCCTTGGCGATCCTCATCGTCCTGGCCGGTGCCGTGCTCGGCGGCTTCTACGGCGCGCAGCAGTCGCAGACCCACACGGCGAGCGCAACCGTCCTCATCGACCCCCTGGTCGGCAACCCGTTCAACCCCGAGGGTCGCGGCGACGACCTCGTCAACCTCGAGACCGAGGCGCACCTGCTCCGGTCCGACGCGGTCGCCCGGCTGGTCGCGCAGGACATCGGCTACGACGGCGCCCCTGCGGACCTCCTCAAGGGACTCAAGGTGACCGTCCCGCCCAACACGCAGATCCTCGACCTCAGGTACGAGGCGCCGCGGGCCGAGGACGCCGTCGGCCGCGCGCAGAGCTTCGCCGACGTCTATCTCGCGTACCGGCAGTCCCGCGCCGACGCGCTCGTTGCGACCCAGACCGCACGGATCAATGACCAGATCACGAGCCGCAACGAAGAGCTGCGCGTGTTGACGCGGCAGCTGTCGCGCACCCCAACCGGAACGGCGAACGCCCGGCTGCTCACCGAGAAGGTCGAAGCCGTCTCCACCCAGATCAACCAGCTGCGCGCCCGGTCGGCGGAACTGGCGACCGGATCGCTCGACGCCGGCCAGGTCGTGACCCCCGCGTCGGTCCCCGGGACAGGGCCGTTCAGCCCCACGGTCCTGATGGCGGTGGTGGGCGCGATGGCGGGTCTCGTCGTGGCCGTAGTCATCGCGCTCGTACGGGCGCGGGCCGACAACAGGATCCACCACGTGGACGAGGTCGAGGCGTTCGATCTCGAGGTCCTCGGCTCGCTCGACGCAGAGAACCTCGCCATGGTCGCCGACCGGCTGGAGCACCCTGCTCAGGGAGTCGCGGCCGTGACCGGCGAGCTGCGTCGCATCCGGGTCGCGCTGCTGACAGGCGACCGCGAGCGTCCGTTCGTCCTTGCGATCGCGGAAGCCTCCGACTCGGAGGGGGCCGCCGCCTCGGCGCTCGCAATCGGGATGTCCATCGCCGCGTCGAACGTCTCGACGGTGGTCGTCGACGCCACTGGGCAGCCGAACGGCCCCTCCACGATCCTCCCTGACGCGACCGTCGGCATTAACGATGTGCTGTGGGGGTCGGCCTCGGTCGACGACGCGCTGGCGCGTGTCGCCCCGCACCTCGACGTCGTCCCGCGGGGCGACGACGCGATCGAGGTCGACGACCTGTTCGTGGCCCCGCAGATGGAGGCGTTCGTCGACGAGCTGAGGGGGCGCTTCGAGGTGGTGATCCTCGCGGGGTCGACGCTCATCGACCCCCGTACCCGCGCACTGGTCGCGCTCGCGGACGAGGTCGTCATCGAGGTCGTCGAGTCCACGACGACGCATCGCGACCTCACCACGATCCCCGACGTCGTCCCGCAGGCGACGTCCCGGCTCGTCGGCTGCGTCTACCTGCGGCCCGCAAAGACTGCGAACCGGCGCCGGAGGTGGCGCAGGTCGCCGCCGACGGGCCCGGCAGGTCCGTCGGACGATACCGCCGCAGACACCGACGGCGAGGACACAGCTGGCCCGACGGACCGTGACACCCCCGCCGCCCGGACCGAGCCGCGCACGACCCCGTCCCGTTACCGCATCGTCCTGCGGGGAGGTGCGCGGCGCGTTCCCGTCTCGGGGTTCGGCGATGGCGTATGACCGATCACGAGGCCCGCTCGCTGCGTGGTGTCGCCCGCGGCGGGGCGATCGGGATGGTCGGGGCGGCCGTCTCCGCCCTCAGCGGTTTCCTCTTGGTCGCGGTCATCACCAACACCTACAGCAAGCACGTCGCGGGCGTCTTCTTCTCGGCGACGTCGATCTTCGTGGTGGCCAGCGCCGTGACGGCCATGGGCACCGAGGCCGGGCTCGGACGGTTCCTGCTGCGCTTCGAGGCCACCCGTCGGTTCGCGGACATACGCGTGGTGCTGCGCGCCGCCTTCGTGCCGGTCGCGGTGGTGAGCATCGTCGTCGGTCTCGCGATGGTGGCAGGGGCACGCCCGATCGCCGACCTCGCGGGCCTCGACGACGACGGCCCGGCGATCGTCGCGGTGCTGGGAGTCACGCTCCCGTTCGCCGTCGTCGGTAGCCTCTGCCTGGCGACGACCCGCGGCTTCGGACAGATGCGGTGGACGGTGTTCATCGACAAGATCTTCCGTTCGGCGGTGCAGCCGGTCGCGGCGCTGGTCACAGGCCTCCTCGGTCTCGGCATCCTGGCCCTGACCGTGGGCTGGGCGCTGGCGTACGTCCTGGCGGGCGTGGTCGCGATCGTGACGCTCCGCCGCTTCTACCGGCGGCGTCAGGCGTCGTACACCGACTCCGAGCCACCTGCGCCTCGGCAGGAGGTCGTCGGTCAGTTCTGGTCGTTCACATGGCCCCGCAGCGTGGCGCAGGTGTCCCAGATGGTCATCCAGCGCGCCGACATCATCATCATCGCCGCCCTCCTCGGGCCTGCGTCGGCGGCTGTTTACACAGCCGCGACCCGCTTCATGATGATCGGCCAGTTCGGCACCCAGGCGGTGCAGCAGGCCGTCCAGCCACGCTTCACCGACCTGATCGCGCGGGGTGAGCACGCGGCCCTCGGCACCGTCTTCCGCATCTCCACCGCGTGGAGCATGGCGATGGCGTGGCCGCTCTACCTGGTCGTCGGCTTCGCGCCGCACGTCTACCTGTCGCTCTTCGGTTCGGGGTACGCCGACGACGGTCGGAGCGTGGTGCTCTTCATGGTGGCGGCGATGCTCTTCGCGGTGTTCTCTGGTCCGGTCGACACCCTGCTCCTGATGTCGGGACGGAGCACGACGAGCCTGTTCAACTCGCTCGTCGCGCTGACGCTGGACCTCGTGCTCTGCTTCGTGCTCGTCCCGAGGATGGGCATCGTCGGCGCGGCGATCGCCTGGACGGTCGCGATCGTCACCCGCTGCACGCTGGCCTTCGTCCAGGTGCACCGCATGTGGGGCATCAATCCGTTCTGCGCCCCGACCATGATCGTGGCGAGCCTGAACGCCGTATGCTTCGCCGCCCCCGTCGCGGTCCTGTCCCTCATGACCGACGCCGGTCTGCTCACGCTGTGCGCGGTCGCGGTCGCGGGCGGCGTGGCGTACCTCGCCGGGCTGTGGTTCTTCCGGAAGCCCTTGATGCTGAGCACATTCCGCGCGTTGCGTGCGCGCCGCCCGGCCCCCATGCCGTCGGAGGTGGCCTCCCGATGACCGATGCGCTCTTCGAGGCGTGGCGGGGGCGGTACGCGGACAGCCCGCGCGCCCTCTCCCTGGAGCTCGCGCGACGGTTCCCGTCGATCCGGCAGCGCTGGGTCCACGACGGCACGGCCGCCCCTCCGCCGGCCCCGGTCGTGCGGCGCCACTCCCCTGCCTACTTCGCGCGGCTCCTCGCCTCCGACCTCCTGGTGTCCAACGACATCATCAGCAAGCACCTGGTCAAGGGCCCCGGAGTCACCTATGTCCAGACCTGGCACGGGACCCCGCTCAAGGTCATCGGGCTCGACGAGCGGGACTCCGCGTACGCGGGCGCGCAGGCGCACCGCGAGCGCATGCTGCGCGACGTCGCCAAGTGGGACATCCTGCTGTCGCCGAGTCCGACGTGCACGCGGATCCTCCGCGGCGCCTTCGGCTTCGACGGCGAGGTGCTGGAGTCCGGCTACCCCCGCAACGACATGCTCGTCGATGACGACGGCACGACGCGGGCCCGGATGCGGGCGAGCCTTGGCATCCCGGAGGACGCGACGGCCGTGCTGTATGCGCCCACCTGGCGTGACGACGCGAAGAACGCCGACGGGCAGTTCGTCCATCCCGTCGACTTCCCGTACGCCCGCGCGCTGGAGGTGCTTCCGCCGGGCTCGGTCGTCCTCAACCGGCTCCACAAGAACGTGCACGCGCCGGCGGGCAGCACTCACCCGCGCGTGGTCGAGGTCAGCGCGCACCCGGAGATCGCCGAGCTGTTCCTCGCCTCCGACGTCCTCGTCTCCGACTACTCCTCCGCGATCTTCGACTTCGCCGTGACGGGCAAGCCGATCGTGCTGTTCTCCCCCGACCTCGAGCACTACCGCGGTTCGTTGCGTCCGTTCTACTTCGACTACGAGACGTGGGCACCGGGGCCCGTCGCACGTACGGCCGACGAGCTGGTCGCCTTCCTCGAGGAACCCTCCGAGGTCGCGCGCACCTCACGCGACCGGTACGCGACGTTCGTCGAGACGTTCTGCCCGCACGAGGACGGGCGGGCGAGCGAACGGGTCATCGACGCGCTCGTCGCGCGAGGCGTCCTCAGCGCTCCGCGCGACCTGCGCGATCGCGCCAGCTGACCGGCCTGCCGAGCATCTGCGACAGCTCGTCGTCGAGGTCGGCGAACTCGGCCTCGAGACTGCGCCTCAGCTCGGCCGGCATGGGGTCGCGCTTGCGGGCGTTCCACTGCTCGACCGAGTCCGGCGTCCACGCCGGCATCCCGAGCCAGGAGCAGAGCCGTGCGAACTCCTCCTGAGGGGTGTCGAAGAACCGGTCGGCGTCCATCACGTACACGCGGTCCTCGCCGACCGCCTCCTGGAGGCGGCGGATCTGTGGCGCGTAGCGTCCCCGCGCCACGTAGCCGTGGTGGCGGTGCTCGAAGCTCTGGTACGACGGATCCTCGACCAGACGCTGCTCCTCGCCAGCGAGGCGCTCGTCCTCGAGTCGCAGCGCCTCCTCGAACGGCTCCGTCTCGAACCCCCGGGCGAGCTCGTGCCGGTGCGCCGAGTATGCGCGCTCGACCGGGTCGCGGACCAGCACGACCACCCGGGTCCGCGGAAGGTCGGCCGCGATCCGCTCCGCCGCCAGCGGGTGGAAGAGGTAGTAGCCGCTGCTCTCGAACGTGAACGCCCGTCCGTGACGCGCGCGCCGGTCGGCGAGGAACCTGACCGGGAAGTGACTGCGGTACCAACGTCGTCCGCGAGGGTAGTGGAGGTCGAAGTAGCCGATGCCCTTGGAGAGCGTGGGACGCACGACGTCGGGATGCTCGGACAGCACGCGGTAGAGCGTCGTGGTCCCGCACCGCTGCGCGCCCACGATGACGAAGTCGGGTTCCATCCGCCATCGTGAGGTGGCGCTGCCCCAGAACGTGGCAGCCCGGCGCACCCACCGGCCGAGCGACGCCGGCATCGCGTCACGTGCCCGACGTACCAGTTGACGTGACGTCATCATCGAGACTTCTCCATCGAGTCGAGCCAGTCGTCCAGGGCGTTCGCCATCAGCTCTGCCCGGTCGGAGACGAGGTGGCCGCCGACCCTGTGGACCGACTTCTGGTAGCGCACCGTGATGGTGGCGAGGTAGGTGGCCGCGAGGACGGCGTCCGCGGATCCCCGGTCCTCGCAGGCCGGCCTGCCCATCACCAGCCCTGCGTGTACGTGCGGGACGCTCAGGCCGTGGGCGCGGGTGTAGGTGTTGACGCCGTAATGGAGGGCGTCGAGCCCGAGCGGGACACCGGACTCCAGCCGCTCGAAGTCCCACAGCTGCGTCCGGCGGTGCGCCCGCGCCATGTTCCACGGCGTCCAGTCGCCGTGCCACGTCGCCTCCACGAAGCCGGGGCCGTCGGCGTATGGCGCAAGCCGTCCGAGCGAACGCGCGAGGCTCGCCTGCACCGCGGTGGGGGGCAGCCGCGCGACGTCGGCTGCGAGCCGCGCCCACAACGGCATGTGCACGAGGCTGCGGACGGTGGTGGGACCGAACGCCCGGGCGAAGGAGTCCATGAGGGTGAGAGGAACGTGCCACTGGGCCTTCGGGCGCTGCGCGAACGTCGTCCGTAGGGCGGTCATGGCGAGGACGGTCATCCCTTCCCACTCGCCGAGATGCAGGAGCCGGGGCACCTCGAACGTCGTCGGCAGGGACGACGACTCCAGGAGGCGGAGGGACTCGGCCTCCGCGGTGACGTCCGCCCGAGAGACCTCCGTGACGCCGAGCTTGACGAAGGCCAGCGAGCGTCCGTCGGTGTCGAAGGCCTGGAGGACCGGCTTGCGGTTGGCGCGGGCGGTGCCGACACCCAGGCTGAAGACGACCGACTCCACACCGAGGACGCCAGCGAGGTGGTCTGCGAAGCCCCCCGCGTGCTGCGGGACGACCGACAGCCCGTCTGGCAGGAACCTGCCGGCCCCGACCCGGAGCGCAGCCGCCAGGCCAAGGCGGCCGAGGGTCTCGCGCGCCGAGAGCGAGGCGCTGAACCTCATCATCGACCGGGCCGCCGCCCCGTTCGGGGAGGCAGGAACGAGAAGCCGCGGTGAACGCCGGCTCGGGACATAGAGGTAGTCACGGGGCCCCTCGTACCGTGCGGAGACGGTCACACCCGAACCCGGGGCGGCGAGCTGTTCGGCGCACGCAGCCAACGCTGCACCGGCGTCGTCCGGCATCGCTCTCCTTCGCGGGTGGCAGATCAGCGCGGCAACGTCGGTGACTCGCGCAGTGCGGACGCGAAATCGGCGATCTTCGCGTCCGTCGACAGTACCCAATTGGCCGTGCTGTTGTACGGCGAATCGAAGTATGTGAACGCGACCCCACCGCGCGCCGCCAGCGCCTTGGCCGAGTGGCGGATCCACGTCGGGTCGCGCTCCGCCGCGGGGTCAGAGTACCCCGTCTCCGCGAGCCCCCAGCGCACGCCTTGTCGTGACGCCCAGCGCGAGAGCGGGACGAAGTAGTCCTTCACGACGTCGTTCTCGACCAGCCGACCGCCACGGCCGTACGAGTTGTAGACGTCGAACCCGGCGACGTCGACCTTGACGCCCCTGGGCCACAGTGCGGAGAGCGAGTACGCGGCCGGGCCATAGAGCTGGTTCCACCCGGTGAGGATCACCGTGTAGGCGACGTTGTCCGCCCACTTGCGCACCCGTGGCGCCAGCCGCTCCTGCATCCGGCGCCACGCCCCGACGTCACCGTCTCCTTCCGGCTCGTGGTGGAAGGCCAGCCACACGGGGCCCGGGATGGCGTCAAGGCGCTCCGCGAGGTCACGCACCCACGCGTCACCCTGCCCGTTCGCCATGGCAGCCCACGAGTGCGGGAGCTTGAAGCTGATCCACGGCAGGCGCCCCGCCGCCACGTCGGCGCGCGCCGTCCGTACGGCCTTGTCGACCCCCGACGCCCCGTAGTAGGTCCGACGCACGCCCAGACGACGCCCGATCTCCTTCTCCAGACCGGCCGGGTCGGAGTTGCCCCCGTGGGCGGCCCCCACGTACGCCCCGCACTGCGGCAGGCCCCGACGGGTGTAGCGGCAGCCGTTCGACAGGACACCGACGTACGGGTCGACGTCCTGCTGCGGCTCCTCCCTGACGGCCGACGTGGAGCGCACCGTCCGCGCCGAGGCGCCGTCGAGAAGCAGGGCCCCCCGCCTGGCGAACCATCCCGTCGCGCGCAGCTGGACCAGCGGCCGGGCGAGTCGCGTCCGAATGGTGAAGCTGACGCGTCGCCAGGTCTTGGGCACAGGCCTGACGACCCGGACGTGGCGGCGGAGCTGCTTGCCTCGTGTCTCTCGGAGGACGACCCGTACGCGAGTGCCCCGACGGGACGCGCGCACCCAGACCTTCACGGCGACCCGTGTCCCCTTGCCGGCGGCGAGCCTGCGCGTCGGGCTCGCCACGACGACCTTTGGCACCTTCCGGGACCCCGCCAGCCTGGCGCGCCTCGCGCCCTGGACCCCGCCCTTGCCGATCGTGAGGCGACGGCTCGAGACGTTCACCGTCTTCCACCGCGGTCGCGGCCGCTCGAACGACCCGTTGCGGATCGCGTTCGGCCCGTACACCGGTCGCACCTCGGCCTTACGCTCCGTGAGCGCCGCGTGGGTGGTGGCGGGCGGTGCAGCCCTCGAGACAGCGGCGGCGTCGGCGATCGGTAGCGAGAGCAGCATGACCCCGGTGCCGACGAGCACGAGACGACGCAGCGGCACCCCTGCAACTGCCACCGGTACGCCCCCGTCCCGTGCTCCGCCGTCGCAACCGAGACTCGTGACGGCATGGTCCCTTCACCGTACGACCGCCCTCGGCGAGCCGCATGCCTGCAGCGGGCGGTGGAGAGGGCTCAGCCTCCCGCAGGCAGCCGCGGCGAGCGCTTCAGCACGGCGCCGAAGGCCCCCTCCTTCTGAGCCGACGTGATCACCCAGGAGGAGCTGCTGTTCAGCGGTGAGTTGAAGTAGGTGAACGCGATACCGCCCGCGTCGACGAGCGCGTCGTACGTCTCGCTGATCCACGCCGGGTGGTCGAGGGACGCCATATCGGTGAAGCCCGTCTCGGCAACACCCCACTTGACCCCGGTGGCCTTCGACCAGCCGGCGAACTCCTTGAAGTAGGCCTTCATGTCCGTCGGCTCCAGCCGCACGGGACCGTCCTTGGTCGAGCCGTAGAAGTTGTAGACGTCGAACCCGGCGACGTCGACCTTCACACCCTTCGGCCAGAGCGCGTCCAGCGCGTACTCGGGAGCGCCGTGGAGCTGGTTCCAGCCTGTCAGCACAATCGTGTAGGCGACGTTGTCCGCCTCGGCGCGCACCACGGGTGCGAGGCGCTGCTGCAGACGTGTCCACTCCGCGATCGGGCCGTCCCCCTCGGGCTCGTGGTGGAAGGCAAGCCAGACAGGGCCGTCGAGCTCGTCCAGCCGCTGAGCGATGTCACGTGCCCACGCATCACCGGCACCCTGCGCCATCTCGGCCCAGGAGTGCGGAAGCTTGAAGCTGATCCACGGCAGGCGGCCGGCCTCCAGGTCGGCGGCCGCGGTCTTCACGGCACCGTCGACCTGGGTCGGCGACCAGTAGGTCCGACGGACCCCGAGCGTGCCGCCGACCGCGCGCTCGAACTCCGCCGGGTCGGCGTTCCCGCCGACCGCAGCGCCGAAGTAGGCGCCACACGCCGGGATGCCTCGCGCCGAGTAGCGGCAGCCGTTGCTCAGGACGCCCGTCGTCGGCGGCGGTGTCGCCGTCGGAGACGGCGAGGCGGTCGGGGTGGTCGGCGAGGCCGTCGGAGTCGGCGTGGCGTTGGGCGACGGCGTCGGAACCGGGCGCGTCGGCGAAGCGGTCGGTGCCGGCGGGGTCGGGACGGACGTCGTCGGCGTCGCCGTCGGGGTTGGGGTCGGCTTCGTCCCCGGCTCGAACAGCTTCATCATGGACACGTCGTCGATCTCCAGCGCGCGGCCCGCAGCGTTCTTCCACGCCAGCACGTTGAGGTCGAGGCTGCCGCCGTCGGAGACGGTCTCGAACTCCACCTCGACCGTCGTCCAGCCGGTGTCGGTGAGGTAGAACGTCGAGCGGTGGACGGTCACGTCCTTGCCGGCGACCTCGCGGACCCGGAGCTGTCCCGAGACCTTCGGCTGCGACCCCCGGACGGAGGCGGAGACGCGGTAGCGGGTGCCCTCGGTCGTGCGGGCGACGGTGTTCACGCGGTCGTTCAGCACGACCGTCCGTGTCGAGCTGGACGTCACGGAGGCATACGGGTCGGCGCCGTCGCTGGAGACTACCGCGAGCCTGGAGTTGCGCGCGTCGTTGGTCCGCCAGCCGACGGTGCCGTCGTCGAAGGACCCGTTCACCACGAGCTCGGGGCCGGCGACGAGTGCCGGTGTGGGCGCCGACGTACTGACCACGGCTGCGCCCACGGCGAGCGAGACGAAGAGGACGAGGATTGCGCGCGGCCGACGCAACGGCGTCAGTTGCTTGTGCTTGGGGGACGGCATTCGACATCACCTGCGGCTGTCACTGACGGGTCGGCAGCAACGTAGGGATCAGAACAGGCTTGGAATGCTAGTCCGTGAGCCCCGGGACGCAAGGCCCTCAATCGTTGCCTCTCCGGCCCGGCGCGTGCCTGTCAGAATGTCGCCAGAGGGCTCGGACAGGCGCAAACCCTGGGGAAACGGCCCGCGCGGGCCGTGGGCTCTCTACCATTCTTGGGAGCAGCGCTCGGATCCGAAAGGTCTCAGATGTCGAAGACTCGCCACATGACGAGCGTGGGGATCATGTCGATGCAACGCATCTACAACTACGGGTCGTCGCTTCAGGCGTACGGTCTGCGCCGGCTCATCGAGAAACACGTCGAGGACGTGCAGGTGTCGTTCGTCGACTACGTCCCCGGCGAAGCGCTGATCAAGGACGCGGCATCCTCCGAGCCGACGTCGCGGCTGCGGCGCAGCCTTGCAAAGGTCGCGGAGTACAACCAGGTCGACGCCTCGCTGCGCGACCGGCTCCGCTTCTTCAACCACAAGCGGACCTACGGCAAGAAGTACTTCCCCCTGATGGGTATCCCCGCCGAGCCTGCTCGCGACCTCGCTCTCGACGTCCAGGTCATCGGGAGCGACGAGGTCTTCAACTGTGTCCAGTCGAACACCAACGTGGGCTACTCACGTGATCTCTTCGGGCACGGCAGTTCCGCGCGCCGCCTGGTCTCCTACGCCGCCTCCTTCGGCAACACAACTCTCGACAAGCTGAGCGAGTTCGGGGTCCGTGACGAGGTGGCAGCGGATCTCTCGCGCTTCGACGCCCTCTCCGTGCGCGACCAGAACTCCGCCGCCATCGTGAAGGCGCTCACCGGGCGGACGCCGACGATCAACGTGGATCCGGCGCTGGCCTACGACTTCATGGCACAGGAGACGAGAGTTCCCACGGGCCGCCCGCACCCCGAGCCATATCTCCTCGTCTACGGCTACTCGGGCCGGCTCGGGAAGGAGGAGAACGACGCGCTCCGCTCGTATGCCCGCGCCCGCGGCGCCCGGATCCTCTGCGCCGGTGGCGTCCAGGACTGCTGCGACGAGTTCGTCGACTGCAGCCCTTTCGAGCTGCTCGCCTACTTCCGCCACGCCGAGGGCATCGTGACCGACACCTTCCACGGCACGATCTTCTCTCTCATCAACGAGCGGCCCTTCGCGACGATCGTCCGGCGCAGCTCCGGGCTCGGCTACGGCAACGAGGAGAAGCTTGGCTACCTCCTCGAGACCTTCGGCCTCCAGGACCGCCGCGTCGACGACACCGCGAGCCTCGTCTCCACGCTCGCCGAGCCCGTCGACTACCGGCCCGTCGCGACGGTGCTGGCGCACGAGCGCGCACGCACGGCCAACTACCTCTCCAGCACGATCGCCCAGAAGGTGGCCGACCGATGAGAATGAACAGCTCGCGGCCCCGGCAGTCCGGCAAGAAGCAGCTCCAGAAGATCCGCCTGCGTTACCTCGCGCACAAGGACATCCGCCGCTTCTCCCGTACGGCATCGTTCTCCGTGTTCGACGACGGCTACGAGCAGGTCGTCTCCCGCATCATGTACAACGTCCATGCCCTCGAGAAAGGGCTGGCAAGGAACTCCGACGCCCGCCTCGGCTTCGGCCGCAAGGCCTTGTCGAACCTCAACGACGCCCTCGTCGTCTACCGCTCCCGGGACTACGACACCTCCGCGTTCGCCTACGTGGAAGGGCTGTCGGTCATCCGACGCTATGAGGAGTTCCACCGCAAGCAGGAGTTTGACGTCCCGTTCCTGCCGGAGGTGATCGACGAGGAGTTCCGTCGCACCGACCGGCCCGCGGCGGCCGCCGGGACCAAGACGGTGCGCCGCAGCGACAAGGAGAACAACCGCGACAAGAGCTTCTACGCCCTGGCGCAGGGTCGCAGCAGCGTACGCGAGTTCTCGGGACATCCGATCGACACCGGGAAGGTGATGAACGCACTCCGCAACGCCGAGAAGACCCCCTCGGTCTGCAACCGGCAGGGGTGGCGGGCGTACTGGACCGAGGACAAGCAGCTCGCCGCCCAGGTCCTGGCGCACCAGCGAGGCTTCGGGTACGCCGAGATGCCCGAGGTGCTGCTGGCGATCACCGTCTCCAACAACACCTTCCTCAGTCCGGTCGAGCGCAACGAGGCCTTCATCGACGGTGGCCTCTTCGCGATGTCCGTGCTGTACGGGCTCGAGCACGAGGGCCTGGCAGCGGTGCCGCTGAACGCGATGATGTACTACCGCGACCAGCGTGCGGTCCGACGGCTGCTCGACATCGACGACTCCGAGATGATCATCATGTTCATCGCCGTCGGCGACTTCCCACCCGAGAGCGTCGTCCCGATCTCCGACCGCAAGCCGGCCGAGACCTTCGTACGCCGCCGCTGAGGCTCAGATGCCGTGGCCGCGGCGATGGGCGATGTCCATCAGCCGCTCGGCCGAGACCAGGCGCCCCGCCACCGCCGCCGCCAGGTACGTCCGCTGTTCTCGCGGCGACAGCCGAAAGGTTCGCCACGCGGTGCTCAGGGCCTCGCGCCGCCGTCCGATCGCGGCGAGGGCGAAGGCCCGCCGCCCGTAAAGGCGCGCAAGCGCACGGTCGTCGTGGCCGAACGCGGCATGCTTCACGATCACGTAGTCGATGGCCTCGACGATCGTGCCCCACTTGCGGGAGAACAGCGACTGCCCCCAGGTGACGTCGACGAGCGGCTCCTCGACGACGGCGATGGGGCCGGCCGCCGCGGTCCGGAGGATGAAGTCGAAGTCCTCCCCGTAGCTTCCTGGGATCTCCTCGTCGACCAGTCCGACCGTCGTCTCGAGGGTGCTCCGCTCGATGACGACGGAGGACGGGTGCGCCGCCATCACCCGGTGCCGTACGAGGTTGTCGAGCGTCATCTGCTCCGCGGTGGGGATCCGGTCGTTCGACCTGTCTCCGTAGTTGACGGTGATGCCGGTGACACACGTCGGAGCCCGGTCGGCCGTCATCTGCGCCACCTGAGCGGCGACCTTCGTCGGACGCCAGAAGTCGTCGTCGTCGCAGAAGCCGACGAGGGCGGACGTCCCGTGCACGATGCCGGAGTTGCGGGCGCCGGCCAGACCGGGGGTACGCGTGTTCGGGATGACAACGACCCGCCGTCCGGGCAAGTCGCTCTCGAGCGACCGGTCGAGATCGGACTGGTCGAAGACCACGATCACGGTGATGTCGCCGCTGTAGGTCTGCTCCAGAACCGCGTCGAGGGCGCGGCGGAGCATGTCGGGGCGGTTGTGCGTAGCGATCACGACATCGACGGACGGGGCAGAGCCGGGCATGGTCACCTCAAAGCGGATCGGACAACCCCTCGAGCGTATCTTGCACCGCGCGACCCCGAGGCAGTTCCCGATCTTTGCGTCAGGGGAGCCGACGCCTGCGGAGCCCAGGTCGCGAGACCGCCTGGACCACGCGTGGAGCGAGGACGGACAGGACTGCGGCGGCGGCGATCCCGAGGATGATCCCCGACGCCACCAGCACGCCCATCGGTTTGCGCACCTCGACGGCGCTGTTGGCGCGCACCACCTCGCCGGCGGTGGTCGACGTCAGGATCAGGTTGTTGATGGCGCTGTCGATGGCCTCGCGTTCACGCGCCCGCACGTCGGCGGACACCTCCTCGGCGTCGTCGGTGCCCCCCGCCGACAGGTCCATCTGAGCCAACCGGTCGCGGAGGCCCTCCAGCATCTGGTCGCGACGCTTCTCGAGGTAGTCGCGCCGCAGCTCGAGGTAGCGCTCGGTGAGCGAACGGCTCTCGGCCTCCGCGCGCCGGGGGTCGGTCGACCTCACGTCGATGTTGAGAACCCGGGTCCTCGGGGCGGCGGTGACGCGGATGCGGTCGGTCAGCGCGTCGTCGGCACCCGCAGGACCGCTCGCCGCGGCGTCGCGGGCCGCGGCGGAGAACACCAGGGCCGCCTCGGTGTCGATGGTGATGTCACGCGGCAGCGCCGACGCCTTCACGATCGCCGTCGTCAGGTAGACGGGCGATGGTGCCAGGAGGACGGACGTCCGCGCCACAGACTGCTGAGGCTGCCGGGCGACCGCGACCCCGGCGACGAGGATGCCGATCGCCACGGCGGCGGCGTACACGCGACGTGCCGCCCACACGTCGCGGACCATCCGCTGGAGCGTGCGACGCCGTGGACCTCGGTACGGTGTCTCGTCGGGGTGCTGACTGCGCCAGACCAGCCCGATCGTGAGCATGATCGTGAACAGCGGCATGCCGAGGGTGTCGTAGACCCACATCTGCAGCGCGAAGAACAGCAGCAGACACGTGCAGACGGTCTCGATCGTCGTCCGGCATCGCCACGTGCGCCACAGCGACGTGACGAACAAGGCGAGGAAGAGGAAGGTCCCCAAGAACCCCTGGGAGAAGATGACGAGCCAGATGTGGCCCTGCGTGCCCAGAGGGGGGACGCCGCAGGCAGGGCACTCTGGGGTCGAGGCGCCGGCGATCGACGCGAAGCTTCCTTGCACGTCTCGCGTGCTCCCGAAGCCGATCACGGGCGAGCCTTCGAACGTGCTCGAGACCGTCTGGCTCAACAGCTGCCCGCGCCGGTCGTTGCTGTGCTGGTTCTCGAGGCGCTCGCCGACCAGGTCGCTCAACGGGCTCAGAAGGAAAGCAGCGACGGCGATGCCTCCCACCAGCGCCGTCCCGACGATCGCGACCACGTTGCCCCGCACGACCTGACGGGCGACGACGAAGGCCGCACCGAGACCGAGCGACGCCCACAGGCCGCGGTTCAAGGAGTAGACGATCGGCATCGCCGCGACGGCCAGGACGAGAGGAGCGGCCAGCCGCTGCCAGCGCTTGCCCTGCTTGAGCCACGCGACGAGGAAGAACGGCAGGTAGAGCGAGATGTTGGCGCCCCACGAGTTCGCGAAGGCGAACGGAGCCTTAGGCCGTGCCTCCGGGCGCCCGAGGACCGTCTGGATGTCGGCGACACCGGGGTGCACGATCCCACGGACGAGCGAGTTCGACCGGAGGCCGCCGGGTAGGAACAGCTCGACGAGGGAGCGCAGCTCGAGGGTCGGCGCCATGACTCCCAGCAGTCCCCCGGCGGCCGTAACGACGAACATCCAGCCGAACAGCTGGAACACGCGGCGCTCGGAGACCGAGCGGGGGTCGGAGTTCGCCGCCCACAGGAGCGCGATCGTGCAGGCGAGGTACCAGGCGACCCGATACCCCCAGACCATGAGGCGCGACGCGCCGCCGCCGGGGACGGCACCCGGCGCGTCGGCCCAGAGGGTGAGCACGCCGACGACCACGCACACCAGGAAGAGCACCCACCACCCGAACCCCGGGGGCACGAACACGCGTCGGCGGCGCGCGAGCTGGACCGCCATCGGGACGGCCGCGAGGATGGCGATCACGCCCGACAGCCCAGCGATCCACCAGAGCGGGAAACCGACCAGCGCCACCGTCAGCGGCCAGTGCTCCGGCCACCGCCTGCGGCGGTTCCTCGTCGTCTGAGGAACCGCGTCAGGAGCGAGGACGCGGGCGGCGGGCACAGCAGCACCTTCGGGTCGTGTGAGGATGGAACGAGACTAAGCGAGCCGGTGGCCTTGCTTCAGGCAAACCCCCACAAACGTACGTCCGCGCGCCTACGCTGTGAGGAGACTTCTCGGGAGGGAACGCAGGGTGCGCACGTCTGTTTCTGCTCTCGCGCTGGTCGGAGCGCTGCTGGTGGCCTCGGTCGCCGCGTGCTCGGGCGAGGACGATGTTGCGCCAGCGCGCTCCGCAGACTCGGCCTCAACGCCGTCGGCCGAGGTCACCGCGAACGAGGACGCCCCCGCCGAGCCGGCGGCCCGGGGCCCGGTCGCCGATGACTGCACCCTGACGACCCCCCGCGTGCGGCTGGTGCTCCGCAACTGGGACCGCGTTGTGAGCTCCGTCGGCCGCGACGACCACGCGGACTATGCCCGGTCCTTCGCTCGGCAGACGACGCGCCTTGCCCGTCGCACTACGTCGTGCCCTGGCGCCGACCAGTTGCGCAAGGTTGCGGCAGGTGCTCGCGGGCTCGCCCGCGCTGCGCAGGAGCCAGACCTGCCGGCGTACGGCGAGGTCGCGCGGACCGGTGACGGCTGGCTGGACGCGCTGGGCTACTCGACCCTCTCCTTCTCGGTCGGCTGACTCAGTCGACCGAGAAGAGCACGTTGTCGAGGGCGCCGTCGAACTGGTCGGTGCTCGAGGCGAGGAAAGCCCCGTTCGCCCCGGCCTTCGCCCCGATGGTGAGCGGGACGGTCGCCGGCACCGCGACGTCCCCGATCGGCCCCGAAGCGGTGACCTGATCGAGCGTGCGGTCAGCCGCGAGGTCACGCACGACGACGGTGAGGTCGTCGCGCACCCGACGGCACTCCAGCCTGTACCACGACCCAGGGGCGAGCTGGATCTCGGACTTGGCGAACACACGCCCGGTCGAGCCCGTGACCAGGCACGACGGGTACCCGTGGTCGAGCTGCAGCTTGTACTGCGAGCCGTCGTCGAACAGCCCGCGCTGGACGACGTTCTCGCCGTTGTCGAGGTCGTCACCGGCCTCGAGGCGATCGAGTCGGACGTCGGCGCCGAGGACGAACGGCCGCCGGCCCGGGTCCAGGAGTCCTGTCGCCGCCCGGTCGAGCACGGTGATGACGACGCGGCTCTGCCGCGCGTCGGGAAAGGCGATCGCACGTCCGCCACCAGTACCGGCAGCGACGAATGTGACGCCGGCACCGGAGGCGAGCTCGCGGATCTCTGCGTCGAGCTCTCCGTCGTTCACGAGGCCGGCGTCGAACCGCAGGTCCAGGATCGGCGTGGCCTGGGTTGTCGAGGGCGCCGACGACGGCAGGTCGGCCCCGGCGGGCGCGTCCTGGCACCCGCTCAGGGCGACGGCCGTCGTCATGAGCGCCACGATCCCTCCGGCCGTGCGGCGCACGCGTCTCACTTCGACCTCCGCTTCCTCCGCGCGGCGACCGTGACGACGAGGGTCGACCACAGCCCGCGGACGTAGCGCGGCCCCAGACGCGTCGGAGCCTGGGCCAGGCGGGCGATCCACTCCAGCCCTGGTCGCCGCAGGAGGCGAGGCGCTCGCTGCTCCTCCCCCGCGAGGTAGCCGAACCAGCCTCCGCAGGTGAGCACGATCGACGGCGGGAGCTGGGTCCTCCACTGATCGACCCAGAGCATCTCGCGCGGAGCACCCAGGCCCACGACCAGCATGTCGGGGTCCACCTTGTGCACCTTGTCGACGACCGGCTGCCAGTCCTGGGCGTAGCCGTCCACCGCGAGGACAACGGACACGTCGGCGCCGGCCTCGAGGGCCGCTGCCGCCCGCTCCGCGAGGCCCTCTGGGCCACCGATCAGCGCGACGGTGGGTCGCCTTCCGGTGGTCGCCCGTAGTGCGTGGAGAAGGTCCCAGCCGATGTCCGTGGTCGGAGCGCGTTCGATCGAGCGCGCGCCCGCCGCTCGGGCTGCCAGCACGACCGAACCGCCGTCGGCGTAGATCACGTCGGCTCGCTCCATCGACGCCACGAACTCGCGGTCACGGCGGGTGTTGAGGCCGCCGACGTGCAGCGCGTACGCCACCAGCGGCTGGTCGCTCCCTCGGCCGAGCTCGGTGATCGTGCGTACCAGGTCCTGACGGGTCAGGTCGGCGACCGCGAACGGACCGACGGGAACGGAGGGGATGTTGGGGTGGGTCACGGCACCGCCTTGAGGACGAGCGAGATAGTAGCGGCGCGGCTCACCTGCGCCCCGAACGTGGCGGTCAGCCCGCCGGCGGGACCGGTTGCCAGCGCGCCGCCGCTGTCGACGAGTGCGTCGGATACGGCTCCGCCTCCGCTGCCCGTCGACATCGAGCGGGCCGATGAGCCCGCCGGAAGCTGCCAGGAGAGGGCGTTGCTCGACTTCACTCCCCAGGAGGTGACCAGCCAGCCTCCGGCGACTCCCGAGACCGACGGCGACGTCGCGGACGCCACCGCGGAGGAAGACGAGACCTTCGCCTCGACGACCGTCGCCTTGCCGGTGTTCGACCGATATGCGGCGACGGTGAACGCCGACTTCGCGAGCGCCGATGTCGCGGCGGTGAGGGTCGAACCGGCGTCGGAGGCGACCGCGGTCCTCGCCCAGGCGCGCGTACGGAAGCCGTCCGCGTCCGCCGAGGCGATCTCCGTCCACCCAGCGGGCGGCGTGACGGTCGCGGTCGAGGAGTTGACGTTCAAGGTGGCGATCAGCTGGTCTCCTGCCTGGACGGCCGCCGGGATGGCGACGGTGTGGACCGATCGGTTGCCGTTGGTGCTCGCCGCGGCAACGTGCCCCAACGCCGGTGCCGGCGCAGTCGTGACCTGGACGTCGCGAGACAGCTGACGCTGCGCGCCCTCGTTGTCGGTGACGGTCAGCGTCACCGGGTACGTCCCTGCCGCCGCGAAGGTGTGCTGCGTCGTGACCCCTTGGGCGGTTGCGGTCCCGATCTTCCAGCCGTACGACGCGATCTCACCGTCGGGGTCCGTCGACGACGAGGCGTCGAACGCGCACACGAGCTGGTCGCACGTGACGTCGAACTCGGCGGTGGGTGCCTTGTTGACGCGGGTGACGGTGATGAGGCGCGTCGTCGTCGCGCTCGCGCCCGCCTGCGTCGTCACTGTGAGGGTCACGGTGTACTTCCCGTTCGCTGCGTACGTGTGCGACGGGTTCGCCGCGGTCGAGGTCGCACCGTCGCCGAAGCTCCAGGCGTAGGAGGAGATCGTTCCCCCCGGCGCCGTGCTCTCGGTGGAGTCGAACGCGCACGTCAGGCTGTCACACTGGCTGTCGAAGCTCGCCGCCGGCGGGAGGCCGGCGCCATTGCCGTCCGCATTCTGGAAGAGGAACATCGCCCGGCTCGCCCACGCGTTGCCGTCGACCGCCGGGCCCGACACCACAGTGTGGGTGCCGGCGTCGGGCTGGCCGTGGAGGGCGCCGCGCTGCCAGTCGATGCGGTGGAGGTTGCCGTCGGCCGTCGCCCAGAACAGCTTCTCGCCGGTAGAGAACATCCCCTTCACCTTCGAGAAGTCGATCCCGTCGACGTTCCCGCTGGCCACCAGCTGCTTAGCACCCACCACACCGCTCTCGGGGGTGAAGTATCGGTAGTAGAGCGACGAGGAGCCCGCGCGGGTGTAGTAGAGCCGCCCTTCGTCGAGGAACATGCCGGTGGCTTGCGAGGCGTCGCTGCGCCACGCCGCCAGTGGGACGAGCTGGTCCGCCGTGTCGACGGCAGCAGGCCCTCCGAAACCGGTGCCGTCGAACGACCTGCGGCTGAACGAACCGTCGGCCAGCGCCAGGTAGAGCTGGCCGTTGACCATGAACGCCCCGCGCGCCTGGTTCCAGTCGATCCCGCCTGCGGGTGCGCTGGCCGACGGGCCGACCGTCCCGGCGTTGTAGGAGCGTTTCGTCAGCGAACCCGCCGTGCTCGGCGACTCCGGGAGGTCGAGGTTGATGACCTCGATCCCGTTGATGAGCGGGTTCTCGACGATGTGGCCGAAGTCGATGTCCACGTTCCCGTCGCTGGTCACGTCGAACGCCCGCATGGTGGCGCGGTTGTGGCCCGCGGCGGCAACGATGTCGAAGTCAGGGAGCACGGTGCTGCCGTCGACGGCGACGCTGAATCGGCGCTCTCCCGGGTCGTCGGTGCACGAGCACTGGTTGGCGAAGTACAGACGGACCTGCACGCGGGTCCCGGCAGGCACCGGGAAGCCCCAGTGCATCTCCTCGCCCTCTCCGCCGTCCCACAGCTCCGAGCTGAAGAGGTCCACCGGGGTGCCGGCAGGCAGGGTCGAGTCCACGCTGCCGACTGTCCCCCATCCGGCGCGGTTGTTGCCGCCGTTGTGGTACTGGCTCGGCGACGCATCGGTGTCGGCCGCCCAGTCGATGCCCTTCGTGGCGCTCAGCTCGGGGCCTGCGGCGTTCACGCGGTAGAGGACGCGCGGGTCGCTGGCCGAGCCGAGCGTGCCCGCCTGGTAGATCTCGTTAGGCAGGCCGGGCGTCGTCACGCGGGGCACCGCGGTCCCGTTGGCCGGCATCAGCGCGATGCGGCCGTGGTACTCGAACGCGCCGATGCGCTCGGTGTCCGAACCCACCCAGAGGCCCTGGTCGGTCACGAGGAAGTCGAAGACGCCCACGCCCCGGGTCCTGGTGGGGTTCCAGCTCATCGGGAGGCCGTTCTGGGGGTCCAGTGCTGCGATCCCCGGCCGTGCGACCGCGCCCGGTCCTGGTGTGTCGCCGGCGTACGGGTTGTTCTGCCAGCGCTGGTGTCCGCCGACGTAGACGGCGTTGTCGGTGATCTCGACCCCGTACGTGGTGTCGCCGCCCGTTGCGTCGACCCACGACGGCGCGAGGCCCGTCCCGGCCGAGCTCTTCTCGAACCGTGCGGTCGTGTCGCACGCGACGTCGGGACCGCCGTACGCACCCGTGGTACTGATGACGAAGAACGTGCCGTCCGGCGAGAAATCGACGTCTCGCATGTAGGAGTCGAAGGACTGCGAGCACGGCGTCTCGTAGAAGCTCGTCTGGAAGTTCGCGAGAGCCGCATTGGGTCCCGAGATGTCGAGCATGAACGCCTGGTGGTTCTTCGAGCCCCCCACCATGTCGAAGTTGCCGACACCGACGAGACGCGACGTCGCTGGATCGACATCGATCTTCCCCACGGTGGTGTAACCGCCGTTGTGGAGCCCTTCGACTGCGAGGCCCATGAACGGATCGAAGGCTCCGGTCGAGGGATTGATCGTCGCGAGGGCCGGTTGCCGCTTACCCGAGATGTGCGTGAACGCCCCAGCCACCCACAGCCGCCCACCGGCGAGCCGGAGGTCCTTGACGACACCAGTCGGTGACCCACCGTTGAAGCCAGGCACCAACGCGCCGTCGGACACGCGCACTCTTGCCACGTTCTTCGCGGCCTGTCCCGCGATCGACGTGAACGAGCCGCCCACGTAGACGCTCTGTCCGTCGCCGGCAGGGATGACCACGTTGATCGTCCCGTTCGGATTCGGCGCGAAGGAGGTGATCTGCCCGGTGCTCGCGTTGAACGCGACGAGGTTCGCCCGCGCGATCTCCGTCGCACTCGTGCTGTTGCGGGTCCGGGTGAAGGACCCCCCAAGCACCATCGTGCCGCCCACCTGGACGATCGAGTTCACTCTGCCGTCGAGCACGTGCGGGGTGAAGTCGGCCGGGTCCGCGCTGACGAGGTTTCCGTTCGTCGGCACCGCCGCCGATGCCGGAGACACGAGCGCGGGTGAGGCGAAAAGCGCGCTGACGACGAGGACGCTCGAGCCGATGAGGGCGAGTAAGCGCTTCATAGGGTCCCCCGGTGACTGGTACGGCGTTCGACGGCGATGTTCACGGAGTCTAAGCAGACGCCTTGGCCCACAAGTGCGTTTTCAGAATGTGGGGGTTGCGCCCTATTCAGCCGGGCGCAACCCCCTCTGCTCACTGGGCCGTGACGAGCACCGAGAAGGTGGCGGCACGGCTGCCGCTGGGGGCGAGCGTGGCCGAGAGCCCGCCCGCCGACCCTGCCGCAACGGCGCCACCGGAGTCACCGAGCAGCGCGGAGATCCGACCGCCACCGGTGCCATCGGAGGAGGCTCGCTGCTGAAGGCCCGAGACGGTGATCGCCGTCGTGTCGCTGGACTTCACGGCGAAGTAGGTCAGCAGCCACGTGGGTCCACCCGGCGAGGTGAGACCCGGGCTCGCGAACGTCGTCACCGGACCCGTCACCGCGGAGCCGGCTGTGCTCACGACCGCAACTCCGTCGCCGTTCGAGCGGTAGACGGCGAGCGAGAGGTCCGCCTTGACGGTGCCGCTCGTCGTCACGGTGACGGTCCCACCGACGTCGGCGGCCGTCGCGGTGCGCGTCCAGGCCCGCGCGGCGATCCCGTCGGCGTCACCGACGGCCAGCGGCTCCCAGCCCGCGGGGTCCGCGGCCGTGCTAGTGCTCGAGTTGCCTGTGAAGAACAGAACCAGCGTGTCCCCGACCTCGGTGCCCGAGGGGACCGCGAGCGGGTGCGTGGTGCGGTTGCCGTTCGTGCTGGAAGCTCCGACGAACGCCAGCGCCGTCCGAGCCACGACCACGTCGCTCTCCGTCGAGGCGGTGGCGCCGTCCGCGTCGGTCACCGTGAGCGTCACGGGGTAGGTCCCGCCGTCGGGGAACTCGTGCGTCACGCTCTCGCCGGTCGCCGACGCACCCGCCCCAAAGCCCCACTCGTACGACGCGATCGTGCCGTCAGGATCGCTGGAATCTGCGCCGTCGAAGGTGCAGGTGAGCTCGTCGCAGCTCGTGGCGAACGCGGCGACCGGCGCCTCGTTCACGCGGGTCACCTGAACCTGCTTGGTCGTGCTGGTCGCGGTGCCCTTGCGGTTGGTGACCGTCAGAGTGACCTCGAATGTGCCCGACGCCGCGTAGCGGTGGTCGGCCGTCACACCCGTGCCGGACGTGCCGTCGCCGAAGTCCCAGGCGTACGACTCGATCACCGACGACGGAGCGGTCGAGGCACCGGCGTCGAACGCGCAGTCGAGGCTGGTGCACGACGACGTGAACTCTGCGGTCGGCGGGAGCGGGACCCCGTCACCGTCGGCGTCCTGGAAGAGGAACATCGACCGGACGCCCGACCACGACTGGCCGTCCGTGAGCAGCGAGGAGAGGGTGGTCGCCGTGCCTGCCACGGGTGCACCGGAGATCGGGCCGCGCTGCCAGTCGATCCGCTTGAGTTCGCCGAGGCTCGTCGTCCAGATCAGCTTGTCGCCTCCGAGCGCCATGGACCGGACGCCCGAGAAGCTGATGCCCGAGACTCCGGTGCTCGCTGTCAGACGCTTCGCCCCGACCACGCCGCTCTCAGGAGTGAAGTATCGGTAGAACAGGCTTGAGGAACCGCTGCGCGTGTAGTAGAGACGACCACCGTCGAAGAACATGCCGGTCGCCGTAGCGGCGTCGGAGTCCCAGTCCGAGAGGTTCACCAGCTGGTCTGCTGTGTTCACCTGCTCGACCGGACCGAACGACGCACCGTCGAACGATCGCCTGCTGAAGCTGCCGTCAGACCATGCCGCGTAGAGGAACCCGTTAACCATGAAAGTGCCTCGGACGCTGTTCCAGTTCAGGCCACCGGACGGCACAGACTGCGCGCCTGACGGCTTCGCCCCGGTAAAGGGACGCTTGGTGAGGCTCCCGTTCGTATTCGCCAGGTAGAGATCGTTGGGCAGTTCCGGGGTGGTGATTCTGTCGATCGGCGTCCCACCGGCAAGCGGCATGAGCGCGATGCGCCCGTGGTACTCGTGCGCGCCGATGCGATCGGTGTCAGAGCCCACCCAAAGGCCATGCTCGTTGGCCAGGAAGTCAAAGACCCCCACGCCACGTGTCCGGGTCGGGTTCCATGCGCGAGGCAGTCCGTTGACTGGGTCCAGGGCAGCGATACCCGGCCGCGAGACCGCACCTTGGCCGGCCCTGTCACCCGAGAACGGATTGTTCTGCCAACGGGCGTGACCGCCCGTGTAGACGGCCGCGTCGGTGATCTCGACAGCGTAGGTGGTGTCTCCGCCGGTGGAGGCGATCCAGGAGGGCTGCAGGTTGGGGCCGACCCGGTCCTTCTCGAAGCGCGCGGCGGTGTCGCACGGCGCGTTCTGTCCCCCGTACGAGCCCGTCGTGGAGATGACGAAGAACGAGCCGTCCGGCGAGAAGTCGAGGTCGCGCATGTAGGAGTCGAAGGACTGCGAGCACGCCTGCGTGTAGAAGTTCGTGTGGAAGCCGGAGACGGCAGCCTGGGATCCGGAGACGTCCAGCATGACGATCTGGTGGTTGGCAGCGCCGTCGACTGTCGCGAAGTTGCCGATGGCGACCAGTCGCGTGGCCTGCGGGTCCACGTCGATCTTCTGGACCCCGGTGAAGCCGCTGTTGTGCACGCCCTCGAACGAGTTCGCGACGAACGGGTCGAAGGCGCCCGTCTGAGGATCGAGCGTGGCCAGGGCCGGCTGCCGCTTGCCCTGGATATGAGTGAACATCCCCGCCACGTACAACCGGCCGCCGGCCAGGCGCAGGTCCTTGACGACACCGGTCGGCGAGCCACCGGCGAACCCGGCGACCACGGAGCCGTCCGACACCCGAATGCGTGCGAGGTTCTTCGCGGGCTGGCCGGCGATCGTCGTGAAGGACCCGCCCACGTACACGGACTCGCCGTCACCGGCTGGCAGCACGACGTTGACGGACCCGTCGGTCTCCGGGGTGAACGTCGTGCTGAGCTTGCCCGTCGCCGCGTCGAAGGCCAGCAGGTCGACGCGGGGCACCACCGTCTCCGCAGGATCGTTGCGCCGGTCGTCGCGCGCCTGCGTGAAGTCACCACCGAGGACGATCTGGTCACCGACCGCGACGATCGAGTTGACCCGGCCGTCGAGGACGTGCGGTGTCCAGTTCACCGGGTCGTCGCTGACGACGGTGCCGACCGTCGAGGGAGCCGCGTTAACGGAGGGCGACATCGCCGCGAGCCCTCCCACGGTCAGCGCGGCGGCGGCGCTTGCCGCGATCAGTACCTTCTTCACGAGATTCTCTTTCGGGTCTGCCGTGCCGGTTGCAGCGGCTCGGGAAGTCTAGGGACAGGCGACGAAGGGAGATCTGGGGATTTCACCGATCCCGCGCCGTCGGTTCGGAGGTATGGCTCAATGAGCGCCGTCGGCTCGGAGGTACGGCTCAATGAGCGCCGTCACCTCGGATGACCGCGCGCGCCGTCTTCGCGGCTATCGCAAGGTCGCTGCGGAGCGTCCAGTTGTCGACGTAGTCGATGTCGAGACGCACCGAGTCCTGCCAGCTGAGGTTGGAGCGACCGGAGACCTGCCACAGGCCGGTCATCCCGGGTCTGACCTGGAGCCGGTGCCGGATCCAGTCGTCGTACGTGTCGACCTCCTGCGGCAGCCCCGGGCGTGGTCCGATCAATGACATCTCGCGCCGGACCACGTTGAAGAGCTGGGGCAGCTCGTCGAGCGAGGTCTTGCGAAGGAACCGTCCGACCCGGGTGACCCGGGGGTCGTCGCGCAGCTTGAACATCGGGCCGGCACCCTCGTTGAGCTTCATCAGCTCCGAGAGCTGGTCCTCGGCGTCGACGACCATCGTGCGGAACTTGATCATGGCGAAGGGCCGTCCGCACAGACCCGTACGGGTCTGACGGAAGAGCACCGGCCCCGGCGAGGTGAGCTTGATCGCCACCGCCGCCGTGACGAAGATCGGCGAGAGCACGGCGATCAGCACGACCCCGCCGACCCAGTCGATGACCCCCTTGAGCCACAGCGCGAGCGCAGGTCGCCGCGGAGGTCGCACGGACAGCATCAGGCGGCGTCCAAGCATCCGCGGCTGCACACGCCTCGGCATGGCCCCGTGGACCTCGGTGGCCACGGTGAGCTCGACGAGCGAGTGGTCGAGGGCCCAGTTGAGCCGCCGGACGTCGTACGCGCTCAGGCTGGGTCCTGGAGCGACCACGACCTCGTCCACCCCCAGCGCGTCCGCGGCGGCCGTCACGTCACCGAGCCTGCCCACCACCGGGATGCCCGCGAGGTCGGACGTCGGGGGGCCGTCGTCGTCGCCGACGAGGCAGATCCCCTTCATCACGATGTCGGAGCGCTCGCTCCATTGAGCGATGAAGTGCCCCACACCAGTGCGGTCCCCGACCAGCAGCGTCGAGCGGGGAGCGGCGACGAAGTACCGGAGGAGAACGGCCCCGGCACTGAGCGCTGCGGCGGTGAGGATCAGCAGCATGCTGACGCGCGCTGTGGCGGGCTTGATGACTTCTGTAACGGTCAGCGCGAGGACGACGATAGAACCGGAGACGACGAGGTGACGTGCCGGACGCAGCGACCGTGTGCGCTCGTACGCCGGGATCGTGAAGAACTCGACGACGAGGGCGGAAGCGATGGCGGCGACGACGAGCCAGACGTAGCCGCCCACGAAGGGCGCCCGCACAGCGGCGACCAGAGCGGCCCCCAGGGTCGACAGCAGAAACGCCAGCGCCGCCATCCGAGAACGGTTGCGCATCTTGCGCCGAAGCCAGCTCTCGGGCTCGGCGCGAGTGGTGCGATCGGCGACCCCGAGCCGCACGTCGCGCGAGAAATCAATCTCGGTCAAGAGTTCCACCCCGTCGACTTTCATTCACCTCGATGCACGAGTGAATCAGACCCGCGGGGCACCTCGCGGGCGTTTGTCCAGAACAGTGGGCCCGTTCGAGGCCGGGGGGACGTGATCTCCGTCTCGTCAGCTGTTGAACTCGCGCTGGGCGACTTCCAGGCCCGCCGTGACGAGTCGCTCGACGGCGTCCGCTGCGGTCTCGACGACCAGCGGGAGCTCCTTGCGCTCGGTGCTCGAGAACGGCTTGAGGACGTAGTCGGCGGGGCTCTGACGACCAGGCGGCCGGCCGATGCCGACGCGGACCTTGTAGTAGTCGCCGGTCCCCAGGGACGCCCGGATCGACTTGAGTCCGTTGTGGCCGTTGTCGCCACCGCCGAACTTCACCCGCATCGTCTCGTACGGCAGGTCGAGCTCGTCGTAGACGACCACCAGCTGGGCGGGCGGCACCTTGTAGAACGTCGACAACGCCCGCACGGCGCCGCCGCTCTCGTTCATGTACGCCCGCGAGCGGCCGAGCACGACGCGGACGCCGGGAACACCGCCGAGGCGGCCTTCCACGACGTCCGCGCGGCTGGGCTTGTGCGACTTCCAGCGGCCTCCGACGCGCTCAGCGAGCACGTCGGTCACCGCGTAGCCGATGTTGTGACGCGTCTGGGCGTACGACGACCCCGGGTTGCCGAGGCCGACGATCAGCCACGGCGAATCGGTCACCGCCACGCTCCTGTCGGCGTCAGCAGGTCACTCGGACTCGGGAGCAGCCTCGGCGTCGGCCGACTCGGCCTCGGCCTGCGACTCCTCGCGCTCGATGCCGGCCTCGGCCTCGGCGGTCTCGAGCTCGGCCTCGACCTGCTCGGCGGTCGGAGCGGCGACAACGTTCACGATGAGCGTGTCGGGGTCGATCGCGAGCGACGAGCCCTTGGCGAGGGTGAGGTCGGAGGCGTGGATCTGCGCACCGGCGTCCAAGCCCTCGACGGAGACCTCGATGGACTCGGGCAGGTGGGTCGCCTCAGCCTCGATCGGGACGGAGGAGTTCTCGGTGACGACCATGGCGCCACCGACGACGTCGCCGACGACGTTGATCACGATGTCGACGGTGACCTTCTCGCCCTTGCGGACGACCAGGAGGTCGGCGTGCTCGATGAAGCCCTTGATCGGGTCGCGCTGGACCTGCTTCGGCAGCACGAGCTGCGGGTCGCCGTCGATGTCGACCGACAGCAGCGCGTTCGGCTGCTTGAGGGCCAGCATGAGGTCGTGGCCGGGAAGGGTCACGTGGATCGGGTCGATCCCGTGCCCGTAGAGGACCGCGGGGACCTTGCTCTCGCGGCGGATACGGCGAGCGGCACCCTTGCCGAACTCGGTACGCGTCTCAGCCTTGATCTTGATCTCGGACACGGCGGTGATGCTCCTCTGTAACTCTGGATGATCTTCGAGCGGTGGTCGCACCCCGGCGACGGTGGTCTTTCGGACGGCCGCATCGCGCACGCTGTCCGAGACACACCCTGTGTCCTAGACACCAAGTCGATAACGGCTGACGGAAAGCCAACCCTCGCCGAGGCAACTTCCCCATCCTACAAGGGCGAGACGAGGACTGTCGAAACGGGTTGCGCCCCGCACGCACGCCCCGTCCGCGATGTGAAGGGTTCGGGTCGGTTTCTCCGTCGAGGAACCGACCCGAACCCTTCACATCGCGGACGGAGGGCGGGACGCAGTCGGTCAGGCCTTGCCGTCGAAGAGGCTCGTGACGGAGCCGTCCTCGAACACCTCGCGGATGGCACGTCCGAGCAGCGGCGCGATCGAGAGCTCGGTGAGCTTCTCGAAGCGCTTCTCGTCGGGCAGCGGGAGGGTGTTGGTGATGATGACCTCGGCCGACGAGCACTTCTCGAGCCGCTCGACGGCAGGCCCCGAGAAGACGGCGTGGGTCGCGGCGATGACGACGTCGGACGCACCGGCCTCCATCAGCGCCTCGCACGCCTGGACGATCGTGCCGCCGGTGTCGATGAGGTCGTCGACCAGGATGCACGTACGGCCCTGGACGTCGCCCACGACGCGGTTGGCGACGCTCTCGTTCGGCCGGTCGATGTCGCGGGTCTTGTGGATGAAGGCCAGCGGGACGCCGCCGAGCTTCTCGGCCCAGTTCTCGGCGACCTTGATGCGGCCCGCGTCGGGCGAGACGACGGCGAGGCGCCTGTCGCCGTAGCGCTCGAGCACGTAGTCGGTGAGGATCGGCATGGCCATCAGGTGGTCGACCGGGCCGTCGAAGAACCCCTGGATCTGAGCGGTGTGCAGATCGACCGTCATCAACCGGTCGGCACCCGCGGTCAGGAACAGGTCGGCCATCAGGCGCGCCGAGATGGGCTCACGTCCGCGGTGCTTCTTGTCCTGCCGGGCGTAGCCGTAGAAGGGCTGGATCACGGTGATCCGCTTGGCCGAGGCTCGCTTCAGCGCGTCGACCATGAGCAGCTGCTCCATGATCGCCTCGTTGATCGGCGCCGCGTGGCTCTGGATGACGAACGCGTCGGAGCCTCGTACGGACTCCTGGTAGCGCACGTAGATCTCACCGTTGGCGAAGTCGTAGACGGAGGTCGGGACCAGCGCGGTTCCGACCTCCTTCGCGACCTCCTCGGCGAGCGCGGGATGGCAACGTCCCGAGAAGAGCATGAGGTTCTTCTCAGTGGTGCGCTTGATACCTGTCACGAGGTGCTCTCCTGGACGTCGTCATCGCTGTCGTGCTCTGAGAGGGCGCGTTCGGCGGCCTCTGCGGAGGGAGTGCCCGGACGCTTCCGGGCGACCCACCCTTCAATGGTGCGCTGTGATCCGGCCGACACCGCCAGCGCCCCCGGCTCGACGTCCTCGCGGATCGTCGCGCCCGCACCGGTGAAGGCGCCGTCCCCGACGTCGACCGGTGCCACGAGTGTGTTGTTCGACGAGACACGGGCCTGCGCGCCGATCCTCGTCCGATTCTTGTTGACGCCGTCGTAGTTGGCGAAGATCGTCCCGGCGCCGACGTTCGCCCCGTCGCCGATGTCGCCGTCACCCACGTACGACAGGTGCGGGACCTTGGCCCCGACGCCGAGCCGGGTGTTCTTGGCCTCGACGAAGGCGCCCAGCTTGCCGCGCTCGCCGACCGTGGTGCCGGGGCGGAGGTACGTGAAGGGCCCGGTCGTCGCTCCGGCTCCGACGACCGACAACGACCCGTGCGTACGGACGACGCTGGCGCCGTCACCGATCTCCATGTCGGTGAGCGTGCTGTCGGGACCCACGACGGCGTCGGCGCCGATCGTCGTGGCTCCGAGCACCTGGGTCCCCGGAAGGATCGTGGTGTCCTGGCCGATGGAGACGTCGACGTCGATCCACGTCGTGGCCGGGTCGACGACCGTGACGCCGGCGAGCATGTGCCGCTCGACGATGCGACGGTTGGCCTCGGCAGCCATCCGTGCCAGCTGTACGCGGGTGTTGACGCCCTCGGTCTGCACGGCGTCGTCGATCTCGTACGCCCCGACAGGGCGCGACTGCGCGACCGCGATGCTGATCAGGTCGGTGAGGTAGTACTCGCCCTGCGCGTTGTCGTTGCCGACCTGGCGGAGCGCATCGCGCCCCCACACGGCGTCGAAGGCGAGGATGCCGGAGTTGATCTCGTCGATCGCCCGCTGCTCGTCCGTCGCGTCCTTCTCCTCGACGACGGCGGACACGCTGCCGTCGGCGTTGCGGACCACCCGTCCGTAGCCGTGCGGGTCGTCCACGCGCGCCGTGAGGACCGACAGCGTACGGCCGTGGCTTCGGTGGTCGTCGAGGAACGCCTCGAGGGTCTCGGGCTCCAGGAGAGGCACGTCGCCGTACACGACCACGACCGTGCCGCCCAGGGCGTCGCCGAGTGCGGCGAGGCCGACCGCGACGGCGTGGCCGGTGCCGAGCTGCTCCTCCTGCACGGCCTGGACGACGTCGGGGTCGATCTGTGCGAGGTGCTCGGACACCTGCTCACGTTGGTTGCCGATGACGGTGACGACGTGGTCGGGCGCGACACCACGGGCGGCGTGCAGCGCGTGACCGAGGAGCGACCTCCCGGCGAGGGGGTGGAGCACCTTCATCGTCTTCGACCGCATGCGGGTGCCCCCACCTGCGGCCAGCACGATCACGCTGACCGGAGCCTGTTCGCTCACGCGTTCCTCTCCTCCACGGGCCGTCGCTGGTCGGATGAGCTCCCCGGGTAGGAGTCGAACCTACGTCGCTTGATCCGCATTCAAAGTGCGGCGGGCCCTGCCGACAGACCAACCGGGGATCATCCGCACCCAGCGTACGGAACCCCGGCGCCGGCGCACACATCGGCGGGCTCTTGATCCGTGGCCCACGTCACGGAACACTGAAACCTACGAATGCGTAAGTTACGCTTTTCCCGACCTAGCGCCCGACCACGTCCGAGGCCTGACCCTAGATCCCAGGAGTTCGTATGACGGAACGGCTCGAGACACCCCTTCGCAACGACGCCGGATTCGGCGCCGAAGGCACACCGCCAGGCAAGGCCGAGCAGCTGATGCTCGGAATCTTCGTCGTGGTCCCCTTCCTCGCGCTGCTCGCCGCGGTCCCGGTCGCGTGGGGCGGATGGCTGGGCCCGGTCGACCTCGCGCTGCTCGTCGTCTTCTACCTGATCGGCTCGCTCGGCGTGACCGTGGGCCTGCACCGGCTCTTCACCCACAAGTCGTTCAAGCCCAACCGCGGCGTCAAGCTCGCGCTCGGCATCGCGGGCAGCCTCGCGATCCAGGGCCCGATCACCCGCTGGGTGGCCGACCACCGCAAGCACCACAAGTTCTCCGACCGTGAGGGCGACCCCCACTCCCCCTGGCGCTACGGCGAGACGATCCCGGCGCTCACCAAGGGCTTCGCGTACGCGCACCTCGGCTGGATGTTCAACGCCGAGCAGACTCCTCAGCGCCAGTACGCGCCCGACCTCCTCAAGGACCGTGACATCGTGCGGCTGTCGAAGCAGTTCCCGATGTGGGTCCTCGTCTCGCTCGCTGCCCCGCCGGTCATCGGCGGCCTTGTGACCTGGTCCTGGCAGGGCGCGGTGACCGCGTTCTTCTGGGGTTCGCTGGTCCGCGTGTTCCTCGTGCACCACGTGACGTGGTCCATCAACTCGATCTGCCACACCATCGGCGAGTCGCCGTTCCGGTCGCACGACCGCTCGGGCAACGTGTGGTGGCTGGCGATCCCGTCGATGGGCGAGTCGTGGCACAACCTGCACCACGCCGATCCGACCTGCGCGCGCCACGGGGTCCTGCGGGGCCAGATCGACATCTCCGCCCGACTCATCTGGCTCTTCGAGAAGGCCGGCTGGGTGCGTGACGTCCGCTGGCCGGCCGCCTCGCGCATCGAGGCCAAGCGCGTCAGCGCCGCCTGACCGGCCGCGTCAGCGGCGTTGGGAGCTCAGCCGCGTCAGCGGCGTTGGGAGCTCAGCCGCGTCAGCGGCGTTCGGAGTTCAGCCGCGTCAGCGGCGTTCGGAGTTCCCCCTGGTCTGGTGGCTGATGATGTCCGCCCGGGCGATCCCTGCGACGAGGCCGCAGATGGCGCCGAAGATGGCGAGTGCCGTGCCGACCGACTCCCACGGGTAGCTGCTGATGGCGCCGTTGCGGACGAGCAGGATCACGACGAGCCCGGAGAGGATGAATGCGGCGACCACGGCGGCCACGGCGATCCACCTGGCTGCGTTGCTGATGTGCATCGGACCTCCTTGAGACTGTTGTCCCCCACGTTCCGCCTGGTTCCTGACGAGCGCAAGCCCGACCGGCCGTGCCGTGGACGCCCTCCCCCATCATGAGAGAGCCGGGCGCGATGCTTCGACCATCGCGCCCGGCCCCGTTCTGGTGAGGTGCCTCAGGAGGATCCTTCGTCAGACCTCCTTGTCAGTCCGGGCAGGAGTTGCGGTAGTCCGACAGCGCCGTCGAGGTCGGTGCCGGGCAGAGGAACTGCGAGTAGCGCAGGTCGGAGTCGACGTAGCGCTTCAGCCAGGTCACCATCAGGCGGCCCTGCCAGTCCGGGTTCGTGTTCGCCGCGAGGTGGCTCTCGCCCCGCAGCTCTCCGTACGCACGCTCGGAGGCCCCCGTCAGGCTCGTGTAGAACGGGATGGAGTGCGACGAGTTGGCCGCGACCGAGTCGTTCTGCGCACCGATGATCATCGTCGGCACGCTGATGCCCGACCAACGCTTCGTGGTGTGCCACGGCTGGAGTGCCACCGCAGCCTTCAGGGACGAACGTGAGTTGGCCGCAGCGAGGGTGCCGCCGCCTCCCATCGAGTGCCCCGACACCGCGAGGCGCGAGGTGTCGACCCGCGCCCTCACCGAGCTGCGCTGCGTGAGATAGTCCAGCGCCGTGAGGATCTGACGACCCCGGCTGTCCGGCTGGTCGAGCGTCGACGACGTGTCGATCGCGAACACCACGAAGCCGTGCGAGGCCACGCGGCGTGCAAGGCCCGCGTACGCGCTGGACGTCGCCGTGAACCCTGGCGCGAGGACCACACCGCCGAACGTGCCGTCGGAGGTCGTCGACGGGTAGTAGATGGTCCCGCCACCGAAGCCGGTGGCAGCCAGCCTCGACACCGAGGTGGTGCTGACGCTGTACGAACCGTTGCCGAGCACGCTGGACGCGGTCGGCGCGGGTCCCCGTTCGTACGGGTTGTCCGCCCCGACGGCGGTCGACGCTGCGACGCCGACCAGCGGGAGGGTCACGGTCGCGACGAGTGCCACGAGCCTGACCACGAGCTGTCTGTACATCTCGTTCTCCTGTCCGTTCAGCGGCCCGAGAGTGCCCCTGGCCGATCCAGGAGCCCGCGAAGTGAACGGGACGTTAACGACTCTGTGACAAAGGGGGCAAGAGCACCACAGAACTTCCTTTTTGCGCTACGTATCCGAGGAAAGTGAGCGCTTGCTTAGTTCGCGCGAGGTCATTTCGCCCGCGGTTCGGGAGACTTGCCGAACGCTGAGATCTCGGGGTTTCGGACCCTCGACGCGCCGACCACTCCCTGCGGCCCGTGAGGAAGAATGCCGAGAATGGCCAAGAACCCCGATCCGGAGACCAAGCGCAGCAGCAAGCGGATGACAGCCGCCGAGCGGCGCGAGCAGCTCATCGAGATCGCCCGCGCGCTGTTCGCGGAGCGTGGCGTCGACGGCACCACCGTGGAGGAGATCGCGTCACGGGCGTCGGTCTCCAAGCCGGTCGTCTACGAGCACTTCGGGGGCAAGGAGGGGCTGTACGCCGTCGTGGTCGACCGCGAGGTGCAGCACCTCCTCGGCGGGATGCGGGCCGCACTCACGAGCGGCGGACCCCGGGAGCTGCTCGAGCGGGCGGCGTACGCCCTGCTCACGTACATCGAGACGAGCTCGGACGGGTTCCGCATCTTGGTCCGCGACGCCCCGGTGGGCACCCCCACCGGGTCCTACGTGAGCATCATCAGCGACATCGCGAGCCGCGTCGAGGACATCCTCGTCGGGGAGTTCAAGCAGCGGGGGTTCGAGGCCAAGCTGGCCCCCATGTATGCCCAGATGCTCGTCGGGATGGTCTCCACGACGGGCCAGTGGTGGCTCAACGCCCGCAAGCCGAGCAAGGACGTCGTCGCCGCGCACGTGGTGAACCTCGCCTGGAACGGGCTCTCCCACCTCGAGGGCACGCCCGTGCTTCTCTCCCGCGAACAGGCGGACTAACAGCCGCCCGGCACACTCACCGTCCCGCGACCACCCGAGCGACATCGTCGCGCAGGCGCTGAGGGTCGTCGCAGACGGCGGTGAGCACGTCTGCCGTGCGCGCGTCGTCCACGGCGAGAACCCCGGCGAGCAGCTGCGGTCCGCCGATCTCACGTCCCGGCCCCGAGACGGTCACGCGAAGCGCCTGCTCCAGCACGGACTTGGCCTGCCGGGTGAACCGTAGGTGACCACGACCACGCCCGGCGCGCTCGAGCGAGCCCTCGCCGAACACGGCGTCCGCCCGCTCACGGACGCGGTCGAGGTCGACGCCGAGTGCCCCGAGCGCCTCACCGTCGAGCGCTCCGTCTCCGCTGCGGGCGATCGCGGCGTGCACCGCGTCGTACGTGACGCCGTGGCGAGCGAGCACGCCGCCGGCCGGTTCCTGCTTCGCGAGCGCCCCGAGCACGTGGACCGGCTCGATCCGCCGGTCCCCCACCTCGTGAGCCTCGCTCTGCGCGTCGACGACCGCCGAACGCGCGGTCGCGGTGAACTTCTCGAACATGTCAGCCCTTCTCTCGTCGCTCGACGTCGCCGTGCTTCTTGTGCGCCGCCTGCCGGGACACGCCCAGCGCGTCGGCGACCTGCTGCCACGACCAGCCCAGGGAGCGCGCCCGCTCGACCTGCAGGCGCTCGAGGCGCTCGGCGAGGTCGCGCAGCGCGCGGACGGCCCGGAGCCCGACCGCGGGGTCGGCGTCAGTGGCTGCTTTCAGATCCATGCGTCAACGGTAGTTGACACGGCGAGGGTCGTCAACCTTCATTGACAGATGCTCAGCGAGGGCAGCTTGCCCGGACATCTCGATATCGAGAATCTTGACGGTACGCTGGCGTTATGCGAGACGAGGTCGATCGACTGGTCGCGGCCTGGCGGCGAGAGCGCCCGGATCTCGACGTCGAGCCCATGGAGGTGCTCAGCCGGGTCTCCCGCCTGTCGCGCCACCTGGACCTGGCGCGGCGCGAGGCCTTCGCCGACCAGGACCTCGACGGCTGGGAGTTCGACGTGCTCTCCGCACTCCGTCGTGCCGGCGCCCCGTACCAGCTCTCGCCGGGCCAGCTCTTGCGCGAGACGCTCGTGACCAGCGGCACGATGACCAACCGCATCGATCGCCTGACCGCGCGCGGGTTCGTCGAGCGTCTGCCCGACCCCCACGACCGCCGCGGCGTCCAGGTCCGCCTCACCGACGCCGGACGCACCACGGTCGACGCCGCTCTCGACGCGCTGCTGGAGCGCGAGCGCGAGCTCCTCGCCTCGCTCGGGGGCGACGACGCTCACAGCCTCGCCACGCTGCTGCGCGGACTGCTGCTCCCGTTCGACGCCCCCGGCTGAGGTTCAGCGACGCTGCTGGAGGCGCCCCGGCCACCAGATGCGCGAGCCGATGTCGTACGACAGCGCGGGAACGAGCAGCGACCGGACGATGAGGGCGTCGAGAAGGACCCCGAAGGCGACCAGGAACGCCAGCTGCGCCAGGAACAGGATCGGCAGCACGGCGAGCGCGGAGAAGGTTGCCGCGAGCACGATCCCTGCCGACGTGATGACCCCGCCCGTGACGACGAGCGCGTGCAGGATGCCCTCTCGCGTCCCTCGGCGCAACGACTCCTCTCGCACCCGTGTCATGAGGAAGATGTTGTAGTCGATCCCGAGTGCGACGAGGAACACGAAGGCGTACAACGGCACCGACGGGTCGGCCCCCGGCCAACCGAGGACGTGGTTGAACACCAGCGCGGACACCCCGAGTGTCGCGAAGAAGCTGAGCACCGTCGTCGCGACGAGCAGCACCGGCGCGAGGATCGATCGCAGGAGGACGATCAGGACCAGCAGGATCACGAGGAGCACCACCGGAATGATGACGGTACGGTCGCGCTCCGCGACGTCGTCGCCGTCGATCTGCTGAGCCGTCGAGCCGCCCACCAGGACATCGCCCCCGAGATCGTGCAGCTCGGTGCGCAGGTCACGGACGGTGTCCTCCGCCGCAGCCGAGTCCGCCGCGTCCTCCAGCGTCACCTCGATCATGACGTTGCCGTCGACGACCTTCGGCGGGGCGTCCTGCCCGCCCGTCGGCGCATCACCGGACTCCGACATCGGCTGGGCCGACGCCACGCCGTCGGTGCTCTCGACCACGCGAACGACCTCGTCGAGGTCCGACTCCGGCGCGATCACGACGGCCGGCGAGCCGGAGCCGCCCGGGAAGTGACGCGACAGCGCCTCCTGGCCGGCGACCGCCTCCACCTCGCCGAGGAAGATGTCGCTCTGCGAGACGCCCGACGCCTTGAAGGTCGGCGCGAACGCCGCGCCCAGCACGAGGATCAACGTGACCATCACCCAGAGGCGCCGCGGACGCCTGCTGACCAGGCGAGCCACCTTGCCCCACACGCCCGACTCCTCAGGCTTGGCGCTGCCGACGTGCGGGCGGAACGGCCAGAAGGCCGTACGACCGAGGAGCAGGAGGACAGCAGGAAGGAACGTCAGGGCGGCGAGCATCGCCGCCGCGATACCGAGCGCCGCGACCGGACCGAGGCTGCGGTTGGACGTGAGATCGGAGAGCAGGAGGCACAGCAGGCCCAGGATCACCGTGCCACCCGAGGCCAGGATCGGCCGGAAGGCCTCCTTCCACGCGATCGTCATCGCCTCGAGGCGGTCCTCGTGAGCGCGCAGCTCCTCGCGGTAGCGCGCGACGAGGAGCAAGGCGTAGTCGGTGGCGGCACCGACCACGAGGATGAACATGATGCCCTGGCTCTGGCCGTTGAGGTCGAGGACGCCCGCGTCGGCCAGCTGGTAGACCACGAAGGCAGCGACGCCGAGGCCGAGGACAGCGGTGAGCAGGACCGCGAAGGGCAGCAGCGGACTTCGGTACACGATGAGGAGGATGACGAGGACGACCGCCAGCGCGACGCCGAGGAGCAGGCCGTCGATCCCACCGAAGGCCTCACCGAGGTCGGCGGAGAAGCCGCCGGGCCCGGTGACGTACGGAGTCAGCCCGTCGACAGGCTCCACCGCGTCGCGGATCTCGTCGACGACGGTCTCGACCTCCCCCTCGTACGACGGGGAGATCTTCACGTAGCCGGCGAGGGCCTTGCCGTCCTCCGAGGGCACCGGCGGGCTGACGGGGCGCTCGATGCCCTCGACCTTCGAGACAGCGTCGAGCTGCTCGGCGACGGCAGCACGCGCCTGCTCCGTGGCGGGCTCGTCCGACTCCCAGATGATGACCACGGGGACGCTGTCGGGACTGAAGTCCTCCTGGAGCTTCGCGACCTCGGTCGACTCTGCGGTGTCAGGGAGGAAGGCTGCGTTGTCGTTCTCGGAGACCTCTGCGAGCTTGCCGGCGAAGGGGCCCGCGGTCCCGCCGATGGCGAGCCAGACGATGAGGACGACCAGAGGGAAGACCCACCACAGACGTCGTCGGGTCGAACGGTCGCCAGATCGCTTGGACACTCTCACTCCAACTTAGGTAGAAAATCTATCCTTCTCGTGGAGGATTAACCTAGCACGTCGGCAATCTCGAGCCAGGACGCCTCCAACGTGTCCTTCTCCTCCACGATGCCGCTCAGTTGCTCCTGAAGCACGGAGAGCTTGGAGATGTCGGTGGCGTTCGCCGCCATCTCAGCCTCGATGGCGGCACTCTGCTCGGACAGGCGCGCGAGCCGGCGGTCGATCCGGGCGAGCTCCTTCTGGGCGGCCCGCTCCTCGGCACCGGAGAGGCTTGACCCGTTCTGCGTGACCTGCGCGACGGGAGGGGTCGCCGCCGAGGCGTCTGCGCGCGCACGGGCGGCGAGATCCCTCGGACGGTAGGCCTCGACGCCACCGACCAGCATCTGTACGGACCCGTCCCCGGGCAGCTCGTACACCGTGTCGGTGACCCGCTCGAGGAAGTAGCGGTCGTGCGAGACGACCACGAGGGTCCCCGGCCAGCGGTCGAGATAGTCCTCGATGACGTTCAACGTGTCGATGTCGAGGTCGTTGGTCGGCTCGTCGAGGAGCAGCACGTTCGGCTCCGAGAGCAGCAGGCGCATCACCTGGAGCCGACGACGCTCGCCTCCCGACAGGTCCCCGATCCGCGCGGTGAGCAGGTCACCGGTGAAGCCGAACCCCTCGAGCAGCGAGGTCGCCCGCAGCTCGGGACCGCTGACCGAGTCCAGCACCCGCTCGTTCGGATCGAGCTCGTCGAGCGCCTGGGACAGGTAAGCGACCGAGATGGTCTGGCCCCGCTTGACCCGTCCTCGGTCAGGCTCCAGCGTCCCGGCCAGGAGCCGCATGATCGACGTCTTGCCCGTCCCGTTCGGGCCCACCAGGCCGAGCCGGTCACCGGGCCCCAGACGCCACGTCGCGTGGTCGAGGATCACGGCGGTCCCACGAGTCAGGCTCACGTCCTCCAGGTCGAGGACATCCTTGCCGAGGCGCTGGGTCGCGAAGCGCTCGAGCTCCATGCGGTCGCGCACCGGCGGCTCGTCGGCGATGAGCGCATTGGCAGCGTCGATGCGGAACTTCGGCTTCGACGTACGCGCCGGCGGACCGCGACGCAGCCAGGCCAGCTCCTTGCGGACCAGGTTGCGACGCCTGCTCTCGCTGGCGGCAGCCTGGCGGTCGCGCTCGGCACGGGCCAGCACGTAGGCCGCGTATCCCCCGTCGTACTGGTCGACGACACCGTCGTGCACCTCCCACGTCCGCGTCGCGACCTCGTCGAGGAACCAGCGGTCGTGGGTGACCACGACGACGGCGCACTCGCGGTTGCGCACGTGCCGGGCGAGCCAGGCGATCGCGTCGATGTCGAGGTGGTTGGTCGGCTCGTCGAGCACCAGCAGGTCGTGCTGGCCGAGCAGCAGCCGCGCGAGCGAGGCACGGCGACGCTCGCCGCCCGACATGCCCTCGATCAGCCGGTCGAGCGGCATGCCCGCGAGAAGGACCGAGACGACCTCGCGGGTGACCGGGTCCGAGGCCCACTCGTGGTCGGCCTTGCCGCCGAGGACGGACTCTCGGAGCGTGTGCGCCTCGTGGAGCTCGTCTGTCTGGTTGAGGAACCCGACCTCGAGCCCGCGTACGTGCGTGACCCGGCCCGCGTCCACGGGCTCGATGCGCGACAGGACCCGCAGGAGCGTCGTCTTTCCACCGCCGTTGCGCCCGACGATGCCGATGCGGTCGGACGCTCCGACCCCCAGGCTCACTCCGTCGAGCAGCGTACGGGTCCCATGGGTCTTCTCGACCCCGTCCAGGTTCACGAGATTCTGAGGCGGCGTCACCCTGCAAGCCTACGAGGCGCCGGTACGGCCGCTCGCGGCGCGGCGCCCGCCGATCAGACGAGGTGTGCGCCCGGCTCCGGGCCGCTGGCCTGGACCGCGTCGGCGCAGACCCCCTCGGAGATGAGCATCTGGGCGAGCTGGGCGGAGTGGTCTGCATCCTCGGCGAGAAGCATGACCGTCGGCCCCGACCCCGAGACCAGCGTGCCGAGCGCCGCTCCGCGCTCGCCGACCGTGAAGATGTGACGCAGCTCGGGCCGGAGGTCCAGCGCCACGGCCTGGAGGTCGTTGGACAACGCCGCTCCGACCCCGTACGCGTCCCCGGACGCGAGTGCGGTGAGGAGCGCAGCGGGCACCTCCGGCACCGGGGGCGGGACGTCTGCGTGCAGGAGGTCGTACCCGGCGTAGACCTCCGCGGTCGACAGCCCGTGGTCGGCGATCGCGAAGACCCAGTGGAACCGCCCGCGCGCGAGGACCGGGCTGACCTCCTCTCCACGACCGCCGCCGAGCGCGGTGCCGCCGTGGAGGAGGAACGGGACGTCGGAGCCGAGGCCCGCGGCGATCTCCTCGAGCTGGGTGCGCGTCGCTCCGGTGCCCCACAGGGCGTCACACGCCACGAGCGACGCGGCCGCGTCGGCCGAGCCCCCGGCCATGCCGCCCATCACGGGGATCACCTTGCGGATCGACAGGGCCGCACCGGCCTTCACGTCGAAGGCGTCGCGCAGGGCGAGCGCGGCCTTCACGGCCAGGTTGTTGGCGTCCGTCGGGACAGGGGCCTGCTCGCGCCACCCGTCACCACCGAACTGGACCCGGACGGTCACGGAATCGTCGTCGACCTCGGTCGCGCGCACCTCGTCGCAGAGGTCGACGGCCTGGTAGACCGTCGCGAGCGGGTGGTAGCCGTCGTCGCGTCGGGGGCCCACCCCGAGGGCGAGGTTGATCTTGGCCGGCACCCTGGCCGTCGTCGTACGCACCGCAACAAACTACCGGGACGTCGCAACATCGTCGCCGAGCGCACCGGCGATCGCCACGAAAGCGGCGAGGTCGAGCTGCTCGCCGCGCTCCTGCGGGGAGACGCCTGCGGCGACGAGCGCGGCCTCCGCCCGCTCGGCGCCGCCGGCGAGCGTCGCGAGCGCTGCCCGCAACGTCTTGCGGCGCTGGGCGAACGCCGCATCGATCACCGCGAACGTCCGCCGCCGGTCCGCACCGGCCGGAGGATCGTGCTGCGTCCACGCGACCAGGCCCGAGTCCACGTTGGGGGCCGGCCAGAAGACCGTCCGGCCGACCCGACCCGCTGGGCGGACGTCGGCGTACCAGGCGGCCTTGAGGCTCGGCACGCCGTAGGTCTTGGAGCCCGGACCCGCCGTCAACCGGTCGGCCACCTCCGCCTGGACCATGACGAGCCCGCGCTCGATGGTCGGGACGTGCTCGAGGAGGTGGAGAAGGACCGGCACGGAGATGTTGTACGGCAGGTTGGCGACCAGCGCGGTCGGGGCGGGCCCGGGCAGCTCGAGCACCTGCATCGCGTCGGCGTGCACCACGTCGACATCGCCCGCACGCTCCGGGGCGTACGACGCGATCGTCGCCGGGAGCGCGGCGGCGAGACGCCCGTCGACCTCGATGGCGACGACGTGGCGCACCTGCTCGAGCAGCGCCAGCGTCAGCGACCCGAGACCTGGCCCGACCTCGAGGACGACGTCGTCCTCCCCCACGCCGGCGGCGCGGACGATCCGTCGAACAGTGTTGGCGTCGATGACGAAGTTCTGGCCGCGCTTCTTCGTCGGCACCACGTCGAGCTCCTCGGCGAGCGCGCGTACGTCACCGGACCCGAGGAGCCGCACTGAGCCGCTCAGCGCGGGAGGCCGAGCTTCGAGGCGCAGTGCGGCCAGGAGCCGTAGCTGCCGCCGTTGGCGTCGCGCAGCTTGGTGGCCACGGCGATCTGCTGCTCACGGGTGTTCTGGTGCGGGTAGCCGCTGCCCCCGTAGGCGCGCCAGGTGCCGAGGTTGAACTGCAGTCCGCCGTAGTAGCCGTTGCCGGTGTTGATGCTCCAGTTGCCGCCGGACTCGCACTGCGCGAGGCGGTCCCAGACCGACCCGTCGCCGGGGTCGATCGACGGCGTGTCGGGCTTGGTGCCGTGGCGCTCGACCTGCGCACGCGCCGGGACGAGGACCTCGGTCTTGATCGCCTTGCGCGAGCGGAGCTTGCCGTCGGCGCGGACGATCTCGTACGTCACCCGGGCCGAGCCCTTCTTGCCCTTGCGGACGACCTTCGTCTCGCCGGCCGCCATCGAGTCGTCCTCGCGGACCTTCGTCGTGAAGTCGACGTCCTCGGTCTTGGTCCGGACGACCTTCGCGACACGGACGACGCGCACCCGCATGCCGTCGGTCAGTGCCGCGGCGGGCCTCGGGGTCACCTCGTCGTGCTTGCCGAGGGTGATGCCGAGACCGGCGAGCGCATCCCGGACGGTGTCGCCCGCAGCGAAGACCGTACGACGGGTTCCGTCGGCGACCAGGCGGATCTTGTTCGGGCTCGTGATGGACAGCGTCAGCCCGTCACGCGGCACGGTGGCACTGCGGCTGGTGGAGAGCTCGGCGGCGGCGTGCGGCCGGATGCCGAGCTGCTCGAGGGCCTCGTCCACACGCAGCGCCGTGGTCCAGTAGGTCTTGGCCTCGCCGTCGACGGTGAGGACCAGCTGGCGGGCGTAGCGCACCGCGACCTTCGTGCCGTCCTTGATGCCGGCGCCGACCGACGGCGCGACGACGTCACGCGTCCCGAGGTCGATGCCCTGGGCGTCGAGGACGTCGCCGACGGTGCCGCCGAACGTGCGGACCTGGGTCTCCTTGCCGTCGACGCTCAGAGTGACGGTCTTGTTGAGCACGGTGAACGCCAGGACACCGGCGACGATCGCGGCGACGACGACAGCGCTCACTGTGGTTACTGCAAGACGGGTACGCACGAGGCTCCCTCGGGGGTGTGGAACAAAACTCTCGGCAGGGTAACCAGATCGTGACCTGAAACCCAACCCCCGTGATCTCTGTCACGCCCTGGGAGGGAACTTACCCGGTTGTGGTTCAGCGTCGGCCGACGGGTCCGGACTCAGCCCCAGGCGCCGCCGAATGCGGCGTCCGTGTTCGCGCCGATCGCCTCGCAGAGCACGGTCAGATCGACCTCGAGGACCTGCGCCATCGCCCGCACGGTGGTCGGGACGAGGTACGAGGCGTTCGGACGCCCGCGGTACGGGGTCGGCGTGAGGAACGGCGCGTCGGTCTCGACCAGGAGACGCTCGATCGGGGTCACGGCGAGCGCGTCCCGCACGGGCTGGGCGTTCTTGAAGGTCACCGTGCCCGAGTACGACAGCCAGAACCCGCGCTCGACGCAGGCCCGGGCGAAGTCGGCGTGCCCGGAGAAGCAGTGCATCACCGTACGCTCGGGCGCCCCGACCTCGTCGAGGACGGCGAGCACGTCGGCGTGGGAGTCGCGGTCGTGGATGACGAGCGTCTTATCGTGCTTCTTCGCCATCGCGATGTGCGCGCGGAAGGACTCGTGCTGGGCGGCACGGCCCTCCTCCCCCGTACGGAAGTAGTCGAGGCCCGTCTCTCCGACTGCCCGTACCCGCGGGCTCGACACGACGAGGGACTCGATCTCCGCGAGCGCGTCGTCGAGCTGACCGTCGGCCGCCAGCCGCGGCGCCTCGTTGGGGTGCAGCGCGACGCCTGCGACGATCGCGTCGTGCGCCTCGGCGGCCTGGACCGCCCACTTCGCGCCGGGCAGGTCGCACCCGATCTGGACGATCCGCGGGACGTTGACCGCCCGGGCCCGCTCCAGGGCGTCGAGCACGGTCAGCTGCTCTGCCGAGTCGTCCATGTCGAGGTGGCAGTGACTGTCCACGACCGGACGCGGCAGCGGCTCCGGGAGCGGCGGGCGATCCCCCGTGCTCACGCGGGTGTGCCCTCGGTCTCGGCGGCCGGGTCGGCCGCGCTGACGATCGGAGCCCACTCCGGGCCGGTCTCGCCGAGCGCCGGGTCCAGCTTCGCGAACAGCGGGGACGGCTTCTCCAAGGGAGTGCCGGCCACGATCTCCGTCCGGCGCCAGACCGCCTGCTCGACGGTGTAGTCACCGGTGATGACCGGGTACGGGTGGCCGAGCTCGGGAACGCCAACACCGATCGGATCGGCGGGGACGTCGTCGACGACCTCGCGCACCTCGGGCTGCGCCGCCCAGATGCCGGTGCCGCCGAGGGTCTCGAACACGCGCTGCGCGGCGTGCGGGAGGAAGGGGGTCAGCATCGCGTTGGCGTCGGAGACGACCTGGAGCACGGTGTGGAGGACGGTGGCCTGACGCTCACGGTCGTCCTTGAGCTTCCAGGGCTCCATGTCGGAGATGTAGCGGTTGGCCGCCGTGACCACCCGCATCGCCTCGGACATCGCCTGCTTGAAACGGCTGCGTGCGAGGTGGGCTCCGACCGCGTCGAACCCGGCGGCGGCGATGTCGAGGAGCGCCTGGTCGGGCGCCGTCAGCGTGCCGCGGGCCGGGATCTCCCCGAAGTTCTTGTGGGCCATGGAGACCGAGCGGTTGACGAGGTTGCCCCACTCGTTCGCGAGCTCGAAGTTGGTCCGGCGGACGAACTCCTCCCACGTGAAGTCGGAGTCCTGGTTCTCCGGTCCGGCGACCGCGATGAAGTACCGCAGCGCGTCCGGGCCGTACTCCCGCAGGAAGTCGCGGACGTAGATGACCGTGCCGCGGCTCGTCGAGAACTTGGAGCCGCTCATCGTGAGGTACTCCGACGACACGACCTCGGTCGGCAGCTCGAGGTCGCCCAGCGGCCCCGGCTCGCCCCCCTTGTCCCCGAGCCCGCGGTAGCCGAGCAGCAGCGCGGGCCAGATCTGGGCGTGGAACGTGATGTTGTCCTTGCCCATGAAGTACGACGAGCGTGCCTCCGGGTTCAGCCACCACTCGCGCCACGCGTCGGGATCACCTGAACGGACCGCCCACTCCACCGACGCCGACAGGTAGCCGATCACGGCGTCGAACCAGACGTACAGCTTCTTGTCGGCACGGTCCGACCAGCCCTCGAGCGGGACGGGGACGCCCCAGTCGATGTCGCGGGTCACCGCACGCGGGCGGAGGTCGTCGATGAGGTTGAGGCTGAACCGCAGGACGTTGGGGCGCCAGTCCTCGCGAGACTTGAGCCACTCGGCGAGCGCCGACGCGAGCGCGGGGAGGTCGAGGAAGAAGTGCTCGGTCTCGACGAACTCAGGGGTCTCGCCGTTGACCTTGCTGCGCGGGTCGATCAGGTCGGCCGGGTCCAGCTGGTTGCCGCAGTTGTCGCACTGGTCGCCGCGCGCACCGTCGTACCCGCAGATCGGGCAGGTGCCCTCGATGTAGCGGTCGGGCAGCGTGCGCCCCGTGGACGGCGAGATCGCTCCGGTGGTGACCCGCGGGACGAGGTAGCCGTTGCGGTGCAGGCCGAGGAAGACCTCCTGGGCGATCGCGTAGTGGTTGCGCGTCGTCGTCCGGGTGAAGAGGTCGTACGAGACGCCGAGGCCGACCAGGTCCTCGACGATGACGCGGTTGTAGCGGTCGGCGAGCTCGCGTGCGCTCGACCCCTCCGCGTCCGCCTGGACCAGGATCGGCGTGCCGTGCTCGTCGGTGCCCGAGATCATCAGCACGCGGTCGCCCATCATGCGGTGGTACCGGGAGAAGATGTCGGAGGGCACTCCGAACCCGGACACGTGACCGATGTGGCGCGGGCCGTTGGCGTAGGGCCATGCGACCGCGGTGAGGACCGTCTTGGACATGGTCCCCATCCTACGGAGCCTGCTCAGTGTCCGGCGCCGCGCCCGCGTGGGCGGACGAACCTCGTCACGAACGTGCCGGGCGCCGTCCGGGCGAGGCTCCTCGCCGCACGGGCCAGAGCGGCCTGGTCCTCCTGCTGCGCCACCTCGATCGCGCCGGCGAGCGCACGCGCCGCGACGTCGGGAGGGACGGGGACCGACTTCGGGATCTTGTGCGGGGTGTCCGGGCCAGGGGCGGGGACGACCAGCGTGTCCAGGTCGCCCACGACCCCGACACCGCTCGCCCGGAGGGCCGCGACGACCTCGGCACTCGTGGCGCGCAGACGCTCGACCGCCCACCGGGGAAGCCGCGCCCGCGGCGCCGACGGGTCGGGCTCGACCGCCTTGAGCGCGCGGCTCACCCCCAGCCGGACGAAACGCCGGTAGTCCGCAGGGTCCCAACCACGCTCGCGGAACTCTGCGTTCAGGGCGCGGACGAGCTCGACCTCCGGAAGCGTCAGCGAGCGGTTCTGGCGGTCGGGCTCGGGCTGCAGCACGCCGTCAGGTGCCCCCACCATCGCCTCGAACGTCCGCAGCAACGCCGAGCGGTCGGCATCGTCGACGACGACCACGCGCACGCGGTCCGGTCCCAGCACGTCGCTCCAGCGTCGCACCAGGACGTCGTGCCGGTGCCGGCGCCAGAAGCCGGAGTCCTCTGGCTCGACAGTGGCGAGAGTGCGACGCAGCCAGCGACGGAACGGGGTGACGGCGCCGTTCTGGACGTACTGCTGCCACTGCGAGGGAATGATCTTGTCGAGCCGGCGGAGCGTGACGACGACGTGCAGCCGATCCGCCCCGAGGTCGCCGACGACCCGGTCGACGGCTTCGCCCTCCGCGTCGGCGAAGAACTCGCTCGAGACGACGACGCGACCGCTCCCCGGCACCCCGGAGACGAAGCGCTCCCAGTCGCGGATGTCCAACGGCGGCTCGCCCGTCATCGGGCCGTACCCGGTAAGCGCGGTCACGGCCTGGATCGGCGTCCGTGAGCGTCCCGGATAGCTCACGTCGTGCGCGGCGAGCGCGTCACGGGCGACGAAGAAGGCGCTCTGCACCGCCGTGGTCCCGGTCTTGTGCGGTCCGACGTGAAGGAGAAGTGCACCGTCGGGAAGGAGGACGTCGGACGGCTCCGCCCCTCGCGCACCCACCTCGGCTCCTCCGTCGGTCACGTCGTACGCTCACCCGCCGCACGCCTTGTGCGCGGCCGACGCAGAAGCGCGACGAGCTCACGCCAGCTCAGGTCCTCGGTCCTCCGCCACGCCGCATGACCGGCGGCGACCTCCGCCGGATCGACAGTCGCCTCGATCGTCGCGGTGAGGACATCGGCGCCGGTGGCCGCGGAGACGGCCCGGGGGATCACGTCGCCGCCTGCAGGCCCCTGCTTGCTGATCTCCGCACGAGCTCCGGTGACGCGGACTGCCGCGGCCTCGGCCGCCTCGACGAGACGGCGGGCTGCCCCGACCGCGCGCTCGGGAACGCCGAGCGGCGCTCCCCTACGCTGACGTCGGGGCCAGACCGTCGCGACGAAGTACTGGTCGAACACGTCCTGTCCCCAGCCTCGGCGCGCGTACTCCCTGCGCGTGGCCTGCAGGAGTGCGGCCGCCTCGGCGGACGGCGCCGGATCGGCCTGCGCGACGACGACGTGGACCCGCTCCGCGGACCCGGCACGGGCGACGAGCCGCTCCAGGAGGAGGTCGGGCCTGTTCCACACGGTCTCGGCCTCGGCAGCGAACATCTCCTCGAGCCACGCCTCGTACGACGACTCGTCGCCGGCGAGGACGCGGGAGGCCCAGCGTCGAGGCACGAGGTCCGCCCAGGCGGCGACGACGAGGGTCACGGCGTGCTGCTCCCCGTCCACGTCGGAGCCTCCGAGGAGCGTGTCGACGCTCGTGACGTCGTCACCGAGCGTCACGTCCCTGCGCGCCGGACCGACGTCGGCGGGAAGTCCCGCGCTCTCCGTACCGGGCAGGCGGACGATCCACGACTCAGCCACGGCGGACTCCCTTCAGCTTGCGCACCGCGCGTCGCCCGAGCACCCGGGCGATCTCGCGCCGGCTGTACGACGGAGCCCCGCGACGGCCTGCGCCGTCGCCCAGCGCCTGTCCCGAACCGTCGGGGTCGGCGAACAACGGGATCGGGGGCTTGGCGAGCGCGGCCTTGACCACACCGCTCGCGGCGAGCGCCACCACGTCGGCGAGCACCGTCCCCGGCTCGAGCTCGGTCGGGTTGGCCGGACGCTCCGCACGCGTGGGGACGTGCAGCAGGTCGAGGTCACCGATGACGCGGAACCCGGCGGCACGGAGAGCGGCGATCTCCCGCTCTGCGCGCTCGGCCAGCGGCGCGTACGCCCACTCGGGGGTCGCGACGGACGGATCGTCGGGATTGCGGGGCTGGGTCTTCATGGAACGCGACGCGCCGAACCGGATGTAGCGCTCGTGCACCTCGCCACGCCACTTCGGCGGCGTGACGATCTGGTTGAACCGGCGCAGCATCTCGACCTCGCCGCGCGCGAGCGAGCGGTTCTCGCCGCCGGCGACCGGTTTGAGCAGGCCAGGGCTCAGGTCGAGGAGCTGCTCGAACGTCCGGGAGAGGAAGTCGCGATCCGTCTCGTCCACGACGACGAGCGTGATGTTCTCGGGACCGACCACCTCGGCCCACCGGTCGGTGAGGTCGGTGTTCCCGTGCTGGAACCAGAAGTCGTGGTCGGGATCGGCGATCACGTTCTTGAGCCAGGGGTCGAAGCTGGTCTTGAGCCCGCCCATCACCGACTGCTGCCACTTCGAGGGGAGCATCTTGTCGTAACGACGGAGCATCCGGACGACGTGCACGCGCTCGGGGCCGAGGTCGGCGTACAGCCGCTCGATGGCCGGCCGGTGCGCGTTGGCGAGCGACTCGCAGCTCAGGACCACGCGCTGGTCACCGGCGTCGTCGATCTCGGCGACAAGCTCTTCCCACACGCTGATGTCCGCGGGGACGTGACCACGGCGGCCCTTGGCGCCGGTGAGGGCGATGACCTGGCGGTACGGCTGGATGCCCCGCCCTGCGTAGTGCACCCCCTCGTCGGCAACCTGCTCACGACGCGTGTGGAAGGCGTGCTGAACGGCGGTCGTCCCCGTCTTGTAGGGACCGATGTGGACGAGTCGCGTCCCGGGGGCAAGGGGCTGAATATCCGGCATGTCTGCTTTCGTCTTCGCACCTCGGCGGCGAGTGCTTCGCGCGTGCGGGGGGGATTCGTTCGCGGTGGGCGAAATCAAGATACTACCGTCCGGGCGCACGGAACCAACCGCTCCTGCGCGCGGACTCGGCGCCGGTCGAGAGGGCTGCTGAGGGCCGCCTCAGCGGTGGACGAGCTCGAAGACCGAGCGCCGCCTGACGCCTGTCTCGCGGGCCACGTCGGCGATCGCGTCCTTGCGCGACATCCCCGAGCTCTCGCGGTCGGCGACCATCGACCGCAGCGTCTCGTCGTCGTACGCACGTGGGGGTGCGCCGGCGACGACGACGGTGATCTCACCGCGGACACGCTCCTCGTCACCGGGCCCGGCCCAGACGGCGAGCTCCTCCAGCGTGCCGCGTCTGACCTCCTCGTACGTCTTGGTCAGCTCGCGGCACACCGCGCCGCGACGGTCCGGACCGAGCGCGGACGCCATGGCCAGGAGGGTCTCGTGGGTACGGTGCGGCGACTCGAAGAAGACCATCGTGCGCGGCTCGTCGGCCAGCGCCGCGAGCGCACGGTCACGCTCCCCCGTCTTCCTCGGCAGGAAGCCCTCGAACGTGAAGCGGTCCACGGGCAACCCGGAGACTGCGAGGGCGGCGAGCGCGGCCGAAGGGCCCGGCGCCGTCGTCACGTCCAGCCCGGCGTCGACCGCAGCGGCGACAAGGCGGTAGCCCGGGTCGGAGACGCTGGGCATGCCGGCGTCGGTGACGAGCAGCACCGTACGGCCGGCCTCGAGCTCTGCGACCAGCTCCGGCGTGCGTCGTGCCTCGTTGCCCTCGAAGTACGAGACGACGCGTCCGCCGATCTCGACGCCGAGGTCGGAGGCGAGCCGCCGCACACGGCGGGTGTCCTCGGCCGCGACGACGTCGGCCGTCGCGAGGAGGTCGCGGAGTCTGGAGGACGCGTCCGCAGGATTCCCGATGGGTGTCGCGGCGAGGATCAGCACCGGCCCAGCGTACGGGCCTCGCTAGGGTTGCGGCGTGTCCGTGACCGTCGAGCATGAGCCGGCCCTGGAGCCGCTGGGCCGCACGCCCGACGGTGCACGCCTGCCGCTGCTCGCCGAGCGCTTCCGCCCGCGGATCGCCGACAGCCCTCGCCTGATCGGCTGGATCGCCCCGATCGCGATCGCCCTGCTCGCCTTCGCCGCCCGCGTGTGGCGTCTGGAGTACCCGTCACGGCTGCTCTTCGACGAGACGTACTACGCCAAGGACGGGTGGTCGCTGCTGAAGTTCGGCTACGCCCAGGACTGGGTGGAGGACGCGAACTCCCAGGTGGAGGCGGGGCAGACCACCGGGCTGTGGACGGGTGAGCCGACGCAGGTCGTCCACCCGGAGGTCGGCAAGTGGATGATCGCGATCGGCGAGCACCTCTTCGGGATGAACTCCTTCGGCTGGCGCATCTCCGCGGCCGTGGTCGGTGCCCTCATGGTGCTCGTGCTCGCCCGGATGGTGCGCCGGATGACGGGCTCCACCATGCTGGGCTGCCTCGCGGGGCTGCTGCTGGCTGTCGACGGCGTCCACCTGGTGATGTCGCGGCTCGCGCTCCTCGACATCTTCCTGGCGTTCTGGTTGGTGTGCGCCCTCGCCTGCGTGGTGGCCGACCGTGACTGGGGCCGCGTGCGGCTCGCCCGGCGGTTCCCTCACACGGAGGACGTCGCGGGCTTCGGCCCCGTACGCATGCTGCTGCTGCGACCCTGGCGGCTGGCCGCGGGCATCTGCTTCGGCCTGGCCATCGGCACGAAGTGGAGTGCGCTGTACGTCCTGGCGGTCGTCGGGGTGGCGGTGTGGGTCCTCGACGCGATCGACCGCCACGCGATCGGTGTACGCGGAGCGTGGTGGCGCTCGGTCGTCGTCGACGGCCTCCCGGCGTTCGTGTCGCTCGTCCTTGTCGCCCTCGTCGTCTATGTGCTGACGTGGACGGGCTTCCTCGTCAACCACGAGGTGTTCGAGACGCGCTTCGGCCACGGGTACGGCGAGACTCCACCGTGGGGCACCTATCTCGACGGTGGGGACAAGGGTCCGCTCGGCGAGGCGTGGCAGGCGCTGCGGTCCCTCTGGCACTACCACCAGATGGTCTACTCCTTCCACACCGGCGACTACCTCGCAGGCAAGACGCACCCGTACCAGTCCGATCCGTGGGGCTGGCTGGTGCTCAACAGGCCGGTCGGCGTCGACGCCCAGACCGACCTGCCCGCGTCCACCGCCGGCTGTGCGGCGACCGGCGACGGGACGTGCCTGCGGCAGATCCTCATCCTCGGCAACCCCGCGATCTGGTGGGGTGGCCTGCTCGCGCTCGTCGCCTCGGCGTGGCTGTGGCTCCGGGAGCGCGACTGGCGGTTCGGTCTGCTCGTCCTGGTCGTCCTCGCCGCCTGGCTGCCATGGTTCGCCTACGACGACCGTCCGATCTTCCTCTTCTACGCGACCGCCTTCGTCCCGTTCACGTGCGCGGCGATCGCGCTGGTGGCGGGACGCCTGCTGCGCGCGTCACGGCGCAGCCGACTCCGCTGGTGGGGGCCGGTGGCTCTCGGGGCGTACGTCGCCGTGGCGCTGGCGTGCTTCGCGTACTTCTACCCGATCTGGACCGACATCCTCCTCACGCACGACGAGTGGATCAACCGGATGTGGTTCTCCCGCTGGATCTGAGCCCGGCACCTCTCGTGCCTGCGGCCGCGCGACGGGACTCCAGGTGGTCGCGGGTCGCGCGATCGGTCGTGAGCGAGATCGCCTTCGCGTAGGCGGCATCCGCCTCCTCGGGGCGCCCGGCCTGGACGAGCAGGTGAGCGCGTGTCGCCCACGCCGGCTGGAACCGCCGCGCCGCGTCGCCGTCGACCTGCTCGAGCACGGCGAGCCCCGCGCCGGGACCCTCCACGCGTCCCGTCACCGCCGCCAGCGCGACACGCGCACCGAGCGTCGGCACGACTCGTACCAGCGCTCGGTGGAGCGCCAGCAGCACCTCCCAGTCGGTACGTCCAGTGCGCACCCGTGCGCAGTGGACCGACTGGATCGCCGCCTCCAGCTGGAACCGTCCGGGCCGCGCGGCGCCTCGTACCGAGGCCCGTCGGAGGAGGTCCTCGCCCTGCGCGATCAGCGCGGCGTCCCACTGTTCGGGCTCCTGCTCGTCGAGGGGGACGAAGCGCCCGTCCTCGCCCAGGCGTGCGTCGGCCCGCGCGAGGGAGAGCGCGACCAGCGCCGCAAGCCCGAGGACCTCCGGCTCGTCAGGAAGCAGCGCGGCCAGGAGGACGGCGAGGTAGTGCGCCTCCCCCGCCGTGGACGCCCGCAGCGACGTGCTCGGGACGGCTGCCCAGTCGATGGCGTACGCACCGTAGACGGCCTCCAGCACGGCGGGGAGCCGCGCCGGCATCGCCTCGGTCCCCGGGACGACGAACGGGATGCGCGTGTCGCGGATCCGCCGCTTCGCACGGACGAGGCGCTGCGCCATCGCGCTCGTCGGGACGGCGTACGCCTCGGCGATCCGGCGCGCGTCGAGCCCGAGCACCGTCTGCAGCATCAGCGGCGTACGCACCATGGGATCGATCGCCGGGTGCGCGCACACGAACATGAGCGCGAGCCGTTCGTCGGGGATCTCCCCGGTCGAGAACTCGGCCGAGAACTCGGTCGAGAGCCCCGTCGAGAACTCTGGGCCGTCGGTGTGTCGAGAGTCCTCCTCCCACGGCACCGCCGTCTGGTGCGCCGCGCTCCGGTAGAGGTCACGGAGCCGGTTTCGTCCCGCGGTGAGCAACCACGCGTCGGGGTTGTCGGGCACACCTCGCTCGGGCCAGGTCGCGAGCGCGCGCTCGAACGCGTCGGCGAGCGCATCCTCCGCCGCGGCGAGGTCACCCGTGGGAGCAGCGAGGAGCGCGAGCAGGCGACCGTACGAGGTACGTGCCGCCCGCTCCGCCTCCTCGTAGGCGCTCAGGGCTGGTACCACTGCCGCTCACGGCTCCACGTGAGCATCGTCGGGCGCACCTCGACGGACCCGTACATCGCGCCAGGGCACTTCTGCGCCCAGGCGAGCGCGGCGTCGAGGTCCGGCACGTCGATGACGACGACCCCGCCGACGTACTCCTTCGTGTCGGCGAACGGTCCGTCCTGGATCTTCGGCTCACCGTCGACCGCGGTCACCGTCGTCGCCGCGTCGGGGAACCCGAGGATCTGGGTGGTGACGAAGACACCCGCGTCGTCGAGCGCCTTGGCGTACGACTCGAACGCCGCCTTGACGGGAGCCATGTCGTCCTCGTTGATCCCCGTCTCGCGCGGGTCGGCGTTGTGGATGAAGAGTGTGTAGAGCATCGGTACGTCCTTCCGTCGATGTGATCGTGACACCGTGATGACGGATGGGACCACCTGAGATCGACACCTCTCAGAACTCCTCGTGCACCATCGGGTCCCCGCCGCTGCGGACCTGCGGGCGATCACCGATCACCGCCATCTCCTCGTCGGTCAGGGCGAAGTCGAAGACGTCGAGGTTCTCGCGCTGCCGTTGCTCGCTGCTGGACTTGGGGATGGGCACGACGTCGCGCTGCACGTGCCAGCGCAGCACCACCTGCGCCGGCGTGACCTCGT
>Ga0233372_1000007_pt1 | contig 94222 bp, 68 predicted proteins | sample ElkDunMinimDraft_4_FD_191538 | JGI IMG/M metagenome (GOLD analysis project Ga0233372, IMG submission 191538) | Fecal eukaryotic communites from dung pellets of Tule Elk in California, USA - Elk Dung D8 | ecosystem: Host-associated > Mammals > Digestive system > Large intestine > Fecal | place... | reverse complement strand
ATTTTTAATTTGCGTTCAAGAATCAGTTCACAAATAGCTCGGACGTGTTTTGGATCTGCGGTAAAAGTATCGTCTTCAAAAAAGACTTCGCCTAAATCCTCAAAGTTATTTAAGATAAATTCTAACTCGTCAACAACATCTTTGGGAGAGCGTTTACGGAAAACGTGTCCATTGATGGTTTGTGGAATAACGCAATAGCTACAACGGTTCGGGCAACCTCTACCAGAAAGAATGACAATAAGTGGATTAAGGTTTGCTCCATAGAAATAACGTTTATAACAAGAATAAAGGTGCTTGTGGTAAACTTTACTGACCCATGGGAGAGAATCTAAATTTTCAATTTTAGGGCCTTCTGGCTGAAAGTCTATAGAACCATCTTCTTTTCTAAAAGCAAGACCAGATATTTCATTGGCATTTTGAATTTTACCTTCAATGAGAGAAGCTAGTTTACAGACGGTTCTATCAGCTTCGCCAATAATGCAATAATCTAAAGCACTTTCCATTTCAAGGCTTTCAAGGGGCTCAGCACTTGCATGAGTTCCCATAATAGCAACAGGAACGTTAAAGGTTTCTTTTAAAGCTTTAACAACTTTTAAATCATTTAGAATACTTGGGGTGCTAGTGCTTACAATAAAAAGTTCTGGTGAAAAGGGTTTAATCTTTTCAATAGTTTCTTGCAGGTTCAAACTCATTGCCGGAGAGTCAATTAACTGAATCTCGTGTCCTTCTGCTTCGGCAGAACCAGCAGCATAGCTTAAAAACATCGGCCAATAAAGCGTACTAGATTTAGTCACGCAAGGGCTGCGAGATTCCCGGCTAAACATCGGGTGAAATGGAGGATTTAGAAAAGTTATGCGCATAAGCCCCCACAAGATAGATTATCTTTAGAGATTTGTTAAATTTATTTGTGAAATGATGGTAAAAAAAACTTTAATATTTCTAATTCTAGCGATTCCTCTTTTCGCTTTAGAACCATTAGATACCATAAAAACGACTTATGGTGATGGTTCGCTTGCAAGAAGCTATACTGTAAAAAAAGGAACAAGTGTTCGTGAAGGCTTATCGATGTCTTATAATACCGATGGAAAATTGATGATTCAGGTGCCTTACAAAGATGGGAAAATGGAAGGGTTATTCCTTTCATATTACCCATCTGGAAAAGTTCGAGAAAAAGTGAATTACAAAAATGATTTAGAAGAAGGCTTCTCTGAAAAATTTTTTGAAAATGGTAAATTAGAAAGTCGAGAATTATACAATCAGGGAATTTTAAACGGACTTTCTGAAAAATGGGATTCTTTAGGAGTAAAACGCGAATCTCTTGTTTATAAAAACGGAGAACTAGAAGGCAAGGCTAGATTATTTGATTCAAAAGGTTTAGTAAAAGAAGAAATGGATTTTTTCAAAGGAATGCGTCATGGTTATTACAGAAAATATCAAAAAGGTGTTATGTTTCAACAGATGCGTTTCCGTTTGAATCGTTGTGATAGTGGCTGCACTCAATAAAGGAATAAATATGCAAGAATTTTCTTTACCTTTGACTCGTCGTCCTCGTCGGAATAGAAAATCAAAAGCAGTTAGAGAAATGCTTTCAGAAACAAAACTTTCAGTTTCTGATTTTGTTTACCCAGTTTTTATAATGGATGGAAATAATAAAGAAGAAGAAATTCCTTCTATGCCAGGCATTACAAGAAAAACGATAGACGTTTTATTGAGTGAACTAGAAGAGGTTGTTAAGTTAGGAATTTTAGCTATTGCTCCGTTTCCGGCGATAGCAGAAGAACTTAAAGATTCTAAAGCTACTCTTTCTTATGCAGACGATGGGTTAGTGCAAAGAGCTGTTCGGCAGATAAAAGAAAAATTTCCTCAGTTGTTAGTGATGACAGATGTAGCGTTAGATCCGTTTAATGCAGAAGGTCATGATGGAATTGTTTCAGCAACCGGTGAGATTTTAAATGATGAAACTGTTGAAGTCCTTTGTAAAATGGCTGTCAGTCATGGAAAAGCGGGCGCTGATTTTGTTTGCCCATCTGATATGATGGATGGTCGTATTGGAGCGATTCGCGAAGCTTTAGATGGTGCGGGTTTAGAAAATACAAGTATCATGGCTTATAGTGCAAAGTATGCATCTGCATTTTACGGTCCATTCAGAGATGCTTTAGGTAGTGCTCCGAAAGCAGGTGATAAGAAAACATACCAGATGGACCCAGCTAATGTAAGAGAAGCTATGCTTGAAGTGAGCTTAGATATAGAAGAAGGAGCTGATGCGGTTATGGTCAAACCGGCCTTGCCTTATTTAGATGTCCTTTCAAAAGTGGCTGATACGTTTGATATTCCGGTTTCTGCTTACCAGGTTAGCGGAGAATATGCTATGATTGTAGCAGCAGCTCAAAATGGTTGGCTTGATAGAAAAGCCGTTGTGCTTGAATCTTTGCTTTCTATTAAACGTGCTGGGGCTCGTTTTATTTGGACTTATTTTGCAAAAGAAGCCGCAATATATCTTTTGGAGAATACAAAAAATTAGAGGTTATTATGACTAAAATGAAAATACTCTTTTTACTATTAGCTATGACCGGTTTACTTTTTGCTGCTCCGCAAAAATCTTGGGATGCTATTTTTGGCGAAGAAGGTCAAGGTGAATATTTAAGTGCCAAAATAGAAGGCAATATTCGTTTTATGAAATACCAGCATTATGGTGAAAAACAACCACTCGCTTTTAAAGTTAAAGGCGATAATTTTGATTTTACTGTTTCAGGTGAAATTCAGGTTTCTTCTGATAAAGTGGAAAAAGGTTTTTATGGAGTTTGTAACCAAACGAAAGAAGTGTGGATTTCTTGTTTTAATAAACCAAAACTTTTTGATAATGAAGAATTGATTGTTGAAGTTAAAGGCGTTGATTTGGCTTGTGATGAAGAACTTTATGCCATTCGTAAACTTCGGGTTAAATTTTCAAATAAAGAAGCTCAAAAATATTGGAATTTAGTTTTTGAAAAGAAAGAAGCTTCTGAACGTGAAGAACTTGCCAAATTCCGTCAACAAGAACAAGAAAAACGTGCGTTGATTCGAGAAGCTTCTACTATGTTTAAAGACCCTAGAGATGGTCAAATGTATCGCATAATTGATATTGAAGGGCGTAAATGGTTTGCACAAAATGCCAATTTTAAAGTAGATGGTGAATCTTGGTGTTATGAAGATCAGGACTCTTATTGTTTAAGAAGTGGGCGCCTTTATACATTAGCAGGTGCGAAAAAAGCTTGCCCTCCAGGTTGGCATTTACCGCGTGACAGAGAATGGACTGATATGTTGACTGGTTTGACCAAATGTTATGATGGCGTTCAGAATTGCGAAGCTTTTGCTTCAAAGATGAAAGCCACAACTGGTTGGCAAGGTGGTGGTGGTACCGATGAATATGGCTTTACGGTATTTTCTTCTGGTTATCGTAAAATGATTGGAACCAAAATGTTTAAATACGAAGGTATGGGAGAATATGCTGGTTTCTGGTCTGCTCAAAATGGCAGAAATAAAACGATTTGGCTCTGGTCTATGGGGCGTATGTCTGATAAAATGGTGCGTCAACTTGCTCCAGGGGAAAATCATGGTTATTCAGTTCGTTGCATAGAAGGAAACTAGTTTAATTTCTTAATGCGTTTTAGAAAACTCAAAGCAAATGAACATATAGAAGGGCTCCAAGAGCTTTACGAAGAAGCGTTTCCAAAAGAAGAGCAAATACCTTACGATAGACTTATACAATTAGTAGGGGAAATGTCGTTGGATTTTGTTGTCTATTATCAAGACGCATGCGAACAGTCAGAAATTCTTGGGTTTACGATTGTTTTCCCTGCAAAAAATTTTGATTGGTTTTGGTATTTTGCGGTGCGTAAAGATTTTCGAGGAAAAGGATTTGGACAGCAGATTCTTACTCAATTAATAAGAGAATATAGTACAAAATCACTTATTCTTGATATGGAATCTCCGACGCAGATATGTGAAAATCAAGAACAAAGAAAAAGACGGCATCGTTTTTATTTACGAAATGGGTTTCGTGATACAAATGTGTATAAAACCTTTGATTCAATAACTTATACTATTTTAATTAAGGGTGAAAAAACTTTTACTATGAAAGATTATGACGATGTTTTAAATGAATTAAAATGTTTTTGGTGGCGAAAAGATTTAGAAAATGAAACAGAAAAAGTTGAATAGTTTGAAAAAAAATAAAATTCTTAATTATATTAAGGTAAAACCGAAACGATGGAGTTTTTATGTTTAGACAAAAAGACAGACCTGTAAGTGGCGAAACCATAGCCATTATGAAAACAAATTTTGGGACAATGAAAATTCGTCTTTTCCCAGAAATTGTTGGCGTTGCTGCTGAAAACTTTATTGAACTTGCAAAGCAAGGGAAATATGAAAATGCCCCTTTCCACAGAATTATCAGTGGCTTTATGATTCAAGGTGGCGATTTTACACGTAGAAATGGTACTGGTGGTCATGCGGCAAAAGGTCCTGGTTCAACAATTGGCGATAAATATGATATTCGTCTTTCTCATATTCGTGGAGCCGTGGCTTGGGCAAAAACAGCTATGCCTCATTCTATTGGTAGCCAGTTTTACATTGTTCACCCAGAAGAAGGGACTCATTTCTTAGATCACCCAGAAGATGGCGGTCCTTCTGATGGTTATACTGTTTTTGGCCAGCTTTATGAAGGCTTTGATGTATTGGATGCTATTGCAGGTGTTAAAACTGACAGAAGTGATAGACCATACGAAGACGTTTTAATTGAATCTGTTACAATTGAAACTGTAGCTTAATTTTTTTGCCATAGTTTTTGCTAAATCTTTTGAGCCAACCCTTGACAAAGTAGCGTTTATTTTCTCTCTTTGTTTGCACGCGGGGTTATAGCTCAGTTGGTAGAGCACTTGCATGGCATGCAAGGGGTCAGGAGTTCGAATCTCCTTAGCTCCATAAAAACAAAAAAAGTCTGCCTTTAAGGCAGACTTTTTTTTGTTGCTTTAACTTGATTAGAAGTTAATGAATGCACCAAGAGATGTTACAATACCATCGGTGCTAGAAAATGCGCCAAATGGGTTTTGTAAGAATGTCTTTTCAAAAGCTAATTCAATGGCTGCAGGACCATACTCAAAACGAGCACCCAAGTTAACTGTTGTAGAATTAGTGGCTGTTAAAATGGTCTTGTTTGCTTCGTTATTGAGTTCGCGGTCGGAATATTGAGCCGCTACCCAATTATAACTAGCCCCACCGAAAGCCATAAAGTATTTGCTGAGCATCACTTCACCAAGAATATTTGGTGTAAGAAGCAATACTGCTTCATGATGTCTATCATTGATGCCTGTGATTTCATCAAATACAACGACAGCACCAGCGGCATTTAAACCAAGGTAAACATTTGCATTTTCAGAAGACAATGCTGTTGCACCAATGCTGAATTCTGGGAGAATTTCAATATTTGAAAGAGTATCAGAAATAGTTGTTTTTGTAGTAGCTAAATAAGTTTGACCATCAATCACTTTAATTTCTGAAACGCTGGATTTGAACTTAGCATCGTTTCTGACAGCACCAACACCTAAAGTCCAATAGATAAGATCACCACTATAAGAAAGGCCTAAGTAACCATCAGCAGCCCAAGCATCATATTCTTGTTCGGAGTGCGGAAGGCTCAAGAGAGCGTTTCCGTATGGGGTTTGGTAATGCCCGGCAATAGCTAAATCAAAAGAACCAAAATTCATAGAAGCTTCAGCGCCGACAATAGACCCAGCAGCGGTATTTTTTTCTGTTTCAGAAGTGCCATCAGCATGGTCTGTATAACGCCAAGCTTTAGCCATTGCATAATCAATAGCAAAACCAAACTTGCCAAAAGCCATACCAGCACTTAAAAGGCCAAGATTGTTTTCATTGCTGAAAGAAAGGAAATAGGTCAATGAATTACCAAAAGCAAGAACGCCTTGTTCAGCAATTGGGTCAAAATAAACCAATTTAGAACCATGCATTCTATGAGGAGAATTCAAATTACTTCCAATAGTTGCAGCAGCAGCTTCGTTACCGACTGTATTATAAGCGTTCCCATGAACGATTTCACCTAACTTATTGGCAGGAGCTTTTGCGACCTTTGCTTTTTCTTGTTTTGCTAAAGCAGAATCAACAGGAGCTTTTGCAGAATCAGCAAGAACTTGTGCTACAGAAGAATCTGCTTTCGGTTCTTGTTTTACTAAAGCAGAGTCAGTAGGAGCTTTAGCTGAATCAGCAGGAGCTTGAACCGCTGCAGTAGTTGTATCAGCAACTGGCTTTACGGCAGAATCAGCAGGTGCTTGTGCGACAAGAACAGTATCTGTTACAGGCAAAGCTTCTTTTTTAGGCGAATCAGCAGGTGCACTAGCAACAGTTGCTGAATCAGCACTAGCATTAGGAGCAGCAGTTACACTAGAATCTACAGCAACGGTTGTTGCTTTTGCAGAATCTGGAGCAACTTGTGCAACAGCAGCAGAGTCAGAGGTTGATTTTTGCTCCGTCACAGCAGTTTGGTTTGCTTGAGGAGTGGGGGAAGCTGCTTGCTCAGGAGCAGCATTTTGAGCTTGGAGTGTTGCAGCCAAGCCAAGAGCTAGGAATAAAATGGTTCTTTTTTTCATAGTAAATTAAAACTAAATAAATTAGTTTGTATAAGAAAAAAATCTTTGATAAAATTGTAGTCATTTGTAAACAGAATAAATAAAAAAGTTTGATTTTTTTAAATCAAAATAGAGTAATTTTTGTGCACAGGCTTAAAAAATGGAGAAAATTATGAAATTTGGCCAAATACTTGGAATAGTATCTTTAGGCATGTTCGCGTTTTTTGGATGTGAAGGCGACAATTCAATCACGGTGGACATAATTGAAAAAGATATTTCCCTAGCAGATAGAGTGGGTCCGGTAAGTCAGTATGGACAATTGCAAGCTGGACAAGTTGATGGAATTGGTCATATTTATGGTGCTTGTAAAGGAATTTCTGCCGGAAACGAAGTCCAATTACGAGGAATGAGCCTTTACTGGAGCTTACTTGACAGAGCTACTATGTACTATAGCGTTGCTGGAATTTCTACTATCGTTCGCCAAATGAAGGCAGAAGTGGTTCGTTTAGCTATTGGAACAACAGAAAACTGGGGAGGAATCTCTGGTTATATTAAAGAGCCTGAAGCCCAACGAGAACTTATTAAGAATGCAGTAGAAGCGGCGGTAAAAAATGATATTTACGTCATTATTGACTGGCATTCTCACACAGCAACAAACCAATTAGCAGAAGCTACACAATTTTTCACCGAAGTGGCAGAAGCTTATGGTGGTTATGATAACGTAATTTTTGAAATTTTTAATGAACCAAAATCCCAACCATGGACTGAAATCCGTGAATACGCAAACCAGATAATAGCTGTAATCCGTCAGTATTCAGACAACTTAATCTTGGTTGGCAATCCGAACTGGGACCAAAAACCACATGTAGCTATTGGAAATGAAGTAGAAGACCCAGCACATAACGTAGCTTATACATTCCATTATTACGCAGGCACCCACGGCAAATGGGAACGTGGCAATGCAGAAAAAGCAATCAAGGGCGGACTTCCAATATTTGTTAGCGAGTGGGGAACAGGAACTGCAGATGGTAAAGGCACTCCAGACCCAGAAAAGAACCAAGTCTGGCAAGATTGGATGGATGAATACAAATTATCTTCTGCTAACTGGTCAGCATCAAGAATCAACGAAGGGTCTGCAGCATTTGCCAATGAATCAACCCTTGATACTTTAGTATTCACACCATCTGGTGAACTGGTAAAATCATTCCTTGCCAAAAACCCGGATACATACGAAGCTTGTGCAACAAAATAACCGTAAAGAACGATAAAATACTATGCCATGGAGAAAATCCGTGGCATTTTTGTATAAAGAAAAAAAATGCAAGAGAATTTCATTAAAGCTTTCTTATATTTACATAGGAATTTAAAATCAAGGAGTTTATCATGAAAAAATTGTTTGCATTATTAGCTTGTACAATTATGCTTTCAGCTTGTAACGAAGCTAAAAATGAAACTCAAAAAGTTGAAACAGACGAATCTTTTAACAAAGTAAAGACGGCCGGAGTCTTTGTATTAGGTTTAGATGACAGTTTCCCACCAATGGGTTTCCGTGACAAAGAAAACAACATCATCGGTTTTGACATAGACTTAGCAAAAGAAGTTTGCGCCCGTTTAGGCATAGAACTCAAAACCCAACCAATTTCTTGGGACGCTAAAGAACAAGAATTAAACACCGGCAAAATTGATTGCATTTGGAATGGCATGAGTGTTGATAGCGCCCGCGCAAAAGCCATGAACTTAAGCGACCCATACCTTAAAAACAGAATGATATTCACTGTAAAAGACAAAGCACTAGCCAATCTTGAATCTCTCAAAGGCAAAAAAATTGCCGTCCAGAATGGTTCAACCGCACAAAAATTGTTAGATGCTTCAGAAGCAGGCAAAGCTGCCAAAGAAATCGTTCCATTTGACGACAACCAAACTGCTCTCATGGATTTAGAAAAAGGCGGAGTTGACGCCGTATTCTTAGATGAAATTGTTGCAAAATACTGGATTGTCACAAACGAAAAAGACTACACCGTTTTAGAAGAAGGTCTCTCTGACGAAGTCTATGCAATCGGTTTCCGCAAAAAAGACCAAGCCTTGCGCGACACAGTCAATGCGGTTTTAAAAGCCATGCAAGCTGATGGCAAATTCGCAGAAATTTCTTCCAAGTGGTTTGGAAAATAAGGCCGTTTCCCTGGCATAAAAATTAGGCATACAAGTCAACAAGCCAGGGTCAGGCTATCGCGGTATAAAATCGGAGCGCAAGCGCTCCGATTTTTCCGTTCAGAGAGCATGCTCTCCGAACCGCAAGCGGCATCTATCCTTAACGGAAAAATTTGGGCAAAAATCATCAGTTAGAACGAATGCAAGAAAATTCATACCATATAAAATTTTGCCAGTCTCTCAAAAGGCATGCATTTCTTTAAAAAGAAAAACAAGAGAAATTTTTACCCTTTCATCTCAGGTAATTTGACGCAATCCTTGTTTTTGGTTATATTTGAACCACCTCAAAAGAGGCATTCGCCTCCGTAGCTCAGTTGGATAGAGCAACTGCCTTCTAAGCAGTCGGTCGTGCGTTCGAATCGCGCCGGAGGTACTTAAGTCCCTTGCTTTGCAAGGGACTTATGTTTTTTAGCCAACAGAATTTCCCCATTCTTTTATTAAATCGGGGGCAAGAACATTTATTTCACGATAATATGCTGATTCAGAAGAACTCTCTTTACGCTCTTCAGGGAAAAGACAAGGCGCTTCCGTTGCCGTTTCAATACTTTTCTTTACAGGCGAATAAACTCGTTTAGCTGGGATAGAATAAAATTTATCTTCTTCGGGGCAATAAGCACTTAAAGCTTTACCATAAACGCAACCGGAATCAAGGCCAATAAAATTTGGTTTTTGAACAAGTCCCATTTTAGCCCAATGTCCAAAAATAACTGGTTTTTCCCATGAAACTTGCTCAAACCAAGGCTTGCCGTTCCACTCTCTGATTGAAAGTAAAACTTTAGGAGACATCTCATCAAGATTTTTTTTGCCAGGTTCTAGACCTGCATGAACTAAAAGGGCAAATGGTGTATCGCGATAAAGAGGCCACTTTTTAACAGTTTGGTAAATATATTGCCAATCGTTCATTGGCAAGCGGGCAAACCTCTGTTTTTGTTTTTCAGTCCAAGAAGATTCATCAGATTCCATCATGTGAATCAAGTGTTCTTCGTGGTTTCCTCGAACTGTTTTTATTCCAAATTTTTCAATAAGAGAAAAACAGCGAAGCATATCCGGGCCTTTATTGATAATATCGCCAGTCTGGTAAAGTGAATCACTTCCTTCAACAAAACCAAAAGCATCAATAATGCTTTCTAGTTCGTAAGCACAACCATGAACGTCGCCAATGTATAAAGTGCGTTTCATTAAAGGCCACAAGATTTTTTTAGCAATTGAATTTCTTTGTCTGAAAGTTCGCGGTAATCACCGCTAGCTAAATCGCCTAAATCAATGTCAGCATAAGCAATGCGCTGCAAATCTCCAATTTCATATCCAATTGCTGCCATCATTTTTCGTATTTCTCTGTTTTTACCTTCAGAAAGAACAAGTTCTATGCAGCCCTCTTCAAAGAACACAGCTTCAGCAAAACCTTTAATGCCGTCTTCAAGATCAATACCTTCAATCAATTGTTCAGCGTCGGATTTTTTTACAGGAGAATCTGTCCAGACAAGGTAATGCCTTAGAATTTTATATTTCGGTAAAGTAAGTCTATGAGCGAGTTCGCCGTCATCTGTAAAAAGTAATAAGCCGCGACTTTGTAAATCAAGTCGGCCAATGTATTTCAAACCTTTATAACCTGGAGGTAAAAAATCATAAACAGTTTGTCTTTTTTGTGGGTCTTTGCAAGTGCAAACGCAACCTGCTGGTTTATGAAAAGCAATAACAGTTGTCTTTTGTGGCAAAGAAAGTTTTTTGCCTTCAATTTCAACTAAGTCTGATTCTTGAACTTGTCGCCCAAGGTCTTGAACGATTTCTCCATTCACAGAAACTTTTTGTTCTTTAATGAGTTCATCTGCTGCTCGCCTAGAAGCAAAACCACACAAAGAAATGAATTTATTCAGCCGCATGTTCTGCCTCCACTTGAACTTCAGGTGTAAGATTCTTTTTTTGGAATGGAAATTTTCTTTTAGGTTTTTCAGGTTCTAGAATTTCTTCTTGTGGAGGGTATAAAATACCAAAACGTAAACCAGCAGTGCTTATGCGGAACGTTTCAACGTGAAGCCTTTCTAAAAGAGAACGTAGCCAATAAAGACCACAAATGATAACATCACTTCGGCTACCACCTAATCCAGGTAAAGCTGAGCGTAATTCCTTTGAAAGATTTACAATGCGCGTAATAGTCATTTCTAAATCATTCAAAGTCATTTCAATGCCTTCAAGTTTTTCGTAATCAAACTGAGGAATATTCAAAAAGACCATAGCCAAAGCAGTTGCCGTTCCACCAACCAGAAAAACACTTTTTTTCGCGAATGCTTTAACCGGATTATTTTTTAAAGTTTCTTTAGCAAACGCTTTATATTCAGGCCCAGGGACAGCGCCCATTTTTTTGAAAAGTAAAAGAGCTCCAACAGGAATAGATATGGATTTTTTTTGAAAGCAAAGTTCTGTAGAACCGCCACCAATATCTATTGTGACAATGTCTTCTCCATGCCATTCAGTAACAGCTCGGTATGTATAAGAAGCTTCTTCTTCGCCAGAAATAATGCGAGGTCTTTTCCAAAGGGCTTTTTCTATAGAATTTAAAACTTCTTCGGAATTTTCTGCTTTACGCATAGCTTCTGTAGCCACGGCTTCATTTATTTCAGCCCCAAGTGCATGAACATCTGAGCGGAATCGGGAAAGAATTCTTGAAAGTTCATTTTGCCTTTCTGCAGAAATTTTTCCTGATTCATAAATGTCTTCACCAAGTCTACAAACTTCAACTTTTTGAATTTTTGGAACGAGTTTTTCTTTGCCATTTTCATCGGTTTCAAAAGCTGCAATCAAAAGAATGCAACTATGACTTCCGATATCAATAGCAGCTCTTAAATCAGGAAGTTTTTGTTTCATCTTTTTCTTCCTTAGCGTTTAAAAGAGTTTCTTTGATTTTGTCAGCAAGCCTTGATGGATTGAGTAAAAATTCTTTCGCGCCGATAATGGCTTCTTCTACAATAGAAGCAGGGTAGAGTTCTGTCCAAGTAGCAACCATTTCTCCAGATTCAGAGCCGAGTTCTTTGCCATCTTGTAATTCTTTTGCCATTTTAAGCGCAAGTAAAAGAGAAAGTTCAAACGCACGAGGGCAGTTTTTCCCTTCAAGAAGATTTTCAATACGTTCAATTTGTTCTGTGAGAGTTTTGTTCTGGACTTCTTGTAAATCATTTTCTGAAATCATAATTCAACCTTAATTATAAGCATTAACCCCAAGCACAAAAGTTCTTTAAAAAACGAAGACCAACATCGCCACTTTTTTCTAAATGAAATTGAGCAGCCATTAAATTTTCTTTACCGACAACACCTGGGAAAGTTTGTGTACCGTAAGTTGTTTTTGCAAAAGCAAATTCTTCTTTAACAGAAGGGTGGTAAGAATGAACGTAATAGAATTCACTACCAGAAGGAATTCCTTTAAATAAATCGTGTTCTTTTGTCCAGTAAACTTGATTCCAACCCATGTGCGGGATTTTTATACCAGGTTCGTTTTGAAAACGAACGGCTTTACCTGGTAAAAGTGAAAGTGTTTTAACTCCACCATCTTCTTCACTTTCATCTAAGATAATTTGGCAACCAATGCAAATTCCAAGCACCGGATTTCCTTTTTGCACAACTTCGGCAATTGCTTCGCCAATACCTTTATTTATTAGAACTTCCATAGCAGAACGTGCAGCGCCAACACCGGGAAACACCAGTCTGTCGGCCAATCGAATTTCTTCTGGCGAAGAGCTAACGATAGGTTTTTCACCTATGTAAGTCAAAGCATTAGCAACAGAAGTTAAATTACCTGCACCATAATCAACAACTACTAGGGAAGCCATAAAATCCTCTTGAAAATAAGAATGTCTCAAATATATAAATCTACAAGGGCATTTTCATTTTCTCCCCTTGACATTCAACATGATTGTTCTAAATTTGTCGCTATGCCACTCTAGCTCAGTTGGTAGAGCAGCTGATTCGTAATCAGCAGGTCGGCGGTTCAAGTCCGCTGGGTGGCTCTCAAGTCTAGTCTCAGTACTAGACTTTTTTTATGAACTTCTAGTTTAAAATCGTTTCTTTTCCTAAAATTTTCTAAATATGGTCTTTATGAATCCAAATGGTGCCATAATTGTTCAAAGTAATCTTGAAATACTTGTAGAAATCCATAATCCTAATTATGAATCTGCACGTGATGCTATTGCTCCTTTTACAGAACTTGTAAAAAGTCCCGAGCATTTACATACTTATCGCATTTCTCATTTATCTCTTTGGAATGCGGCGGCAACCGGTTTAACAGCAAAAGATATCGAAGAACGCTTAGAATCGCAAAGTAAATACCCGATACCCGTTTCTGTTCTGACAGAAATCGAAGATTACATGGGCCGTTATGGCTTACTCCAATTGCGTTTTGAAAATAACCAATTGATTTTAAGTTCAGAAGATCCTGTCGCCTTTATGGAAATTTCGCAATTAAAAGAAATTACTCCATTTATTGAAAAAAAATTATCAAGCACATCCGCTATTGTAAATGCCGAACGTCGCGGTCATATCAAAATGGCTTTAACTTTAGCCGGATTTCCTGTAGAAGATTTAGCAGGTTATACAGTTGGAGACCCATTACCATTAAAACTCAGAGAAACAACACTTTCCGGAAACCCTTTTGAACTACGCCATTACCAAAAAGAAGCCGCTCAGATTTTTTACGCTTCGGGTTCTGAAAAGGGCGGTTCTGGGGTGATTGTTTTGCCGTGTGGTTCTGGAAAAACAGTCATTGGTATGGCAACAATGGCATTAATCCAGACAAAAACATTGATTCTCACTCCAAACGTTTCTGCATCAAGGCAATGGATAAGAGAATTATTAGACAAAACCACTTTAACAGAAGACCAAGTAAAAGAATATTCAGGTGAAGTCAAAGAAATAGGCCCTGTCACTATTGCGACATATCAAATCTTAACGCAAAGAAAACGCACTCCTAAAAAAACAGATGACAACGAAGAAAAAGAAGAACCAAAAGAACTCTCTTATTTCCCGTTATTCAGTGCTCAACATTGGGGCTTAATGATTTATGACGAAGTGCACTTGCTTCCGGCGCCAGTATTTCGTTTAAGCGCTGAAATGCAAGCCACAAGGCGCATAGGTCTTACAGCAACACTTGTCCGTGAAGACGGAAAAGAAACAGAAGTATTTTCTTTAATTGGTCCTAAAAAATACGATATTCCATGGCGAGATCTTGAAAGCCAGGGTTGGATAGCCAAAGCAGAATGCAACGAAATCCGCATACCTATGAATGCAGAATTAAAAATGAAATATGCATTAGCAAGTGTTCGGGAAAAAATCACAATTGCAAGCACCAATCCAGAAAAAACAGACATAGTAAAAAGGCTGCTTGGTTATTATGCAAAAGAAACCGACCGCATTTTAATTATCGGGCAATACATAGAACAACTAACGGCGCTTTCCGAAGAATTGAACATTCCTTTAATCACAGGTAAAACGCCAAACAAAGAACGCGATGTTTTATACGATGCTTTTAGAAAAGGCAAATTAAAAAATTTAATGATTTCCAAAGTAGGAAACTTTGCCATAGACTTGCCAGATGCCAACGTTCTCATTCAGATTTCTGGAACTTTCGGTAGCCGTCAAGAAGAAGCCCAGCGTCTTGGTCGCGTCCTTCGCCCTAAAAGTGACGGAGGCGAAGCTCATTTCTACAGCATTGTCACCCAAGATTCCAAAGAACAAGAATTTGCTATGAATCGCCAGTTGTTCTTAACAGAGCAAGGTTATGCGTATAAAATTCTGAAACGCGGCGATTGGGATGTCCTTTCAAGAACACCCGAAGAAATGCAGCAAATTCATTCGATAAAGTAATTTTATAAAAAGGGGAGAAGTCTCTCCCTCGCTTCAACTGGCTTTGTTCATGTTTCACAAAGCCATTTTCCGCTACCCTCTCGGCTACTCTCGCTCACACCGCTCTTTTTCGCATCTTTACACTTGCCCGCGCGGTTCTTGTCACGAGCTTTTTGTCATTGCGATGGAGCGTAGTGACAGAAGCAATCTCCTTGCCAGTTCTACACTTGCCCGCAACTTGTCATTGCGAACTCTAAAAGAGTGAAGCAATCTGTTATCAATTAACCTTTTACGTGAATAGCAGAAGCAAATTCTTTCAATAAAACTGGGTCAGAAACTTTTTCCCAAAGCGTTCCTGTCACAATAATTTGTGCACCAGCAGCAACTCGGACAGCAGCAGTTTGTGGGTCTTTAATGCCGCCACCGGTAATGATAGTCATTTCAGTAGCCTTTCGAGTATAAGCAATATGTTCAACCGGAACAGGTTCTTCAGCTCCGCTACCGGCTTCTAAATAAACATAACGCATACCCATTAATTCAGCTGCAATAGAATTAACCATGCTTAATTTAGGTTTGTTTGCAGGCACAGGAGTTGTTCCACTTATGTATTCAACCGTTGTGCGTTTTCCGCTATTAATAAGTTGGTAGGCCGTTGGAATGGCTTCCATATTTAAAGCTTTAACTAAAGCACCACCACGCACTTGTTCATCAATCAAGTAATTAGGATTACGACCGCTTACAAGTGTCATAAATAGCATGGCATCAAAACCAGGAACAACCTGAGAGGCTCCACCAGGAAATAAAACCACAGGTAAATCCAATTCTGCTTTTAATGCGGCTACTTGGCGAGGTAAAGAAAAATTCCCAAGAAATGAACCACCCACAAGAATCAAATCCGCTCCATTTTCTGCCGCCATAGTGCCAGATTTTAAAAGAGCAGAATCGTCAGATGTATCTGGGTCTAAAAGCACAGCAAATAACGCTCCGCGATTTTCAATCGCAGCATTCAAGCGTAATTCAGTTTTTCCGGGTTTCATAAAAAATCCTTTAAAGGAACAAAACGAGAATAAAGATAAGATTTTTTTTATAAGTCGTTTAAAAAGAATATGTATTCTCTATTTTTTTTATTGGTTCGAAAAATATTTTGAAAGTAAATTTTGAAAAAAAGTGATAGAAACGCAAAGCAAACTGCGAAATGTAAAAATTCTTTTAACAAAGACTTGCCGGACAAGATAAAAATACCTCGTTTTAGTCACTAAAAAGTGCAATAAATGATTTTTTACTCAATTTTGCAAAAAAGTTCAGGCCATTCTTAATAGAAAGTGTGTATATTTAGGCAGAATTATTATATCCGCTCAAAAATCGGATGGAGTAGCTATGTATAAAAGATTTTTTGTTCCATCATTAGCTCTGTTAGGAGCTTTTGGGATTGTTTCTGCTCAAGCCCCTGTAGCAAAGGTTGCCGAATTGGATATTATCATTCGCGACTTTGAAGTAACTCACCCAGACTTTGAAAACTTTTCTCAGGAAGCTTCTGTTAATTTGAACGGCTCTTGGGTTTATCCTGGTTTTACAGATGACCCTAACTGGGTAAATAAACGTGCAGATAATGCAACTTGGGGTTGCGGTAACAAAGATAATCCAACATTGGGTGTGCAATTAGGTACCGATGGCTGGCCAATCAATAATGCTGTATTCCAGAATCTTTCCACCTTGCCACCTTATTTGAAAAGTAAGGTTTCTGCAGGTGTACCAGTTAAGTATGGTGAATGTAATGGTGGCAAATGGCGTGGTTATTCTCACGAAGCTTCTTGTGGCATGATGTGGGAAGACGCTGTATATATAACCCCTGGTATGGTGCAAACTTACCTTCAATTCCCTGTTGCTGGCGAAGACATGATGTATGAACCAGTCATTGTCAAGAATCGTAACGCTTGCGATAACCAGTATTTTGAACAATGGTTTACTGGTAATACCAAAAGAACAAACACTGTTTTGCAACTTCCAGAAGTACCTAATCAAATCAATATTTACGAAGTGGACTACAACTGGAATAACGGTGGCTACTTCCCGCTTGATGTTGTTGATGGTGCCAATAACTGGGGTGGTTCTTTAGATGGTTCTGACCAGTATGGTCCACAGTCTTTGTCCATTTTCTGTCCTCCATACCAGTATCAGTATGCAAGCACTCAGGCTGATTATACAGGTGCTAATACCTCTGGTCTTTGTAATGCCTGGTTGGCCAATGGTGGTCCAAAGGTTCCAGGTGCTGCAATGGCTGCCGCTCAGGCAAATGGTGCTTTAGGTTCTCGTCATTTGCGTAACTATGGTTTTACCATGATGGGATACGCAAAGTTCAAGTATAAAAAAGGTGCAGGCGAAGTCTTTGAATTCGCTGGTGACGATGACATGTGGATTTTCGTAGATGGTGTTTTGGCTGTTGACCTTGGTGGTACTCACTTGGCCGCTCCTGGTAAAGCAGACATGGACTTCTTGTCTATGAATTCTCATGGTTGCCATCCTGGTGAACCACTTTCTGCAAATGTTGCTCCTGGTGAAAACTGTAACCTCGGTCCAGATGGTTCTTGGACAGATGGTTCCTGGCACCACTTGCACTTCTTCTATGCTGACCGTCAGACTGATGGTTCTAACATGAAGATCCGCTCCTCACTTTCAGAACTTGCTCCTAGCCGTTATGGTCAGCCAATGATTGGTGAAGCAACAGTAACTCCTGTGGAAGGTCAATGGGTTACAAACCTTATCTTGAACACTCCACTTGCTGATCACACTATCGCTGCTATTCAAAGCAGTGCTTCAGTTGGTGGTGTGCCAGTTATCGTTCGTCGCCCAATTACACAGACAGATGCTGCTGGTAATGTGACAATTGTTGGTTATGAACAATATGCTTACAAAGTAGATTCCTTTGAATTTGGTGCAGATAAAGGTGCTGATGGCGTGATTTACAAAATGACTGGTCTCCTTTATCCGATTGATCCTGTTACAGGTACTATTGATTACAGCGCTGGTGTCATTCCACAGAGTGGTGATGAAATGTCCTTTAACTACCCAGTCACAGACCCTACAGTAGAAGGTTACATTAAGGGCGTTACTGATAATCCTTGGATTGTTGGAAACCCAATTACTGGAACAAATGGTCTTTCTACAGCTGGTCCTAGCTGGGGTGCTTCACAGTTGAAGGCAAGTATTGCTGAAAACTTTGATGTAGTTGATAAAACTATAGATCGCCCAGACTTTAACGTTGATGGAATGTTGAATGCTAGTGGTCATGCAGCTGGTGATGAATTGCCAAAGAATGCAACAGGTGAATTGCTTGTTTCAGTATTGCCTCTTGAAGCTGGTGATTTCCCAATGGGTGTTGATGGTTGGTTGAAACAAATTTCTCCAGATGGTAAAAAGACAAACCAAGACTACTATGCTACTGCTGAATCTGGTAATCCATTCCAAGATGGTGCTATGATTGCAGGTGATCGTAATGGCGCTCCTATCTCTGTTAAGTCGGGTTCTGGTAAAGCTTATTGCTATGTAGATGATAAAGGTGTTGAAAGTTGTGCAAGTATTTCTTTCTGGGTATCTCGTCCGTTCCAAGTAAACGTTCGTGTATTTGACCACCTTGGTCACTTTATTAGCCAGTATACAGAAGAAATGTCTTCTGAAGAAATGCAAGCATTGGCCCTTTCTTCTGGAAAACAAGAAACAAGTGGAACTTGTGCTGGTAAGCCAACATTTAGTGGTGCATTGGTTAGCGTGAAGCTTTATCCGATTTCTCAGAATGGCCGTAAAGTTGGAAGTGGCCCATACATTTATCAAGTTTCTTTGATTAAAGAATCTTGGGCAATGCCAGCAGACGGTTCTGGTAAACCTTATTGCTTCTTCTATGCCGGTGGCTCTAGCCCAATTGGTGAAGAAGCCTATGAACGTAGCAGTTTCTCTAAAACTCTTGGTTACCGCCGCGTTACAAAATAAATTTGAAAATTTTAAACAAAAACCTCGAGGAATCGAGGTTTTTTTTATGTTGAAAAAGATAAAGCGGCTACACAATTGTAGCCGCTTTGGATGGGATTGGGTGTTCTCTAAAAATAGACAAAAAAATTATTAAAAAACATAATAAAATGTCTAAAATCACACAAAGTGTTCTCAAAACGTTCTTTTTTAAATGTTAAGTGTTCACAAAATAAGAATGAAAATTTATTTTATAGGCGATGAATGTTTTCGCATATTATAATTACAGAAAGTATTTGCAAGATTATTACGAGAATCGTAAATCGATTTATAGGTATTTCTCTTATAGGTCGTTTGCAAAAAAAGCCGGTTATACTTCTTCAGGCTTGTATTTAGATTTAGTTAAAGGTCGTAAATCTTTAACCCCTCAGATGGTTCCTAAATTTATTGCAGCATTAGGTCTTTCAGAAAAGGAAGGGCGCTATTTTGCTTTGATGGTCGATTTTACTCATGCTGATACTCCGGCAGCCAAGCAAAAAGTGTTTGATCAAATGTCTGCTCTTTTACCTTGCGCTAGTAGAACCTTGAGTAAAAAACAACAAGAATATTATAGTAAATGGTATTATGTTGTTGTAAGAGAATCTCTTACGATATTAGATATTAATGAAAAAAATGTTTCTGATTTGGCATTATTTTTAAATCCTAGAATTTCTTTGCCGCAGGCTAAACAAGCTCTTAAATTGCTGTTAGATTTAGAACTTATAGAAGCTGATGAATCAGGATTTTATCGCCCATGTCAAAAAACAATTTCTAGTGGGCGAGAAGTAGCCCCACTTTTTGTGCATGGTTTTCAAAAGCAAATGATTGATATGTCAAAATCAGCTTTAGATAATTATAGCACAGAACGCAGAAATATTTCTTGTACAACAATGAGTGTTTCTGAAGAAGGTTTACAGCGAATTATTCGCAAAATAGATTTGTTTCGCAAAGAAATAGTGGATATTGTGCAATCTGACGAAGGCGAAACAATGGTTTGTGAATTGAATATCCAGTTTTTCCCATTGACTAAAGAAAAGGAGAAAATAAGCAAATGAGAATAGTTTTTCTTTTATTATTTGTCCTTTTCTATTTCGGGTGTTCTGAAAATAAAGTAGCAGGAACTGCAACAGATACTGAAAATACAGTAGCAGGCGTTATTTTGACTTCTGATAATTCTGTTGCTTCTGGGGCTTTAGTTCAGATGCTTGCAAGGCATGTTGCTTTGGGTGAAAATCCAGTTTTAGCAGAAACCAAAGCCGATTCTTTAGGAAATTTTGTTTTTGAAGAATTTGTCAGTGATTCTTTTGATTTAGAAATAACACTTTTTGATTCAAAGGGAAATATTCGAGAAATTGCTCTCTTTAAAGATTTATCAAAAGAAGATATTCCAGCGAAAGAATTTGCTTTGGGAAAACCAGCAGTACTTTCTGGGAAATTTGCGTATGAAGAACATATTTTAGACATTACTATAGGTTCTGCATTCCGCATGTCTATAGAAGGTTCGGCGATTCAGGCTCATGTATTTGCTGGCGATTCTTTCCAGATTTCAGTTGTCCCTGGAGATTTGCGTTTAGCATTTTTCCCTTCTGATGAACAAGTGGTTTCGCGTTTACGTCAAAAAGGTATTAACGATTCTTTGATATATCAAGAGTTTGTTATTTCTGCAGAAGCTGGGGATTCTTTAAATTTAGGAGAACTCAAGTGGTTCTTAGATGAACCTTTTAAAAATCCGTGGAAACGAGAAAGTCGTTTGTCTGGTTTTGTTGTGGATTCTCTTGGTAAACCAGTTTTTGGAGCAGTTGTTCGAGCAATTGGCGATGTTTATGGTCTTTCTTTTGCAAAAACGGGCGAAATTGCTCCGCATGATTTTACTTATACCGATGCGAATGGATTTTGGAGTTTACCATTCCCAGCAAAAGTTTTAGCAGATAGTTTTAGAGTTGAAACGGAATTTAATGGTGGTTTAATAGGAGTGTCGCCTTTTGTTCAGGTTGCGGACTTAAAGCGTAAAGAAGGTGATACAATTTGGGTTGATACAATGAAACTTGAAAAACCGTCGGAAATAAATTTGAATATTCGTTTAGTGGTGAACCAAGAAGATTCTTTGCAAGTGGATAATTGCTATATGAATAGTGTTATTGTTGGTTTAGTAGGAACAAGTAAATTTAAGCAAATTATTACCTGTGCCCCAATGGATTTGCCTGGTTTGCCTTCTGGAGAACATAGCTTTGTTTTCTATACGTCAGATATAGGAGTGTTAAATGTTTTGCATGATAGCGATGTCCCGATGGATGATTATATGCGATTTATTAATGTGACACTTACTCCTGGGGAAGTTCTTTACCAACAAGGAATTACTTATACTCCGCCAACACTTTAAAAGCTTTTAAATGCATTAAAAAAAAGGCTTAGCCCCTTGCCAATAAAGCAGGATTTTATAAATTTGGTGTTGTCGCTGAGCTATGGTGTAATGGTAGCACAACAGATTCTGACTCTGTTTGTTTTGGTTCGAATCCAGATAGCTCAATAAAAAATGCCGCAAATTCTTGCGGCATTTTTTATTGTCTAAACGTTTTATGCCATGTGTTGAACTGTTTTAGAATTTTTCTTTTCAGCTTTACCTGCAAAGTAAGAATAAGCAGCTGGTACAATAAGAAGCGTCATAAAGGTTGCAAAAGTAAGCCCGCCAACAATAGCAATACCCATAGCTACACGGCTAGGTGTTCCTGTTAAAATTAGAGGAACTGCCCCAAGAACAGTAGAAAGGCTTGTCATAAGAATTGGACGGAAACGACGTTGTGCTGCTTCTTTTGCCGCTTCTAAACGAGAACAACCAGAACGTTCGGCAATTTGGTTGGCAAATTCTACAATTAGAATACCATTTTTGGTCACAAGCCCAATAAGCAAAATTAAAGCGATTTCACTAAAAATGTTTAAGGTCTGGCCGGTCAAATATAAAACGCCTAATGCTCCAGCTAAAGCAAGTGGTACTGTGAACAAGATAACGAATGGAGAACGGAAACTTTCAAATTGCCCAGCAAGGACAAGGAATATAAAGGCTAATGCTAATAAAAAGACAATATAAAGCCCAGAGGAACTTTCTTCAAATTCTTTAGATGCGCCTGCTAAATCCGTGTTAATACCAGAATAATTTTTCAAAACTTTATCGGCTATTTTCCGCATTTCTTCAACACCATCACCGATAGTTTTGCCTTCTACTAAACCTGCTCGGATGGTGGCTGCAGAAAAGCGATTGTATCTTGGGCGAGAAGGAACAGAAGCGACTTCTTTAGTAGTGATAAAATTAGATAATGGGAGTAATTCGCCTGAATTTGAACGCACGGTCAGCAATCCTAGCCAATTTGCTTGATCTCGGTAATTTAAACCGACTGCACCAATAACATCGTATTGGTGACCATCTTGGTAAAAATCGTCGTAAGCACCATCACTTAAAAATAAATCTAAAGTTTTTTCAATGGATTGTATAGAAACTCCAGCGTCTCTAGCTTTGTCTCTTAAAATTTCTACATGAAGTTCTGGTTTGGTAAAAGTTAAATCGGAATTGACAACGCTGAAAATAGGACTTTTCTGAGCTTCTAAAATAAATTCGGGAACGAGCTTTCTTAAGACATCAAGATTTGGAGCTTGTAAAACAAATTGAACAGGAAGTCCGCCTCTTTGTGAAGAAATGCTTGCTGGCTGCATAACCATTACATGCATATCGGGGTAGTTATTGCCTAAAGCTTGGACAGAACGCGCTATGGCATCTTGAGAACGCCTTGTAGAAGCATTTTCGGCAAGAGTTACACGAATCATTGCACTACCAGCACTGCGGACACCAGCTTGTATTTCGCGGTATTCAGAAGAATCCATTTGCATAGCGACTTCTTCAACAAAGCTTTCGGCAATGCGTTTCGAACGAGAAAGTCCAGAACCTTCTGGCAAAGACAAGTTTACCATGAACATTCCAGAATCTTCTTGTGGCGCCATTTCGCTAGACATATTGTTGAAAGAATACCAAGTTAAGCCACCAAGTAATAAAAGAATGGGGAATAGTAACCAACGTCTTTTTAGGAAAGCCGTTAAAATTTTTGAGTAAATGTTATTTAATGCAAGAAAAAATGGTTCTGTTTTTTCGTAAAAGAGAGTCTTTTTTTGTATGCGTAAAAATTTAGAACAAAGCATTGGAGAAAGTGTTAAAGCAAAAAGTGTAGAAAGAAACACTGTTCCAATCATCACGGCGACAAATTCTCTGAATAAAAGGCCTGTTGTCCCTCCAAGTGAAAGAATAGGGATAAATACAGCCATTAAAACAACAGAAGTAGCAAGAACGGCAAAAAGAATTTCATCGGTTCCGGCAACGGCCGCTTGTTTTGGAGACATCCCTGCTTCAATTCGGTGGTAAATGTTTTCAACAATAACAATTGCATCGTCAACAACAAGACCAATGGCTAAGACCATTGCTAAAAGAGTTAAAACGTTTATGGAAAAACCAAGAAGAGAAAGAATGAAAAATGAACCAATAATAGAAACAGGGACAACAACCATTGGGATTAATGTGGTACGACCTTCTCGTAAGAAAAGGAAAATAATAACGATAACAAGTAAAAAGGCTATAAAGATGGTTTCGCCAACTTCGCGAATGGATTGCCTGATAGAAACAGAAGAATCCATGCCGCGCACAATGGATATGTCTTTTGGTAAATCTCTGCGGATTTGTTCTAACCTTTTGTAAAGTTCATTTGCAATTTCAACATGGTTTGCACCAGGCTGTGCTATGAGTGCAAGCGTAATGGTGTTTTTTCCATTGCGTTTAAAGCCTGTTCTAGGGTCTTTTGGTTCAAAGTGTATATTGGCAACATCTCTTAATCGAATGATGTTTCCATCAGATGCTGTTTTGATTGCAATTTTTGAAAATTCTTGTGGGGTATTTAAGCGACCAAGCGCTCTGATAGAAAGGTCGGTAGTTTGCCCTTCAATTTTACCAGCAGGGAGTTCTATATTTTCGTTTGCAAGTGCAGTTGAAATGTCTGTTGAAGTAATGCCTAAACCTTGCATGCGAACAGGGTCTAGCCACAAGCGGACTTTTGGTTGCTTTTCGCCCCAAATAGCGACTTCGGAAACGCCAGAGATTGTTTGCAAACGTTCTTTGACTTGGTTGTTTGCTATTTCAGAAACTTCCATAGCATCACGGGTTTCTGAGAGTAAACTTACGATTAGAATTGGTTCAGAATCAGAGTCGGATTTGCTGACGGTTGGTGCGTCGGCGTTATCTGGTAAGCGGCGTTGCACGCGAGAAACCCTATCACGGATATCGTTTGCAGCGGCTTCAAGGTCAGCCCCTACATCAAATTCTATTCGGATGTAAGAAGAACCATCTGAACTTCTTGAAGTAACAGATTTAATACCAGAAGCAGTGTTTATAGATTCTTCTAAAACTTCTGTAACTTCAGATTCGACAACGGCCGCATTAGCCCCGCTATAGGTGGTTCTGACTGTAATAATAGGAGAATCTACGTTTGGAAATTTTCGAACGCCTAAAGTAGAAGCTCCGTATAATCCGAGAAGAACTACACCAATAGCCATCACAGTCATTAAGACTGGGCGGCGGACTGATACCTGAGACAGGCTCATTCTTGAACCTCGTAATTGTCTTTATTGCGAAGAGATTTGACTTCTACAGAAGAACCGTCTCGCATATTCATTAAGCCAGAAACAGCAATGGTATCGCCTTCGGAAAGGCCATCAGTAACAGTTACGGAAATAGGCGTTCTAAGAGCGGTTGTGACATAAGTTTTTTTAGCTTTGCCATTTTGTAAAACAAAAAGATAAGCTCCTTTGTCGTCAAGAGTAATGGCTTCGGCAGGAACAGAAATAGAGGGCTTGACTTCTGCGGCAAGAGGAACAGTTAATGAAACAAAACTGCCTGAAAGCCATTCACCTTTTTTGTTTGGGATTTCAGCTTCTACAAAACGGCTACGGCTAGATGGTGATAAAACAGGATCAAGTGCTTTTATTTTTCCTTCTCCTGTTAAATTGCGTTCTCCATCAGTTACAAAGATTTTTCCGCCTTTTGAAATGCCAGATGCATAACGTTGGGGTAAAGCAAAGCGAATGCGTAAAGAAGCTATGTCAGAAAGAGTGACAAGTGCTTTTCCACTAGAAAGCCATTCTCCTGGAGAAACGTCAAAAAAACCACAAACACCACTAAATGGAGCGCGGATTTCTGTTTTGGCAATTTGTGCTGAAATGAGTTCTAGAGCGGCTTCTGCAATAGCAAGTTCTGCGTTGGCTTTTTCTAAATCAACATCGGTTGCACTCCCTTGTTCGTGTAATTTTTGAACGCGTTCTTTAGATTGTTTGGCAAGAGAAAGAGTGGCTTCAATTCGTTTTTTTTCAGCTTGCAATTCGGAATCGTCTAATTTTGCAATTAAACTGCCCTTTGAAACTTTTGCACCATCTTTTGGATAAACCTTTAAAAGTTTGCCTGCAGATTCGGTTTTGAGTTCTACGCTTTCCTTACTTAAGAGTTCGCCAGATGTTTTAAAGTCTGCAGGAATGGTTTTATATTCGGCAACAAAGCCTTCTACTTGAAGAGTTCTTGAAGCGATATTTTTGCGGTTAGAAGATTTTTTTTCTGCACTTTGTTTACAGCCAGAAAATATCAAAAGCAAAATAAGTAGAGGTAAAATCCATTTTTTCATTTTAAATCACGATTCCTTTTTTTTCAAAAGCAAAATTACAAAAAAAATCTTTTAGATAAAAGATTTCCAAAGTAAAATTAACCTTTGAAAAAGACTTTTATTTAGATGATTAAAAGAAAGAAACGGTTGCAATTATTATAAGTTTTTATTTTGTTTGTAGCTTACAAAGGCAAAACGTTTGCTATCAGGAGCCCAAGAGTTTACATTGATAGTTCCTTGACCACCGAAAAGTTTTAAGATGGTTTTAGGTTCGCTCCAAGAATCTTTATGGCGTTCCATAAGTCGGATTTCAACGTTTTTGTTAGGAATGTGTTCTTGGGGGCGAACATCACATTCATGGTAAGCAAGCATTACGATTTTTTGGTTGTCTGGAGAAATATGCGGGAACCAAGTATTAAAATGTGGGTCAAATGTCAATTGAGTTTGTTCTGTACCATTTGCTTTCATTGTCCAAGCTTGCATGCGGCCAGTGCGAGCAGAATTAAAGTAAATCCATTCGCCTTGAAAATCGTATTCTGGGCCGTCATTTAAACCTTTTGCTGTGGTTAAACGAGTTTCGTTTCCGCCGTTTGAAGGAATGGTGTAAATGTCGTATTCGCCGTTTCGTTCCGCGCAATAAGCGAGATGTTTTCCATCGGGCGTTATACCGTGTAAATAACTCGGGGCAAGAGGGGTGACAAGTTCTGGAGAAGAACCATCAAAGAAAATTTTGTAAATTCTTGACAAACCATCTTCTTTGGTGTGGTGGCTGACATAAAGCCCTAAACCATCTGGTGAAAGGACATGGTCATTGTTGCAATTATCAACAAAATGAGATTGCACAAGAGAGATAGAATTGTCACAAAGATTTAGCTTGTAAATTTTACCTTCTGCATTGTATGTTAAAAATTTTCCGTCAGGGCTCCAGTTGGGCGCTTCTATAACGCCATCAAATTCTTTTACTAAAGAAACTTCACCGGTTTCAATGTCGAAAATTTGTAAGTAAGAAGAATCATGAGAACGGTCCCAGATTTCTTGAGGGCTTTGTTCGAATGGATAAGAAACGCCCCAGGAATTTCGTAAAGAATCCATTATTTCCATAAATTCCATTGTTTTGCTGTGAGGCATGTCTGGGTGTTCCCAAATGCAACGATTTTCAGAAGGAATATAGCGTTTGAATAATTCTGGGTGCGTTAAGGCTTCTTTACAGGCAAGAAGTTCGTATTCATAACAGTTTTGCATTCTTGGCGTTTCGATAGATTCTAATAAGGTGCCAGAAGAATCAAATACTTGTAATTGAATCATGTCGTTTAAATTTTGGACTTTTATGAATCCTTTTGTTCCAAAGACAAAACCTTCGTTGCGGATAGGTAAAACCATAGATGTTTTTAAGAATGCTTTTTGTCCGTTTTTATAAGATAAAGAAATCCAATCGGTGGCATCTACTTTAGAATCAAATAAGATGGAGTGGCTTTGTATTTGTGAAATGGAATTGTTTTCTTTTGCAATTTGTGGGTCGCTAAAAAGTAAGTCGGCAAAAGTTAAAGTATAAATACCAAGGTCTAATAAAGCGCCACCAGCAAGTTCAGGTTTGTGTAATCTTTCGATGTGGCTTAAAGGCATGGAAAATTCGGCTTCTACAGATTGAACTGTTCCAATGCGGTCATTTAAAATCAGAGTTTTTAGCATTTTTATAGCGGGTAAAAAACGAGTCCACATAGCTTCGCATAAAAAGAGACCTTTTTCTTCGGCAAGTGCAATGATTTCTGAAGCTTGTAAGGCGTTTGCTGTAAATGCTTTTTCTACGAGTAAATTTCTGCCGGCGATTAGACAGAGTTTGGCGTTTTCATAGTGTTCAGAATGTGGTGTGGCAATGTAAATCAAATCAACATTAGAATCACAGGCTAATTCCTGGTAGCTGCCATAAGCTTTTTTAAAGTGATAATCTTCGGCGAATTTTTTTGCTTTTTCTGATGTTCTTGAAGCAATAGCATAGGCTTCAAAATCTAATCCTTGTTTTTCTAAAAAGTGAATAGCTTCTGCCATTTTTGTGGTAATGTGACCGCAACCAAGAATTCCGATTTTCATAATAACCTTTTTGTAAAAAGCAATTTGTTTGTAATATACTTTAATGAAACTGGAGTTGGCTTTTGGAAAGGTAAAAAGCGGATTCTTTTGTAAACAGGGGGTGTTTCCACTATGCCAGGGCTTGTGGTTAGCTCAGATTCTGGTTTTGCAGTGATAAGAATGGCGGGCAAGTGTACAAACAACTTGTCATCGCGAACGCAGTGCGGCCATCTGTTAGCAAGGAGATTGCTTCAGTCGTTTCACTCCATCGCAATGACAAGTTCAGGATTGTCATGGCGAACGCAGTGCGGCCATCTGTTAGCAAGGAGATTGCCGCGCCGTGCATTCAGCACGGCTCGCAACAAGAAGCGTGCGGCAAGTTTTCTCGCGAGTGCCAAGAACCGCTGGTAAGTGTAAAGATGCGAAAAAGAGCGGTGTGAGCCCGAGTACTCGAGAGGGTAGCGGAAAATGGCTTTGTTTAGGGCTAAATTCTTGAAAAAAGAGCGATTCCTAAACAAAGCCAGTTGAAGCGAGGGAGAGACTTCTCCCTTTGTGTAAAGATTTTCTACATTTGTCGCTAACAAATAACCGTTTTACGGAAAGGAAAAATTATGTCTAAATTAACGGACTCAAAAGAATGGAAGGCTCTTGAAGCTCATGCTGAAGTCGCTAAAACTTGGCACATGAAAAATCTTTTTGCAAACGATGCCGCTCGTGCTGAAAAGTTTAGTGCTGAAGCTTGTGGTCTTTTCTTGGATTATTCTAAGAATATTATTGATGAAGATACAATGGCAAAACTTCAGGATCTTTTGAAGTCTGTTGGCTTTGAAGATATGCGCGCTAACTTTTTTGGTGGCGAAAAAATTAATACGACTGAAAAACGTGCTGTGCTTCATACGGCTCTTCGCTATAAAGGGGACGCTCCGATTTGTGTTGATGGCAAAGATGTTATGCCTGAAGTGCGTGCTGTTCTTGAACACATGAAAGAATTTACAAGCCTTGTTCGTTCGGGTAAGTGGAAAGGTCACACGGGCAAGTCTATTAAGTATGTGGTTAACATTGGTATTGGTGGCTCAGATCTTGGCCCTGTAATGGTGACTGAAGCTTTGAAACCTTATGCTGATAAGCCAGCTGAAGGTGAATATTCTCCTGAAGTTATTTTTGTGTCTAATATTGATGGCACTCACATGGCAGAAGCTTTGAAGAAAGTGAATATTGAAGAAACTCTCTTTATTGTGGCTTCTAAGACTTTCACAACGCTTGAAACAATGACTAATGCTGAAACGGCAAAGGCTGCTGTTCTTAAGGCATTTGATGGCGATGAAAAGTCTATTGCTAAACATTTTGTGGCTCTTTCTACAAATACAGAAGCGGTGGCTGCTTTTGGTATTGATACCGCTAATATGTTTGAATTCTGGAACTGGGTTGGTGGCCGCTATTCTTTGTGGTCTGCAATCGGCCTTTCTATTGCTCTCCGTATTGGTTTTGATAATTATATGAAGCTTCACCAAGGCGCTTATGAAATGGATGAACATTTCAAGTCAGCAAGTGCCGATAAGAACTTGCCAGTGATTCTTGCGCTTCTTGGTGTTTGGTACAATAATTTCTTTGGTGCTTCAAGTTATGCAATGCTTCCTTATGACCAGTATTTGCATCGCTTGGCTGCTTATTTCCAACAAGCAGATATGGAAAGTAATGGTAAGACAGTTGATAGAGATTCAAAACGCGTTGATTATGAAACTGGTCCAATTCTTTGGGGCGAACCAGGTACTAATGGTCAACATGCTTTCTACCAGCTTATTCACCAAGGCACTAAGATGATTCCTTGTGACTTTATTGCGCCAGCAAATTCCCATAATAAGGTCGGTGATCATCACGAAAAACTTCTTTCTAACTTCTTTGCTCAACCAGAAGCTTTGATGAATGGTAAGACTCTTGCTGAAGCTTCTGAAGAACTTCGTAAAGATGGTAAGTCTGAAGAAGAAATTGCATTCCTTGCTCCACACAAAGTGTTTGAAGGCAATAAGCCTACTAACTCCATTATGATGGAATATGTTTCTCCAGAAACTCTTGGCGCTTTGATTGCTATGTATGAACACAAAATTTTTGTGCAGGGCGTTATTTGGAACGTTAATAGCTACGACCAATGGGGCGTTGAACTTGGTAAGCAACTTGCAAAAAAGATTCTCCCAGAACTTTCTAATGCAGATGCTGAACTCAAGCACGATGCTTCTACAAATGCTTTGATTAACTGGTACAAGAAACACCAGGCTTAATTGAGAGGCTCATAAAAATTTAAAGACCATAGCTTTTGAGGCTATGGTCTTTTTTATGAATAAAAATGAGTGTTGATAGTTTATTTTTTTGGTTGTTATTTGTATGATGAAATAAAAATATCTGTCATGCAATGTTTTAGTGTATGAAATATTACATTTGTTTATTTTACGAAAATTTTATTGTATCTTTATAAGAAATGAGGAGTTTTAATGAATAAAATTTGCATTATTCTTATCATATTGCTGTTTACTGTAATTTGTTCATACGCTGAGGGTAATTGTTATGGCACAAGTCCAGGACAAACCACAGGCATCCCTTCACAATCCTGTTACGAAAGACTTGCCTCATATCATATTGGGCTTCAAGTTAGTGATGGAATGTTTTATATAGACTCCGGTTTGGACATTCAGTTCAATAACAAAACCTATAGATTACGTTTTTTTATTACTTCAACAAGTAATACTTACAATCAAGTTCAGGCTTTAGTACAAACAGGCTATGCAACTCGTAGTAAAATTGAAATTATTTATCCCAATTATGCGATAACAACAGTTACAAATGCCAATACAACAGCATTAAATAATATCAATTGTAGTACTAATTCGGATGCTTTAGGGAATCCTGCTAATATGTATTGTCCTATTCAAGCGTTATTGATTATGGAATAATCATGAGTCGTTTATTGTTTGGAATAATGTTTCTTTTATACTTACCGCAAATACTTTTTGCGATGGTTCATTCTGTTCCTTACAATACAAGAATTATTCTTGATTTAAACGATGGTGATACAATTTCTCTAACAGATTTTCCAAAGGATTGGGAATATTCTCGTGTAGTTCTTGGGATTAACTCTTCTCCGTCTGTTCAAATGACAGGAAATTTAATTGTTAACAATTGCAAATATTCTCTCTATTCTTATTACCGAGAAGTAGCATTTGCTTACACTAACGAAATTAAAATAAAATATTCTGGAAAAATTCAGCAGAGAATGCCTATACAATGGTGGGTTGATAATAATCTTACTTTTTCAAATTGCAAAAATAGTGATAAGAGTAGACTTGATTCTATTTGGCAAATGGTTTATGATTTTACTGATTCTCTGTATGAGTCAAAAATATCTCGTTATCAAGATTTAGGGGCAGTTAATTCTGAAATTATTTTTGAAGGAAGTTCACAAGTTTTTAAAATTACAAATTTGCCAACATGGAAATACAATCGCCTTTATGTTCAAATTGAACCACAAGATGGTCGAGAATTGAATGGTTTTGTGTATGTGGGAAAAAAGAAAGTTCGTCTTGGAGGTTGGACATCAGCAGTTATAATTTCTCAAAAAACAAATCATGCCCCTTATTTAGAATTAGCTTTTCCTGAATATCGCAAAATAAAAATAAAATGGTGGGCTACAAATGAACAACCAGTTGAGACTCAAATAAAAACAACAGAAACTTTGCTAGAAAATGATTCTATTTTAGTGAGTTATGAATTTGAAAAAACACCTTATACTTCTGCGATACTTAATTTAAAGTTTGATAAAAATGTTTTTTCTGATAGTCAAGTTCCTACGATAAAAAAACTTGCTTTTAATCCACGTGGTCCGGAGAATTTAAAAGAGTTGATTAGCATGGGAGATGTTTTTGATATTCAAGCAAAACTTAATTCGAATCAAGAAATTACGCTAGCCCTACCTTTAGATTTTAATTATGTCCAAGGGCGTGATACAGTAACTATTGGGCATTTCATAGAATCAGAAAATCGTTGGATTGAAGAACCTGTTGATAGTATTGTACATGGATATGCTTATTTTAGAGCAAAATCTTTGAGTTGGAGAAGTATTTTTCGAAAAGCTTGTAAAGTGGCAAATAAAGTAGCGGTTATTGCCGTGTCACCAGCAATTGGAGTAACTGCGATTTTTTCAGAAGATGTTCGTGAAGGAATAGAAACTGTTGCCTCGGGATGGGCTGATTTACAAACAGGAATAGTAGATGGAGTTGTTGAAAGTACTCTTTGGTTGTATGATATATTTAATGAATTAAGGTGTTTTGATTTTGATGGAATAAAAGACCAATTTACACAATTGTTTGGTTATTCTAAAATGGTTGAATGGAATGAACTAGAACAAGGAACTCTATTGGGAACCTCAAAATGGGAAAAAGAATTTATTAGTATTCTTAATAGCAAACAAAATAAGAATTTAATTAATATTACAGATTCATTAGCAAAAAATGAAAATAAAATTCAGCAAGAAAATGCTAGAAAAATTACATCGAAAAATCTTGACATATTATTAGCCGATGCTATTTTGGCAACTTCTGGTAGAACAGACGACAAAGGCAATACTATTAAACGTCGTTTTACATTCTCAAACGCTCCCGGCGAATTATTTTTTGAAGATTCAAAGAATCCTAATTTGGGAAAATTGAAATTTACGGATTATTTTCTAACAAATAGTGGTATGCTTTCGGATGCTTCTTGGATGGTTCGAGGGCTTGAGGTGTGTTATAATGCAACAAATATATCAGGAGCCTTATTGACACAATGGAGAAATTTTGGAAATAGTATTTATCAGTTGAATTATCAAGATTTTTGTAAGAATATAACGAATATGTACGGACTTGACGAAGGTTATGTAGAAGATGTAATAGAATGTGTTGAATTTGTGACTAATTGGAAATCAGCAAAAGCTTTTTTTGATTCTCATATTGAAAAATTGCAAGAAATTTCAAATGCAATGACTCGCATATCTTTATTGGCTTGGATTGACAAAAATTTTAGAGAAAAGAGTGCAAGTGCATACAAATCTGTTTACGATGGGGTTAGAGTGTGGTTAGAATTAGCAGGCCCAATGTTGCTTGAAAATAATTTGGTAGCGAAGGCTTATGGAAGTTTAGCTCTCTACGAATTTTTATATTATGGAACCCATGAAAATTTAGATTATCTTAATAATGCACTAAAAATGCATTATGGAGAAAATGGCGGTTATTCAGAAGGTACAGGTTATTCTCAATATATTTGGGATGACGTTCCTTATATTCTTTCCGCATTGCAAGAAGCCTATAAGGCCGCTAACAAAATAATGCCTGCGATAGAAGAAAAATTTTTACGTTCTCCATATTACATGATAGAGTTCTCTCGACCAGTAAAAAATTTAGGCTATATCCCCATAGAAATTGACGATGGTTGTACTTATAATCCAGACTATCGAGTTTGGGCAAAGCTGACAGGAGATCCATATTTTCTTAAATGGTCAGAACTATATCCATTAAAGTTTGGAGATAATAAAATCATCACACTCACTGCATTCGGATTTCCTCATAAATCAATATATGAAGCCATACCATCAAACCTACCCCAAAAAACAGGCGTTTGGGGATCTTTTAAAGACGGAATCGGAATAATTACAGCTATAGTTTCCAATGATACAATTTCCTTATCCATGATTGCGGAAGATAGTCAGCAATGGAAAAATGGGCAAAATCATGACCAACAAGACAACCTATCTATAACCTTATCTAGTTCAAAACAAGGATTCATTATTCAGGATAGGGGATATTCTGGTTATGGAAATAGAACGAGTAATGATATTTTTCACCGCCATGCAAGCCATAACATTTTAACTTTAGGTTCAAATTGCAATAAAAGCAGTCCTAATGAATCTTGTATTGATTTCAGGGCTCAAAGAGATAACCACATTATTGATGTTAACGAAATTCGTAGAAGAGCGGAGGCATTTTCAGGAAATATTCCAGGAATTTTCTGGTCTTTATTAGCTTTTTTGGGAGTACATTTAGATTTACTTGGAGATGATTTCAAGGTAGAAGGTGGTTCAGAAGCAAATTTGTTAGATTCTTTGAATAATAAAAATATAAACTCAGTAGGGTTCACTGCTATTCACTTATTGACGAAGTATAGAGTAAATGAAAATATGACAACCATTGCTAATCATCGTTCTATTTTATACTTTGGAGATAATTTTTGGGTTATTGATAGACCAAATGAACAGGGAATGGTTTGGTTAGCAAATACTCCAAAAGAAAATTGGTCCGAAGTCGGAATCCATCTTTATGGATCGTCACAAAACGATTTAGGCCTTGATGCACAAAGTGTTCCACGAAATATACCTCAGAATTCCTCGCGGTCCGATTATCCAGAACCAGACAAGATGTTGGCAAACAATTGGTTTGCAATTCAAGATGATAAAGCAAAGACTTATGTAATGACTTATCCTGTAAATGACGAGAATTTTAAAAAGGTATCTGAAAACTGTCCCCAAGAATTTCAATGTTTTGAAAATACAGCGAAAAACAAGCGATTAGTTATTTCTCCTCAGGGAGTACGTTACAGGGTAAAAGATGTATTAAATCGTTTTTCTGGTTACCCTGAAACAGATGGTATTATGCTAGCTTGGTTAAATGAAAAGAAAATTTGGGAGTATGATGTTTTGGACGGAAAAACTTATGGTGAATTTAAAAAGGTAAATACGATTGATTTACCAGCATTACGAACACTTTTGTTGAGGTAAAGAATGTGTTGTTTATTTTTGTTTATGTGCTTTATTTTATTTGGATGTAAAGGAATTGATACGATAGGTGGAGAGCCCATTGATGATAGAGAAAGAATACGTCTCCACATGCCAACAACTTTTAATCTTCATATTTATTTGAATGAAGACAATGCAGACTCTATTCGTGCTGGAATTTGTACGGAAAGAATTTATTTGGATACAAATCTATTTGATGTTAATGAATATTTTCCTTCTGCTATGTTAGATCTTTTTCAAAAGAACAGAGAAATGGTTGTTAATAATGGAAATTTGAGATATTGCGATCCTGAGACTTATAGGAATAGTTATATGGTAGAACTTTTAGTTGATGATGATAAACATATAAGATTTATACTCCTAGATTCCCTAAATGAAGAAAAAAGTTTTGATATAGATTTGAATCCTTTATTTACTCAGTTTTCAAAAGAAGACTCTGTATTTACATTTTCTTTTCATCAAAATTTTCGTTCTATAGAACTTTATAGTTATGATTATAATAATGCACCTTCTTCACAGTGTTATGCTTATGGATCAGTATGTTATGTAAAAGAGCTAAAGGTAAATATCGCTTTAGATACAAATAGATTGCATGCTTGTGATAGTGAAAATCCATCTATTGGAAACGATTTCGAAGGTTTCCCCCCGATATCCTATCTTAGTAAGTATCAGTATACATGTCCTTTAATAGAAGTGCATGATGTTGTATCAACTTATTTGGGGTCATTTGATTATTGTCATTATTGTATTTTTGAAAATTTATCTGAATACTCTGTAGCAATAAAAGATTTATATAATCCTAAAAGAAGATGGAATGAAATTTTAGAAAAATATAATAATGTGATTGAATTAAGACCTGCTGGTAGTATGTTTACGTGGCAAATCAACAATATGTTAACGAATCAAAGTTCTTATAAAACAGATTCTATTTTTCTGCATATACAATATAATTCTGATGGAGGTTATTTTTCTCGTTCAGACTCTAACACCACCGAATTTCCGTAAAAAATTAATGGAGAATTTGTGGATTATCAAGAGAATTCTTGCCAAACTAGAAAGTTGTCACTTTCTTGTGTTTATCCAACATCATCTACTGATGATAAAGTGCATTTAGACTCTGTTGCTACAGAAATTCATGAGTTTGCCTTAGAAAATTGGGCTGTTGAAAATTCCGAGGGTTAAAGTTCTCAGTTTCTGTTTGAAGTGGTCCATAATAGTCCAACAATTATGCATTAAATTTGACAACAGATTTGAAACAAGAGAATATGAAATTTTACCACTTACTCATTGTGTTTAGAAACTCATCTTTGGTATATGCTCCATCAACATGACGATCTTTATATACAAGACAATATCGATAATTATTCCCAGCTTTAGCAGCCCATAAATTTCCTAGTTCAATTTTCTTTTGAGCTTCAAGGTGGTCGCCTTTAGTTTCTAGTAAAATGATTTTTCCTTTTTTCGTTTTGATAATAAAATCGGGGTAGTGGTTGATAAATCCATTGATGCAAAAATCTGTACGTTCTTTATTGCGAGTCCAAAACTCCACATTTTCCAAGTTGGCAATATCATTTATGACTTCAGCTTCAAAAGAATTAAAATCTTCTTCAGGTTCGTATAAACTTTTGATGATACTTTTCCCTTTAGTTGAATAGGGCTTTTGTAATTTGAATTTATAAGAATCTTTTAGAATTATTTTATCGGTATCTAGTTTGCGTTTGAATTCTTTTTCCACAAATAAGTCAGCATGCTGTCGGATGCTCTCTTTGATTTTTCTGCTATAGAAAGAGGAATTGTTTAAAAGATGATTGTACTCGGCGTCGTTAAATGATTCGAGAACTCGTTCAATATATATTTTGATTTCTTGGTCTGGAATAGGATACATTTTTCCAACTAAACCTACCAACATATCAGTACAACGCTTCCGTTTGATATTGATATCTTTAATGCTAGTAATCCACTCAATAATATTGGATTGAGAATCTCTGTTGATTTTACAAAAAGTCGGAATATTGTCTTTAGATTTTTCGTCTAAATCGACTTTATATATTTCTGCGTCTATATTGTCGAAGTTGATGGAAGTATCGCAAGTGCGAAGAGGAAATTTTTCTAGGAGCAAGTCCTTTTCAAATTCCATTTCGCAGAGGTCGAATAAGTCATTTTCTAAGCCCGCTGTGTTCATAAAAAATTTGGGCAAGCAAATTTCATTTGCGCTTTTGATGAAGTATTCCTTGATATGGGCGTTTTTCACTTGAGCCTCCAAATCTGCAGGTGTAGGGGCAATACCAGAAAATTTGCTCTCTTGAATTTGTTTTTCCATTATTTCATTTTCTTGCTTTGCCAAACGTTCAATATTTTGTATAGCCAGGCTTTTGGAACAAGTATTTTCCTCAAGATTCCAACTTGATGCTGATGGCATATTTTTAGCTAAAGCATTTGTTGAAGGAACTTGCGTTTCCTCTGAAATGGATGTGAATAAATTTGCGTATGGTTGTGTCAGAATTTGTTCCTGATTTTTGTACACTTCGCTCACAGTTGGCGTATTTTCTAGCGATTCGTTATTCACCATTTGATGTTCTGCAATTCTGTAATCTTTACTGCTGAATCCTGCACGATTCAAACCTTCTACCACATTTTGGACGGTATCCAAAAACTTGTTGGATGCCGTAAGTACATAACTCATATTTAACATTGGGTTTGGATTTTTGCGCGTAAAAGGCAATCGCAATACTCGTCCAAGAATTTGTTCTACATCTACAGCAGAATTTTTATCGGCAAGGGACGCAAGGATATATGCGTAAGGACAATCCCAACCCTCTTTTAGAGCATTTACCGTAATGATGTAACGGACTTCGCAATCGGGAGACATTAAATCTAAACCAGCTAGTTCATTTTTGTTAGCTGTTTTTATTTTGATTTCACTTTCCTTGACGCCCTTTTCAATTAGCATTTCCTTGATTTTATCAAAAGTAGCGTTGTCTTCTTTTGTTTTGGGCTCTGCTTGGAAAAGGACTATTGGGCGAATGTATGCTCCACCTTTGTTTTGTGTTTCAAATGCGGCATGTTCTAAACGCGCACGAAGTTCTAACGCTGAGTTTATCACTTCGTCTTTACTCTGGTGGTTATAGACAATAACAGGCAATTTGACCATACTTTCTTTTTTGAGTTCAAAAGCACTGGTAAAACTAATGATATTGCTGTTTTTTCGTGGTGTTGCTGTCAAATCCAAAATAAAGCTTGGATTCAGTTGCTTGAGCATATCAACGCTTAATTCGCTTTCGGCATTATGGCTTTCATCAACAATAATCACTGGTTTTAGTTGCTGAAAAACATTCATTAACGAAATTTCTTCATCATTTGATTGAGCAAAAGAAAGCAGATTCCCGTTTTCCTTATAAGCGTTACGATTGTCTTTATTACGGCTACGTAAACTATCAAAACTGAGGATGCAAAGGGACAAGTTTTCTTTTACAGAAGAGGCATTGAAACCAGCACCTTGCAAAAGAGCGACTTTGTCATAGACTTCCACGCGGTTTCCGAAATCCATATTCAACTGTTCGCGATAGGGGTGTTCTGGATTTGAAAAGTTGCGGATAGTTTGTTCTAAAATTGAATTTGATGGGACTAGCCACACAACAGTTTTGGCGTGGTCTTGTGGAAAAATTGAAAAAATTTCTCGTAACGCATTAGCCGCAATGAAAGTTTTTCCACCAGCGGTTGGAACTTTCAGACACACATGAGGAACGCCTGGTACATTGTTTTTATAAGGTTCTACGATTTCGCCAGGGAACAGGGTGATTGGTGTTCGTGGATGCAGTTGCCAAAATTTATTGAAACTCTCCGAAATATTCTTTGTCTTTTGGAGAATTTCAAGATAACGGGTCAAATCTTCAATAATATCTTTTTGGTATTGCTTGAGAATCATTAGAACCTCCGGATATCTCTTGGGATTTTCTTGAAGGTAATATTGTGGTCAAAAAGGAATTTTTGAGGCATAATGCAATTGTCTGCATAGATTACATAGCGTTCCGCCTTTTCTGAAATGGAGGCGAGAAAAGTCGTATCAAGAGTTGTCGTTTCTGATTTATTGTAAAAGAAATAATAGGCAACACCTTCAAAATTCCCTAAATGTGCCGGATGTCCGTTGTTGATTTGTGGCAAAGCGTGGTTTGTTTCTGTATAATAGAGGTATTTGCGGATGGTCTGCTCCGGGACATCTTCGTTGATGAAACCATCTTTCAAAAGTTCGGGGCCAAGTTCATAGTAGGCGAATGAACCGCCGGTGCCTTCAACGGCATTCTTGCCCTCGCCATAGCCATTGATTACGCGGCGGACGCGTTCGGCGGTGATTGTTTCGGCGTAGTCTTCCATTTCGACAAGAATGAATTTTCGGTTGCCGCCATCTTGCTTGTTCAAGTTCAGCACGGCATGGGCCGTGGTGCCGGAACCCGCGAAGGAATCAAGGATGATGGAGGATTTGTCGGTGGCTAAAACAAGAAACATCTCAATTAATTTGATTGATTTAGGAGTATCAAAAACATTTTTTCCCAAAGTTCGTTTTAGTTGTTCTTTTGCTAATTGCGTTGAACCAACAATTTCGTTATACAAAATGGAATTTGTAACCATTCCTTGTTTTACTTCGGATAAGTATTTTTTTAATCTAGGAACATTTTTTCCATCTTTTCCAAACCACAGTCTATTCTCTTCATAAGCCCTTATTAATGAATCCTTACTTAATCTGGGATAAGCTCCTTCATTCGGTTTCCAATAAATTCCATTTGGAAAAGTGTAATCATAAATGTTATCAGCGGAGCCACTTTTGGCAGTTAAGGCAACACTAGTCCAAGGTCCGTTTGGGTCATTGTCCGGGTTAGCATATCTTGCGTTTGCTTCTTCTGTTCGTGGCAATAAATTGAATACTTGTAATTGTTCTGATTTTCTATATGACAAAACATATTCATGATTAACTGATGAAAATTTTGAATCGTTTTGAACCACTTTTTTCTTTTCCCAAATAAAATCACCAACGAAATTCCCAGCTCCAAATATCTCATCACAAACCAACTTCAGATTCGCCTGTTCGTTATCATCAATGCTTATAAAAATAGCCCCGTCGTTGCTCAACAATTTCTGCAACAACTTAAGGCGTGGGTACATCATACAAAGCCACTTATCATGGCGTGTTAAATCTTCGGATTCTTTTCCAACAACTTGCCCTAACCATTTTTTGATTTTGGGGTTATTCACGTTGTCATTATAAACCCAGTTTTCATTGCCTGTGTTATAGGGTGGGTCAATGTAAATGCATTTAATGCGGCCTTCGTATTCAGGGAGTAATGATTTGAGTGCTTCTAAGTTATCGCCGTGGATAATCTTGTTTTGAGATTCTTCGCTACGCTCAGAATGACATGAAAGAGAATCAGAATGACATGAAAGAGAATCATCGGGACTGAAAGTATATTTCTTTTCTAGAACCCGATAAGGAACATCCAGGTGGTGATTCAAAACGGCGTCTTTGCCAATCCAAGAGAGCGAAGGCATAAAGGCCTCATATACAAAAAGGTTAAAAGTTCAGTTTTAACTCTTATCTTTTGCAAGAAACGATTTTTTTGCCTTGGATTTTATTGTACTTAGTGCCTAGAATGGTAGCTTCTAGGGTGACGAAAATAAAAAGGCGTGGCGTCGTCCGACTTGCATACAGGAGGCTCTGGTAAACCGACATACGACAAGCACAAACGACCCACGCCCCAAATAGGGACGTGAGCGTTCGCCTTATTCCTCGTATGTCTTTGAAAAATTTACCAGATTTTCCTGCACGAGAATAAGAGCAAAAACTCTATTAAATTCTAAAAACTGGTAGCTCGTTTACCCGACCGGCACACAACCGCCGATGCAGCTAAAAAGCCATATTGGGAATATAGATAATTTTTTATTTTCAATTCGTAATTGGGATTATATATTAAGAAAAAGACAAAATTTGAATTTTGTTCAGGAGTTTTTATGACTATTCGAGTTGGGTTGAATACAGAATGTAAGTCTCGTGCAGAAAGGGATTTGTTTCGCATGGCAAGTTTGCTTTCTGATGATTGGTTTGTCTGGATGAATCGTAATTTGGATTTTGAAACTTTTTTTGGTTTTACGTGTAGAGAAGTAGATTGCGTTATTTATCATAAACATTATGGGATGTTGCTTATCGAGTGTAAATCAGGGAAAGTGAGTACGCGTTATAATGAAGAATTGAAACGTACAGAATGGTTTCAGGCAGAACATTTGTTAGATAAATCTCCTGTAGAACAAGTACGGTCGTTGATTTCTCCGTTTCATGATTATATGAAATATTTGTTGAAGGCGCCTTTTCCAAAAGAATTTTATAGAGTACGCGTTCAATGGGCTCTTTGCTTTAGTGATATGGATACAATGGAAGGAATTCCAAGGGCAGAATGTTCACGCAAAAGAGTGCTTTTGAGACCTGATTTGTTGGATGTAAAAAAGTTTGAAAAATGTTTAATTGATATTTTAGAAATTCCAGAAAGATCATTTAATAATTTACCTTACCCAAATGAAACTTTAGATGAAGAAGCTTTTTTTGCATTGCAGGATTTTTTAGATGGAAATGGCGATAGGCCTAGTACTGGAGAAATTTTAAAAGAAAATGATAGCTTTGTTGAACAGGCAAGTGATGTACAATGTATGCTTATGGATTCAATTTCTGAAAACTTGCGTGTGAGAATTAAAGGGGTAGCTGGTTCTGGAAAATCGCACATGGTCCTTTGGGAAGCACTCAGACTTTCAAGAATTGGTAAAAGTGTTGCTATTGCGTGTTATAATGATTTGCTTGCTTCTGAATTGTCATTTTCTGTGAAACGAGAATTAGAAAAAGAAATGCTAAATGTTAAAGCAAAATATGGGAAAGATGGTGGAATAAGTTTTGGGCGTATTGATGTTTTACCTTATTCAAAGTGGTGTGAAAAATATGTGAAAACAGCTAAACTTAAATTAGATAAGGGAATCTCTCGGGGAGAATATTATGATAAAATTTTACCGCAAGGTTTTTGTCGCGCTGAAAAGGTTTTGAGAAAAGATAAAAAAGCCCGTGAAAAATTTTTCTATGATGCTGTGATTATTGATGAAGGCCAAGATTTTGCAAGTGATTGGGTGGATTCTTTGGTGAATTTATTGCGTGTTCCGGAAAAGGGATTTGTTCGTTTCTTTTATGACCCTGCGCAACGACTTTATGGAAGCAGAAATGGCGAAGAAAATGCTCAAGTACTTTCTATGCCGGTAATGGTTCTTTCAAGAGGTTTCCGTAATACAAAAAGAATTCTTGAATGGGTTTATAAGAAAACAGGTTTTTCATTAGCGCATTATAATAACTTGCCACAAGGCCCGGCTGTTAAAGAAAATTTTTATTCAAATGCAGAAGATTTGGAATCTTTGGTCGTAAAAGAATATGAAAATTTAATTAGAAAATTTAATCTTTTAGCTTCTGAAGTGCTAGTGGTTTCTATGCGTGCAAAAGGGAATTCTTTGCTGAAAAATTTTAAAGATGACCGTTTTGTTTGGAATGATGTTGGCACAAAAAGCTTGATTAAAGATAAAGTAAATATTGTAAGTAGTCATCGGATTAAAGGCTTAGACGCTCGTGCTGTGTTTTTAATAGACGTAGAAGAACCTATTGAAATTAGTGACCGCGGCGATTGGAAAAGGCGTTTGCTTGTAGGGGCAACCCGAGCAAAACAAATTTTAACGGTGTTTTATAAAAAGTGATTTGTAACTTTTTTAAATTTAAAATATGGATTTTTTTGAATATTATGCAAACTTATTTGGGCCTCGTTGGGAATCTCTTCAAAAAGCTTTGCTTGGCGAGAACAAGCCTAAAGAATTGCAGATAGAAAATGCAACGCCTTACTTTTTAGATGAAGCTTCTTTTTTTGCGGCTAATGCGCTTGGTGTTTTGCCTGGTATGGATGTCCTTGATATGTGTGCTGCTCCAGGTGGTAAAACATTGGTGCTTGCGGCAGCCCTTAAAGGTGAAGGGAGTTTGCAAAGTAATGACCGTTCTCCAGATAGGCGAGAACGCTTACGCCGTGTGGTAATGAATTCTTTGCCAGAAAATTTTGCAAAGATTGTTACGGTTTCTGGTTATCCAGGCGAACGCTTTGGGCGCTTTCGGCCAGAGTCTTTTGATAAAATTCTTGTAGATGCTCCTTGTTCTTCGGAACGCCATGTAATGAATTCTAAAGAACATTTATCTATGTGGAGCGTTGGGCGCATTAAACGCTTAGCTGTTGAACAAGGGAGCTTGCTTGCTTCTGCAGTAGATGCTTTACGCCCCGGAGGCGAAATCCTTTATAGCACTTGTGCGCTTTCTCCAGAAGAAAATGATGGCGTCGTTCGAAAAATTTTGAAAAAAAGAAAAGGGCTTATAGAAGTGCTTTCTATAGAACCCTTATTTGAAGGGACAGAACAAACAGAGTTTGGTTTACACATGTTGCCTGATTTATGTGACGGCCGTGGCCCGATTTTTTGTGCGAAATTAAAGAAAAAAGCTTAATCGTCTAAAAGAACAAAAGCTGATTTGTTCGCTTTGCATTTTGGGCAAACAAAATCTTCTGGTAAATCATCAAAAAGGGTATAAGGAGGAATTCCTGCTTTTGGAATGCCTTTTTCTTCGTCATAGATATAGCCACATATTTTGCAGATGTATTTTCTGTATTTCATAGATTTTCCTTTTTTAAGGTTTTCTATTGAACATACTCAAAGTAGTTTCTTGAAAAAAGGCTTTTTTGAAGGAATATGATGGTTTTTTGAGGTTTCTTCTGTTTTTTAAAGTGATAGATTTTTGTATTTTTGAAACCGAAAAATTTTTCCATGGTAGGTTATTCTGTTCTATCGTTTTGTTGTAATAGTGTTGGCTTTATTTGCTTCGGCTTTTTCGCAGTTAGCGAATCCTTCCGAAGAATTTATGCTTGAAAACCGCGTTCGCCTGGTTCGTGTAGAAGGTATCGTGAATATGGACGAACGTTCTGTGCTTAGTCGCGTTAGTGTGCGTGATGGGCAGAGCTTTTCTCCGATGGTTCTTTCTGATAAAATTAAGTCTAGCGTATCTTCTTTGTATGAATCAGGGTATTTTGATGATGTTTCTGCTTGGGTGGATTACACAGGAACACCAAATGAATTGGATTTGATTTTTAGAGTAAAAGAACTCCCGGCATTAGATACTATTGAATTTGAAGGTTACGATGAAATAGCTGTAGAAGATTTGATGCTTAAAACTTCTATGGTGAATGGACAGGTTTATAGTAAAAGCCAACTTGAACGTGATAGACAAGCATTGCTTGCTCATTATCGTTCCGAAGGTTATCTACTAGCCGAGGTCGGGTATCGTGAAGAAAGAGTATCTGAATATGAAAACAAAATTCTATTTGTAATCCGTGAAGGCGAAAAAGTAAAAGTCCGCCGTATTACTATCGATGGCAATGACCATATTCCAAATGAAGAATTTACAGACCACATGGTTACCAAAGTGGCTAACTGGTGGGGCGATGGGGAATTTAAAGAACTTGTTTTTGAAAGTGACCGTGATACTATCTTGAATGTAGCTAAGCATTTTGGTTATCTTGATGCCGAACTTAAAGACTATCGGGCAGAATATATGCCAGATTCTACTTGTGGTTTTTATATGGGGCGTCTTGTTAAGTCTGGTGAAAAGCTAGAGAGACTTTATTCGCAAATGAATAATGCGATAGAAGATTCAACTCATTTAATGCACGAGATGGCTGGTAAGACAAGAGAACTTCCAGAACATTACTTTAGACGTTATCGTGGCAGTAAGCCTGGTCTTTCTCGTCCGTTGCCTTATGTTGGCGACGAAGTGACTGCAAGTGAAATTTTAAATGGGCTTGTTCGTTATTCTAAATTGCGCAAAGAATGGATAAAAAAATTGCCCGTTAAACGCTGGGAAAATAAGAAGATTGATTCTTTGTTAGCTCTTGGAAAAAAACGCCGTGACTTTGATGAAAAGCGTCTTGTTCGTTATACTCTTGAAGAATTTTTCCCAGTCCTTGCCAATTACGATTCTTCAAAAGTTTCGAATGCAATGGAAATCTTGATTTCGTTAAATGAAGGCAGACGTTATTATGCCGGTGATGTTCATTTTTCGGGTAATGAAGTTTTACCAGAACCGCTTCTTAAACGCACTGTTCGCTTAGAAAAAGGAAAGCCGTTTGATTTCTATCAATATGAGGCTTCTAAAAAAGCGATTATGGATATTTATCGAGAAGATGGTTATCTCTTTGCTCAATACGAAGAATCTAGAGAATTTGTAAATGATTCTGTAATCAATCTCAGTTTCCGTATGTATGAAGGTTTGCCAGCTCAAATCCATAAGGTTTATATTCATGGCAACACTAAAACAAAAGATAAAGTTATCCGCCGAGAAGTTCGTCTTTTCCCAGGAGATACTTATCGCCAGTCTGCACTTGAACGTAGCTTTAGAGAAATTATGCAGTTAAATTACTTTGATATGGTTTTACCTGATATTAAAGTAGTTAATGAACAAGAAGTAGATTTGGATTTCACGGTAACTGAAAAAGAAGCTGGCACAGGGCAATTTAGTTTGGGCGTTGCTTATAGTGAAAGTGATGGTTTGACTGGAACGGCTAGTGTTTCTATCCCGAACTGCTGTATGGGCGATGGCCAAAGTGCCGCTGTAAGCTTTGAATATGGCGCTGATAAAAAATATGCTTCTATTAGTTTCTCTGAACCTTATTTCTTAGATATGCCTGTGAGTGTTGGCGCTAGCTTGAGCTATGGCTGGTGGGATCAAGATGACGATCCATCAATAACTCGTTATGGTGGTAGCGTTTATGTAGGAAAACGTTTGAAATGGCCTGATGATTATTTCTATGGACAAGTTGGTTATAGCTGGCTTATGAATAAGCAAGGTGATAATGTGGATAATAGCTTTGTCCGCTTTACAGGTGTTGAATCGGCCTTGAATTTCCGTTTAGTTCGAGATGATAAGAACTTGCCTCAATTCCCAACAGATGGTTCTCGCTATGAATTAGATATTCAAGTAGCTGATGATATCTTATTTAGTGATTTCAGTTTTGTAAAAACAGAAGCGACTATTAAGTGGTGGTTCCCATTATTCCGTGATCGCTTGACTCTTGCTTTGACAAACGAATACGGTGTGATTTTCGGAAGCCCTCTGCAATATCGTACTTTGTATTCTATGGGTGGCGTTCTTGGCTATGAAGGTATGATGCGTGGTTATAATTCTGGCTCTATCGGGTATCGTCGTTTAGGCCGCAGTTATCAGTATTTTGGTGCTGAAATCCAATGGGGTATTGTGCCACAAGTATTCTATTTACTGCCATTCTTCTTTGATGCCGGTAATGTATTTGGTGAAATTTATGATCCGTATTCCAAAGTTTCAATGGACCAGAAAAATCCACTTCGTGAATGGGATCCGTCTTCTTTGAAACGAGATATTGGTTTTGGTTTCCGTGTGGTTGTACCAATGCTTGGTATTATTGGCTTTGATTTTGCTTGGCCACTTGATCCAGGTGAAACTTATTCTGGTTACGAAGAAGAAGATGTTGGTTCAATGAACTTCAACTTTGTTATAGGTCAAGGATTCTAGGAGATTTCTATGCGTAAGTTGTTCTTTTGCTTATTGCTTTTTGGAATCGCAACTGTTTTTGCAGAAGATGGACTGCGGATAGCGCATGTAGATTCTAAAATTATCTTTGAAGGTTATAAGGGCACAAAAAATGCCCAAAGTGAATTTGATCGTCAAGTTGCTAAGTGGGAACAACAAGCGAACTTGTTGCAAAAAGAATTGGCGGCAATTAAAGAACGTTTAGACAAACAAATGCTTATGCTTTCTGATGAAAAAAAGAGAGAGTTAGAAGCAGAATACGCTAAAAAAGAAACAGAATTAAAAGATTTTATTTCTCGCGTTTATGGGCGTTCTGGTGAATTGCTTTCTGAAAATGAAAAAGTCAGCGCTCCTATAATCCAATTGATTCGCAAAGCAGTAAATGAAATCGCTCTACAGGAAGGTTACGATATGGTTGTAGACAGAGCTACCGGTTCGGTACTTTTCTGGAAAAATGAAAACGATTTAACGCAAAAAGTTTTGGATTATTTAAATTCTAGATAGTAATCCCTGAATCTCTTTGAATTAAAGTTTCTTTTGCTGATTTAAAAGTCTCATGAGATGCAATTATTGTGAGGCTTTCTTTTTTTGTTCGGGTGATGCCAGTATAGAGGATTTGCCTGTTGAGCAGAGGGTGCCCTGAATATTTAGGTAAAAACATCATAATGTTTTTATAGCCAGAACCTTGGGATTTATGAATGGTAATAGCAAAAGCACTTTGCAAGCAATCAGTTGGTAATTGAAAGAGTGGAAAAAATAAAAAATCATTTTTCCGTTTTAACATGAGTGAAGGTTGTGTTTTTGCATTAACAATAATGCCTGAATCGCCATTTTGTAAATTCAAAAAGTTCAAATTTTTGTTTAACATTAAAAGAGAACCATTAAAACTAAAAGGATTCTTTTGCTTTAAAATATTGAGAATCATTTTGTTAATGTTTTCTATCCCTCGTAAACCACGTTTTTCTGCAGAAAGAATTCTTGCAGATTCAGCTATTTCCCATAATGAATGACGATTTTTTACTTCTTGTCCCCAATCATTTTCAGAAAAACCATTTTCGCTGAAATTGTTTTCATTAATGGACGGGTGGATTTTTTCAGCGGCTGAAGTTAAATTGGGGTAGAATTTATTTACCCATAATTCAAGTATTTCTTGTAATTTTTCTTCTTCATCTTTCTTTTTTAAATCTGATTCTTTTTCGGCTAAACGGATAAAATTAATAACGTCATTTTCTTTAGGCCATAAATTTGTAGAGTTTTTCCATGTGGAAAAATGAGGTAAAGGAGCGTTTAAATCTTGAATCGATTTAGCAAGTCGGCCTATTTCAGAATCGTCATTAAAGCGATTAGATTCTGTCAAGCGCACAACACATTTTTTCCCAAGGTCTAGAAGTTCTCCAAGTACAGCACCCGCGTCAACAGAAGGTAATTGGTCTTTATCGCCTAAAATAAATAAGCGAAAATCTTTTTTAGGGAGAGCTTCTAAAAATGATGAAAATAAAGCAATATCTATCATACTTGCTTCATCAATAACAAAAATAGATTTCTCTGGGAACGGGTTATTTTTTCTATAAGTGAAAGTATTTTCTCTAGGTTGGAATTTTAAAAGACCATGTAGAGTGCTTTTTTCAATTAGACTTAGTTTTTGAGTAGCTGGCTCTTTGAGAGATTCTTCAGAAAGCAGATTTTTGCATTCTTCTAAACTTTCACGCAAACGATCGGCGGCTTTCCCGCTAGGAGCCGTAAAGTAAATATCCCATTGTTGTAATTCAGGTTGTTTCTGCAGTAAGTTCCAAAGTAAGAAGAATACAACCGTTGTTTTACCAGTGCCTGGCCCACCAGTAATAATTAGATTTTGTTTTTCTCCGCGAGTTATGGCTTCAATTTGTGCCGGTTTCAATTTAAAGAAAGATTTTGCCTGTTGGGTTATAAGAGATTCTATTTTATTGGCGGTATTTTCTAATTCTTTTGGGGTAGAGTCACAACCATCACTGAAAATGTTTGGATTGCTAAAACAGTTTTCAATATTTTTTTTAGCGTCAAAATATTTCTTTGCAAATAAAAAAGGCTCGTTGTTGATTTTTTCAATAACTAATGGTTCTAAATTTTTAGCATCCAAACTTAAAAGTTCTCGACAACCGCAATTTATGATTTCCCTGAAATCTTCAATAGATGGAAAATCACTTTCTTTAAGTTCAGAATAACTTAATTGTTGCAAAATAAGTCCATTCCATTTTGTTTCCCATTTTTTCAAAAGGTTGTTAGGGTTCAAAGAAATACAGGTGTTTCCATCATTTGAAAGAGAAAAGAAAATGAGTAAAAGTTTTTTGATAGAATGAGAATATTCTATATCAGGGTGCAAAATTTCTACAAAGTCAAGCAATTTTTTGTTTAAAGCGGTGCTTGCTTTCATTTCTTGTAAAACAGAATAAAAATTTTCGGCTGATCCTAAAAGGTATTTTAACATTTCTTCTTTCATAATTTTAATTCCTCATAATTACACAGCAAAAGACTTTTTTATGCTTTCATAATCTTTTTTGAGTTCGCTATAATTGTTCCAAGTGTGAGCATAAATACCATTACTTGTATTTTCTTTACAGCCACGGACAAAAACATAATAGAAACCGCCGAAATGATTTTCAAAAATTTCTTCTTCGGACAAATCTGAGTAAAATTGACGTAACCATTGGATAAGGCAATAAGCATATAAAACAAGTTGTATGGAATAAACTTCAGTAACCGTTTTTTCAATAGTTGTTTTGTGGTAATCTGGTAGTAAATTTGACTTCCAATCTAAAATAGAATAGACTGGTTTGCCATTAATTTCACGGATAAAAACCAAATCCATAAACCCTTTGCAAAATTTTTTCAAAATATTTTCATCGGTTTTTGCATTGAAATGAAATTCCATTTCGGGTTTGCGATTTTCTTTTGGCAAATCTTTGAGTTGAAAAGAATACTGTGTTTCTTTTGAACCTTGGATTTCTAGGAGTTTTGCGTTTAAAGTATGCCAAACCATTTCTTTTGTTTTTTCAGTCCAAGAAACGTTTTTATGAATAGGTAAAAATTGTCCCGTAAAAGCAGTTTCTATTAAATGTGAAAAATCTTGATTGGCTTTTATGGTTTCAAAATCACAATTTCCGATTTCATTAAAATCAAGGTGTTCAAATATTTGGTGAATCGCTTCGCCTAATTTATTGCCTTTTGGATAGTTCATGGCAAAAATAGAATGTTCTTCACTCTCGTCTTCAGATTCTTCAGAAAGATTTTGAGGCTTTCCTTCAATAGTGAAAATTTCTTTGCTAGAACCAGCATGAGAAAGTGAAGAAGCTGAATGTGAAGTCAGTGTTTTGCTTGGAATTAGAGATTGTAATTTTTGAACATTTTCAAAGTAAATAGATTCATCATCTGCAGAAGTTTTGTTTAAATTATTTTCTGTATTAGAATAGTTCAATATTTCAACAACTTCTTTTTTGAAATTTTTAATATTCCATTCTTTGTTTGACCAATTATTAAATAGTTCAGCAGAGTTTGTAGCGATTAATTCATTGTTAGCGTGAGCTAAAAAAGAAAATTCACCTTTTGAATTAATTTCAGGTTCTCCTTTGTCTGTTCTTTTAATTACTTTACAAATTAAGCCGTCTTTTATTTCAGTTTTAGTGCTCCTATGCTCTCTTTCATAATTAAACCAGTTTTCATATTGAGGTAAAATCAATAATGAAGAGGCTCTTGTGTAAGCCACATAAAGTAAACGGCACCATTCTTTTAATTCTTCAGCTTGTCGTAATTTTTTAGCGCCTGAATCAAAACCAATTTTTTTAACGGAATTTTCTTCGTATAAAAATGGACCTTTGGCGTTGTTATTTTTACCTTTTAAACCAGCACAAGAAATAACAACAGGAAATTCTAAACCTTTAGAAGCATGAATAGTCATTAAATTAACTGCATCTAAATCAGTAGCTTTAGCAACAATATCGCCATCCATGTCTTCAGCATTTTTGTTTTTAGTTGCTAAATCATTTAAGTGTTTTATAACTTCTTTTAGTGAAGCCTTTTTTTCATATAAATAATTGAAAATGTAGTTTCCGATTTGGCGTAATTTGGAAAGTTCTTGTAATTTAGATGGCTCACTTAAAAACAATTCAATTTGAGAATCTTCGTAAATTTGTTCGTGGAGTTCTGCCCAGTATTGTTTTGAAGCTAACCAATGCCAGTTTTCTATTATCTGGTATTTTTCATTAGAACGTTCTTCAATGTTTATATTTTCTAAATCATCTAAACTAACTCGGAAAAAATCGGTTGCAAAAGCTGATCTTAAAATTTTTTGATTGTAACCAGAAAAATCATTAATATCAAGCAGTTTAAGAATAGAAAGCCATTCTTCGCATTCTCTTGAATTAAAAAGCGAATTGTCTTTGTATAAAAGAAAAGGAATCCCTGTTTTAGTAAGGCATTTTTTTATTTCTGGTAATTCTGTGCGAGTTCTGCCTAAAATAACAAAATCAGAAAATTTGACGTTTCTTGGCTCAGAAGCGCCTTTTTCAAAAACTTGCAAAGCGGTTTTTCCATTTGTAATTTTACAGCATTCAATGATTTTTTGAATAGCAAAACGAGCAAAACCTTTTTCGGGTAAAATTGGCGCCAACCATATAGGTTTTGTTTCTTGATTATTAAAAAGCGCATTCTTTCTTTGTTTCTTTTCTTCATCAGGTTTATCAGAATCAAAGAAATCGCCTTCAGGTAAAAAGTCTTTTGTTTTGAAAAGCTCATTGCAGGCATTAATAGTAGCAATGCTAGAACGGTGGTTTGTAGAAAGTTTTTTTCCATTTTCTTTGCCAATTTGTTCAATGGCTTTTCGGTAAACGTTTAAATCGGCTCCTTGGAAACTATAAATAGATTGCTTTGGGTCTCCGACAACAATGATATTATTCTCTTTACTTTCTAAAAAAACGGTTTTGAAAATATCCCATTGGTATTGGTTTGTATCTTGGAATTCATCAATAATAGCGATTTTATAATTTTCGCGGAGTTTTTTGCAGAGAAGAGTTGGTTCTTTTAGAAATTTACCATGTGGACAAACGGCTTCTCGTACCGCAAAAATCATATCATTAAAAGTCTGGGTGTTTGATTCTGTTTTTTTCTTTTCCCATTCTTTGTACAATGTAGGAAGTTCTTGTGAGCAAAATTTTGAAACTAAAAAATTCTCTTCATCTTTTTTTTCTTTTGAATTTTCATCAAGTGTGTGAAATTTGATTTCTAGATTCCAAGATTCTAAAGAACTATTTAAAAGAGATTTGATTTTTTTTAAGTCTAAATCAGAAATAGAATCTCGCCAAGAATCGCGAATCATTTTATCAATTAAATCATTTTTAAGATTATCATTTGCATTTTCTAAATTGAAGGCAACATTGGCTTCGTAAGCAAAATCATGAAGCGTTTTTTGACAAAAAGAGTGAATGGTTCCAATAACTGTATTATCCACCGTTTGAAGGGCATTGGCAAAAAGTATTTTCTCATCACGGTCTGTTGCATTGTCATAACATTCTTGCATTTCTGCACGAACACGGTCTTTCATTTCGCCAGCAGCTTTTTCAGTATAAGTTAAAAACAATATTTTAGAAAGTGGAATTTTTGCTCGCACGAGTTTGGCAGAAATTTTACGGATGGTGTAAGTTTTTCCTGTGCCAGCAGACGCTTCAATAAATAAATTTTTATTGGTCTTGAAGTTTTCTATTTTAAATTCTTCTAATTCCATTTTGTTACTCCTTCAAGATCTTTAACCAGCTCTCTTTGTTCTTGGATTTCTCTATTCCAAGATTCTTTGAAAACATTATCGTCGTCAGAAAAACCAGAAATATTTTCATCTGTTATATCAAAAAATGTTTTTCCAGAGAAATAAGACCATGGACCATGATTTCCACTAAGTTTCTCTTTTAGCCCTTCAAAAGATTCAATGTTTTCATTGAATAGAGAAAAGGGTAATATTTTCTTGTATTCTTCGACAAAAGCTTTTTCAAAAATCTTTTGCAAAATGTTTCTAGCTAAATTAGAATCTTGAGAAATGGAACAACGAATAGGTTCGTTTTGATTTATAAGACAAATATCAATTTTTTCTACTTCATTAGAAGCTAATAAAGCTAAAGCATAAATATAAGGTTCAAGAATATCTTGCATGATTTTTACAATATCATTTTTATAAGCTTTGTCTTTGCAGATAACGATAAAATTTTCTGTTTTATCGGTTGAGTTTTTAATCAATAGAGGAATATCAGCATATAAATGCACAGAGTGTTTTTCTTTTTTAAAGTCTATTTCTAATGGTAAATTTAAAGATAAAGAAGAATATTCATATTTGTCTTCTGGAAATTTGTGTTGAATAATCTTACAGAAAAATTTTACATTTTCCTTTAATTCTTTTATTACCCTTTCACCAAATTCATCGTACGGAATGTTTCCCATTTGTTGCGAACTCTTAAGAAAAGTATCTAAATCTGTATAATTACAATTTAATCCAAGAGAAATAGCAATAGATTGATTTAAGAAAATAGATTTATCCAGATTGTTTAATTCAATAGGCTCAAAAGATATTTCTGTAGAAGAAATATTATTCTCTTTAAAATTCATTTTATTTTCAGCAAAGAATATAAATGGGTCTTTTAAAAATTTTGACAAATCTTTTAATTTAATTTTAGAAGGCAAACTTTTTTTAGTTTTAGCTTTTTCTTTAGAAGTAAGTTCGTTTTCAAAAGATTGTGGCGAATTGATTTTATTTATAGATTGCTTATAACGTAAGGCGCGTCTTGTAAAAATGGAATCTATATTTCTTGTTTCATCAAGAGGGATAGAATTTATTTTTAAGATTTCTTTTGAAGAAAAATCTTTTACAAAATGGATTAAATCGTTTATCAAAGGCGTTGGGAAAATTTCACTGTCTTTTGTTAAGTTGGCGTTTTGATAACTGATGTGGAAACTTTCTGAAGTGCTGGTGAGTTGGCACAAGAAAGCGTAACGATTTCGTTCTTGTTTAGAATCATCGCCAGGCCAAGGGTAAAGAGATTTTCTTAAATCAAGAGTGTTTGAAATAGAAGTTCCTGGGAATGTGTTAGAATCAGCGCCAATAAAGAATAAATGTTTTACAGGAATGGTGCGGTTCGGGGCAAATTTCATGAACGTAACGCCGTTGACAAATAAGCTCCCAAAACTATATTCGGAAGAAATTGCTGAATTGGTGAGACATTGGGAAATAATGTCTAAAGAAAGTTTTTCATTGCCTGCAAAAAAGAAGTATTTCAAATTGTTAAAAGTTTTTAAAACTTCTTGATAAATAAAAATTTCTTCTGCTAAGTCTTCGTTAAAATAAGGAAGAGCTAACCAAGAGTTTAAAAAATCTTGTAATGAATTTAAATCGCTTTCTTTTAATTCTTCATCAAAATCTTTTGTCCAATTTTCTAAAGATTCTATAGCATTAATGAATTTTAAAAGCAAAGAATTGTTGCTTGTATCAAGATTAGAATATGGGAAAAAAATATTTTCATTTAATGCAAAAGAATCATTTGTTAATTTGGCTAGTAATAAACGTTTGACGCCCAAAGACCAATCGGATTCTTTTTCAGGTTTGTTGCGATAAATATTTATGTTTTTTACCCAAGATTCAAAACAAGAAATGGCGTAGTCATCTAATTTCCAAACGGCTTGAATAACAGGGTTTTTAAGTAAATTGAAAAAGTCCGGGCGAGAAATATTTTTTGATTTTTTTATGTTGAAAAGAATGGTTAGAGCGTTGTTTATATGAGAATCTTTTTGCGTTGAATCAATAATGTTATAGGGAATGTATAAAGTTGTTTTTTCTGAAGAAGAAAGTTCTTTTTCCGCTTTGATTTTAGCTTGGTTGAAAATTTGATAAATGGCACTGCGGTATTCTTCTAAATTAGGAGAGACTATTAAAATTTCATTTAAATTAGCTCCGTTTAAAAGCAATTGACAAAGACGTGAATGGAGATTTTCAATTTCACGGATTTTACTAGGAGCCCCATCAATAGTTAGTGATTCATCATTTTCATGAATAGAAATTTTATGCTGTTGGATAGAATTTTGTAAATCTTGTGCAGAAAAACGATTGGCAATAGAATGTTGTATTAAGTGCAATAATTTGTTAGAAACAGGTTTTTCATTTTTTTCTGTTTCTTTTTCTGGAAATTCGCAAGTGCTATAGTCATCAGAAAGACACCAAAGTTTTATGTTGTCACAACCTGCTTTACCCCAAGCTTGTAATAAAGGGTTCTGAAATTGATAATTTTCTTCTTGAAAATCTTGTCCGTCAAGAGTTGTCGGTATTTTAACTGATCTTGAAAATTTATGGTCTTCCCAGAATTGCATGCAAGGATTTTGTATGTAGGCATAAATGTCGTATTGACTAGCAAATTCTCGTAAAACAATCCGATAAAATTGTCCTAAGCCGGAAAGTCCAAAAATAAAAACAGGCACTTTTTTGTTGTATTTAAATACAGGTTTGTTTTCTGAATTAAGGCATTCTTTATAAAGAAACGGAAGAGTTAAAAATCGTGTGTTCGCTGGAATTTCGTTATTTTCAGCAGCTTTTTCAAAAACAGATGTTAAAAGAGATTTTCCATTAATGTTATGGAAAATCTTAGAATAAAGCTCGCGTTCCCAATCTTCATTTTTTACGGATTCGAATTTGCCTGATTTATTTTTTTTGACAAAAAAATCGGAGAGATTATTTTCTTGCCAACAATCTAAAATGCCTTTTTCATTGCTAATAAAACCACTTGGTCGGCTGATTTCGTATTCAAGAAAAAGTGCCGAGAGTGTGTTTGCTAGATCAAATAAACGTTTAGCGTTGATTTTGCCATCGGTTTCAAGGTATTTTTTTAAATCACCATTTTGGGTTAAGGTTTCGTAGTTGTATTTGCCGTCGGTATTTTTGGAAGATAGGTAAGATATAATGACATTTCTCAACATATCAGAAGATAATTTTTTAAGTTTGTCATTTTCACCAACAAGTATATCAAATAAAAAGCGATCTACGCTCGTTTTGTTAAAATTAGCCAAAGTACCTTTTTTTTCTAACCAACGTAAACGAAACCATTGTTCAAGTTTCGCATCAGGAAAAATAACAATAGGGGCGTCAAAAGGAGATTTCCATACAGATGAAATTTTTTCAATCATTTCATCGGCAAGATTTTCAAGATTTAATGCAAAACGAAGTGTAAGGGCCATATTTGCAATATACATTATTGGAAATGACAAATTTTGACAAATGCTAAAAAGGGTTGTTTTTTTCTTTAGAAAATTAAAAGCAAATTTTAAAACGGACTAGCTTTGGTAGATGGAAGATTTTTGTAAGTTTTTAAAAAGAAAAATGAGAGTGAAGTCTTAGAAATGTGACGACCATCACACTTGGTATGGACAATCTGTCCATGCTGTTTTTTGCTCGCATAACTACTTGAAGGTGGAAAAGTCTATCTTAATATTTGTTAAATATGGATAGATTTTATGTTAGCTTTTTCAGATATTGTTGATTACAGAGATTTTTTGAAAGCCTTTTATGAAAAGAGAAAGGCTGAAATGCCTTTTTATTCCTATCGAATGATGGGAGATCGTTTAGGCTTGGACTCTAGCTACTTATATAGAATCTTACAGAAAAAACAGCATTTGCCTGTTCATGCTTTGCCTGTTGCTAAAGAAATGATGGCTTTAACTGGCCGGGAAGCAGAATTCTTTGATTTGCTTTTCTCTGCCACAATGACAAAAGACAAAAACAAACGTGAAGAATTAGTTGCAAAAGCTTTGGCATTGCGCGATGTAAGGCGTCATACTCTACAAGAAGCTGAACTTAAATTACTTGAAAACTGGTGGATTCCTGCTGTTAGAGCTTATTTAGAATTAAACGGGGGAATGGTAAATGTTAAACAAATCGCAAAAGATTTATGCCCACCAATTACAGAAGCCCAGGCTCAAGAAGCTATTGACATTTTATTAGAAGTCGGTTTTGTTAAAAAAGTCGCTTCTGGAAAATTGGCGTTGACTGAAACGCATTTAACGGTCGGTGGGCCAGAAAAAAAGATGGCTGTCCGTAAATTCCAAAAGCAAGTACTCGCTTTAGCAAGTGATTCTTTGGATAACGTGCCTGTAGATGAAAGAAATATTTCTACTCTTACTTTATCTGTAGATCAAGCTTGTTTTGATGATTTAGGAGAAATGCTTAAAGAATTTAGACGGCTAGTACAGAAAAGGGTAGATGCCTCTAAAAATCCAAATAAAGTGATGCATTTATCGATGGCTTTTTATCCTGTCGCTAGGGTTGGTGCTAAAAATGGAGTGTTACAGAAACAGGAAGAATGCGAAAATGACAAAAAAGCATAAAACATTGATGTCGCTAATGTTCAGCATTCTATTGGCTTCGTGTTCTACAGAAAACGAAGACCTTTCTGGTTCTTCTCTGGAAACGGAAAATTCCATTGCTAATGCTGTTGTTGTTACTGTTGTCTCTGAACAAGATCAACCTGTCGCTAGGGCTAGCGTTCTTGTTCGACCAGAAGATTTCTTAGCTAATGCAAGTTTTAGGGCGTTTGCAGAAACTGTTTATGGGGATTCATCGGATTCGCCAGTTGTTGAATCAGATGAAGCGTCTGGTATTCTCAATATGCAAACAGATTCTCTTGGCCGTTTAATTTTGCCAAAGTTGCCGTCAGGTTCTTATGTTCTTGAAGCTAGAAACGCTTCTGAACGTGGCATGCTTAAAACGATGATTATTGAAACAGTAGAAGATTCTATTTCTCTTAAACTAGAAAAGTCAGGAAAACTTTCTGGAAAAGTTTATTTGCCAGAGGGAGTGTCTTCTTTAACTGTTGGTATTCGTGGGCTAGATTACTTTGTACAGACTGATGCTGAAGGTAATTTTGAATTTTCTTCTTTACCTACAGGTATGCTTGACGTAGTGGGGTTTGTTTATTCTATTTATGAGATGTTAGGAGCGAATGGTTTGCCAACAAGTATGGGGCGTTTCCTTTCTGTTGGAGCAAGTTCTGTTGGTGTGTTGGCAGGAGAACATTTAGAAGATGTAGTGATTGGTGGTCCATTACCTTTACCACCACCAGTAGATACTATTCCTCAGGATACAGTTGTAGAAGATACTGTTGAACAATACCCTTGGTTTGTCTTTGAAACATTTGAAGATAGTACTTATGGGTGGTATTCTTCTGTTTCTGAAGCGGCTGAAGCTAAATTAACAGCATCTTCAGCTGGTTTAGGTCGAGAGGGGTTAGCGGCTTACTTTACTTACACTAACGAAGAGTACAATAACTGGGTTCTTATGGGAAAAGCCTTTGAACCAGTTGACTTTAGTGAAGTGGATTCAGTTGTATTCTATGCAAGAAAAGGAACTTCACCTGATTCTCAATGGGTTAGCTTCTCATTTGATGTATGGCGTGATTCAACATCTGGTCTTCAGAATGGTAAAGCTTGGATTCATTTCCCATTAGATACTGTATGGAATCGTTATGTAGTTTATCCAGATTCATTGGTAGAAGTTGATTCTAACTATACCGGAGGAAATATTGGATTTGATGCTATAAAAGCGAATGTGACCAACCTAAATTTCTTTGGCGGCGGTAAAGGTGGTCCGTATGAAATGTGGATTGATGATATCAGTATTTATGGAATAAAAGAATTTGAATAAATTATTGTCAACACTAAAAAACGGTCGCAAAGCGACCGTTTTTTAGTGTTGACAATATATCCATATAAACTTTAGTATTTCAAAAAAAAACTTACTTACAAGACCTATTTTTCTCAATGGATTTTGTATTCTCACGTAAAGGAGTGATTATGGAAAAAGCAGCTAGTCTAGCCGCATTTCTAAATAAAAAAATGGCGTTAGGGCTTGTGTTTGGGATAGCCTCTATTAGTTTCGCTGATAACCCGATATCAAATTATCACTATTTGGCAGACCCTGCCGCAACAGCAAGTGAAGATGAATTCTTTATTTTAACAGATTCCGATGACCCTGCTGGTGCTGACGGGTATACCATTAAATCACTTTATGCGTTTTCTAGTCGCGATATGAAAAACTGGACGGACTATGGTATAATTTTTGAGGCAAAACGTGAGTATGACAATATCAATGATATTTGGGCATCTGGTATAGATATTGGTCCAGATGGTAAGTTTTATATCGTCTACCCAGATGGCGGCGGCGGTGGTGTCGGTATGGTGGCATCACAAAATATCAATGGTCCATACGAAAACCCTATTCCAGGTAATAAAAAGTTAATTCATAATTGGGGTGGTGGTATATCTGATTGTGATGGTATCGGTTGGTGTTTTGACCCCGCTATTTATTTTGATGATGATGGAACAGGTTATTTTACATTTGGTGGTGGTAATTCTGATAGCCGTCCAGCAGCTGACAATAACAACAATATCTTTAACATTTACAGGCTCAATTCTTCGCTTGATGGATTTGATGTTAATACAAAAATCCAACTTAAAATTGGCGGCCCTAGAGCCATGGAAGCTTCTTATATTCATAAAAAAGGTAGCACTTACTATTTGAGTTATAGTACTGCTGATTTGAGAATTGCTTATGGTACATCAGACCGAGTAACAGGTCCTTATACTTACCAGGGCATTTTTATGGATAACCCAAATATTAACGGGCAAAACATAAATGCTCACAATAATAACCACCATGGTATTGCAGAATTTAAAGGTAAATGGTATGCAGTTTACCATGACAGACGTTTGGTACAAGCTTCTGAACACCCGGCTTCTTTGGGCGTGGCCAATCCAGAACCAGCTTATCATCGTAGTGTAAGTATTGATGAATTTACTTATAACGGAACTGCTTTGAATAAATTGGTTTATACAAATGAAGGTCCAAAGCAAATAGCCAATTTTGATCCTTACAGAACTTATCCTGCTTTGACAAGTTCTAAACAACGCAATGTACGTAGCCGTACCGACTGGACACGAGGAAAACCAGTTTCTCATGTGCTCACTCCTTATGCAAGTAAAGATTCCTGGATCCGTGTTTCTGGAGTAGATTTTGGCGGCGGTGCGATGAATTTCTTAGTAACAGCAGCAAGTGTTGCTGATGGCAATAAAATCGAAATCCGCAAAGGCAGTTCTAGCGGCACTCTTGCCGGAACATGTGAATTGCCAAAGACTTCTGGTTGGCTTTCTTACGAACAGACAGAATGTGAAGTAACAGGGCTTTCTGGTGTTGTAGATGAATTGTTTATTGTCTTTAAAGGCGCTGCCGACTCTACAATGGGGGTCTTGGAATGGGAATTCTCTGGAAAACCAAGCGAACCACAGAAACCTTATGGAGAACAAGCTATTGTTTTGCCTAATCTTATAGAAGCAGAACATTTTGATATTGGTGGCGCTCGTAAAGTTTATAACGACGTTGAATCTGAAAATCAAGGGAATGCAAGTTTCCGCACAGATGAAGGCGTTGATATTGTTCTTAACGATAATGGCGGCATGGCCATTGGGTACACAGAAGCCGGAGAATGGTTGGAATATACAGTGAATGTAACAAAGTCTGGAGAATATGATATTTTAGCTCGTGTTGCGTCAGGGAGTACAACATCTGGGATTCAACTTTTTATAGATGAAGAAGCTATTACCGCTGAATTTACTTGTCCACAGACTGCTGAAGATTCTTGGGATGTTTATGAAGAAGTAAGTCTGGGTAAGGCAACACTTACAGAAGGTGAACATGTTTTGAAACTTGCGATTACAGGAAGTTATGTGAATGTGGATTGGTTGAAATTCCTTGATGAAAATGGCGAAACAAGTATTGGGAAATCTTTAGTTCTAGGTAATGTGCAAAAAGAAACTTCTTATACGTTGTATGATATGCAAGGTAAAGAATTGCGTCGCTTTACAGCTCGTGATTTCACAGAAGCTTTGAATATGGCTCGCCAAAATTCACAAGGATTTGTTTCAGGAATTTATTTGTTGAAACAGTCTGGGAAAAATGCAATGGTTAAAAAATTTTGGATGCATTAATAATTAAATGTTAAAGATTCTTTGAATTTGATTCCTATAAGAGTTCTTGTTTTAAACAGGAACTCTTATGTTTTTTAGAAAGCATAGCTCTTGAACTTGCTTGTGACTTTTTGCTGTAAGCTTGCTTAAGTTTTATGACCGAGCGCAGAGGGGTTCTATAACACCCCACAAGCGAGAGCAGCGGAAAAACAAGTTGTCATGGCGAGAGACCTTGTGCCTCGCGACCATCTTGGTTTTTGTCATTACGAGCGTAGTATAAATTGTCATCGCGAACGCAGTGTGGCGATCTACTGGCAATGGGATTGCTTCTATCACTACATTCCATCGCAATGACAAGAACCGCTGGCAAATTCAGGATTGTCATCGCGAACGCAGTGTGGCGATCTACTGGCAATGGGATTGCTTCTATCACTACGTTCCATCGCAATGACAAGAACCGCGGGCAAGTTCCATCGCAATGACAAGATTCATTTGCAATCTGACATAATTTAGTGCAGAGAGTTTTTCTAAAAAACAATGGAATAGTAGACGAAATATCGCTGTCACCAGAGGCAACAGCGAGTATTTTATTTGGAGGTGTTTTCGATGAATAGGGAATTTTAAAAATTATTTAATTCTATTACCATTTAAGTTGAAATACAACTTTTCACCAGAACGAGTTGTTTTTTCTAATTGAACCATTCCATCGCGGAAAATCATACGAGCGCCTTCAGCAGGCATTTTGTTTAAATTAGGTTTTCCAGAAGGAATACTATTGATATCAAATTTTTCTGCTTTTGAATGAATGTCATAGACAGTTCCTTCTGAAAGAATGGCATGCAAAGAACCGGCGAGGTAAGCAAAAGGAGCATTCCAGTTAATTGCCACTTCGTTTGTAGCATAGCTACAAGAATTATCATAGAAAGATCTTGCTACAGCCTCTTTATCAATGTGAGATTTAGCGCAATCATTAGCGGATTTATTTGGCCCTCCAACAAGCATTCCTGGCACTGGTGCTTCAACAGTATCAGCTTGGCTTGGACGATGGTGCGGGTGATAAACTTGGTTTGTTCCAAACCCTGTTAAATAAGAAACGTCAAGAGGGTTTCTTCCTAAGAGATAATCTAAAATGCCTATGGCCGCATTGAGGTATTTATTTTCTTTAGTTAAAATGTAAGCATGTAAAAGAACAATACCTTTATTAGCAGCGACACTATTAGAACCCCAATAGAAATCACCTTCAGTCATAGCAACACCATACCCATTTTCGTCTAAAGAACCTACATAATCATCAGCGAGAGCAAAAATTAGGTTCTCTGCAGAATCAACATCGGCTTTTTCAAAAATATCAGGATTGGTTGCAATAGTAAATGCTGCCATTGCGTAAACGGTTTGCCAACCATGCAGTTTCCAACGTGATTTATTCAATGCAAATTGGCGCATATCTTTTAAAATACTATCGTTCTTGGTAATTCTATACATTTCAGCAGTTGCCCAAATTTGTTCGTCTACAGCATTACCATCTTCATAAGAACCTGTTCCGATATCGGAAGGTTGTTCAAAGAAATCATAAGGGTGTTCTTTAGCCCACCAATAGGCTTTTCCAGCGGCTTTTGCCATTTTTTCAGAAAATTCAGCATCGTATGTTTTATAAATATCGGCAGCAAGTGCTAAAACACCTACAAAATCCCAAGTAGCGGTAATGCTTTTACCAATAGCAAAACGAGGTTTGGTGTCTCTATCTGGCATAACAGTTCCACAGAATTGTTTCGTAGTCAATTTATGGAAAACGCCACCATCTTCATCTTGCATAGTGAGCATCCATTCAAGGTTCCAACGGATTTCATCAAGAATGTCTGGAACATCGTTACCGCTTTCAGGAATATTCAAAGAAAGCTTTTTAAAATATTCTTTGTTATGTTGGTAGAGTTGTAAAAGGGTGTATGTAGAAATGCCAGAGTTTACAATGTATTTACCATAATCACCTGCATCATACCAACCTTTGGGGCTAGCAAAAGTCGCATTTAATTCTTTACCTAATAATGTATGGTATTTAGCAGCGGTGTCCGGATGTCCCATAGGACGAGCGTATTTACCAGCAAATTCTTCAGTTAACTCTAAAGAAGCTCTTTGGTAATAAAACCAACGAAGAGAAGCAATAGTTGCATCTTCAAGCGCTTTATCAGAAATAATAATAGGGTGGCTTATTGCAGAATCCCCAAGATAAGCAAGGTACATTCCTGGAGTTTGTAATTCTGAAAAATCAACTAAAGAAGCGTTTTCATTAGCCGGTTTCCAATAAGCAGCTTCTGGTGCTTTTACTGTTAAGACGGTTTGTTTTTCAGAATCTTTAAAAACAATGTCTTTACCTTCTGCACCAACAACGGCAATGTATTTTGGTGCTTTTGTTGGATACCCAACTTGGTTATGATAAGCACTTGCTGCCAAAGTGGCAGAAGAAATGGCTGAGACAACGAAAAATAGTCTTGCGATTTTCATAAAAACCCTTTTAAAAGAAGTTCTCTCTAAACTAGCTTTAAAAAACAGAATTTTATAACACTTTTTCGTTAAAAGTGTTTCTTTTTGAAACCAAATTTTAGAAGAAAATGCGAAAGATTACTATAAAAAAGAAACTTTTTTAACAAATTAAACTTCTATTTCTAAATTTAGAGCATCTGGAAAAATCAGCTTGTTTATTGTTTATCAAGCAAAGGATTTTTTGTGTCATTGATTATAGAATCGTTTGCCTTCCTTTTAGGTGGGCTTGGTGTGTTCCTTCTAGGAATGCGTTTTATGTCTGATGGTCTACAAACTGTAGCCGGGCCTTCCTTAAAAAGATTGATTGGAGCTGTTACCAATAATAGGTTTCTAGGAGTCTTGGTTGGAGTGGTTGTCACATGTCTTGTGCAATCTAGTGCTATTACAACCGTTATGACAATAGGCTTTGTTAATGCCGAAATGATGCTATTAAAGCAATCGCTTGGCGTTATTATGGGAGCAAACGTCGGGACAACTATTACTGGTTGGGTTCTGGTTTTAAATATTGGAAAATATGGTTTACCATTAGCTGGAATTTGCGCCCTCTTTTTCTGTTTCGCTAAAAATGAACGACTCCGCTACACAATGTATGCGATTCTTGGTGTTGGCTTAGTTTTTATTGGTTTAGAAGAAATGAAAAATGCTTTAGAACCATTAGCCACATCAGAAAAATTCCGTAGCGTATTTGCGATGTTCTCTGCTGATTCATTTGCTGGAATTTTAAAATGCGTTGTAATTGGCTGCTTACTAACGGCTCTTGTCCAATCTTCTTCAGCAACCTTAGGGGTGACTATTGCTCTTGCTTATCAAGGGTTAATTTGTTTTGAAACTTCAGCAGCTTTAATTCTTGGACAAAACATTGGTTCAACGATTACAGCTTTTATTGCATCAATTGGAACGTCAAAAGCGGCTCGTCGTGTAGCTTTGTTCCATATTATATTCAATGTTATAGGTGTGGCATGGGTCATTTTACTCTTTAGACCATATTTGCACGGGATTCAGTTTGTTTTAGAACATGTATTGCATGTGCCGGCAATGGCTATGGAACCTCGTATAGAATATTCAAAAGAAAATATGACAACAGCTATCGCTACATTCCACACCGCATTTAATGTAGTGAATCTCTTTGTGTTTTTACCATTCACAAGTTACATTGCAAAAATTCTTGAAAAATTCTTTAATAGTAAAGTTTCAGAAAAGAAATTGGTTGCTACAAAGCTTGAATACCATTTATTGTCCTCACCATTTTTAGCTATTACACATTCTGGCAGAGAAATTTATGGAATGGGAGAATCTTTAAATAACATGATGGACGATTTAATTGAGTGTCTAAATGATGGTCCCGAAGCTAAAAAACGTCGTGATGCCGTTTTTTCTGGAGAAGCTCATTTAGATTCTGCTCAAGAAGAAGTCACTAATTTCTTAACAAGACTCCTTGCTGGTAGAGCATCTCAAAGTATCGCCAATGATGCAGAACGCCAACTTCGAATGAGTGATGATTTGGAAACAGCTTCTGATTATATAGTCCAGATATTAAAACTGCATTTACGTTTGCAAGATAACAACTTAAAATACAATGAAGAACATTTAACAGGGTTGCGCAATTTGCATGAAAAGAACAAACAATTGACTGAACTTGTTTTACAGCAAATCAATACTCCGAATAATTTTGAGCAATTGGAAAAAATTCGTGAAATTGGTTTAGAAATAACTCAGTTGGTTCGTAGCTTGAGAAGCATGCACTGGAGTCAGTTGGCAGAAGAACAATATGAGCCTTTAATTTCTACGACTTATACAGATATGCTTTCTTCGTATCGTAAAATTAAGGAACATCTTGTGCAAGTTGCAGAAACCATATCACAATAATCAAAAGAATCTGGCATTTTTTGAAAAAATCAAAAAATGCCAGATAAAGTTTTTTTACTTTAAAATAAGATTGATTTAATTTATCGGAAGTTTTATATGCGTCAGGTTTGCTTATTAGGTGCTACAGGTTCTATCGGGGATTCTACTGTTGATGTAATTCGTCAACACCCAGATAGGTTTTCACTTTATGCGGTTGCTGCTCATTCTAATTGGAAAAAGGTAGCAGAAATTGCCCAGAAATTTAAAGTGAAACAATTATGCATGTTTGATGCAAACGCGGCAAAAGAATTGTCTCGTGCTTTGAATCGTCCTGTATTATCGGGGATAGAAGGATTGAAAGAATTAGCACTTGACCCGAATACTGATTTAATTGTAAATGCTGTGATGGGCTCAGTGGGTTGTTTACCAACTCTTGCAGCTATTGCTGCAGGAAAACACGTTGCTTTAGCGAATAAAGAAACAATGGTTATGGCTGGTCCTGTTATTCAGGATGCTTTAAAAGAAAATCCTAAAGCTTATATTACGCCAATTGATTCAGAACACAATGCAATATTCCAATGCCTTGCAGGTCGTTCTTCAGAAGAAGTAGAATGTTTGCAAATAACAGCTTCTGGAGGCCCATTCAGAGAATGGCCAAAAGAAAAATTTGAAACGATAACGGTAAAAGATGCTTTGAATCACCCAGTCTGGAGTATGGGTAAAAAAATTACTATAGACTCTGCTTCTATGATGAATAAAGGTCTTGAAGTAATAGAAGCTCATTTCTTATTTGGCATTCCTTATGAACAAATTAAAGTTGTTGTTCATCCGCAGAGCATGGTGCATTCTCTTGTTCAATTTAGAGATGGGAGTTTAATGGCTCAATTAGGAGCGCCTGATATGCGTATTCCTATTCAGGTGGCAATGACATGGCCGGAACGCTTAAACTTACAGACAGAAAGACTGGATTTGCCGACTTTAGCAAAGCTTACATTTTTTGCTCCTGATTTTGAAAAATTCCGTTGTCTTGCATTAGCCTTTGAAGCCGGAAAGAAGGGTGGTGTTGTGCCAGCAATGTTGAATGCCGCCAATGAAATTTTAGTAGCAGCATTCTTAGAAGAAAAAATTCGTTTCGTAGATATTCCGCTATGTTTAGAAAACATTGTAGCGAAAGCACCTATTATTAACACAAGGCTTTCTTTAGATGATGCGTTGGAAGCAGATAAAGAAGCACGTATTTTAGCTATTGAATGGATTCAGTCAAAATAAAATTGATTAATCACTGATTAATGATTGATTAAATAGTAGGGATTTTAAATTTTATATAAAAATCTTTTGAAATTTGGCTAAAAAAAGCCAAAATGTTTTTTGGCATAGTTATTGCTTACTTCTGCTTGACCATTAAAATAAGGAGTTTATATGGCCAAGAAAAAAGAAGTTGTTGAAGCAAATGAAAATTTGCAATTTGATTGTTTAGCAGTTACTGAAGTTAGGGTTTTTCCTTTTAGAGACCCAGCATTAACTGGAAAAATGAAGGGCGTTGCAACAGTGGTTTTAAATGATCAGTTGTTGTTACGCGGCCTTCGCATTGTTGACGGAGCTCATGGATTATTTGTGAGTTATCCATTAGATCCTTTTTATAAAGGTGAAGATTTTCAAACTATTTATCAGCCTATAGCCAGGCAATTTCGAGAACATGTTGAAAATTGTGTTCTAGAAAAATACCAAGAAGTTATAGCGGAATAGTTATGTTCCAAAGAATCCGAACTTATTGTCTTTCTGGAATACAAGCGATACCGGTTAGTGTGGAAGTAGATTCTTCTCCAGGATTGCCAGGCTTTACTTTAGTTGGTTTGCCTGATAGTGCTGTTCGAGAATCTAGAGAAAGAGTTGTTTCTGCGGTTCGTTCTATTGGTAAAGTAGTTACAGGCTTTAGAACAACTGTTAATTTATCGCCTGCGGATTTGCGTAAGGAAGGAGCTTCTTTGGATTTGCCTCTTGCGATAGGTCTCCTATTAGCAAGTGGCGAAATTTCTGTGCGAGAACCGTCAAGATTTGTTTTCTTAGGTGAGCTTTCTTTGGATGGATTATTGAAACCAATTCATGGAGTCTTATCTGTTGCGATGACTCTTAAAAATGAGAGAGAAACTGTGTTGGTTATCCCTAAAGAAAATGTAAAAGAAGCTTCTCTAGTCGAAAATTTAAAAGTACTAGGAGTTTCTTCGCTTGCTGAATGTGTGAATGCTTTGATTGATGATTCTTTTTCCGGTGGCGCTTTGAGCGCTCCCGGATTGCATAGAAAGTCATTAGAATTAAATTATGATTCTCCAGATTTTGCAGACGTTGTTGGAATGGAGGGCGTAAAACGAGCTTTAGAAATTGCAGCTGCTGGTGGGCATAATTTTTTATTGATAGGTTCTCCAGGAGCTGGAAAAACATTATGTGCTCGTTGTTTGCCAGGAATTTTACCCGAGATGTCAGATGAAGAAATTTTAGAAAGCACTCGGATTCATTCTTGTGCAAGGTTTTTGAAAGCAGAAGAATTTCGTTATATAGCAACACGCCCATTTCGAGCCCCGCACCATTCGGCGTCAATGGTTGCTTTAATTGGCGGAGGCGCAAGATTACTTCCGGGAGAAGCAAGCCTTGCTCACAATGGAGTTCTTTTTTTAGATGAATTACCAGAATTTAATCGCATGGCTTTAGAATCTTTACGAGAACCTATGGAAGCGGGGGTGATAACTATAAGTAGAGCTTCGGGTAGGGTAGAATGGCCCGCGCGTTTTATGATGGGGGCGGCTATGAATCCCTGTCCTTGTGGTTATGCAATGGATGCTAAAAAAGGTTGTCGTTGCCTTCCAGAAGCGAAAAAACGTTATAGGGAAAGAGTCTCTGGACCACTTTTAGACAGAATTGATTTGCAAGTAAGTGTTCCGCCAGTAGAACCAGAAAAATTTTTACAAAAAAAGTCGGCCGAAACATCTGCCGTCATTCGAAAAAGAGTAGTAGCTGCAAGAAATATCCAAACAAATCGAACAAAGGAATTTCGTTGTAATGCCGATTTAACTTCTAAAGCTGTTGTTGAATTTTCCAAAATGAATTTCGTTACAGAACGTTTTGCCATTAATGCCGCAGACCGCATGACATTAAGTGCAAGAGGGTATTATAGGCTTTTAAAAGTGGCTAGAACTATTGCTGATTTACGAGGTAGTGAAGTTGTTGAAATACCTGATTTAGCAGAAGCATTACAGTATAGAATGTTACGTAGAAATGAATGAATTATCGTTTTAAATGAATTTCTGCAGAAGCAGCTTTTGCTCCTGGAATGGCTAAAGGCTTTTCGACACGAACAGTGACATTTTTTATACGAGAGTATTTTTCTAAAATAAATTTGCCTGTATTAAACGTAAGAGTTTCTAGTAATTGAAATTTTGATTCACAAACATATTCCCTAATTTCTGAGGCAAGTGTTGCATAATCTACTGTACATTCAATGTTTTCAGAAATAGCGGCTGGATAAAAATCAAATTCAATAGAAATGTTTAAAACAATAGGTTGAGGCTTTATTCGTTCAAAAGGAAGGGTCCCGAGAATACACTCGAAACCCAAATCTTTAATTTCAATTTTACCTAATTGGACTACCATACAAAGAGAACAACAGCAGCTGTAATGGAAGCAGCAGTTACACCAAACCAGATGTTACGAGCCATGCCATAAGAATCCATTGTGTCTTTGTTTGTATCACGTCGATTTTCAAGAGTTTCTAATGTGAGAATTTCGCTTTCTGCGCCTTGAGAAAGGTCTACAGAATTTTGTTTAAGATACCAATCTACAGCGGCCTCACAATCGGCTGAACCCTTATCGGAACAAGCGTCAGATACTGCGTCTTTGATTTTGTTAATCAAGGATTTTTGTTCATCATAAGCATCTTTTGCTTCGTTAGACTTCATGTGCTGGACAACACCTAACACAGCAGTCGTTGCTGCAAGAGCAGAAAGACCAACTGCAGTCCAAAAACGAACTTCATCACCAATACCAAAACGAGCTGTTGCTGCGTCAGTAGCGTCTGTAGTTGAATATTCATAATTATCAGCTTCAGCATTAGTTTCATCTACATTTCCAGAAACATCGTAAGAATAGAGGTTTTCATCTTCTTCTTCGCAGTCTGGGTCAGTATCATCACAATATTCATCTTCTTCAGAACTTGCACTAGCTACGCTGGAATCAGCAGCAGGAGTAGCAAATGGATCTGCTTCTGCTGGTTCTGTTGGTTCTGCTGCAGGAGCATCACCTTTAAGAGTGACCGGAGCGCCATCAACGAAAGCAATCAATGTGGTTAAACCTTCTGCAAAAACAGATTTGCCGTCAAAATAAACTTTACCGACATCTTCTTCTGGTTTCATACCACGGCGTTCATAGAATTTTGCTTTTACCAGTTTGGTGTAATCAACGCCTTCAGCAGAAAGAGCTGTAAGTGAGCTAAATTGTTCGCCTGCCTGACCTTGATAAAGTTGGTATGTGGTGGCTTCTTCGCCAAATGGATCTTCAAATTTTTGACGAACAAACAAGCGACCTTCCTGAATATCAGCAACGGCAGTCGGATCGGCTGTGGTAAGTTCTCCGCCAAATTCTGCAGCAATGTAATTATCAGGAGTACCTACATCCTGAGCTGTAAATTCTTCAACATCATAAGGGCCAGCAAAAGCAACCATAGCTAGCGGACAAAGAACTGAAAACAAAAATTTTTTCATAAGTTTCTCCAAATGGACAAAATCCATATCAAAATCAAATATAAATAAGGTTTTGCCAGATGATTCAGAAAAATTCTAATTTTCAGTCGTGAAAATGATGAAAAAGTGTGAAAAATATCATTGTGCCGTCTTAGGCGTTAGTCATAAAACGTGTCCAGTTGCGATTCGTGATTCTTTGACAAGAACTTTACAGAACCCCATGACAATGAAAAGTATTCTTGCATTGCCTGGAGTTTCAGAAGTTGCAGTTCTTTCTACTTGTAATCGGGCCGAAATTTATATTGCAACACCTTACCCAGAAGCGTTGTCGGATACTTTGGTGAATTGGTGGGCTGAATACGCTAAGTTAGACTTAGATTCTATCGTTCCCTATTGCTTCTATTTGATTCATGGAGAAGCGGTTTCACACCTTATACAGTTGTTTCTTCGATTGATAGTCTTGTTCTTGGAGAAAATCAGATTTTAGGTCAAGTTCGAGAAGCTTTTCGCGTAGCGCAAGAAACGAAAACCGTTGGTGTCTTGTTGAATCATCTCTTTCAGAGTGCGCTTTCTTTAGGCAAACAAGTGCGCGAAGAAACAGGGATTGGTATGGGAACCGTTTCTGTTGCCCATGCCGCAATGGAACTTTGTAAGCAAGAAGTCGGAGATATTTCAAAATGTCGAGTTGGCATTTTAGGCCTTGGAGAAATGGGACATTTAGCGGCAACCACTTTTGCAGCAGAAAAAGTGGAACATTTTGCTTTCTTTAATAGAAGTGAACAAAAGGCAAAAGAATTTTCAAACTGCTTTGGCGGCGAAGCTTTCCCTTTGAATCGATTAGTGCAAGAATTGCCACGGCTAGATATTTTGATAACTTGTGCTAAAGCAGAAACTTTTTTAATTAAAGCTTCAGAAGTTCCTAATGCAATGCGCACGGAGCTTTTAATTGTAGATATTGCGTCTCCTAGAAATGTTGATCCGTTAATAGCTTCTTTCCCTGGAATTAGCTTGTTCAGCATTGATGATTTAAATAAGGTTGTTGAAAAAAACAGAGAAATGCGCCGTTTGGCGGCAGAGAAAGCTCGGACTTTTATTGAACACGCTACACTTGATTTCAGAGAATGGTTTGTTTCAAGGGATTTAAATCCACTTTTGCTTCAAATGCAAGAATATCACAAACTTGTCGGAGAAATGGTTTTAAAAAAATGGGAAACACGTGTTTCATTAGAAGAATTCAATAACATGAAACGTTTTGAAGAAGAACTTCGTAAAAAAATTTTGCATGTTCCTTTTTCTGAATTGAAACACTTGAGTACTGCTGGAATGGGACTTGAAAGCCAGTTGATTTTAGAAAAATTATACCCGGCACAAGATATTGAAAAACATTTTTCAACAGGGGAAACAGATGCTTGAAAAAAAAGTTCTGAATTTAGGCACGCGTTCTAGCCCACTTGCTATGGCTCAAGCGAATTTAGCAGCCAATGCGATTCGTTCTTTTTTTCCTGAATACGAAGTCAATATTTATCCGGTACGCACTTCTGGTGATAAAGACAGGGTTCGTTCATTGGTTCAATTTGGTGGAACAGGTGTTTTTGTCAAAGAATTAGAAGAAGCCCTTTTAGAAAAGAAAATAGATTTTGCGGTTCACTCATTAAAAGATGTCCCTGAAGCAATGGCTTCAGAGCTTGTTCTTGGTGGATTTTTGCCAAGAGCCTGTCCGTTAGATGTTTTAGTTTCTTCTAATAAATTGCTCACTCAGTTACCACAAGGTGCAAAAATAGGAACGGGGTCGCCGCGAAGAATTTTACAACTAAAAGCCATTCGTTCTGATTTGTGTTTTGTTGATGTTCGTGGCAATTTAGAATCTCGTCTTCAAAAAGTTGAATCCGGGGAATTGGATGGAATTATTTTAGGCGCTGCCGGGCTTGAACGCTTAAATCTTTCCCACGCGATTACAGAAAAATTTTCACCAGATGTTTTAGTGCCAGCAGTAGGGCAAGGTATTGTTGGCTTGCAATGCCGGAAAGATAACGAATTGATTGTAAATGTTCTTTCAAAAATTTCTGATTCAAACGCATCTCTTGCAGCCTCTATAGAGCGCAGTTGGATGAATTTTTTAGGCGGAGGGTGTCGTGTACCTATGGCGGCTTTCGCTGATGTTTCAGAGACAGAAATAAAATTTTATGCGTATTTAGCAGACCCAGAAAAAGGCAATTCGTTTAGTAGTCACATTTTGCTAAAGCGAGATGATTTTTTGAAAAAAGAATTTGAACAATTTGCTGAAAAATTTGTAGCAGATTGTAATGTTAAAGGAATTCCGTTGCCAAAAGATGTTGAAGAACATGCGCTGTTAAATTTTTGGGGAAAGTTGTAGAAAGTTATGTGGTGGATAGAAACAGGATTAAAAAAGCCTTCTGAAAATCTGTTTCAAAAAGCAGAATCTTTAAGGGCAACTCTTGTTCATTTACCTATTCTTGCCGTTGAAAAACTTTCATTTGAAATAGATACATTTCTTTACGAGGCCATTTTTGTAGCCAGTCCGCGTGCCGCACAATATTCGTATAGTTATTTAAAAAATTATAATGGGAAAATTTTTACAGTCGGGAAAGGAACGCAAAAAGCGTTGGCGGAATTTGGAATTTATTCAGAAACATTTGCTGAAAATTATGAAGGCGGTGAATATTTTTTAGAAACATTAGCCCTTAAAAATCAAGGGAAAATCCCTTATTTAAAATGGTGTTGGCTTTCAGCAGAAGAAACAGCTTTAAACTTAAAAGAGTTAGCTAAAAAATTTGAAATAGATATTACGCATATACCAGTTTATAGAACTTTTTATGCAAAAGAATTTGCTGAAAACTTAAAGAAATATTCAGGTGAAAAATGCTTTTTACTTCGCAGTGGAAAAGCCGCCAAAGCCATAGCTCCTCTTTTGTCAAAAGGAGATCAGATAATGGCTTTTGGAGAGACAACTTTAAATGCTTTAAATGAATTGGGAATAAACGAAAACGTTATTCGGTAACTTCATCGGTAGCTTCATTTTCTTCTGTTTCAGAATCAGAAACTTTAGCTTTTTTCTCTTTAATTTCAGGTTCTTTACCAAAACTTTGTTTGAAGTACAATACATTTGTTGTGTAACTTGTTTTTGTACCAAAGTCAACACCTACAACAGGGTGGTAAGAAGCGCCTAACGAGAATGAAACGGTAAGTCCCATACGGAATCCATTATTGCCATCTACAGAAAGAGACGGAAAAATTTCAGCCCCGTAAGAATCAGGGTCTTCAGAGACTAAATGCCCTGAAGATTCCATAGTAGAAGTTTCATAGCCAAGCGAAAGCATCACTTCAAAAAATTTAAAAGGCTGGTAGCCAAGAACCAACATAAAATGAGTGGTTGTAATATCTAAATCAAGAGTTCCGTTGTAATTGTCAGGAGTGTAGCCTATGCCAGAAAAATTCATACCAAAAGCTAAACTGACATCAAATGGGTGCAATGCTTTTGGAAGTTCGTGTAAAAATAAATGGCCAAAACTATATTGTAAGCCAAAACCAAACAAATTAAAAGATTGAAGTTCACTAATAGCTGGTAACCACATACCGCGTAATGCAACGCGCGCATGGTAGAAACTACCGGCAAGTTGTAAATAAGGGTAAGTAAATACACCTAGTTTATTCAATGTTTCATTACCATTCACTACACGGCAGTTTGGAGCAGTAGAGCAAGAAATTTTATCGCTTACAGCACCCCATTCGTATTCTTTATCGCCAAAGATAGTAGGAGCGCCATTTGCATAAGTTCTATCCTCATCGCCAATGCCTACAATCATCAGAGGCATCCCGGCTTCAATAGTAAAAATTTGAGGAATTCTTGCACTACTAATCCAGTTGCTATTTAAAACCGTTCCTAAATTAGTTGCGAGAGGTTTAACGTAGCCAGGGCGATTACCATCAGGGAGCCCTGCTCTTTCATCGAAAGCGATTAAAGAGTGATAAATAGAAGCCCATTCTGCAGAAAATGCAGAAATTGACAAACTCAAAGCAAAGAAAAGAATTTTTTTCATAATGATTTTATTTTAGGTTGTTTTAGAAATGAAAGGAAAAACGTAAAAACACTTCTTCCATAAATTGAATTTGTGCTTCATCCATTTCACAAGTTCCATTTTCTTCAGATGATACATTTGAAAAAAACATGGTTTTAAAACGAGCATGGAGTTCCATAGAAATATTCTTATGGATAAAATAAAGTAAACCAGAATTAATTGAAAAACCGTTTCCCATTAAAGTCGCATCAGAGCGTTTGGTGTTATCGTTTTCATCAATAAAAAAAGCATTATTTGTAGTTTTTAAATGCATAAAAGAATAATTCAAGCCAACAAAAATCTGAAAAGGTTCAGGCCATAAAAAATTATAACGATAGCCAAGCCCAAGCCTTAAAATATCGGTTTCAGTTTCTTCGACAAGATTAGTGCCTTTTGCAAAATTAGTTTTAGGCGAACTAAAAGAAAAGTCAAGAGATACAGTATGTTGATTTAAATTGGCTCCAATTTCAAATTCAGGCATTAAAAAGGAACCTAAATTTGGCAAGAAAATAGTCTCTTCTTTACCAGCGTCTTTAGCAAGTAAAGATTTTTCGCCTTCTAAATCACCTTGTGTAATAGCAGCTCCAAAACCAGCAGAAATAAAATGCGTTCTTGTCCAGTTTTCGTTAGCAAAGCTAGAAATTGCACAAACACAAAACGCAATCAGAAAAAGTTTAGCCAATTTCATAGATTCTCCTAACGAGCTGCGTATTCAAACATAGCATCAATACACTTTTTCGCTTTTTGAGCGACACATTCGTCAAGTTCAATAGAATGTGCTTTTTCTGGGTTCCGTAAAGTTTCCAAAATATTTTCAAGAGAATTCGACTTCATATATTTGCACATACTGCAACTGCCAATAAACTGTCTGTCAGGCATTTCGTATTGCATTCTGGCATTTAAACCACATTCAGTAAGCAAAAGAACAGGGACTTTTTTATCAGTCTTTTGCAAAAATTCAACCATTTGTCCAGTGCTACCGACAAAATCACTTTGTAACGCAATGCCAGGGTGACATTCTGGGTGACTCACCACTAAAAGTCCAGGGTTTTGTTTTCTAAAAAATTGAATCAAATCTGGATCATATTGTTCATGAACATAACAGCAACCAGAAGTCAAAACAATCTCTTTATCAATATTCTTTTCTTTCAATTCATTCTTTAAATTAGCGCCCATCAAACGGTCTGGCAAAAACAAAATCTTATCATTTTCAAGGTTTGCCACAATCTTCATAACATTGGAACTAGTCACGCACACATCACATTCAGCCTTCACATCGGCAGTTGTATTTATATAGCAGACAAATGAATGTTCCGGGAATTTTTTCCGAAGCGCTTTAACCTCATCACTTGTAATAGAATCAGCAAGGCTGCAACCAGTAAGTGGTCCAGGAATCAAAACATTCTTAGATGGATTCAGAATTTTAGCGGTTTCTCCCATAAATCGGACCGCAGCAAAAACGATAGTATCTTCTTTCACTTTTGTAGCATCTTGACTAAGCTTAAAACTATCGCCATCATAATCAGCCACAGTCAAAATAATTTCAGGAGCCACATAGCTATGAGCAAGAATAACCGCATTCCGTTCTTTTTTAAGCGCATTAATTTCTGCTACAATAGGAAACATTTTTTCGCATTGTTCCATAGAGTAATTACAAAGAACACTACCCGGTTTCACGGATTGCAATTTTTCAAAAAGTTCAGCAGGAGATTCTATTTTTTTCATACTTCAAATTTAGAAAGATTTTTCCAAAGCAAAACCTCTCTTTTCATGAAAGAGATTCCTTTACATAGGAAAGGGGATTTTGGCAAAGTTTGCCAAAATCCTCTCGAGAAACTCAAAAATTCACTAAAGATGACAAAAAAAGTTCCTTTTTGGTCTTTATTATTTGTTATATTCCCGAAACTCCCAAAAGTTTTGGGACATTTAAACCTTAAATCGGAATCGCATCGGGCGATTCTAAAAAAATGTAAATGGATAATTTATTATGGATTTTTCAGCAATTATCGCCGAAGAACTAAAATTGGAAGTCTGGCGTGTAGCCAAAGCACTAGAATTAATGGCGCAAGGAGGCACAGTCCCGTTTATTGCCCGTTACCGTAAAGACCAGACCGGCACATTAAATGAAATTGAACTACGAGACATACAACACCGTCGTGAATATTTACAAGAACTTTCAGACCGTAAAGAAACGGTTATAAAAAGTATCGAAGAACAAGGTAAGTTAACTCCAGAACTTAAAAAGTCTATTGATGAATGCTTAGACAAAACAAAGTTAGAAGACCTTTACGCTCCATACAAACCTAAAAAACGCACTCGTGCTACAATAGCCAAAGAACAAGGTCTAGAACCTTTAGCTCTTTTGATGGCTAAACAAGAAGATGATGGAAACCCAGCAGAAACTTTAGCACTTGCGTTCTGTTCTGAAGAAAAAGGTTTACTAGATCCAAAGGCTGCGTTAAAAGGCGCTTGTGATATCTTAGCAGAAATGGTGGCTGATAATGCAGAATACCGTCAGTATTTACGCTTGGCTGTAGAACGTTCTGGCGTTATGGTATCTAAAGTCCGTAAAGAATTTGAAAAGCAAGAAACTAAATTCAAAAATTATTACGACTTTTCAGAACCAGTTTCCAAAATTCCAAGTCACAGAATGCTCGCTCTCCGTCGCGGTGAAAAAGAAAAAGTTTTACGCCTTTCTTTAGAAGTTCCTGATGAAGAAATGATTGGCTATCTTCAAAAAAATGTCATTATCGGCGATTCGGTTTGGAAACCTTATTTGCTTGAAATGTGTAAAGACGCCTGGGAACGTTTATTGAAACCAAGCATGGAAAGTGAAGTTCGTTTGCTTTTAAAAGACGCTGCTGAATTAGAAGCTTTCAAAGTCTTTAGCAAAAACCTTCAAGATGTATTGCTTGCGCCTCCTGCACATAAAGCAGTTCTTGCGCTTGACCCGGGTTTCCGTACAGGTTGTAAAGTAGCCGTTCTTGATGAAAATGGAAAGTTCATGGATCATGGTGTTATTTACCCACATGAACCGCAGAAAAAAGATGCCGAAGCAGCAGTTTATCTTATGGAACTTATTGACAAATATAAGATTGAATTAATTGCTATCGGAAACGGAACGGCAAGCCGTGAAACAGACGCATTCTGTACAAAAATGGCTTTGAAATTTAAAGGTAAAGTTCCGCCTCGCGTGATTGTCAATGAATCTGGGGCTTCTATTTATTCAGCAAGTATGCTTGCTATTCAAGAATTCCCAAATGAAGATGTTACGACAAGAGGTGCTATTTCTATTGGCCGTCGATTACAAGACCCACTTGCAGAACTTGTAAAAATTGACCCTAAATCTATTGGGGTTGGACAATACCAGCATGATGTGAACCAGCGTGAACTCCAAAAACGCCTTGATGAAGTTGTTGAAAGTTGCGTGAATATGGTTGGTGTTGATGTCAATAGTGCAAGCGCTCCTTTGCTCGGTTATGTAGCAGGACTTTCTAAAAATATTTCAGAAAGCATTGTTAAACACCGTGATGAAAATGGAGCTTTCAAAAGCCGTGATGACTTAAAAAATGTTAAAGGACTTGGCCCCAAAGCATTTGAACAAGCCGCAGGCTTTATGCGTGTTTCAGGCGCTGAAAATCCACTTGATAATAGTGCTGTTCACCCAGAAAATTACGCATTAGTTGAAAAAATTGCTGAAAAAGCAGGTCTTCCTTTGGCTGAACTTGTGGGCAATGTCAATGTTGTTCGAGGTATAGATGTTTCAGAATTCCTTTCTGATGAAGTTGGAAAGAATACTTTGGAAGACATTATGAACGAACTGGCTAAGCCATCTCGTGACCCGCGAAAAGAATTCCGCTATGCAAAATTTGATGATAAAGTCCAAAGCATAAACGATTTGATTACCGGCAGCTGGATGGAAGGTGTTGTAACCAATGTGGCTAATTTTGGTGCATTTGTGGATATCGGCGTGCATCAAGATGGTTTGGTTCACGTTTCAGAACTTAGTGAAAAATTTGTTCAAGATGCAAAAACGGTTTTAACTGTTGGTGATGTGGTTAAAGTTCGTGTTCTTGCAGTAGATGCTGGTCAAAAGCGAATCAGCCTTTCTATGAAACAAGAATCTGCCGAAGGGGTTGCTGGTGCAGGGGTAAATGCTAAACATAACTCTAGAAACGCACAACGCAGTAATGAAAAGGCTCTCCAAGGGCATGCAACCATTGCTGATTTGAAAGCAAAACTTTCTGGCAAATCACAAACTCAGCAGAAAAAGCCACAAGTTCAAATCGGAAAAGTTAATTCTATGCTAAAACAAATCTTGAAAAAAGGTCGTTAGCAGAAAAATTAAGCGAAATTTGACCACGAGTCTTTGATTCGTGGTCTTTTTATTTGATTCTTTTACTATATTTGGGAACAATCTTTCAAAGCAGGTATTTTTATGGCTGGACAAAATGATTTGCAGGATTTTTTAAAAGAAAATGGTTCAAAGCTTATAGCTGCCCTTGCAGTTATTGTTTTAATCGTTGTTGGTGTAACAAAATACAATGAAATGACTAAAGCAAAAGTCGCAGCAGAAGCTGCCGCATTAGGCAAGGCCATGACTCTTGTTTATGCCGGTGAAAATTCAAAAGCTCTTGTAGAATTAGAAACTTTAATACAGTCTAATTCATTGTCTGGGCTTTCTTTGGCAAAAGCATCTCTTCTTGCTGCAAACATCAAATTCCAGAATGGTGATTTTGATGGTGCAAGTGTTTTATTTGATAAAGCAGTTGCAGATGCTGGTTCGGCTACTTTAATTATGGCTGCTGCTATGCATGGTCAAGCTGCTGTTTCTATTGAAAAGAAAGATTATACAAAAGCTATTTCTCAATTAGAAGCATTTATCGCTAAATTTGGCAAGCGTGATGGCGATTTAAAAGCTCGTTATAGCCAAGAAGAAGGTATTGATTTAGTTTCAACGGTTAGCGATGCTATGTGGAAACTTACTCTTTGCTACAATGAAGTTGGTAACAAAGACAAAGCAAAAGTTGTTGCAGAAAAACTTTTGAAAGTTTATGGCGATAAACCAGAAGTTGCAGCAAAAGTTCAAAAGTATTTAGCTTCAATTTAAAATCAAAATTTCAATTTGAAAAAGGCTCCTTTAAAAGGAGTCTTTTTTTACTTAAAAATTGAATGTTATAAGTTTGAAATGTCATTGCAAGAGCAACTCGTGCACATATTGTTTCACTCCTTTGGAATTCGTAAGTGACAAGTTGCGGACTAGAACCGTGTGACAAGAACCATATAACAAGCACCGCGCAGCAAGTGTAGAAATAGTTTGTCATGGCGAGTGACAAGGGACTCGTGACAAGTGTACAAACAACTTGTCATGGCGAGAGGCCTTGCGCCTCGTGGCCATCTGTAAAACTTGTCAATAAGTCCTTGCAAACAAAGAAATCAAAAACCTCCTGCCTTTCAGCAGGAGGTTAGATTAAATCAAAAAGTTATAGATCTTTGATTTCTTCTTCCGATAATCCAGAAATGATTCTGATTTTATCAATAGGAATTCCTTCCATAAGCATCGCTTTTGCCATTTCACGTTTAGCATCATTAATGCCATCCAAAAAGCCTTCCGCTTTGCCTTTAGCTTCACCATCAAGGAAACCTTCTTCATAATCGGCTTCAGCGATAGAAGTGTAGCCTTTGTTTTCTAAAACTTCTAAAGAGTCCATAATGGTTTCCTTTTCTTGTTGTGGGAGCGTTTCTCTCAAATATATCAAAATTTCTTCTAAAACAGAAGAATAGCTGTTTCCTTGTTTTAAAAGCGATGCAAGCGCTTCTTCAAAGGCTTCTTGTTGACCAAATGAATCAAAAGCATAACGCATTGCTACTAAAACAAGTGCTAATTGCGGGTCCAAAGAACTTAAATCAAGTTCAGAATGGCCTACATCAATAAATTCCAAATGGAATGGTAAGCCCACATTCTGGAAAAATTCAGGGTATTTGGGGTAAGGTTTTGTATTAAGTGGATTCCATTTTTCGCGACCATTGTAAACGATTATGGCAACAACTGGAATATCGCCAATTTTTTGTTGCATCACTTCAAAAAAGTATTTCAAAAGTTGTTTTCGGACATTTGAATCGCGGTAGGACTTGTGCTCAAGAATCAATCCGACAATCAAATGCGCTTTTTTGCTTGAATTGTTTAACTCTACTTGAAATGTAATGTCGCTTTGTCCCGAGAACCCTTCTCGCGGGGCAGTTCCTGGAATTTCCTGGAGGGTATCAAGGTTCACAAGCGTGAGCAACTCCGCAAGATGCGGGTTGTTTTTGCTAGCTAGTGTAAGCAAACTTGCAGCGTTTTTCGGGTCAGAGAAAACGGTTCGAAAGAAGTTATCATGATGTCTTTTTTGTTTTTTCGTCATAAGCGTTTTTTTGTTTAAGGTTAAGGTTTCATATAAAAAAGGCGGAACTTTGCTTTAAAGACAAAGCAAGGTTTCTATTTGTATAAACGCTTAAGTAAAGGAATTGTTATCATAAATTTTTGCAAAAGAATGTTTACAGAACTTGTGCCGGGAATTGCGATGAGATTGCTTCTGTCGTTTCACTCCATCGCAATGACAAGTTGTTCGCAATGACAAGGGGCTTGTGGCAAGTTCAGGGGTGTCATCGCGAACGCAGTGTGGCGATCTAACAACAAGTTGTCATGGCGAGAGTCCTTGCACCTCGCGGCCATCTTGGTTTTTGTCATTACGAGCGTAGCGAAGTAATCCAAAAACAAGTGTTGCTTGTGAGGAGATTGCTTCCACCACGCCACAAGTGTGGCTCGTGGCAGGCTCACATTTAGGCTTCGCAAAAAAATCTTGTTGGGGGTTCGCAATGACAAATCGCGGGCAAGTGTAGAACTGGCAAGTAGATTGCCACGCCGTGTATTCTACACGTCTCGCAATGACAAGGGGCTTTCGGCAAGTTCAGGGGTGTCATCGCGAGTGACAAGGTTCTCGGGCAAGAATCGTGGGCAAGTTCCATAGCAATGACAAACTTCCGTCAAGTTTTATGGTGAAATTTCTTTTTAAAATTTTATAAATTTCTTATGTGAAATCTTTTGCTTCTTTTCCTGATCTAGGTGAATTCCGTTTTGTCTCTGGATTGTTAGACAATTCCATAGAATTACCTTGTGACATTCCATTAAAACGTTCTTGGTTGCATGCAGGCGATGATGCAGCACAATTTGATGGTTGGCTTGTGACCAAAGACCTTTCCGTAGAAGGAACGCATTTCCGCTTAGATTGGTCTTCGCCAGAAGAAGCCGTTGAAAAAAATATTGTCTCCAATGTGTCTGATATTTCTGCGATGGGAGGCAAGTCCAAAATAGCTCTGCTAGGCCTTTGTTTAAATAAAAACTGGACTGAAAGCGAAAAAAATCGTGTGGCAGAAGCTTTTAAAAAAGGATTGGCAAAACGAGGAATAGCCTTAATTGGTGGTGATACGGTTGTTGCTTCGACAGGTGTATTTTCTTTAACATTACTTGGAACTCCTCAAGAACACGTTTTATGTCGTGATGGAGCATCTGTTGGTGAAAATATTTTTGTAGTAGGTTCGCTTGGAAAATCGGCTGCGGGGCTTTGGATTTTAGAAAATTGTCCAGAAGAAAAAACGCGATTTCAACGGCTTGTAGATTATCACCTTTCTCCGAAAATTATTGAAAATGCTGGAGCTGAATTGGTAAAAGTTGGCGTTCGAGGGGCTTGTATAGATATTAGTGATGGATTAAGTTCTGAACTCACACATTTAGCCAAATCTTCTCAGGTTGGTATGCAAATTTTTGAAAACAAACTACCAATTGACTCAGAAGTTTTAGAAATGTCAGCCTTTTTTGGTTTAAATCCGTTAAATTTTGCCTTAAATGGCGGAGAAGAATACCAATTGCTTTTTACTTCTTCACTTGATGAAGTTATATTTAATAAGAACGGATCTTTTTCGGTAACTTGTATTGGTTCTGTCATTGAAGGGAATGCAGTCCTGATTCAAAACGAAAAAGGAAATCGGATTTTAGAGGCAGGAGCTTATACACACCTATGATGTTAAACAAGAATACAAAGACTAATCTGGGGGCCTTACTATTACGTCTTGGCTTGATTGATGAAGACCAGCTTGAACATGCCATGAACGAACACCAGCGAACAGGAATTATGTTAAGTAAAATTCTTGTACGTCTGGGAATGGTTAGTGAAGATGCTTTGACCCAGATTCTTGGTACCCAGATGCAGTCCACTATGAAAATGCGTTTGGGTGAAATGCTTTTGCAACAAGGTTATATCACAGAAGCTCAATTAGAAAAAGCCTTAGAAGAACAAAAAAAGACTGGCCAGCGTCTTGGTAGAACTCTTGTGATGCTAGGTTTTTTGCCAGAAGAAAGGTTGATTGAAATTCTTTCAGCTCAATTAGATGTTCCTTTTATTAAGCTAGAATCCTTTACTTTTGATGAAGACGCAAGCACGCATTTGTCAGATGAAATTTGTAGGCGTTACGATGTGGTCCCATTGTTCGTTGCCAATAAAACTTTAACCATTGCGATGGCTGATCCAACAAATATCCGCGTGGTGGATATTGTGAAATTCAAGTCTCGGATGGATGTTGACATTGTCATGGCTTCTAAAAAAGAAATCCAGGCAGCTGTTGACAAAATGTATGCAACTTCTAGTGAACAAGAATCATTGGCAGATCTTATCCGCGATGGTGACGATGAACTAGAAACGGTAGAACGCGGAGCGGATTCTTCTGTAAACGAACCAGAACTTACTGACGAAGAAGGTCAGCAGGTTGTAAAAATCGTAACCACGCTTATCCATGAAGCGATTGCTCGAGGTGCATCTGATATTCACTTGGAACCTCAAGAAACGCATCTTAAATTGCGTTATCGTATTGATGGTGATTTGCAACTGCAACCACCTATCCCAGCTCGTTTGATGCCACAGATTCTTTCTCGTATCAAATTGCTTTCCAAAATGGATATTGCAGAAAAACGTAAACCTCTTGATGGTCGTTTTACGGTGCGCTATAAAGGCTCCGAAGTGGACCTTCGTGTGAGCTCATTCCCAGTTTCTTTGCGTAAACGTGGCGTTTGTGAAAAAATCGTTATGCGTATTTTGGACCCGAATTCGGGTCAGTTCCCGCTACGTGAAATGGGTTTTGACCCTCGTGTATTAAAGCAATTCTTAGAAGCTATTAACTTGCCAAACGGGATTATTCTGGTAACTGGTCCTACGGGTTCTGGTAAGTCTACAACGCTTTATGCATCTATTCGTGAAATTATTGATTCCACAACAAATATTTCTACTATGGAAGACCCTGTGGAATTGAATATTGACGGCGTGAACCAAGGGCAAATTAATAACGCGGCTGGCTTTACTTTTGCGGCTGGTATTCGTGCTTTGCTTCGTCAGGACCCTGATGTTATCATGATAGGTGAAATGCGTGATACTGAAACCTCTTCAATGGCTATTGAAGCTGCTTTGACAGGTCACTTGGTTTTCAGTACGCTCCATACGAATGATGCTGCTGGTTCTTTCCCACGTTTGCTTGAAATGGGACTTGAACCATTCCTTGTTTCTACTGCGATTAAAGGAGTTCTTGCACAGCGTCTTGTTCGTCGTATTTGTAAGCACTGTAAAGAACCTGTTGAAATTTCAGAAGAATTACGTGCAGATTTGCACCTTACTCCAGATATGCAATTCTATCATGGTAAGGGGTGTTCTAAGTGCGATGGTTCTGGTTATAAAGGTCGTTGCGGTATTTATGAATTCCTTGTGCCAAACGAAGGTGTTCGTAACTTGATTTTGAAACGTGCATCTGGTGATGAAATCAAACGCACTGCTATCAAGGAATGTGGTTTGATTACACTTCGTATGGATGGTATTCAAAAAGCTCTTGCTGGCTTGACTACTTTGGAACAAGCTCTTAGCGCTTCTACAAGAGACGATTAATTTTTTGAAACGTTTCTAGAAAATATTGTTTTTCTAGAAACGCTTATTTTCCGACATAGTCGGAAAATTTTTTGTTTTAAATTATATGCAAAAAAAGGTTTTTTGAGAGTTTATGGCAAATATTGTAGATAATGAAATTTTAGAAAGAGAATTGAATTCAAAACAAGCAGAAGCAGCCAAAAATACAGAGGGAGCGATGCTGATTCTTGCAGGCGCAGGCTCTGGAAAAACAAGAACAATTACTTACAAAATAGCTCATTTGGTTTCTGGTTGTGGAATAGACCCGCGACGCATTTTAGCGGTGACATTCACTAATAAAGCAGCTAGAGAAATGAAAGAACGCATTCAAAAAATTCTTGATGCAAAAGTGCAATTAGAATGGATGGGAACCTTTCATTCTGTTTGTGTAAAAATTTTGCGTTTATGCCTTTCAAAATCTCAGATTGTTTCTGCTCTTGGCTGGAAGTTGAATAACCATTTTGTTATTTATGATGATGACGATCAAAAGCGTGTGATTAAAGAAATTTTAAAAGACGATTTAGGAGAATCTTTTGAAGCGTCAGAAATAAAAAAAGTTCGTGGTATTATTTCTAAGTATAAAAATTCAGTATATAAAAGGCAACTTTCAGATGGCACGACGAGGCTTGTTTTGCAAACGCCAGAACAAGTAAAAGCATTGGCTAATTTTAAAGATGAAGAACGTTATGCATTGTATTATGAGGCTTATCAAAATAAGTTGATGGACGCCAATGCAATGGATTTTGATGATTTGCTTTTAAAGACTGTTGATTTACTTCAGAAATTGCCCATGATTGCGGCTCAGTTTGCGAATCGGTTTGAATATGTTTTTGTTGATGAATACCAAGATACAAACGATGTCCAGTATGAACTTTTAAAGTTACTTATGGGCTCAAATAGAAATATTACGGTTGTTGGTGATGATGACCAAAGTATTTATGGCTGGCGCGGTGCAAATATTGAAATTATCCGAAATTTTCATAAAGATTTTACGCCTGTTCAAATTGTAAAATTAGAACAAAATTATCGTTCAACTTCTAATATTGTAAAAGGGGCTGGGGCAGTTATAAGCCATAATGAACGCCCTAAAGAAATGCAAAAAGAAGTTTTTTCTAATGAAGAACCAGGAGACCCAATACGCATTACCTATTTAGATGATGACAGAGCAGAAGCAGAAGAAATAGCGAAAAGAATTTTTAAAGCTGGTTTAGAAGAATACGCTGAAACGGCAATTTTTTATAGAACAAATGCCCAGTCACGTGTTTTAGAAAAAGCTTTAAATGATAAAAGAATTCCAAATGTGATTTTTGGAGGAACGCGCTTTTGGGATAGAAAAGAAGTAAAAGATATTTTGGCTTATTTGCGTTTGATAGTTAACCCAAAAGATGATGCTGCTTTTTTTCGTGTGATAAACCAACCGCCAAGACAAATAGGGAAAACAACTGTTGAAAAAATCCAGGAATGTGGCAAGATAAATGATTTGTCTGCCTGGGATGTGATAGAAACACAACGTTCTGCTTTAGGTCGTAGTTTAGCAAGTGTTGAAGCATTTTATAATTTGATTTTAAAATTGCGTCAAGAATTGGAATCGGGCGAAATTCCTTTGCCTATTTTAGTAGAACATGTGATTAGTTATATCCATTACAAGGATTTTCTTGAAAAAGAGGATGAAAGTAGTGCCGATGAACGTAAAGCAAACATTGATGAATTGATAAATGCTATTCGAGAATTTGATGAAGAAAATCCTTCGGCCACAATGGATTCTTTTTTACAGGATATTTCTCTTTTAACGGATGCCGATAAAAAAGAAGAAAGTAAAACGCGTGTAACCCTTATGACTATTCACATGGCAAAAGGTCTCGAATTTAAAAACGTTCATATTGCAGGTTGTGATGAAGGCGTGTTCCCTTTAAATCGTTCTTCTTTATTAATGTCGCCATCAGAACAAAAAGAACACACAGAAGAAGAACGTAGGCTTTTTTATGTGGGCTGTACACGTGCCATGAAAAAGCTTTATTTGTATCATACCAAGCAACGTTTTATGATGGGGAGTATTCAACAATTTTCTCCATCAAAATTTTTGTCAGAAATTGACATGGATGTTGTTGAATTACAAGAACGTTTTTCTAGTTTACAAAGTGTTCGGCTTTTTGATGAAAGTGGCATGAGTTATAGTAAATCCTTTACATCAACCGGAACAATTCGTCGTTCTTTTACTTATGACAAGCCGGCAAAACGCCCTGTTTCTCCGATTTTAAAGAAAACAAGTTTTAAATTAGGTACAACACAACCCAAAACAAGTTCTGATCCAAAAATTGTTTATGATGAATATTCTGAAAATCCTTTACGTCCAGGAGTTCATGTCAGACATGTTCGTTTTGGTAAGGGAGTTTTGCTTAAAGTTTATGGAAGTGGAGAAAATACACGGGCAGAAGTCCGCTTTGCCGATGGAACGGTTAGAACACTTGTTTTGAAATTTGCAAGTCTTGAAATAATCGGCTAGCGTTTCTTGTATAAGTAAGTTTATTTTTTTATCTTTCTTTTTGAGGTATTTTATGTTAGAACGCGAAGATGTATTAAAATTAGCTAAGCTTTCTCGCTTAAGCGTTACTGAAGAAGATATTCCTGGCTTAGCCAAGCATTTAGATGGGATGCTTTCACACATGGAATCCCTTCGTTCATTAGACCTTTCTCAAGTCGAACCAATGACTGGAGTAGAAGATGGTGCTATGGAACTTCGTGATGATGTTCCATTAGAAGGCCTTTCTTCACAAGATGCTTTCCGCAATGCGCCAGAAATGGAATCAGATCATTTTGTAATTCCAAAAGTTATTGGCGGTTAAGTAGTGCAAGCTGTTCATTGCATTATCCCTGCGCGGATAGGGTCTTCACGCTTTCCTGGAAAACCTTTATTCAAGCTTTGCGGGCGAGAAATGATTCTTAGAACAATGGACAGAGCTAAAAAGGCTAATTGTTTTGCTTCTATTGTTTGCGCTACAGACGACGATTCTATTGCAGATTTAGTGAAACAAGCTGGCTATGAAGCTTTTAAAACAGGGTCCGCCGCAACAGGGTCAGATAGGGTTGCTTTTGCAGCCAAACAATTGGGCTTGGATTTAGTGGTGAATTTACAAGGTGATGAGCCTGTTGTCGATTTAGATTTACTCCGTAATGTTTCTAAAACATTGGCACAATACCCAGAGGCTTGGGTTAGCGCTTGTTCTCCTTTGAATTCAGAAGATGCTTCATTAGAAACGGTTGTTAAAGTCTTGGTTTCTAACGAAGGTTTTGCTCTTGATTTTCGGCGAAATATTCCAGCAATAGAAGTTCCAAAATGGCAAGAACACAGAGGTATTTACGCTTACTCTTTGAAATGTCGCGAAGAATTTAGTAGTTTACCGCAAAGTTCCCGAGAAGTAGCTGAATCATTAGAACAGTTACGTATTCTTGGGAAAACACCTATTCGCATGATAAAAACATTAACGCCATCTTTTTCAGTTGATGTTTTATCAGATGCAGAAAAGGTCGAAGCATTAATTCGCTCTTCTAGCGAATATGATGAATTCTAGCATTGGCTAGAAGTTGGTTAAGCCGGTTTAGCTTTAAACTAACTCTTTTGATATATTCCTGAAATCTTGTTGGGATTTTTTAATGAATACAGCTGAAAAAAGAGTGTTGGCGCTAGTGTTATCTCTGTTTTGTGTTGGTTCTTTGGTGCGTTTTAGTCCATGGGATTTGCCTGAAATAGGAAGTGTTCCTGTGGAATTCAGAGATTCTCTAGAGCAAGAAATATTTTTACAGAAAAAAGAAGAAAAATCTATAGAAAACGCAGAAGTTATCACTGAAAACGAAAAAATAGAGCGGAAAATAAAGCAAAAAACAAAGAAAAAACCTAAAATTTCATTCCCGATAGCTATAAATACAGCTTCTTTAGACGTTTTGTGTGCAATTCCTGGAGTTGGTCCGAAAATGGCAGAAAAGATAATTACTTACAGAAAAACGCATGGACCGCTAAAAAAAGAGGCAGATTTGCTAAAAATATCAGGAATTGGCAAGAAAAAATCAAAAATCATTTTGAAAAGCATAAAATTTGATTAGTTTTAAGGGGAATAACATCTTAAGTCGTTGATATTATGAGTGATACGCATTTACATCTTGGTTTAGACGCCGGTGAACTTTCTTTGAAAGTGGTGCTCTATGATGCAAAAGAAAAGTCGGTTGTTCGAGTGGGCGTGCTTGACGTTCCTGTTCCACCATTGAACGATATTCCAACATTTGAAACCGCATTGCAGGTTTGGCTCACAGAAAACTCTATAGAGGATTGGGCTTCTGTTTCTCTTACGGTTTCTTCTTTCAGGTCAATAGTGCGACAAATTTTTGTCCCTGCTGAAGTGGAAGATATTGGAGAATACCTTAATTGGTACCTTTCAACAATTATCAATGATTCTCCAAAGCAGTATTACATGGATTATCAGATAATTGGTGGTTCTAAGGAAAGCGGTTGGACTGTTTTGTTCATTGCTCTTCGCGAAGAATGGGTGAATGGTGTGCGTAAAGGTTTCCGCAATAAGAAACTTTCACCGCAAATTATGAACGTAGATGCAACAGCATTACTAAACCTTATTGAAGTAGGTGATGATCAGCCAACAAAGTTGCGTTGTATTTTAAAAGCAGATATTGCTGGCGTTTCTTTGATGTGGTTGTCTAAAAATCATTTGCGTGTCTTACGTGGAGTTTCTACACTTGAACTTGTAGGGCGTGAACAAGAAGACGCCTACAAGATTCTTTCTGAAGGTATTGTTAAGCAAATAGAACTTGCAAAGACAGAAAATAGCGTGAATACAGAAACGATATTTGTCTGTGGCGATATTTCTACAGATGCGTTGTTTATGGATATTCTTAAAGCAAAGCTTCCAGAAACACAAGTAGAACTTCTTTCTTCTTTCCAAAAAATCAAAGTATCTGCAGACGAAGCTGAAGAAGCTTTGTTGCCTTTGTGTGTAGGCGCTCTAGGGGCTGCGGTTCAAGCGGCGGAGGTTAAAGCATGATTCGCCTGAATTTGATAGAATCCGCCGATGGCTTGGATTCCTCTGCTGTAGTACAGCCGATAAATGTTGCTTCCCAGAAGACTCAGGAAGGTGGCAAAAAGAAAAACTTGTTGACTATTGTTGTTGCTGCTGCAACAGTGATTGTTGTTGGCCTTTCAAGCATGGTAGTTTTTGGAGTACCAAAAGCATTAGAAGCCTTTATCCCTACTATCGTATTAGATGTTTTAGGAATAGAACATTCAGCCGATACATTAGTTGTTGATATGGCAGCAGTGACTAAGACTGGTAGTGCTGGTTCAATGGCTGAACAACGTGGTGCAGGTGATGCAAAAACACAAGCAAGTGCAAAAACTTCTGTGGCTTCTTTTGTGGCAGAAGTACAGCCAACTATATTTGAAAAAGCTAAACGCACTTCTTATAAGGATTACTTACCATTAGAAAAAATTCAATACCAGAAAGCTTCTCTTGGTCAGTTCATTTCCTTTATTCAAACGGCAACACCAGATGATATTGGTTTTTCAAATTTAGTGTTTGAAGCTCCTAATTTCTATTATGTTCGTGGCGTGGCTGATGCTCCACTTGTACAACGTTCGTTCCTTGAACGTTTAAAATCAGTGAGTGTTGATTACCGCACACCACCAATTCCAGAAAACGCTCCAGCAACAGACATTACTGCATTTGGTTCAATAAAATTGGAACATGTAAATGTCTCAATGCCTGTAAATGAATTCCTTGCTGCTGATAGTGTAGATGCTGAACTTGCTAAGTTCAAAGCATTGGACGCTTCAGGGAAAATGAAAATTTCTGGACTTGCAAAACCTGAAACAGAAAACTTTGGAACTTACAAGCGATTGACTTACACAGTGAAGGCGGTTTCTGATTTTGCTCAAGTGCATGCTTTTATTCTTGCATGGAAAGAATCACCACTTCGTTTAGGTGTCCGTCGTGCAGTTCTTGAACGCCGTGGCAAAGATATTGCTATCACATTTATTCTTGATGCATTTGTAAAACCCTAATTATGGGGATTCGTGTTACCGGAGGACTTTTTCGTGGGCGAGTGATAAACTCGCCCGAAGGTCTTTTGGTGCGCCCGACGGGCGCAAGAACAAGAGAAGCTGTTTTTAATATTTTACAAGATGTCTCGGGTTTTTCTGTTTTAGATTTGTTTGCCGGAAGTGGAATTATGGGCATTGAAGCGTTAAGCCGCGGTGCTTCATCTGTTGTAGCAGTAGAAAATAATCGCACACAAGCTTTAGCCATAAAAAATAATTACCGACATTTGCAAATAGAAAAGTCTTTAACGCTTTTAGAAAAAGATGCTTTAACATTGGATTCTGTTTTAGCCAGTTATCAATTTGATCTGATTTATGCAGACCCGCCATTTGTAAAGGAATATCCGGATTTGCGAAAATTTTTGGACTTTCTTTCTCCTGATGGAGTAGCTATTTTTGAATGCCCGAGCAGAGCAATTCCTGAATGGGCTTTAGAAGGAAAAGTTCGTCGTTACGGAGAATCATCTTTAGCATTTTTTTGGAAGGATTCCTGAATGAAAAAAGCTGTTTTTGCGGGGTCTTTTGATCCATTTACAGAAGGGCATTTAGATTTAGTGCAAAGAGCCGCCCCGTTGTTTCAAGAACTCATTATTCTATTAGCAGAAAATACGCAAAAAAAATATTTGTTCTCTTTAGAAAATCGCTTGGAATGGGTTAGAAACGCAGTTGCTGAAATTCCAAATGTTCGCGTAGAAAGCTATTCTGGCTTGACCGTTGATTTTATGAAACAAGAAAATGCGACTTACCTTATTCGTGGTATTCGCAGCGCTTTAGATTTTGAATATGAACGTTCGGTAGCTTATAATAACAAAAAAATGTATGGACTTTCAGAAACGATATTGTTACCTTGTGCTATGGAATATTCCACAATTTCAAGCAGCCTAGTTCGAGAATTGTTACGTTTTTCTGCTTCGTTGCGTGGTTTTGTGCCTGAATCAATTCGCGAAAGTGTAGAAACAAAAGGAAAAGAAATTTTATGTTCGGAATGAAACCGTTTCGTTATTTATGTAAGCCTATACGAGTATTGCTCATTATAAATTTGGTCGTTTTTTTAGCAGGGATGCTTTTTGGCCCAACTATTGAAAATAAAATTCTTGCTTATGGTGGCTTGATTCCAATTGGTTTTGTAGAAGTTTGGCGTTTTGTAACATACGCTTTTATTCATGGCGGTTTTTGGCATTTTCTATTTAACATGATGATGCTTTGGATGTTTGGCGATGAAGTCGCTGAAAATATTGGTGAACGAAAATTTCTGATTTTGTATCTTGGTTCTGCGATTTTTGCTGGATTGTTTAGTATTCCATTTTATTTATTTGGAGCACTTAACCCTTATGCGTTGATTATTGGAGCATCTGGAGCTTTAATGGGCGTTTTTGTGGCTTATTATAAGTTATTTCCAGAACGTATGCTTTTAATGTTTTTTGTGATACCAATGAAAATTAAACATGCTATTTGGATTTTGATTTTAATGGATATTTTGCTTTCCAGAACAAATGATTCTGTAGCTCACTTCACGCATTTAGGCGGAGTTGTTGCTGGGTTTATTATTATGGCTTTATTTGAAAAAAGCCGGAAACGTTTTTCTTTTAAGCGTTCTTCTAAAAAGAAAACTTTTTTGGGGGACGAAGTTTTAGAAGGCGAAGTTTCTTATATCGACCCAGATAAGCAAATGGATGAAATTTTGAAGAAAGTAAAAGAAGAAGGGTTACAATCTTTGACGGATTCTGAACGAGCTTACATTTTAAAAGCCAGTGAACGTATGCGTCGTCGTTAAAAGGAGCTTTTATGAAACGGATTGTTGGTGTTGGAGCAGCTCTTGTAGATTTGCTTGTTAATGTGCAAGATTCTTGGATTCAAGAAAATAAAGCTGTGAAAGGTGATATGCAGCTTGTGGATTTTTCTCGTATAGAAGGTTTGCTTTCTACACTTCCTGCTTATGAAAAAGTTCCTGGCGGTTCTGCTTGTAATACGCTTGTAGGTTATGCAAAACTCGGTGGGGAAGCTGCATTTGTTTCAAAAACAGGAAAAGATGAATTAGGGGAACTTTTTGCGTTGCATTTAAAAAAATCAAATGTTCAGTCTTTGATTAAACCAGCAAATGAGCCTACTGGTCGAGTTCTTTCGGTTGTTACTCCAGATGCTGAACGCACAATGTTTTCTTATCTTGGCGCTTCTGATACTTTGGCGTTGGATGATTTTCCGGAAAACGTTTTTGATGGAGCGGCGTTAACTTATATAGAAGGTTATAGAGCTTTTGATAGCAAAACATTTCGTGGTGTATTAGAACGTTCTAAAGCTGCCGGTGTGCCAACGGCTCTTGATTTTGGTTCTTTTGGCGTGGTAAATGTATGCCATTCTCTTTTTGAAAGTCTTTTTGCTGAAGGTTTGATTGATATGATTTTTGCAAACGAAGAAGAGGCAAAAGCTTATACAGGGAAAGAACCTCGAGAAGCACTTGAAGAACTTGCAAAACACACTTCTTTAGCGGTTGTTAAATTAGGCGCGGAAGGTGCTTTAGTTTCTTACCAAGGAACTGTTTTTGAAATCAAAGCGAAAAAAGTTCAAGCACTAGATACAACAGGTGCCGGTGATTTGTGGGCAGCAGGCTTCTTATTTGGATTCCTTTCTGGTTTAGATATTCCTAAGTGCGGTAAACTAGCTAGTGAGGTCGCCGCTGAAGTGGTGCAGGTACAAGGAGCCTCTATTCCGGATTCGGTATGGAATCGTCTAAAAAATCTCTAAAAATTGAGTTTCTTTTTGAAATCGCATTTTTTGATTTTTTTTGTGAAAAAGAAATGATTTTTCTTTAAATTTATAACTATATTTGCCGAAGTTTGAACATAGTGCATTTGAAAAAAAATAGGAGATTTTTGGAATGCCACAACCTTTAGCGAAAATCGCGATTATGGTTGAAACAATTGCCTCCCATGGCTGCCAAGGTATCTTTTCTATTTTTCGTAAAAAGTTTGCATTTTTGTTTTTTGAATTTTATAAGGTGTCGAATCGTTTTGATTCGGCATTTTTTTTACCCGCAAGGTTTAATCAATAAATGGAGAATACAATGAAAATCGAAGGCATCGACAAAGTTTTGATTATTGGCTCTGGCCCTATTGTAATTGGTCAGGCTTGTGAATTTGACTATTCTGGAACGCAGGCTTGTAAAGCTTTGCGTGAACAAGGCTACAAGATTGTTCTTGTAAACTCTAACCCAGCGACTATTATGACAGACCCTGTCATGGCTGATGCTACATACATTGAACCATTGAATGTAAAGCGCCTTGAAGAAATTATTGAAAAAGAACGCCCGGATGCTCTTTTACCAAACTTAGGAGGTCAAACCGGCTTAAACCTAGCTTGTGAGTTGAATAAGGCTGGTGTGCTTGATAAATACGGCGTGAAAGTTATTGGTGTGAACCTTGAAGCGATTGAACGTGGTGAAGACCGCGAAATTTTCAAAGCAACCATGCAAAAATTGGGAATTGATACGCCGCGTTCAGGTATTTGTCATACGGTGGAAGAAGCTGAAAAAATAGTTTCTGAAATCGGTTTCCCAGTTGTGGTTCGCCCGGCATACACGATGGGTGGCGCAGGCGGCGGTTTCTGCTACAATGTAGAAGAACTTCGCACCATTTGTTCGAATGGTCTTGAACTTTCCATGACGCACCAATGTTTGATTGAAGAATCGATTCTTGGTTGGGAAGAACTCGAAGTGGAAGTGGTTCGCGATGCCAAGAACCAGATGATTGCGATTTGCTTTATTGAAAATATTGACCCAGTGGGTGTGCATACAGGCGATTCTTTCTGTGCGGCGCCATTCCTTACCATTAGCAAAGATCTTGAAAATCGCTTAAAAGAACAAGCTTTTAAAATTGTAGAATCTATTGGTGTGATTGGTGGAACGAACGTTCAGTTTGCTCATGACCCAAAATCAGATCGCATTGTGATTATTGAAATTAACCCACGTACAAGTCGTTCTTCAGCACTTGCTTCTAAAGCAACGGGGTTCCCAATTGCGTTTGTTTCTGCAAAACTTGCGGCCGGTTTAACTCTCGACCAAATTCCATACTGGCGTGATGGCAGCCTTGAAAAATACACTCCGAGTGGCGATTATGTGGTTTTGAAATTTGCTCGTTGGGCTTTTGAAAAATTCCGCGGAGTAGATGACCAACTTGGTACGCAGATGAAAGCTGTGGGCGAGGTGATGGCCATTGGTAAAACTTATAAGGAAACTTTGCAAAAGGCAATTCGTGGCCTTGAAAATGGTCGTTCTGGTTTAGGTTTTGCAAAAGATTTCAACAAGAAGAGTAAAGAAGAACTCCTTGAAATGATGAAAACAGCAAGTTCTGAACGCCACTTCTTGATGTATGAAGCTATTCGCAAAGGCGCAACTACTGAAGAAATTCACGCCGTTACTTTTGAAAAAGCTTACTTCATTGACCAGATGCGTGAACTTGTAGAACTTGAAGAAGAAATGCTCAAGACTCCGGGCCAGATGCCAGCTGACGAACTTCTTATCAAGGCAAAGAAAGACGGCTTTAGTGACAAGTATATCGCAAAGATTCTTGGGTTACGCGAAAAGGATGTGCGCAAGAAACGTACTGAACTTGGGCTTGTTGAAGGCTGGTGCGCAGTGCCAGTAAGTGGTGTAGAAAACCAGTATTATTATTACAGCACTTATAACGCAAAAGATGAAAGCACGGCAACTGACAATCCTAAGAAAATCATGATTTTAGGCGGAGGCCCAAACAGAATCGGTCAGGGTATTGAATTCGATTACTGCTGCTGCCACGCTGCTATGGCTCTTCGTGAAATGGGTTATGAAACCATCATGGTGAACTGCAACCCAGAAACGGTTTCTACCGACTACGATACCAGCGACAAGTTGTACTTTGAACCAGTTTCTTTGGAAGATGTTTTACAGATTTACCACAAAGAAAAACCAGCTGGCGTAATTGTTCAATTTGGGGGCCAAACTCCGTTGAATATTGCTCGCGAACTTTCCGACGAAGGCGTGAAGATTCTTGGTACGAGCATCGATTCTATTGATATTGC
>Ga0233372_1000002_pt1 | contig 121035 bp, 99 predicted proteins | sample ElkDunMinimDraft_4_FD_191538 | JGI IMG/M metagenome (GOLD analysis project Ga0233372, IMG submission 191538) | Fecal eukaryotic communites from dung pellets of Tule Elk in California, USA - Elk Dung D8 | ecosystem: Host-associated > Mammals > Digestive system > Large intestine > Fecal | place... | reverse complement strand
GCGGCGCTTGCTCACGATGTCGAACGCGACGGCCGCGAGCAGGACCAGGCCCTTGATCGCCTGCTGCCACGCGGCGTCGACCGCCATGATCGACAGGCCCATGTTGAGCACGCCCATGATGAGCGCGCCGATCATCGCCCCCGAGATGCGGCCGACGCCGCCCGTCACGGCGGTCCCGCCGATGAAGCACGCGGCGATGGCGTCGAGCTCGTAGTTGACGCCGGCGCCGGCGACGCCGGCCCCCGCGCGGGACGTCGTGATGACCGCGGCGACCGCGGCGAGCACGCCCATGTTGACGAAGATGCCGAAGTCGACACGCTTGGCGTTCACGCCCGACAGGACCGCGGCGTGCCGGTTGCCGCCGATCGCGTAGATGTGGCGCCCGAACACGCTCCGGTTGAGGACGAACGAGTACGCGATGATGAGCGCCCCCACGATGAGGAGCACGATCGGCGTGCCACCCGCGCTCAGCGCGAGCCAGTACGTGACGACCCCGATGAGCAGGGCCGCGACGGAGACCTTGACGACGTACGCCGACATCGGTTCGACCGAGAGCCCGTGCTTGCGCAGCGCGGTCCGCGAGCGCCACTGCGCGACGGCGAACGCCACGATGCCGATCGCTCCCACGCAGAGCGTGACGACGTCGAGGTCGCCGACGAACCCGAACCAGTTGGGCAGCGAGCCGTTGCTGATCGACTTGAAGCCCCCGGGCAGCCCGGCGATGCTCGTCCCGACGAGGACGATCGCGAGCCCGCGGAAGACGAGCATCCCGGCGAGGGTCACGATGAACGCGGGGATGCCGACGTAGGCGACCCAGAACCCCTGCCAGACGCCGACGAGCGCGCCCACGACGAGCGAGAGCAGCACCGCCACCAGCCACGGCAGCTCCCACTGGGTCATCATGATCGCGCACAGCCCGCCGACGAACGCCACGACCGACCCGACGGACAGGTCGATGTGCCCGGCCACGATCACCATGACCATGCCGATCGCGAGCACCATGACGTAGGCGTTCTGCTGCACGAGGCTCGCGACGTTGTTCGGGTAGAGCAGACGCCCGTCGGTGAGCACCTGGAAGAGCAGGACGATGACGAGCAGTGCCGCGACGATGCCGTACTGGCGGACGTTGCGGCCGAGGTACTCCCTGACGGCGTTCATCGGTCGATGACTCCCTTGTCCATGGTCATGTAGTGCATGAGGGTCTCCTGGGTCGCCTCGGCGCGGGCGACCTCACCCGTGATCCGCCCCTGGCTCATCGCGTAGATGCGGTCGCAGATCCCGAGGAGCTCGGGCAGCTCGGAGGAGATCACGAGGACGGCCTTGCCCGCGTCGGCGAGCGCGTTGACGATCGAGTAGATCTCGTACTTGGCACCGACGTCGATGCCGCGCGTGGGCTCGTCGAGGATGAGCACGTCCGGGTCGGAGAAGACCCACTTGCCGAGCACGACCTTCTGCTGGTTGCCGCCGGAGAGCTTGCCGGCGAGCGACTCGACCGTGGGCGCCTTGATCCCGAAGTCGCGCCGGTAGCGCTCGGCGACGGTGGCCTCCTCCTCGCGCTGCACGACGCCCCAGCGCGCGACCTTGCCGAGCGCGGAGGCGGAGATGTTCTCGCGGATCGTCTGGATGAGGTTGAGGCCGTAGCGCTTGCGGTCCTCGGTCGCGTACGCGAGGCCGTGCGAGATCGCCTCGGAGACGGTGCGGGTGCGGACCGGGACGCCGTCCTTGTAGACCCTCCCCGAGATGCGCGTGCCGTACGCGTGCCCGAACACGCTCATGGCGAGCTCGGTGCGGCCGGCGCCCATGAGGCCCGCCAGACCGACGATCTCCCCGGCGTGCACCGTGAGGTTCGCGCGGTCCACGACGACCCGCTCGGTGTCGACCGGGTGGTGCGCCGTCCAGTCCTCGATGCGGAGCACCTCGGCCCCCACCGTCGGCTCGCGCACCGGGAACCGGCTCTCGAGCGCGCGCCCCACCATGCCGCGGATGATCCGGTCCTCGCTCACGGGCTCGTCACCGCGCAGGTCGAGCGTCTCGATCGTGCGGCCGTCGCGCAGGATCGTCACGCGGTCCGCGATCGCGGCGATCTCGTTGAGCTTGTGCGAGATGATGATCGAGGTGATCCCGGCCTCGCGGAACTGCTCGATGAGCGCGAGCAGGTGGGCGCTGTCGTCGTCGTTGAGCGCCGCCGTCGGCTCGTCGAGGATGAGCAGGTCGACGCGCTTGGACAGCGCCTTGGCGATCTCGACGAGCTGCTGCTTGCCCACGCCGATGTCCGCCGCGAGCGTCGCCGGGCTCTCGGCGAGGCCGACGCGCTCGAGGAGCTGGGCCGCCTCGGCCGCCGTCCGGTTCCAGTCGACGACGCCGCCGGTCGCCTTCTCGTTGCCGAGGAAGATGTTCTCGGCGATCGAGAGGAACGGGACGAGCGCCAGCTCCTGGTGGATGATGACGACGCCGCGCGCCTCGCTGTCGCGGATCCCGCGGAACTCGCAGGCCTGACCGTCGAGGAGCACGTCGCCGGTGTACGAGCCGTGCGGGTACACCCCCGACAGGACCTTCATGAGGGTCGACTTGCCGGCCCCGTTCTCCCCGCAGATCGCGTGCACCTCGCCGCGACGCACCTCGAGCGTCACGTCCTGCAGCGCCTTGACCCCGGGGAACTCCTTGCTGATGGAGTGCATCTCGAGGATGTTCCCCGTCTCGAGCACGTTCTCGAGAACCATCCCAGCTCCTGTCTGGTCCACGGGCGCGTCGACGACGTCGCCCGGTGTTCGGGTGGTCCGGCCGGCCCCGCGCGGTCTCGCGGGGCCGACCGGCGGGCGGGGCGGTGCCGGCCGCCCCGCCCGGGTCACAGACCGAGCTGCTCGGCCGTGTAGAAGCCCGAGCCCACGAGCCGGTCCTCGACCGTGTCGGCCGTGACGACCTCCGGCGGGAGCAGGTACGCCGGTACGACCTTGACGCCGTTGTCGTACGTCTCGCTGTCGTTCACCTCGACCTCGCCGCCCTCGACGATCTGCTGCACCATGGTCGCGACCTGGTCACCGAGCGTGCGGGTGTCCTTCCACACCGTCATGGACTGCTTGCCGGCGAGCATGTTCTTCACGTTCGCCTCGTCGGCGTCCTGGCCGGTGACGATCGGCCAGTCCTCCGGCGTGTACGCCGCACCCTCGAGCGCCTGCTCGATCCCGAGCGCGAGCGAGTCGTTCGGGGACAGGACCACGTCGACCTTCTTGTCGGCGTAGAACGAGTTGAGCCGGTTCTCCATCTCCGACTGCGCCTTCGCCGACTCCCAGCCCTGGATGCCGATGGAGGCCCAGTCCTCGGTCGTCGCGGGCGCCTTGCCGGAGGGGACGACGAGCTGCCCCGACTCGACGTAGGGGCTGAGCACGTCCCACGCGCCCTTGAAGAAGAACTTCGCGTTGTTGTCGTCGGGCGACCCGGCGTACGGCTCGAGGTTGAAGGGGCCGGCACCGTCGGCGAGACCGAGCTCGTCGACGATGAACTGTCCCTGGAGCGTGCCGACGAGCTCGTTGTCGAACGTCGCGTAGTAGTCGACGTGCTCGGAGCCGTTGATCAGTCGGTCGTACGCGATGACGGGGACGTCGTTCTCCGCCGCCTGGTCGAGGACCGGGCCCAGGGCCGTGCCGTCGATCGAGGCGATGACGAGCACGTCGGCGCCCTGGTTGATCATGTTCTGGAGCTGGGTGATCTGCTGGTCGACCTTGTTGTCGGCGTACTGCAGCGTCGTCTCGTAGCCCGACGCCTGGAGCAGACCCTCCAGGTGCTCGCCGTCGTTGTTCCAGCGCTCGAGGCTGCGGGTCGGCATCGCGATGCCGATGAGGGTCTCGCCCGGGTCGGCGGCGGACTCGCCGTCTCCCGAGTCGCTCGCCCGCTCCGCGCTGCACGCTGCGAGCGAACCGGCCAGGAGTGCGGTCCCCGCGAGTGCGGCGACCCTTCTGCGCAAGGACGTCATCGTCGTTCCCTCTCGTCGTCGAAGGCCGTGCACCCGGGTGAGGGCGGCACGGCGGGGCCGTGGGCAGCGCGGCCGTCCGACGCCGGACGGGACCGCTCCCACGGGCACGGCAGGGAACGTAGCGAGAATTGAGTTCGACAGTCAAGCGCTTGGACGTCACCGTCACCAAACTGTGTTCGAGGCTCTAACTCATCGCCTCGCGCGCCCTTGCTCCGTCCCGGTGCGGCGGGAGCGTGTACTCTGCCGCCTGTGAACAGCGACCGGTCGACCCCCGGATCGCAGACCTCCCTCCGAGAAGCGAACCGACTCCGCATCGTGGACGCGGTGCGGCGCTACGGAGGGCTGACCCAGGTCGAGCTCGCCGAGGCGACAGGGCTCTCGACGGCGACCGTCTCGACCATCGTCAAGGAGCTCACCGGTGCGGGGGTCGTCGACACCCGGCCCGCGTCCCGCTCCGGGCGACGCGCCCAGATGGTGACCCTGGCCCGCCGCCTCGGCGTGGTCGCCGCAGTCCAGTTCGGTCGCCGCCGTCTCACCGTCGCCCTCGGGGACCCGAGCCGCGAGATCCTCGCCGAGCAGCACATGCCGCTACCCGTCGACCACCGCATCGACACCGGTCTGGACCGCGCCGCCCTGCTCGTCGTCGAGCTGCTCGAACGCGTCGGCGCATCCCTGGACGAGCTGCTGACCGTCGGGGTGGCGCTGCCGGCCCCCGTCGACGAGGACACGGGCATGATCTCCGTGCGCGGCGTGATGCGCGGCTGGGACGACGTCCACGTCGGCCAGGTGCTCACCAAGCGCCTGGCCCGGCCCGTGATGGTCGACAACGACGCCAACCTCGCCGCCCTCGCCGAGCACCAGCTCGGCGCGACCCGGAGCCACCGCGACTCGATCTTCGTGCGCGCGTCGTACGGCACCGGCGCGGGCATCGTCCTCGGAGGGCGGCTCCACCGCGGCTACGCGGGCACCGCGGGCGAGATCGGCCACGTGCAGGTCGACCCCGCCGGCCCCATCTGCCGGTGCGGCAACCGCGGGTGCCTGGAGACGGTCGTCGGCTCGGACGCCCTGCTCGCCCTCGTCCGCACGAGCCACGGGGAGCTCACCCTGCACGACCTCGTCCAGGGCGCGGTCGACGGCGACCCCGGCTGCCGACGCGTCGTCGCCGACGCCGGGGACCGCATCGGCTCCGTCGTCGCCAACCTCGCCACGGCGCTCAACCCCCGGGCCGTCGTCGTGGGAGGCGAGCTCGCCGACACCGGTGAGGTGCTCCTCGCCCCGCTCCGCGAGTCGATGCGCCGCCACCTCGTCCCCAACACGATCGCCCCGGTCGAGGTCCTCGCCTCCGACCTCGGCGCCCGCGCCGAGATCCTCGGGGCGCTCGCCCTCGCGCTCGCCGCGACCGACCTGGCCAACGACGGTCTCGCGGTCGCACCCTCCCCCTCCACCGAAGGTGACCCGTCGTGACCTCCACCCCTGCCCTGCCGGCGCTCGCGCTGCACGGGATCGACAAGGCGTTCGGCGCCGTCCAGGCCCTCACCGGCGTCGAGCTCGAGATCCACCGCCACGAGGTCGTGGCGCTCGTCGGCGACAACGGCGCCGGCAAGTCCACCCTCGCCAAGGTCATCGCGGGCGTGCTCACCCCGGACGCCGGCATGATCGAGTCCGACGGCGTCCCGGTCAGCATCCCGAGCCCGGTCGCCGCCCATGCGCTCGGCATCGCGACGGTCTTCCAGGACCTCGCGCTCTGCGACAACCTCGACGTCGTGTCGAACCTCTACCTCGGCCGCGAGCTGCGGCGCGGGCGCGGCCTCGACGAGGCCACCATGGAGGAGACCGCGCGCCGCGTGCTCGGCGACCTCAACGCGCGCGTGCCGTCGGTGCGGGTGCCGGTCTCGACGCTCTCGGGCGGGCAGCGCCAGAGCGTCGCGATCGCGCGCACCCTGCTCGGCGAGCCGCGGATCGTCGTGCTCGACGAGCCGACCGCGGCGCTGTCCGTGGCGCAGTCCGCCGAGGTGCTCACGCACATCCAGAGGCTGCGGGACATGGGGCACGCGGTGATCCTCATCAGCCACAACATGACCGACGTGCGCGCCGTCGCCGACCGGGTCGAGGTGCTGCGGCACGGGCGCAACAACGGGAGCTTCTCGGGCCCCGGCGCGAGCTACGAGGAGATCATCGCGGCCATCACCGGGGCGACGAAGGTCGCCACCGCGTCGGGCGACCGGGTGAGCGCCGGCCCCCGCCGGTAGGTCAGGCGCTCGGCTCGTCGCGCACCTCGGCGGCGCCCAGGATGCGGCGCAGGTAGGTGTAGGTCAGGTCGCCCGCCGCCTTGTCGTACTGCTCCTCGTAGCCGTGCTTGGTGTACATCGCGAGGTTCTGCTTGGAGTCCTTGCCCGTGAAGACCCAGATCTCCGTCGTCTGCTCGGGCAGGTACGGCAGGACCTCGAAGAGCATCTGCGTGCCGATGCCGCGACCCTGCATGTCGGGCGCGACCGCGAGGCGCCCCAGGGTCGCCTTGGAGTCCTCGATCTCGACGCGGACGGACCCGACCAGGCGCGGGCCGAGCCAGGCGCCGATCGTCACGACGTCCTCGCGCGCGAGGTCCTCGCGCAGCTCGTGGAGGGTCTGGGTCAGCGGGGGGATGTTCGGGTCCTGGTACAGCTGTGCCTCGGTGACGAACGCCGCCCGGCGCAGGGTCAGGAGCTCACCTGCCTCGGCGTCGGTGACGAGGCGGGTCGTGATCTGCGCGTCGCTCATGGGGTCATCGTGTCAGACATCGGTGCGCGGCACCCCGGCGTCCCGGGTGATGTCGGACGCACCCGTTCCGCGGGTAGGACGGCGGCCGCACCTGCCGGGGTGCGCGGCTACCCTCTGAGGGGTGTCCACGACAGCCCCCGGCGCCGCACCGCGCCCGACCGAAGCGTCCGCCGCACAGCCGACGACCGCAGACCCGACGCACTGGGTGCTCACGCTCTCGTGCCCCGACGGTCCGGGGATCGTGCACGCCGTCGCCGGAGCCCTCGCGCGGCTCGGCGGCAACATCACGGAGTCGCAGCAGTTCGGCGACCCGCTCTCGGGCCTGTTCTTCATGCGCGTCCAGGTCACGGCGGCCGCGTCGCGCGACGACCTCGAGCGCGCGGTCGGCGAGGTCGCGGCGCGCTTCGCGATGTCGTGGCAGCTCGACGTCGTCGGGCGGCGCGTGCGCACCCTGCTCATGGTCTCCAAGGCGCCGCACTGCCTCGTCGACCTCCTGTACCGCGAGCGGTCGCAGCGCATGCCGATCGAGGTCGTGGGCGTCGTCGGGAACCACCGCGACCTCGAGGACATCGCGACCTTCTACGGCAAGCCGTTCCACCACGTCCCCGTCACCCGGGACAGCAAGGCCGAGGCGGAGGCGCGGCTGCGCGGGCTCGTCGACGAGCTCGACGTCGAGCTCGTCGTCCTCGCGCGGTACATGCAGATCCTCTCGGACGACCTGTGCCGCGAGATGCCGGGGCGGATCATCAACATCCACCACTCGTTCCTGCCGAGCTTCAAGGGCGCCCGGCCCTACGCCCAGGCGCACGACCGCGGCGTCAAGCTCATCGGCGCGACGTCGCACTACGTGACCGGAGACCTCGACGAGGGACCGATCATCGAGCAGGACGTCGAGCGCGTGGACCACTCGCGCCGCGTCGAGGACCTCGTCGCGATCGGCGAGGACGTCGAGCGCCAGACGCTCGCCCGCGCCGTGCGCTGGCACGCCGAGCACCGCGTGCTGCTCGACGGGCACCGCACGGTCGTCTTCCGCTGACGCGCACGCCGCGCGGCCGGGTCAGAGCGCGAGCTTGAACCCCTCGTGGGACTGCTCGTAGCCGAGCGAGCGATAGAACCGGTGGGCGTCCTCGCGCTGCTTGTCCGAGGTGAGCTGCGCGAGCGCGCACCCGCGCTCCCGGCCCCACGCGTGCGCCCACGCCATCAGGGCGCGCCCGACGCCGCGGCCCCGCAGCCGGCGGTCGACGCGCACGGCCTCGACGAGCAGCCGGGAGGCGCCGCGCCGGGAGATGCCCGGGATCACGGTGAGCTGCATGGTGCCCACCACCTCCCCGCCGAGCTCCACCACCACGAGCGCGTTGTTCGGGTCCGCGTCGATCGCGGCGAAGGCGGCCTCGTGCTCGGGCCCCACCTGCCCCGTGCGCGCCCGCGCGATCGCGTCGTCCGCGATGAGAGCGACGACGCGCGGCAGGTCCGAGGCGACGGCTGTGCGGAAGACGAGCTCCGCCGTCGGGCGGGAGAACGGGTCGGCGGGCGCCGTGCCCGCCGAGGGGGCCCCGGGATCGGGCGCGGGAGACGTGGTCACGTCTCGCGACCGTAGCACCCCGCCTCGCGACCGTGGACCACGGATGCGGCGAGGGAGAGACCCTGGTCGCTACCAGGGCTCTCCCTCGCCGAACCGCCGTCCTCCGCCGGCGTCAGGAGCAGGCGAGCTCCTCGTGGGCGACGGTGAAGGTCGAGGTGACCTCCTCGCCGTCGAGCACCGCGGAGGCCGTCACGACGGCCTCGCCCGCCTCGACCGCCGACGCCCGGGACGCGAACGACTGATAGGCGTTCGCCCCCGGCGCCACGTCGGCGAACGCCTTCTCGCCGAACGGAGTCGCCAGGCGCACGTCCACGGGCACGGCGCCGTCGTTCGTCGCGCGGACCGCGACGTACGCCTTGCCCGCGAGGCACCGCGGCTGGACCTGCACGGACACGGGGAGATCCGCGCCCGACTGCGGCTCGACGAGCACCGCGACGGTGCGCGCCGGCACCGTGACGGTCCCCGTGACCGCGTCCCAGGAAGCCCCCCGCACGACGGCGTCGCTCCCCGCGGCCTGGACCGGCGAGAGGACGTAGTCGCGGCCCGCGAGCGCCGCGAGCGGCACCGTGACCTCGTCGGGAGACGCGTTGAACACGGTGAGCAGCCCGTCGAGCGCGGGGTCGACGTCGGCGCCGACCGTGTCGTCGACGGACATCGCGACGACGCCCGGCACCTGGTCCGCCCCGGCACCCGGGAAGGTGACCTTCTCCCGGATCAGGTCGGCGTCGCCGAGCCGGAAGAGCTCGGTCGAGTGCCGCAGCCGCAGGAGGTCCTGCGCCTGGGCCGACGCGGTCGCGATGTCGTCGGGGGACGGCTCGAGCGCCGGGTCGGCGAGGAGCGGGGCCATGAGCGGCCACTTGTCCTCGTTGTCGGCCGCCATCGGCAGCCCCTTGCCGAACCCGTTGTCCTGGCCGGTCCAGTCGATCGCGTTGAACCAGTCGCCGGAGTCGTAGCTGTTGCGGTCGAGCGACTTGGACCGCAGCAGGTCCGTCCCGGCGTGCCAGAAGGACGGCGTCTGCGACAGGGCCGCGGTGGCGAGCGAGACCGTGTTCATGCGCACGCGCTCGTCCATGGGCGTGTCCGCCGGCAGCTTGAGCGCGAGCAGGTCGAACAGCGTCTCGTTGTCGTGCGCGTCGACATACGTGACGACCTCCTCGGGAGACTCGGCGTACCCTGCCGGAGCACCGCGGTAGTCGATCTCGTCGCCACGCTTCTCCTCGCCCGTCGACGTGACGAGCGTGTAGTCGCGCAGGTTGCCCGCGAGGCCGAGACGCACGAGGTCGGTCTGGTGGCCGAGGTCGGCGAGCTCGTCGTCGGAGCCGTCGTTGACGGTCCCGGGCTCTCCCGCCCGTGCGGGCTGCCCGTTCGGGTCGGTCGCCAGGCCCGTGCCGAAGCCCTGCGTGAACGTCGAGGCGCCGTCGACGGGAGACCCGCCGTGCACCGCGTCGCGCAGCCGGTCGGAGAAGGTCCCGATGCCCGTGCCGCCGAGCTGGCCCTGCGTGGCCTGCTCGAACAGCGCGTTGCCCGCGACCTCGCCGAAGTCCCAGCCCTCGCCGTACAGGTAGACGGACTTCCCGTCGACGCCGTCCTCGGCGAGCGTGAGCTCGTCGAGCGCGGCCCGGACGTCGCGCATGTTCTGCGTCGAGTGGTGTCCCATGAGGTCGAAGCGGAACCCGTCGACGCGGTAGTCCTTCGCCCACGTGACGACCGAGTCGACCATGAGCTTGCCCGCCATCGCGTGCTCGGTCGCGACGTTCTGGCAGCACGTGCTGGTCTCGACGGAACCGGTGGTCGGGTTCTGCCGGTGGTAGTAGCCCGGCACGACCCTGTCGAGGACCGACCTCGCGTCCTGCCCGCTCGCCGCGGTGTGGTTGAACACCTGGTCGAGCACGACCTGCAGCCCGGCGCCGTGCAGCGACCCGACCATGGTGCGGAACTCGGCCACGCGCGCGCCGCCGTCCGCGTCGACGGCGTACGAGCCCTCCGGCGCGGCGAAGTGCCACGGGTCGTACCCCCAGTTGAAGCCGTCCTGCGCCTGCACCGCCGCGACCGCGGCCTGCTGCTCGGGCGAGTCGGGCGCGAACCCGGTGAGGTCGCCGGTGGTGGCCTGGGCCGCACGGTCCTCGGGGATCGACGCGATGTCGAACGTCGGGAGCAGGTGCACCGTCGTGAGGCCCGCGTCCGCCAGCTCGCGCAGGTGCGTCATCCCCGCCGAGTCCTGCTCGGCGAACGCGAGGTACGTGCCGCGCCGCTCGGCCGGGACCGTCTCGTCGGAGATCGAGAAGTCGCGGACGTGGAGCTCGTAGATCGTCTGGTCCACCGACCGCTCGACGACCGGGGCGGGCGTGCCCTCCCAGGCGCTCGGGCGGAACGCGGGGTCGTCGAGGTCGACGGCCACCGAGTGCGTGGAGTCGAGCGTCAGGCCGACGGAGTACGGGTCGGTGACGACGTTCGTCTCGACCTTCCCCGTGCTCGGGACGTAGACCTGCACCTCGTAGAGGTAGCGCGCGCCCTTCCAGCCGACGGCCGCGCCGCCGAGCTTCTTGTCGGCCGCCTTCCCGTCGAGCATCCACGTGCCGTCGGACCGGCGCGCCGCCGCGAACCGGCGCGGGTCGTCGTCGAGCGACGCCCCCGCGGGCCAGGCGAGCACCGAGACGGCCTTCGCCGTCGGCGCCCACAGCGCGAACGACGCCCACTTGCCGTTGGCGTGCCACGAGACGCCGAGCTCACGCTCGGCCGCGTCCTCGGCGAACAGGTCGTCGACGACGCCCGGCACCTGCACGCCGGTCGCGGCCGTGAGCGCGCCGCCGTCGGCCCGGGTGACGAGAAGCTGGCCCGTGAGCGCCGCCTCGATCGCGGTCCGGTCGAGCGGCTCGCCGTCGTCGCCCAGCACGCGCAGCGCGGTGTGCCCGGCGAGCGCCGGGAACTCGGCGGCGACGTCGTCGGGCAGGCCGGACGGGTCGACCACGAGCGTGTACGACGCCGTGCCCTCCGGAGCCTGCACCTCACCGTCGGCGGCGCCCGGGGTGACCGAGAGCCCGCCCTCGGGGGCGGCCCACAGCGTCCAGTCGCCCCCGGTGCCGAGGTCGCCCGGCCACGCGACGACACCCTCGCGCACCCAGTGCGCGGCCTGCTGGCCGGTGCCCGGGAGCGGCGGGTTCGCCACCTCGATCGTCAGGACGTGCGTCGCGAGGTCGTAGGAGAACGTCACGTTCTCGCCGTCCCCGACGGAGAACTGGTAGTTCGCGCCGCCGGGGGCCCCGCCCACGCCGTAGTTCTCGGCCCAGCTCAGGCCGTGCGCGACCTTGCCCTCGTACGCGCCGGCGGCGAGGTCGTCGGTCGACCACGTGTACGTGCCGTCGCCGTCGGGGTCCTTGAGCCACGACGCGAGGCAGTCGGGTGCCCAGGACCCCGGGCAGCCGACCTGGTCCTGGAACGAGCCCGGGAGCGTGACGATCGGGCCCTGCGCGGTGCTCGAGAAGTCCTTGCTCACCGGGTCCCAGTAGAACGTCACGGGTCCGCCGGTCGTCGTGTACGTCGCGTTGCCGCCGTCCGGCACGCCGCCGACGCCGTAGTTCACGGTCCACGACCCGTTGATCGCGACCTTGTACTCGTACGTCCCGGCCGGGACGTCGAACGTGCCCTCGTAGACGCCGTCGGGGCGCTGCGTGAGCTGCGCGGCCTCGCAGCCCGGGGCCCAGTCGCCCGCGCAGCCCATCGCCGCGTTGTGGCTGCCGGGCACGGTCACGAGGTCGATCTCGGGCTCGGGCTCGGTGCTCACGTCGCCGCTCACGTCGACCCCGACGCTCGCGAACGTCGACGCGGCGGCGCGGTCGCCGTCGGCGTCGGTCGTCACGGCGCGGTACTCGACGAGCGTGCCCTCGGCAAGGCTCGCGACGTCGTGGAACACGCGCGGGGTCGTGTCCTCGGCCGTGCCGAGCGCGTGCCAGTCGGCGCTCCCGACCTCGCGCCACGCGAACGACGTCTCGGCCCACGCGTCCGCGTCGACCGTCGCCGCGACAGGCGCGACGCCGGTCACTGCTCCGCCGGCCCGGGGCACGGTGAGCGCGATCTCCCCCGACGAGTCCGCGCCGACCTCGCGGTCCGCGCGCAGCACGACCGTGCCCGTCGCCGGGACGGTCAGGGTGACGACGCCGTCGGCGTCGGCCGTGACGGGCTGCGCACCCTCGCCGTAGAGCACCTCGAACGAGGCGCCCGGCGTGAGCGTCGTGAACGTCGCCGTCCGCTCCTCGGCCGCGTTGTTCAGCGCGACGACGTACTCGACCCTCTCCGCGCGGTCCACGCGGCTGAAGGAGTACACGCCCGCGCCGTTCTCGACGTAGCGCTCGACCTGCGCGCCGTCGGCGAGCGCCGGGTGCGCCTCGCGCAGCGCCGCGAGGGCCGCGATGTGCTCGTAGAGCGGCGCGTCGGTGCCGTAGCGGTCGACGCTGCCGGCCTGCTCGCCCGTGACGAGCGGCTGGTCCGCGTACTCGCCGACCTGGGTCGCGAAGAGGGTCTGGCGCGCGTCCTTGTCGCCGCCCGTGCCCGCGAAGCCCTGCTCGTCGCCGTAGTAGACGACGGGCTGGCCGCGCGTGAGGTACATGAGGTCGTGCGCGAGCTCGTCGCGCGCGAGCGGGGCGTCGGTGCTCGCGAGCATGTACCCGACACGGCCCATGTCGTGGTTGCCGAGGAACGTGGGCAGCGCCTGCGCGTTCGTCGTGGGCGTGGTGTACATGTCGTCGCTCGCGAAGAGCGACGCGAGACCCTTGGCGCTGTTGCCGCTCGCGAAGCTCGTCGCGCCGGACTGGAACGTGAAGTCGAGCGTCGAGCTCATGTCCGTCCTGCGCACGTAGGGCGAGAGCTTCGCGGCGTCCGCGTCGTACACCTCGCCGAACATGAAGAAGTCGTCCTTGCCCTGCGCGTGCGCGTAGTCGAGGACCTCGGTGGTCCACGTCTCCCAGAACTCGAAGTTCACGTGCTTGACGGTGTCGATGCGGAACCCGTCGATGCCGAGGTCGACCCAGTCCTGGTAGACGTCCACGAACCCGTCGACGACCGTCGGGTGCTCGGTCATGAGGTCGTCGAGGCCGTCGAAGTCGCCGTACGTGACGGACTCCCCGGTCCACGTCGAGTTGCCCCGGTTGTGGTACAGCGTCGGGTCGTTCAGCCAGGCCGGGACCTTGAGGTCCTCCTTGCCCGCGGGCACGAACGGCGTGTACGGGAACGACGTCGCGGGGTCCAGCGCCGGGAACTCGCCCGTCCCGGCGAAGTCCGCCGGGTCGAAGACGTTCCCGTCGGCGTCGCGGTACGGCGAGGTCGCCTGGTCGACGTACGAGTACTGCTTCTCCTCGTAGTCGACCACGTCGGCCGTGTGGTTGGTGATGATGTCGAAGTAGACCTTGATGCCGCGGTCGTGCGCCTCGTCGATGAGCGCCTCGAGCTCGGCGTTCGTGCCGAGGTGCGGGTCGATCTGCGTGAAGTCGGTGATCCAGTAGCCGTGGTACCCCGCCGAGGCGTCGGCCCCCGTGCCCTGGACCGGCTGGTTCTTGAACGACGGCGTGAGCCAGATCGCCGTCGTGCCGAGGCCCTCGACGTAGTCGAGGTTCTGCCGCAGGCCCGCGATGTCGCCGCCCTGGTAGAAGCCCTTGTTCGTCGGGTCGAACCCGGAGACGAGCGGGTCGTCGCCGGGGCCCGCCGTGTCGTTCGACGGGTCGCCGTTCGCGAACCGGTCGGTCATGACGAAGTAGAAGCGTTCGTCCGACCCGGGCTGACGCACGGGGGGCACCACGAGGTCGGCGTCCTGCGCCTCGTCGTAGCCGCCCGCGAGCCCGAGCGGCGTGAGCGCGATGCGGTGGGTCGACTCGTCGAACGTGACGCGCACGGTCGCGTCGCCGCCCAGCACGAGCGGCGCGTCGTCCTGGCCGCCGTCGCGCCCGTACGCCTCGTCCCAGGCGTCGTCGTAGGCGACCTTGTACGCGTACGTCCCGGCCGGGACGTCGAACTCGGCGGACCACACGCCCGGGGCGTCGGTGGGCGCGAGCTCGGTCGCCGCGCAGGCGGGGTCCCAGTCGGCGGCGCAGCCCAGCTCGGACTGCAGGTCGCCGACGAGGGCGAGCGTGCGCTCGTCGGCTCCGACGGCGGGGGCGGCGAACGCGGCGAGCGTGACGCCCGCCAGGCCCGACGTCGCGAGCGCGAGAGCGGTGACCGACGCCGTCGTGCGCGACCCGCGGCCGCGGGCGCTCGTGAGACGGGACGTCGGGCGGGATGGGTCGGGCGACGGTGTGCGCTCGGAGCGGCGTCGTCGCGGCGTGGAGGTCATCAGGACTCCCTCGTCCGGTGGCTGGTGCGGGACCGCACCTGCAGCCGAGGTCGACGGCGACCGACAGCGGGCGACGTCGACCGCGGCTTCTCAGCGTACGGCTGAGCGAGACTGTACTGGTTGCAGAAACTTGCAGCAAGGTCCTGTACGCGTGCGGCGGGTGTCCCTGGGGCCGCCCCGGGAGCGCCGAACCCGGGGTTGCGCGCCACCCGTGCCGTCTGGTGGCGCACAACCCCGGGTTCGGGCGGGGTGGTGGGGAGGGCTGGAGGATCAGGGTGCGTGTCTCGGCGTCACGAGCAGGCGATCTCCTCGTAGGCGACGGCGAAGGCTGAGGTGACCACCTCACCGTTGCGCACGGCCGTGGCGGTGATCGCGACCTCACCCGCCTCGACGGCCCTCGAGCGCGCCGGGAACGACTGGTAGGCACTCTTCCCTGCGGCGACGTCCGCGAACGTCTTCTCCCCGAACGGCGTGGAGATCGTGACGTCCACGGGCACCGCGCCGTCGTTCGTCGCGCGCACCGCGACGTACGCGTCGCCCGCCAGGCACCGCGGCGCGACCTCGGAGGAGACCGGGAGCCTCGTCTCGCTCGCGGACCGGGCCAACGTGGCGTAGATCTGCACCATCGCGGCCTGGCCGAGCAGCTCCGTGGTGTCCCCGTCAGCCGGGAACAGGCCGGTCTCAGGGTCGCGCGCGTCGCGCCACTGCTCGTCCGCATAGTCCGCCATCGCGCTGCGGTAGGTGTCCCCACCCGTCACGGACTCCAGGAGCAGGAGGTTCTTGAACCAGATGGAGTTGAAGAACATGGGCTGGCCGTGGAGCCGACCCTCGGTGACGTAGTAGCGGTACGAGGCGCTCGCGACCGCCTGTGCCCTGAGCAGGTACTCCTGGTCGCCGGTGGCCTGGTACAGCAGGGTGTAGGTGCCCACCGGCACGCCCTGGTTGTACGACCACTGCGTCGTGTCGATCGAGCCGTCGAGCTTGACGTTGTCCCAGTACAGCCCGTTCGGCGCGAGCAGGTACCGGTCCGTCCATGTCGTCATCCGCTCGGCCCAGCTCAGGTACTCCGCGTCCCGGGTGATCATGTAGAGCTGGGTCGCGAGCTGGGCACCCGGCATCGTGGAGACCGTGTTGCGGTCGGTGCTCCACGGAGCCTGGGTCCAGAAGACGCCGCCCGGAGCGGGGTGCGTCGGGTCGGTGTCCCAGCCGGAGACGACGAGCTCGAAGATCTCCTTCGCCCGCTCGAGGGCGGCCTCGTCGTCCTGCTCGAGGTACTGCTGCACCTTGGCGAGCGCGACCCACTCGTTGTCGTCGTAGAACATGTCGCCGCCATCACCGTAGGGCGCGCGCGGGTACGAGTCGTATCCCGGCAGCCCGGTCGTGCCGCCTTCCGCGTTCCAGAAGTGCTCCTGCGCCCGGCCGCGGTCGGCGAGGTCGTCGAGGAACTGGTCGCCGAGCGGTTCCGGGAGGCCGGTGAGGTCGAGCGTCGCGATGTGGGCCTGCGAGAACGGCCACTCGAACGAGTAGGTCCGGTCCTCCGCCCGGCTCGGGAAGTGCTCGAGGTAGAGCCCGGACCCGTCGTCGACGTACAGGTGCTCCTGCATCGCCCCGTAGCTGGCGAGGGCCCGGTCCAGGTGCGTGGTGTCCCTCGCCGGCTCGTCGCCGGTGTTCCCTGACGCGGTCGCGGGCGCTGCGGCGCCGAGGGCGCACGACAGAACGCCGACCGCGCCGACGATCCTTCGAAACCTCATCGTCTCTCCTTCGTCCGGTGGTGCTCGGGTTCGCGCGTCGGTCTCGACGGCGGCTCAGCGGCGGAAGCGCAGCGTCACCACCTGGAACGGCGTGAGCCGCACGACGGCGGCCCCCGCCTCGGTCGCGACGTCGCCCGTCGTGCGCTCGAGCAGGTCCGTCACAACGACGCCCGCGTGGTCGAAGCGGGCGGCGACGCGCGTCGTCGCACGCCCGCCGCGGCTCTCGTACAGCCGGACGACGACGTCGCCGCTGCCGTCCTCGGCGAGCTTGACCGCCTCGACGACGACCGCGTCGTCGTCCACCGTGACGAGCGGCTCCACGTCGCGCTCCCCCTCGACCACCCGCTCCGGGAGGTTGAGCGCGTAGCCGTGCCGGATGGCGTCGGCGATCCCTGCGCCGACGACGAGCTCGCACCGCAGCACGTGCTCGCCCTGGTCGGCGTCGGGGTCCGGGAAGAGCGGCGCACGCAGGAGCGACAGGCGCACGGTCGTCCCGGTCCGCCCGCCGGGAGCGGGTGCGACCTCGCCGCCCGGTGCCCCGGGGGCGTCGGCCGACGACCCGTCCGGCACGCGCGTGCGGGTCACGTCGTGCCCGTACGTCGAGTCGTTCGCGAGCGCGACGCCGAAGCCCGGCTCGCCGACGTGCACCCAGCGGTGCGCGACGGTCTCGAACCGCGCGGCGTCCCACGAGGTGTTGGCGTGCGTCGGGCGCTGCACGTGCCCGAACTGGATCTCCGACGACGCTCGCTCGGCGTGCACGTCGAGCGGGAACGCGAGCTTGAGCAGCTTCTGCCGCTCGTGCCAGTCGACGCGCGTCGTGATGCGCAGCGCGGGCGCGTCGGCGGCGAGCTCGAGCACCTGCTCCACACGCGAGTCGCCGAAGGAGCGCACGACCCGGAGCGCGGCCGAGCCCGGTCCGGCCTCGGCCGGTTCCACCACCTCGGCGTCCACGAGGTCCGTGACGGTGCGCCGGTAGTGCTCGTCGATGTCCCACGCGTCCCACTCGTTGGGTACGTCGCGGTGCAGCTGGAGCACGTTCGCGCGCGCGCCGGGCAGGATCGCGTCGCGTCCGGTCGCGAGGTCCACGGCGGACGTCACGAGCCCGGCGCGGTCGACCGCCACGCGGACGGTCGGGTTCTCCAGGACCCAGCCGTCGCCGTCGCGCACGAGCGTCGCGCCCGGGACCCGCGCCGCGCCGGCGACCACGCCCGCCCCGAGCGCGGCGACCCCGCCCCGCGCGAACGGCGACGCGTTCGCCACGACACGCCGCTCTCCGGCCCCGACGAGCGCGCGCAGCGACTCGACGACGATGGCCTCGAGCTCCGTCGCGATCTCGGCGTAGTTCCGCTCGGCCTCCCGGTGCACCCACGCGATGGACGACCCCGGCAGGATGTCGTGGAACTGCTGCAGGAGAACGAGGCGCCACAGGCGCTCGAGGTCCTTGGCCGGGTACGTCGCCCCGACACGCACGGCCGCCGTCGTGGCCCACAGCTCGGCCTCACGCAGCAGGTGCTCGCTGCGCCGGTTGCCCCGCTTGGTGCGCGCCTGGGACGTGTAGGTGCCGCGGTGGTACTCGAGGTACATCTCGCCCACCCACGTGGGCGGTACGGCGTACTCGGTCCGCGCGGCCTCGAAGAAGGCCTGCGGGTTCGACAGCGTGACGCGCGGTGACCCCTCGAGGTCGGCGGCGCGGTGGGCCGCGGCGACCATCTCGCGCGTCGGACCGCCACCACCGTCGCCATACCCGAACGGCACGAGCGACGTGTTGGCACGCCCCTTCTCGGCGAACTGGCGTTCGGCGCGCGCCAGCTCGGGCGCCGAGAGGTCGGAGTTGTACGTGTCCACGGGCGGGAAGTGGGTGAACACCCGGCTCCCGTCGAGGCCCTCCCACCAGAACGTGTGGTGCGGCATCGTGTTGGTGTCGTTCCACGAGATCTTCTGGGTGAGGAAGTAGTCGCTCCCCGCCAGACGCGCGAGCTGGGGCAGGGCGGCGGTGTAGCCGAACGAGTCCGGGAGCCACACCTCGCGGGGCTCGACGCCCAGCTCCTCGAGGAAGTAGCGCTTGCCCGCGACGAGCTGTCGCGCGAGGGCCTCGCCGCCCGGCATGTTCGTGTCCGACTCGACCCACATCCCGCCCACGGGCACGAACCGGCCCTCGCGGACCTTCTCGCGGATGCGCTCGAACAGCTCGGGGTAGAACTCCTGGATCCAGGCGTACTGCTGGGCCGACGAGCAGGCGAACGTCAGGTCGGGGTCCTCGTCCATGAGGGACAGGACGTTCGAGAACGTCCGCGCGCACTTGCGCACGGTCTCGCGCACGGGCCACAGCCAGGCCGAGTCGATGTGCGCGTGGCCGACGGCGTGCACGCGGTGCGCGCTCGCGGCCGCCGGGCTCGCGAGCGCGCCCGCGAGCGCCGCGCGCCCCGCGGCGGCGGTGCCCGCGACGTCGGCCGGGTCGACGACGTCGAGCATGTCCTCGAGCGCGCGCAGCACCTGGGCGGACCGCGGGCTGGTCGCGGGCAGCACGGCGACGAGCCCGGCGAGCGCGCGCACGTCCTGCAGGAGCTCCCAGACGACCTCGTCGACGAGCACGACGTCGACCGCGCGCAACGCGTAGATCGGCTCCGTGCCCGAGGTCGCCTTGTCGCCCATCGGCGTCGGGCGGGTCCAGGCGCCGCCCGGGACGTCGGGGTTGGACGCCGCCTCGACGTACAGGTCGACCGTGCCGTCCGCCGCGCCCGAGCCGGGGACGCCCGGCACCCCGCCGAGCGGGACGTGCTGGTTGCGCGGCTCGACGGCCTTGACGATCCGCCCGTCCGGCGACCACACCGTCCCCTCGGCCTGGAAGCCGGGCTGCGCCGTCGTGAACCCGAGGTCCACGACGACCTCCGCGCGGGTCCCCTGCGGCGCGGCGTCGCCGCGCCACTGCGGCGGGACCGCGCCCGTGACGTGGAACCACACGGTCCCCCACGGCCGGCCCCACGGGGTGCCGACGGCGAACGGAGCGTAGGTCGCGGCCCGCGCCTCGGCGAACGGCACGGGCTCGTCGGGCACCTCCCACGCGGCGACGTCGAGCGCGCGACGATCGCGCAGGACGGCCGGCTCGAGGCGCTCCCGGACGAAGCGATCGAGGCGGGCGGTGGTACGGGCGGTGGTGTCGTGCATGGGGTCTCCTGAGGGTGCGGGAGGCGAGGTGCGGTGGCGGGCGCGGACGCGGTCAGCCCTTGACCGCCCCGGCGAGCGCGAAGGACGAGCCGGCGAGGCGCGTGACGAGCACGTAGAGCGCGATCGCGGGCAGGGAGTAGAGGAGCGAGAAGGCTGCGAGCTGGCCGTAGGCGACGGAGCCGTACTGGCCGAAGAACGCGAAGATGCTCACGGCGGCGGGCTGCTTCTCGGGCGAGAGCAGCAGGACGAACGGGACGAAGAAGTTCCCCCACGCCCCGATGAACACGAAGATGAACACGACCGCGAGCCCCGGGCGCATGAGCGGCAGGACGATCGCGCGCAGCGCCGTCATCGCGGACGCGCCGTCGGTCCAGGCCGCCTCCTCGAGCGACACCGGGACGGAGTCCATGAAGTTCTTCGTCATCCAGATCGCCATCGGCAGCGACGTCGCCGCCATGAAGAAGATCGTCCCGGGCAGCGAGTCGAGCAGGTTGAGCCGCACGAACAGGGAGTAGACGGGGACCATCATGGCGGTGATGGGCAGGCACGTGCCGAACAGCACGGCGTACAGGAACGGCTTGTTGAAGCGCATGCGGTAGCGCGACAGCGGGTACGCGGCGAGCACGGACGCCACCACGGCGACGAGACCGGTGCCGCCCGAGAGCAGGAACGCGTTCCACAGCGGGAGCCACGTCTGCTCGGGGGTCGCGATCGCCGCGAAGTTGGCGAACGTCACCTCGTCGGGCACGTCGACGACGAGCGTCGCGCGCGCGTCCAGCGACGCGAGCACGATCCAGCCGAGCGGCACGACGAAGCACAGGCCGACAACGACGAGCACGAGGTTCGACGCGAGTCGCGTCGCGCGCGAGCCTGGTGCGGCGAGGGACGCGCGGGGGCGGCGCGACGGCGGCTCGGGCGTGCCGGCGTCGTGCACCGGGAGCCCGGCGGCGGGCGCACCCGCCGCGGCGGGCGTGACGGGGACGGTCTGGGCCATCAGTCCACCTCCGGACGCAGGCTGCGGATGTAGACCACGGAGAACGCGCCACCGATGACGAGCATGACCGTCGCGATCGCGGTCCCGTAGCCGACCTGGGCGAACTTGAACGCCTCCTGGTACGCGAGGATCGGCAGCGTCGAGCTGTCGGTCCCCGGCCCGCCGCCGGTCATCACGTAGATGAGCGTGAAGACGGACAGCGTCTGGAGCGTCGTGAGCATGAGGTTGGTCGAGATCGAGCGGCGGATCGTCGGGATGGTCACCCACACGAGGCGCTGCATCCCGTTCGCGCCGTCGACGCGCGCGGCCTCGTCGAGCTCGGGCGGCACCTCGGACACGGCGGCGGAGTAGACCATCATCGAGAAGGCCGTACCGCGCCACACGTTCGCGAGGATCACAGCGAGCATCGGGGACTCGAACAGCCAGTCCGGCCCCTGGACCCCGACCCCGGCGAGCAGCGCGTTGAGGCTGCCGTCGGCGTGGAAGAACGCGTACGCGGCGAACGCCGCGACGATCTCGGGCAGCACCCAGGCCGTGACGACGAGCGTCGAGACGACGGCGCGCACGGGCCGGAGCGCCGAGCGCATGAGCATCGCGAGCGCGAGGCCGAGGACGTTCTGCCCGACGACCGCGGACGCGACGACGAACAGGACCGTGAGCCACAGCGCCTTCGGGAAGTTCGGGTCGCCGAGCAGGTCCGCGTAGTTCTGCGGGCCCACCCACTCCGGGTTCGCGGCGTTCGGGCCCGTGAGGGCCGCGTTGGTGAACGACCCGTAGAAGGACCAGATCACCGGCCCCAGCATGAACAGGGCCAGGAGGACGACGGCGGGGACGAGGGGGACGAGCCGACCCGTGGTGCGACGCAGCTGCCGCCGCGACGGGGCCGGTCCCGCTCCCCTCGCCCCGGCAGGCGCCGGGGCGAGGGTCGCGGACACGCTCAGCCCTCCGTCGTGTTCTCTTCGCCCACGACGTCGACGACGGCCTCGTCGTAGACCGCCGCCGCCTCCTCCGGCGTCTGCTGGCCGGTCATGACGGACTCCATGGCGACCTGGATCGCGTTGGAGATCTGTGCGTAGTCCGACGTCGCGGGCCGGAAGTTCGTCACCTCGACCAGGTCGGAGAAGAAGGCCGTCGTCGGGTTGGACTCCTCGTACGACGGGTCGTCCGCGACGTCGGTGCGCACGGCGATCTGGCTGTTGTCGATCGCGAAGCGCAGCGAGTTCTCCTCGTTCAGCGCGAGGGCGAGGACGTCGAACGCGACGTCGGGGTTCTTGCTGCCGGACCCGATCGCGAGGGTCCAGCCGCCCGACATGCTCACTGCGCCCGGTTCCTGGCCGTCCTGCGTAGGCATGGGCGCGGTGCCCATGACCTCGGACCACTCGGGCCAGGGGGCGGTGCCGGAGTCGAGCCACGTGCCCGCCATCCACGACCCGTCGAGGGCGATACCGAGCTTGCCGCTCGGCAGCCACTCTGCCGCGACGGTGTTCCCGACGTTCGGGTCGAGCGCCTGCTGCGGCGTCGGGGCGAGGCCCTCGGAGTAGATCGTGCTCAGGAAGTCGAGCGAGTCCACGAACTCCTGAGACCCGACGACCCACTTCTGCTCGTCCGCGTCGTAGAGCGTTCCGCCCGTGCCGTACAGCAGCATCTCGAAGCCCTGCATCGCGGAGGCCTCGCCCATCGGCTTGCCCGAGTAGACGTTGAGAGGGATGACCTCGGGGTCGGCGGCCTTGATGGCCCGCGCCGCGTCCAGCAGGTCGTCCCACGACGTCGGGGCCCAGTCCTGCGGGAGTCCTGCCTTCGCGAGCACGTCCTTGTTGAACCACAGGCCACGCGTGTCGGTGCCCATCGAGACGCCGTACGTCTTGCCGTCGTCGCCGAGGCCGGCCTCCTTGGCGCGGTCGACGAACTGGTCCCAGTCGTCCCACTCTGCGAGGTAGTCGTCGAGCGGCAGGAGGTAGCCCGCCTCGACGTCCGACTTGATCATGAACGTGTCCTCGTACATGAGGTCGGGCGCCGTGTTCGGCGAGCGGTTCATCAGCGCGAGCTTGGTGAAGTAGTCGTTCTGGCTCGCCTCGATCGGGACGAGCTCGATGGTGACCTCCGGGTTGGCGTCCTCGAACTCGGCCTTGACGTCCTGGAAGAGCTCGTCCGCCTGCGTGAAGTTGCCGAACTTCTGGTACGCGATCTTGATCGTCGCGTCGCCGTCGGAGCCGCCGCTCCCGGAGCCGCAGGCTCCGAGCGTGAGGACGAGGGTGATCGCCGCGGTCCCCGCGGCCAGGGGTCGTGCCAGTCGCATGGTGCTCCTTTGCCACATGAAGAGCCCGGCACGCCGGGCTGGCTGGTGCATTAACTCAAGCGAATTGAGTTAATGGTGTCAAGGGCAGCCCGATGACCTCCGTCTTCGCCGCAGGAGGGGGTGGCGGGGGGACCCGCGGCTACCGTGCGACGGCCGACGCCGGCACCGGTCCACCGGGCCCGTCCGTCGCCGTGCCCCGGGAAGGCGCCGCGACGAGCCCGGACGGCCGGGGCGTGAAGACGTCGTCGAGGACGAGGCTCGCGGCCCCGACGGCGCCCACGTGCTCTCCCACCGCGGACCCGAGGACCTCGACGGGATGCATCTCGCGCAGCGTCGCGCGGGCTGCGAGCTCCTCGCGCACGACCGCCGTGTAGGCGGGCTCCAGGCGGGCCCAGCTCGGCCCTCCGAAGACCACGACGCGCGCGTCGACGAGGTCCGCGACGATCGTGATCCCGTGCGCGACCCGGCGCGCCGAGGTCCGCAGGATGCCGGCTGCGACGTCGTCCCCGGCGGCGGCCGCCCGGCACACCAGGGTGAGTGCGGCATCGAGCTCCCGGGGCGTCGTCGCGGGCGTCGCCGGGTCGAGGACGCCGCGCGCGACCGCCTCGCGCACGAGCGTCGCCGGCGCGGCGCTCACGCCGATGCAGCCGCGGTTCCCGCACGTGCACTGCGGGCCGTCGCTGTCGACGATGAGGTGGCCGATCTCGCCCGCGTTGCGCGACGACCCGGCGAACAGCTCGCCCTCGTGCGCGACGGCGACGGCCACACCGAACCCGAGGTAGAAGAAGAGCGACGTCCCGTCGAGCATGCGGTTGCCCCGCCAGAGCTCGGCGACCATCGCGGCGCTCACGTCCTTCTCCACGATGACCGGCAGCCCGGTCGCGGCGGCGAGCTCGTCGCGCAGCGGCACGTCCGCCCAGCCCTCGAGGAGCGGGGGGTGGATCACGCGGCCGGTCGTCATGTCGATCGGTCCGGGAGCGGCGACGCCCAGACCCAGGACGTCCTCGCGACGCACGCCCGCGTCGTCGAGCATCCGGGCGGTGCCGCGAGCGACCTCCGCGACGAGCGCGTCGGGACCGCGCGGCGTCTCGACGACCGTCTTCTCCACGTAGCCGCCCCGGAGGTCCACGAGCACGGCCGTCACGACGACCGGGTCCACGTGCACCCCGAGCGCGAACGCGCCGCGCGCGTCGAGGTGGAGCATCGTGCGCGGCTTGCCCCGACCCTCGACGCGGCGCTCCCCCTCGACGACCAGCCCGCGGGAGATCAGGCGGGTCACGATGTTCGAGATCGTCTGCAGGGAAAGACCGGTGCTCGCAGCGAGCTCCACGCGGCTGAGCCCGTCGTCGGCACGCCGGATCTGGTCCAGCACGACCATCTGGTTGAAGTCGCCCATGCGCGGCAGGTTCGTGCCCCGGCGCACCATCGTCGTCCTCCGCTCGGTCGGTCTGGACACACGGTAGTCCGAGCCGGAGGCGCGAACCGGGCCGCGCCCGGGGGAACCGGCGCTCGCGCGCGGTTTCACCCGGGCCCGGCCCGGCGGTCCCGCCGGGTCTCAGCCCGCGAGGTGCCCCCAGCGCGGCGCGAGCTCGCTCCAGGGACCGACGTCGGCGACCGCGCCGTCGTCGAGTACCACGACGCGGTCGGCGCGGGCCAGCGCCGCGCGCTTCGACGTCGCGCCGATCACCGTGGTGCCACGGTCCCGCAGCGACGCCCACAGCTCGACCTCGGTCGCGGCGTCGAGCGCGCTCGAGACGTCGTCCGCGAGGAGCAGCTCGGCGTCCGTGGCGAGCGCGCGCGCGAGGGCGAGCCGCTGCACCTGCCCGCCCGACAGCCGGACACCGCGGTGCCCGACCAGCGCCGCGTGGCCCCCGGCCTCGACGACGTCGCGCTCCAGCCGCGCGGCGGCGACCGGTCCGTCGACCTCGCGCTCGTGCCCGAGGCGCACGTTGTCGGCGAACGACCCCGACAGGACGCGCGGCACCTGCGCGACGTGCGCGACCTGACCGGGCCGCAGGAAGGTCTGCGCGTCGTCGACGTCCGCGCCGTTCCAGCGGATCCGGCCGGTGTGCTCCATGAGCCCCGCCAGCGCGGCGAGCAGGCTCGACTTGCCCGCGCCCACCTGACCGAGCAGCAGGACGAGCTCGCCGCGCTGCACCGAGAGGTCGACGCCCTGGACGCCGATCGTGCCGTCGTCGTGCAGGGCGGTCATCCCGGCGAGGTCCAGCCGTTCGAGCGCGCGACGCGGCCCGGGGACCGGCTCCGGGGCGCCGCCCGTGAGCAGGTCGACGCCGGCCGGCAGGTCCATGAGGTCGGTCCCGCCCGCGAGGCGGGCCGTCGCGCGCTGCCACGAGCGCGTGCCCGGGGCCTCGGTGACCACGGCTCCGGCGACGACGCCGAACCAGCCGAAGCCGTTCACGGCGTTGGCGACGAGGAGCGCCGTCGCGAGGTCCCACGTGCCGGTGAGCAGACCGGCCCACGCCGCGACGACCCCGAGCTGGATCATCACGAGAGGCACGCCGTCGAGCGCCGCCTGCACCCGGTGCTCGAACACCGCGGCACGTACGCGGCCGTCGTCGACCTCCCGCAGATGCGCGTGCACCTGCGGCGTGCGGGCCGCGAGCTTCACGGTGCGCGCCGAGTCGAGCGCGGAGACGAGCGCACGCCCGAACCGGGCGCGCGCCGCGGACGAGCGGGTCGCCGACCGGCCGGCGATCGGGCGCCCGAGGGCCGACGCGGCAGCTGAGACCACCATCACGGCGAGCAGCACGGCACCGGCGAGCCAGGACCGGCTGAGCAGCGCCGTGACGCCCGCGATGACCAGGCCGTTGACGAAGTCCACCCAGCGGTCGGCGTACCGGACGAACCTGTCCGCGTCCATGGCGCGGGCCACCACCTCGCCCGGCGGGGTCGCGGTGAGCCGGTGCTGACGGGTCTGGCCGGCCATGACCGCCATGCGCACCCGCAGCAGCACCTCGACCCACCAGCGCGGGTAGACGTACAGCGCACGCGCGAGCGCGAGCGGTGCCGCGACGAGGAGCACCACGAACGGGACCAGCAGCGCGACGGGGAGACCCTCGTCGAGGCCCTGGACCGTGCGCCCCCAGAGGAACCCCGTGATCGCCCCCTGCGCCGAGACCAGGCTCGCCACGAGGAACAGCACCGCGCCCACCACGCCCCACGCGGGCCGCACGAAGAGCGCGTGCAGCACGCCGCGCGCGAGGCCGGGCCCGTCACCGGGGTCGGCCAGCGTGGGCGGCACGCCGCGGCGCCGACGTCCGCCGACCGCTTCGCCCCGGTCCTGCGTGCGCTCCGGCGCCGGGTGCGCGACGCCGTCCGTCCCTGCCTGCGCGACGCTCGCCGCGAGCAGGTCCCGGTACGGGCCCGCCGCCTGGGCGAGCTCCGCGCGCGGGCCCTGCTGCACGACGCGTCCGTGGTCGAGCACGGCGACGAGGCCGGCGCGCTCGATGGTCGTGAGGCGGTGCGCGACGAGCACGCCCGTGCGCCCGGCGAGCAGCCGCTCGGAGGCGGCCACGACACGGGCCTCGGTGAGCGGGTCCATGCGCGCCGTCGCCTCGTCGAGCACGACCACCTGCACGTCGCGGACCAGCAGCCGCGCGAACGCGACGAGCTGCTCCTCCCCTGCGGACAGCGACGTGCCGCCCGGGCCCAGCAGGGTGTCCAGGCCGTCGGGAAGACCGCCCACCCAGTCCTCGAGGCGCAGCTCGCGCACGGCGGCCTCGACGTCCGACCGCGGCACGTCGGAGAAGAGCGCGATGTTCTCCGCGAGCGTCCCGGCGAGGATCTCCGTGCGCTGCGTCACGACACCGACCGCCGCGCGCAGCGCCTGGAGGTCCAGGTCGCGGACGTCCGCCCCGCCGAGGAACACGGCACCGCGCGGCGGCTCGACCGCGCGCGAGAGCAGCGACGCGAGCGTCGACTTGCCCGAGCCCGTGCGGCCGACGAGCGCGACCGTCTCGCCCGCCGGGACCCGGAGGCTGACGCCGTCGAGCGCGAAGGTCCCCTCGGCGTAGGAGAAGTGCACGTCGCGCAGCTCGATCCCGACCGGGCCGGTCGGCAGGTCGTGGCCGCCCGTCGGCTCCGGCGCGACGGCGAGCATCTGGCGGATCCGCGTGAGCGCACCGATCCCTTCCTGGATGTCCGGGAGGTGATGGACGAGGTTGTCGACCTGCCCCACGAACATCGCCGTCACGAGGAACAACGTGACGAGCCGGTCGACCGGCAGGTCGCCGTCGGCGGCGAGCGCGGCGCCCGCCACCGCGACCCCGGCCAGGAGCGACGCCAGCACGAGACCCGCGCGGCGCAGCATGCGTGCCTCGATCGTCAGGACCGCCTCGAACGTGCGGTGCACCAGCGCCGACCGCTCGGCCAGCCGCCGGATCGAGAAGGACTGCCCGAGGCTCGTGCGCAGGTCGTCGCGCGCGGCCACCGACTCCTCGAACGCGGCCGCGTGGTCGGTCCAGGCCGCCTCCTCGACGACCTTCCGGCGGGCGATCTCGCCCAGCATCGGGCGCACCAGCAGGGCCGCCAGCAGACCGAGCACCGGGAACAGGAGCCACGCGGGCCACCACGTCAGGCCGGCCACGACCCACATGGGCAGCACCCCGACGACGGTGCGCCCCGCACCCCACAGCTGGCGTCGCACGAGCGTGCCGACGGCGTGCGTGTCGTCGTCGACCCGGTCCAGCACCTCACCGACCGCCTGCTCCGTGAGGGTGTCCAACGGCTGGTGCAGCGCCGCCGTGAGGAGGTCGCCGCGCAGGCGGCCCTCCGCCCGGTCGACGACCCCCGCCCACAGGACCTGGCCGGCCGTGTCCAGCAGCGCCGCCCCCACGACGCACGCGGCGAGCAGCTGCAGCGTCGCCGTCGTCGGGTCCTCGGCCAGCCAGCCGGCGACCACGGTCCCCAGCGCCGCCCCCACGGCCCCGAGCGTGAGCCCCACGAGCGCGACGGCGGCGACCGGCCCACGCAGGCGCCGCCAGTCGAGGCGCCGGGTCGGGTCGTCGGACGGGCGCCGGTGGGCGCCCGTCCGGTCGGTGAGGTCGTCGGCCGGGTGGGCTGGAGGGTGCTCGGTGGGCACAGGGGCGTCGATCATGGCCGGACGACCCTACGCCGGGCCTCCGACGCCCACGCAGCGAATTTCCTTCTTCGACGCCCCCTGCCCCCGTCCGGGGACGGGGGCGGACACCGGCGGGGTCAGACCAGCCCGAGCTCCTCGACGGCCTGACGCTCCTCCTGGAGCTCCGCGACCGACGCGTCGATGCGCCCGCGCGAGAGCTCCGAGAGCTCCAGGCCCTGGACGATCTCCCACGAGCCCCCGCGCGAGACCACGGGGAACGAGGAGATGAGGCCCGTCGGGACCCCGTAGGACCCGTCCGAGACCACGCCCGCACTGGTCCAGTCGCCCTCCGGCGTGCCGTGCACCCAGTCGCGCACGTGGTCGATCGCCGCGTTCGCGGCGGACGCCGCCGACGACGCCCCGCGCGCGTCGATGATCGCCGCACCCCGCTTGGCGACCGTCGGGATGAAGGTCCCCTCCAGCCACTGACGGTCCTCGGCGAGCTGCGCGCCCGGGGTGCCCGCGACGTCGGCCTGGAAGAGGTCCGGGTACTGCGTGGCCGAGTGGTTGCCCCAGATGGTGAGCTTCCGGACCTCGGACACCGGCACGCCGGCACGCTTCGCGACCTGCGTCAGCGCGCGGTTGTGGTCCAGCCGCGTCATCGCCGTGAACCGGTCCTTCGGCACGTCCGGCGCGTTCGACGCCGCGATGAGCGCGTTCGTGTTCGCCGGGTTCCCGACGACCAGGACCCGGACGTCGTCCGCGGCGCCCGCGTTGATGGCCTGTCCCTGCGGCTTGAAGATGCCGCCGTTCGCCTCGAGCAGGTCGCCGCGCTCCATGCCGGGGCCGCGCGGGCGCGCGCCTACGAGCAGCGCGACGTTCGTGCCCTCGAAGGCCACGTTCGGGTCGTCGAAGATGTCGATGCCGGCGAGCAGCGGGAAGGCGCAGTCGTCGAGCTCCATCGCGGTGCCCTCGGCGGCCTTGACGCCCTGCGGGATCTCCAGGAGGCGCAGGCGCACCGGGGTGTCGGCGCCGAGCATCTGGCCTGACGCGATGCGGAACAGCAGCGCGTAACCGATCTGACCGGCCGCGCCGGTCACCGTCACGTTCACGGGGGAAGTCATGCGCTCACTCTCCCACAACGCCCGCCCTCGGCAGGCTTCCTCGCCTCGTCGCGCGCGACGTCGTCGGCCCCGCTGCCTCCTCGGCGTCCGCCCCGGCGGGGCCGGCACCGGTCCGGCCTCCTGGCCGCCCAGGCGCTGACGGGCGCTGACGTCAGGGTGACGATCACGCCGAGTGCGGCCACGCCGACCATCGCGCCGCGAAGGTCGCTGCGCTCGGCGAGGAGGCCCACGTAGGCCGGGCCGAGCAGGAACCCCAGGTAGGCGGTGCCGGCGACCGTGGAGGTGGCGCGACCGTGCTGAGCGGGGTCGATGCCGCGCAGGCTCCGGCTCAGCAGGGTCGGGAACAGCGTCGCCGTGCCGAGGGCGGCGAGCACGAGCCCGACCAGGGCGACGTCGACCGAGGGTGCAGCGGCCAGCACCGCGCTGCCGGCGGCGGCCAGGGCGCCGCCGCCGACGAGCGTCGCGGTGGGGTGGCTGCGTGAGAGCGGCGCCAGGCTCAGGCGAGCCAGCGCGGCGGTGGCGGCAAAGGTCGCCGGGGCGGCGGCCGCGAGCTGGGGCGACGCGGTGAAGACGTCGGTGAGCAGCACCGCTCCCCAGCTCTGGTGGGCGTTCTCGACGGCGTAGGCGACGGCGGCGACCAGTCCCACGACGAACAAGGGTGAGGTCGGGCCGATCCGGCGCACCGGGGCCGAGCGGCTCCGCGCGCCGCGGGGCGCCCGCGCGCCGGCGCCCGCCGGTGCCGGCAGCGACGCGCTGGTGAGCCAAGCACCCGCGGCCAGGGCGAGCATCACCGCCGCGACCGCGAGGAAGGCCACCAGCAGCGACAGCCCCGCGCCCAGCAGCGCTCCGGTGGACAGGCTGGCGAGGACCACGCCCACGGAGAACAGCCCGTGGGAACGGGTGAGCAGAGGCTTGGCGGTGACGTGCTCCGCGCGTCCCGCCAGGGTGTTGATGGCCACGTCCGCGGCGCCGGAGGCGGCGCCGACCACGAGCATCCCGATCGCCAACCGCACCGTCCCGTCCGCGCCGGCGGTGATCAGCAGGCCGGCACCGGCCAGTGCCGCCAGCAACCACGCCGCCACGCGGGGCCCGAAGCGGTCCACCGCACGCCCGGTGAAGGTCATCGCCGGCAGCGCCCCCAGCCCGACGAAGAGCAGGGCGGTCCCCAGCTGGCCCTCGGTGACCCCGGCCTGGGCGCGCAGCGTGGGCAAGGAAGCGCCCCAGGCGCCCCAGAAGATCCCGAACGCCGCGAACGCCGCGTAGGGCGCGAACGCGGCACGGGCACCGGGGCGCGAAGGGCGGGGCGCGGGGCGGACCGTGTCGGACGTCATGAGCGTAACGTTACACAAGTATGCTGGCGCCGTGTCCACACCTGCCCGGCGACGGCCAACGGTCAAGGACGTCGCCGCCGAGGCGGGCGTTGCGCCCATGACCGTCTCCTACGCCTTCAACCGCCCCGCGCGGGTGGCCGAGGCCACCCGGACCCGCGTCCTGGAGGCTGCGGCCCGGCTGGGCTACCGCCCCGACAGCACCGCCCGCGCCCTGCGCTCAGGGCGTGCCCAGCAGCTCGGGGTGGTGGTCGGGGAGCACCTGTCCTACCTGTTCGACGACCCGCAGGCGGCACAGTTCCTGGCCGGTGTCGCCGACGTCTGCGTGAGCGCGGACCTGGGGATGGTGCTGATCCCCACCCGAGGGGACGCGTCCGACGTCGACCGTGTGCTGTCGGCGGCGGTCGACGGCTACGTGCTGTGGACCACGGTCGCCGACGACCCGGTGCTGTCGGCGGTCGCGAGCAGCGGTCGGCCCGCGGCCGTCCAAGGCGGTCCCGCCCACCCAGGACTGGTGTGCGTCGGGCCCGACGACCGCGCGGCCGCCGCAGCGGTCGCGGCAGCCGCGCCGCTGGCCGAGGCGACACCCGTCATCATCAGCTTCCCCCTGGACCGGCGGCGCACCAGCGGCGTCCTGCGCGGCCGCGACCTGCCCTCCGACCTGGCGGACCCGCGGGCGGTCCCCTTCCCCGTCACCGGGGCTCGCCTGGCCGGCTACCGCGACGCGCTGACCGAGGCCGGTCATGACTGGGACGACGTACGGATCGCCGTGGTGCAGCGCAACCGGCGTGAGCTGGGCGAGGACGCCGCCGCGGCGTTGCTGGAGACGCTGGAGCGATCCGGCCCCGTCGTGGTGCTGGCGATGAGCGACGAGCTGGCGCTGGGTGCCCTCTCGACCTGGTCCCGTACGCAGCGGGAGGTGACGCTCACGGGCTGGGACGGGTCGCGCGAGGCCGCCACCTCGGGAGTCTGGTCGGTGGCCGCCTCGCTGCGCGAACAAGGCCGTGCGTGCGCGCGAGCGGCCCTCTCGGGCGAGCCCGAGGGGCACCGGGTGCCGTGGGCCGTGGTCGCCCCCGAAGCGCCGCCGCACCCCGCCCGGTAGGGACGCAGGCCCGGCGCGCGGACGTCAGGAACGACGAACGGCGACGCCCCTCCGAGAGGGGCGCCGCCGTCGGGGTGCGAGGGCCGGGTCAGCCCAGGCGCGCCTTGAGGTTCTCGTCGAGCGCGGCGAGGAACTCCTCGGTCGTCAGCCACGCCTGGTCCGGGCCGACGAGGAGCGCGAGGTCCTTCGTCATCTGGCCGGACTCGACGGTCTTGATGACGACGTCCTCGAGCGTCTGCGCGAACTCGGTGACCTCGGGCGTGCCGTCCAGCTTGCCGCGGTGCATGAGGCCACGGGTCCAGGCGAAGATCGACGCGATCGGGTTGGTCGACGTCGGCTTGCCCTGCTGGTGCTGGCGGTAGTGACGCGTCACGGTGCCGTGCGCGGCCTCGGCCTCGACGGTCTTGCCGTCGGGGGTCATGAGGACCGACGTCATGAGGCCGAGCGAGCCGAAGCCCTGCGCGACGGTGTCGGACTGGACGTCGCCGTCGTAGTTCTTGCAGGCCCAGACGTAGCCGCCCTCCCACTTCATGGCCGAGGCGACCATGTCGTCGATGAGGCGGTGCTCGTAGGTGAGGCCCTTGGCCTCGAACGCCTCGGCGAACTCGGCGTCGAACACCTCCTGGAAGATGTCCTTGAAGGCGCCGTCGTAGGCCTTGAGGATCGTGTTCTTCGTCGAGAGGTACACGGGGTACTCGCGCTGCAGGCCGTACGCGAACGAGGCGCGCGCGAAGTCGCGGATCGACTCGTTGAAGTTGTACATGCCCATCGCGACGCCGCCTTCCTCGGGCATGGTCACGACCTCGAACTTCTGCGGCTCGGAGCCGTCGGCCGGCTCGAACGTCATCGTGATCTTGCCTGGTCCGGGGACCTTGAAGTTCGTCGACTTGTACTGGTCGCCGTGGGCGTGACGGCCGATGATGATCGGCTTGTTCCAGCCCGGCACGAGACGCGGGATGTTGGAGATGATGATCGGCTCGCGGAAGACGACGCCGCCGAGGATGTTGCGGATCGTGCCGTTGGGCGAGACCCACATCTTCTTGAGGCCGAACTCCTCGACGCGCGCCTCGTCGGGCGTGATCGTGGCGCACTTGACGCCGACGTTGTACTGCTTGATCGCGTTCGCGGCGTCGATCGTGACCTGGTCGTCGGTCGCGTCGCGGTTCTGGATCGACAGGTCGTAGTACTTGAGGTCGACGTCGAGGTAGGGGTGGATGAGGCGGTCCTTGATGAACTGCCAGATGATGCGCGTCATCTCGTCGCCGTCGAGCTCGACGACCGGGTTGACGACCTTGATCTTGCCCATGCGCAGATCGCTCCAACTGTCGGGGACTGGTGCCCCCGGGAGGCGGACGGCGACCGGTGGGGACCCGTGGGTCCCGGCTCCCGGTCCGTCGCACGCGAGGGCGTTGCTGACCGCCGTCCAGGGTACTCGACTTCTCGACGTCAAGATACTTTGCGCGAGCCCTCCGCCGGATCGGTCCGTGACCGCATCCTGGGACGCGACGCCCTTCTCAGGCCCCGTACCGCAGATTGCCACGCATCTCCCGGGTCGGAGTGGCAGGATGCCCCCAGATGCCGGAATGGCCGGGCAGTAGGCCAGGTATCGTGCCGTCGCCCCGATCGTCCGCCGGTGCCGCATGGCCGTCGGACCGGGGCTCATCGAAGACCCCAACCGAACCAGACAGGATCATCATGTCCCAGGACACCACCGCTCCCGGCGCGCCGGAGGGCTCCGTCGTCGACGACGTCGTACGGACCGAGTCCGTCGCCGTCGTCCAGCCCGGCCTCCTCGCGCGCCTCGGCGCCGAGGTCTTCGGCACGTTCTTCCTCGTCCTCGCGATCGTGGGCGTCGCGCTGTACACGTTCGTCAGCCAGAACACCGGGTTCAACGTCGCCCTCGCGGGTGGCCTCGCGCTGCTGGCAGGGATCGCCGCCGTCGGCCACGTGTCGGGCGGCCACTTCAACCCGGCCGTGACGCTCGGCGCGGCCATCGGCGGGCGCACGGCGTGGCGCGACGTCCTCCCCTACTGGGTCGCCCAGGTCGTCGGCGCGCTCCTCGCGGGCCTCGTGCTGCTCGCGACGATCCCCAGCACGCTCCCGGCGCTCCTCGGCGTCGAGGGCAAGGGCGGGCTCTTCGTCACGACCGCCAACGGCTACGGGTCCTTCTCGTCGCTGTCGACCGCTTCCCAGGGCGGCACGGAGTTCAACCTCGTCCAGGCCCTGCTCATCGAGACGATCGCGACCGGCATCTTCGTCGGAGTCATCCTCGGCGTGACGGACAAGCGCACGCGCGTCTCCTACGCCCCCGTCGCGATCGGCCTCGCGCTGACGACGCTCCTCGTGGTCACCATCCCGATCACGAACGGCTCGCTCAACCCGGCGCGCTCGCTCGCGTCCGCGGTGTTCGCGGGTGACGGCGAGCTGTGGAAGCAGCAGTGGGTCTTCTGGGTCGCACCGCTCCTGGGTGCCGCGATCGCCGGGCTCTTCTACCGCGCGTTCGCGTTCTCGCCGGTGCAGGACGACCTGCTCGGCGAGGACACCGTGATCACGGAGAACGACGCCTACGCCCCGGTCGAGGGCGCTGCCGCGCCGTCCGGCGACGCCGCTGCGACCCCCGCCGCTGCCGCGGCCCCCGCAGCCGCCGCCACGGCCGTCGTGGTCGAGGAGGCCGTCGTGACCGACGAGGACGGTGACGTCGTCGCGGTCGTCGAGGAGGTCACCGAGGTCGCCGGGACGGACGAGCCCGAGGCCCCCGACACCCCGGGTGAGGACGCCCCCAAGGCCTGACCCGGCGGGCGCACCCGCCCGACCCACGACGGGCCCGGACCGCGACGCGCGGCCCGGGCCCGTCGTCGTCCCCGGACCGGGACCCCGACGCCGTGCCCCGCACCACCCCCGGACCGACTCAGAGCTCCCACGGCGGCACGGACAGCGTCAGGAAGACGATGACGACCGCGGGGGCGAGGAAGAAGAACACGTCGAGGCCGCGCGACCGCACGGTGATCCCCGCGGGGCCCGGGCCGGGCAGGACGGCGCGGCACAGACCGGCGACGACGAGGACGCCAGAGAGCGTGAGGAACCCCGCCCGGGCACCGACGAGCAGCGTGACGAGCGTGGAGAGCGCGACGCCCGCGACCACGAGCCACATCGCGGGCTGGCGCCACGGCGCGAGGCTCGCCGGGGTCACGGGGAGCGGGGGGACGGGACCGTTCCCGGCCGGCGGCGGGGGCGCGCCCGGGCCCGTCCCGTCGCCCGCACCGGGGTCGTCGTTCACGTGGTGCCACACGGGCACCGCCCCCGAGGGCCGCCGTCGGGCCTCGTCACGTGCGGTGACATCGCTCACGCTGCTGCCCGTTCCACGTCCGGAAGCCTACCGTCGTGGCCTAGCGTGGCGTGCATGCCGACCGTCGACCGCCCGGTGGAGCCCGCGGCTCCCGCGGGTGCTCCCGTCCCTGCGTCCGTCCTCGTCGTGGGCGCCGGTCTCGCCGGCGCGCAGACCGTGGCGGCGCTGCGCCGACGCGGCTTCGCCGGGTCCGTCACGCTCCTCGGGGCGGAGGGCGTGGCGCCGTACGACCGCCCTCCCCTGTCGAAGGAGCTCGTGAGCCGCACCGCGCCGGCGTGGCTCGCCGACGAGATCGGCGTGGACGTCGGGTCGCTCGCCGACGACGTCCGTCTCGCCGACCCCGCGACCGATCTCGAACGGGAGCCGGACGGTCGGTGGGCGGTCAGGACCCGGTCCGGGGACCGGCTCGCCGCCGACGCGGTCGTCCTCGCGCTGGGCTCGACCCCCCTGCGGCCCCGCGGCTGGGAGCACGCCCGCACCCTGCACACCGCCGACGACGCCGCCGCGCTGCGGGCCACGCTGCGCCCGGGCGTGCGCCTGGTCGTCGTGGGTGCCGGCTGGATCGGCGCCGAGGTCGCCGGGATCGCGGCCCGCGAGGGCGCGCGCGTCACGGTCGTCGAGGCGGCTCCCGTCCCGCTGCGGCGCCAGCTCGGCCCCGTCGTCGGCGCGCACCTCGCGCCCTGGTACGGCGCCGCGGGGGCACACCTGCTGACCGGCGCCGCGGTGGCCGACGTCCGGCCGGACGGCGTCCGGCTCGCCGACGGCCGTGACCTGCCGGCCGACGTCGTGCTCGCCGCGGTCGGAGCGCGCCCGGCGACGGACTGGCTCGACGGCGCACTCCCCCAGGACCCGCGCGGCAGCATCGCGGTGGACTCCCGCGGCGCCGTCCCCGGCCACCCCGGGCTCTGGGCCGTCGGGGACTGCGCCACGCGCGAGCACCCGGTGCTCGGCCCGGTCCCGGGCGGGCACTGGTCGGCCGCGCTGCACGACCCGGACGCCACCGTGGCGGCGATCCTCGGCTCCGGGCCGGACGACGAGAGCGTCGCACCCGGCCACGCCCCCTACGTGTTCTCCCAGCAGCTCGGCCACGACCTCGCCCTGTTCGGCGTGCCCGCCGAGGGCGACGACGTGCTGTTCCGCGGCGACCCCTCGGGCGGCACGACCGGCCACGACGGCTGGGCCGCGTTCTACCTCGCCCCGGGCGCGGCCGGCCGGTTCGCCGAGGTCCGGGCCGTCCTGCTGGTCGACTCCCCGCGCGACGTCGGCCCGGTCCGCAAGGCCGTGAACCGCACGGGTCGGCTGCGCGTCGACCTCGACGTCGCGCTCGACCCGTCCCGCCGCCTGCGCGACGCCCTGGTCTGACGCGAGGGCCCCGGCGGTCCGAGGACCGTCGGGGCCCGGGCGGGGCGCTCGCGTCAGTGCGCGAAGTGGCGGGTCCCGGTGAAGTACATCGTCACACCCGCGGCCTGCGCCGCCTCGACGACCTCGGCGTCGCGGATCGACCCTCCCGGCGCGACGACGGCGCGCACTCCCGCGTCGAGGAGGATCTGCAGGCCGTCGGCGAACGGGAAGAACGCGTCGGACGCCGCGACCGCGCCGCGCGCCCGCTCCACGCCGTCGGCGAGGGTGTTGGCGCGCTCGACCGCGAGGCGGCACGAGTCGACGCGGTTCACCTGGCCCATCCCGACGCCGACGGCGGCGCCGTCGTGCGCGAGGAGGATCGCGTTGGACTTGGCGGCGCGGATCGCACGCCATGCGAACGCGAGGTCGGCGACGGTCGCGTCGTCCGCGGCCTCACCCGTGACGAGCGTCCAGTGCTGCGGGGCGTCGCCGCCGGTGACGTTCCCGTCGGCGTCGGTCACGACCGCGTCGACGCGGTCCGTGCTCTGCACGAGCAGGCCGCCGCTGATCGGACGGGTCTCGACCGCCGCCGTGGGCGGGGTGTCGACGACGAGGAGGCGGATGTTCTTCTTGGTCTGCAGGACCTCGAGCGCGTCGGGCTCGAACCCGGGTGCGACGACGACCTCGGTGAAGACGGGCGCGATCTGCTCCGCCGCCGCCTTCGTGACCACGCGGTTCGCGGCGACGACGCCGCCGTAGGCCGAGACGGGGTCGGTCGCGTGGGCGCGGGCGTGAGCCTCCGCGACGTCGGTGCCGACGGCGATGCCGCACGGGTTGGCGTGCTTGATGATCGCGACGGCGGGCTCGTCGTGGTCGTGCGCCGCCCGCCACGCGGCGTCGGCGTCGACGTAGTTGTTGTAGCTCATGGCCTTGCCGTGGAGCTGGGTCGCCTGGGCGAGCCCGCTCGCGCCGTGGCCGGCCGTGTAGAGCGCGGCGCGCTGGTGCGGGTTCTCGCCGTAGCGCAGCACGTCGGCGCGGTCCCAGGTGGCACCGATCCAGGCGGGGAAGCCGGTGGCCACGGTCCCGCCCTCGGTCTCGACCGCGTCGGTCGGCGCGACGACGTTGCCCATCCACGACGCGACCGCGACGTCGTAGGTCGCGGTGTGGACGAACGCGGCCGTGGCGAGCGCCTTGCGCTGCGCGTAGGTGAACCCGCCCGCCTGCACAGCGGCGACGACGTCGTCGTACCGCGCGGGGTCCACGACGACGGCGACGCTCGGGTGGTTCTTCGCGGCGGCACGGACCATCGAGGGCCCGCCGATGTCGATCTGCTCGACGACCTCGTCCGGCCCGGCGCCGGAGGCGACGGTCGCGGCGAACGGGTAGAGGTTCACGACGACGAGCTCGAACGGCGCGATGCCGAGCTCGTCGAGCTGCGCGAGGTGGTCCGCCTTGCGCGAGTCCGCGAGGATCCCGGCGTGCACGCGCGGGTGGAGCGTCTTGACGCGGCCCTCGAGGCACTCGGGGAACCCGGTGAGGTCCTCGACCTTCGTCACCGGGACGCCCGCGGCAGCGATCGTCGACGCCGTCGAGCCGGTGGAGACGAGCTCGACGCCCGCGGCGTGGAGCGCCGTCGCGAGCTCGACGAGGCCGGTCTTGTCGTAGACGCTGAGGAGCGCGCGGCGCACGGGCCGCCGCGAGTCGTCGGCGAGCTGGACGTCGGGCGCGGAGTGCACGTGCGGGGCCGGGTGGGACATGACGAGGGGCTCCTCTGGGTCGCGGTCGCCGCGACGGACGTGGCCGTCGCGAGTGGCAGAACCCAGGCGCCCAGGCGGTCGACGCACCAGCAGGTAGATCCGGCCGCTCCCCGGTGGTCGTTCCCACCCTCGCCAGTCGCGGCCGTCGCCCAGTCTAGCGGCCCGGCCCCGCCGGCCCGGGATCCTCCGGCACGACGCCCGGCGCGGCAGCCGGCACGGCGCCCGACGCGGCGAGCGTGACGGCGTCGTCGGCCCAGGTGTCGGGCGTGCCGACCCGCCAGAGAGGGCGGACCGTGCTGAGGACAGCGACCGTGACGACGAGGAGCCCCGCGAGCACCGCGAGCGCGGTCCCGAGCCCGAACCTGTCGAGGAGCCCGCTGCCGACCAGCGGGACGAGAGGGCCCGCCGCGAGGCCGGTGAGCCCGAGCACGGACGACAGCCGGCCCTGGAGCTGCGGTGGCGTGACCGCCGCGGCGTACCCGGACAGTCCCGCGTTCACCGCGGGGACGAGCAGGAGGGCGAACGGCAGCACCGCGAGGTAGGCGGCGTACGACTCCAGCACGGCCATGACGACGGCTCCCGCGGCGAGCACGCCGAGGGCCGTGACGACGAGCACCCCGGCACGTACCCGGGCGACGAGCCGGGGAGCGAGCACCGCTCCCACGAGCACGCCCAGGCCGACCGCGAGGTCGACGAGGCCGATGAGCAGCGGCGCGGTCCCCGTGCGCACGAGCTCGAGGTTGATGCCGACCATCAGGCTGCCGAACGCGACGTTGATGACGACGAACAGGCTGAGCAGCGTGCGGAACAGCGGCACGGACCACACGAAGCGGAGACCTTCGCGCAGCGCGGCGACGGGCCGGGTGGCGCGCGCCGCCGCGACGTCGCCGTTGAGCGGCTCGCGCACGAACCAGGTGCACACGGCCGTCGCGGCGTGCCCGACCGCGGCGCCCGCGAGCGGCACCGCGTGCGCGACCGCGTAGAGCGCTCCGCCGAGCGGCCCGGCGAGCAGGCTCGCGACGGCGTCCCGGCCCTGGGCCGCCGCGAGCGCCGTCGGGAGCTGCGGCACGGGGACGACGGAGCGGAAGGCCCCGCTCGTCGCCGGGTCGACGAGCGCCCCGACGACGGAGGCCCCGAAGAGAACCGCGGCGAGGTGCCAGGCGGTGAGCGACCCGAGACCGGCGGCGACGGCGGCGGTCGTCCACAGCAGCGTCCCCGCGCTCGCCGCCGCGACCACGAGCCGGCGGCGGTCGACCCGGTCCGCGACCACCCCCGCCGGCAGGGTCGCGAGGAGCGCCCCGGCCTGCCCGACCGCGGCGACGACGCCCGCCTGCACGACCGACCCCGTGAGGCCGTAGGCGACGAGCGGCACGGCGAAGAGCGCGACGCCCGCGCCCAGGGACTCCGCGGTCAGACCCGTCATGAGCAGGAGGTACGACCTGTTGCGCAGGAGCGGCGGCGGGTCGACGGCGTCCGGGACGACGGGTGCACGGGACGATGCGGCGGTCGAGCGGCGCTCGGGCGTCGTGCGCGACGGGTTGGTCATGGCGACGAACCTATGTCCGCAAGCGATATTGCGCAAGGAGCGTTGCGCATCTTCCGGTGCGCACCTGCGTGTGCTGGGCCCGCGGCGTTGCTAGCCTCGGCCGTGTGCTCGAGACCTTCCGCGTCCAGGAACCCGCGGCGCTGCGGGCCATCGCGCATCCGCTGCGCCAGCGGATCCTCATGGAGCTCGCGGTCCTCGGGCACGCGCGTGCCGCCGACCTCGCCCGGGCGACGGGACAGCCGGCCAACTCCGTGAGCTTCCACCTCCGCGTGCTCGCGAAGGCCGGGATGATCACCGAGGCCCCCGAGCACGCCCGTGACCGTCGGGACCGGGTGTGGAAGAACGTGGCCGTGAGCTACACCGTGGAGCCCGGGACGCCGGACGCGGTCCGCCACGTGGTGCGCCCGGCCCTGGCGTGGGCCGAGGAGACGTTCCGGCGCGGGAGCGCGACCGGCCCGCGCGAGGACCGGATCCTCGCCCTCAGCACGCTCGTGCTCACGTCCGAGCAGGCGTCGACGATGACGCGGGAGCTCGAGGAGCTGCTCGAGCGGTGGACCGCCCGCTCGCTCGAGGAGGGGCGTGCGACGCCGCACGAGAGCCGTGAGACCTACCAGGTCCTCGCGGTGCTCGCGCCGCGCGAGCTCCCGCCGACGGACGGGTCCGCGCAGGACCCGGCGACCTAGCCCAGGACGGCCCGACGGCCCTCGACACGCAGGCCCTCGCGGGCGACCCGACCGACGGTCTCGACGAGCAGGGCGCGCTCGGCGACCTTGATGCGGTCGTGGAGCGACGACTCGTCGTCGCCCTCCTCCACCGCGACGGCCACCTGGGCGATGATCGGGCCCGTGTCGACACCGTCGTCGACGACGTGGACCGTGCACCCGGTCACGCGCACCCCGTAGGCGAGCGCGTCGCGCACCCCGTGCGCGCCGGGGAACGCCGGCAGGAGCGCGGGATGGGTGTTGATCGTGCGGCCCGCGAACCGTCCGACGAACGCCGGACCGAGGATCCGCATGAACCCGGCCAGCACCACGAGGTCGGGACGGAACACGTCGACGGCCTGCGCCGTCGCCTCGTTCCACGCGGCCCGGTCGGCGAAGTCGCCGGGTGCGACGACGACCGCCGCGACGCCCGCCTCCCGGGCGAGGTCGAGGCCCCCGGCGTCCGCCTTGTCCGACACCACGCCGACCACGCGCGCGCCGTACGCCGCGTCGTCGTGGGCCGCGAGGAGGGCCGCGAGGTTGCTCCCCGCTCCCGAGACGAGCACGACGACGCGTGCGGCGGAGGTGGACTCGACGGGGTGGCCGGACGGCGTCTGCACGGTGCTCCTGGTGGTTCGCTGCGGGCGGGGACAGGTCGGGCGGGTCCGGGTCGGGAGCGGGTCCGGCCCGACGGAGCGCGGCGGAGCCCGGTGACGGTCCCGGAGCGGGCCGTGCGCGTGGTCGGGCACGACGCGTCCGATGGGAGAATGTACCGCGAGCCGCCCGACCGACCGAGGAGCTGCCCGTGGGCAACCCGTACGCCCCGCCCCGTCCCGACGCGCCGCAGCGACCTCGGCCAGAGTCGCCCCAGGCGCCGGACGGACGCTCGCGTCCGGACGCACCACAGCCTCCCGCCCCCGCCGCACACCCGTCGACGAGCCCGCACCCGCCCGCTGGCCCGCCGCCGTCGGGCACTCCGACGGGTACGCCCCACCGGCCGGACGATCCGGTCGAGCCGGACCCGGAGCGCGCACGCCTGGCGTCGCGCACGGTGCTGCGCTTCGGCGTGCTCATGCTGGCCATGCTCCTCGTGAGCGCGCTGCCGTTCCCCTGGCAGGCCGCGAGCATCGTCGTCGGGGTGCTCGCGGTCGTCGTCGGGGTCCGCGCGCTCGTCGCGGTCTGGCGGGCCCGGGTCCGCGGCGTCCTGGTCCCAGCCCTCGCCCTCGGCATCGGGCTCGCGGCGATGCTGTGCCTGCAGATGGCCAGCACCCTCGTCCTGTGGGACCTCGCCACGGCCCGCCAGCAGTGCCTCGACGGCGCGATCACCGTCGCGGCCGAACGACGCTGCGAGGTGGCGTGGCAGGCCTCCCTCGACGAGAGGATGAACCGGCTGGTCCCCACGCCCGCCGCGACCCCCTGACCGACTCGCTGAGACTGCGTCACCCCGTCGTGACATCGAGTCTCTAGGGTGAGCCCATGACGCCCGCGACCGTGACGCCCCGCTCCGGGGTCGCCGAACGTCTCTCCCGCCTGCTGCGCGTCCCCACGGTGGTCGTGTGCGGCACGACGGCGCTCGTCGCCGCGGCCCTCCTCCTCAGCGTGGTCCCCCGACAGGCCTTCACCGACCCGTCCCGCTCGACCCCGGTCGACGCGGCGCCCGGCGCCCGATCGGCCGGCTGACGGCTGCCGAGGGGCGGCTCGGTCGCGAGGGGGGACCGTGGTCCGGCGGAGCTCCCCGTCGGCGGCTCAGTCCTCGTCGTCGAGGGGGCGGCGGTGTCGGCCCAGGACGTCGAGGCGGGCCCAGAGGAGCGCGAGCGCGGCGCCGCCGCCGATCTCGGCCGCGGCGACCGCGCCCACCACGAGCGCGTCGGCGCCGACCACCTCGAACCGGCCGGGCCCGACCGCGCCGCTCGCCAGCCAGGTCGTTCCCCCGACGAGCAGGCCCGCGCCCAGGACGACCCCCGCCACGGCGAGGGCCAGGTCGGCCCAGCGGACGTCGTCGTCCGGGTGCGTCCCGGAGACCTCGCGCAGCCGCCGCCAGACGAACGCGCCGGCCACGACGCCGAGCGCCACGACGGCCACGGGCACCCAGGGGGTCAGGGTGGTGGTCCAGTCCTCGCCCGGGAGGGCGCCGAGGATCGGGACCGCGGGCAGCGCGCCGGGCCGGGACCCGGTGGGCGCGAACGTGCTGCCCTCGCCGACCGCGAAACCAGGGCCGACGACCCACGCGCCGGCCCACGTGACGAGGTTCGGCAGGACGGCGAGCTGTGCGAGCGCGAGGACGATCCCGCCGACCGTGCCTGGGACGAGGCCCGCGACGATGTCGCCGGACGTCGCACGCCCGGCGACGAGCCACACCCCGACGACGACGGCCGAGACTCCCGCGAGCAGGCTCGTCCCGAGCAGCCCGCCCCGCAGGCCGAGGCGTACCGAGGGCGGGACCCAGCGGTCGAGGCGCTGCGCGAGGTCGGCGACGAACGGTGCGTCGGGCCGCGCGAGGATGCCCGCGCCCAGGCCGGCCCCGCCGACGAGCGCGCCCCCGACGAGCGCGACCGCGAGCCCCCACGGGGGCGTCGTCCCCGCGAGCAGCGCCACGCCGAGCGTGACCGCCGCGTAGGTGGCCGTCCCCGCGGCCCACGCGGACGCCGTCGTGTGGGCGGACCGGCGTGCGGAGGCGAAGCAGCAGAACAGGGCGAGGGCCGTGAGGCCCAGGGGCACGAGGGTCACGGTGGTCCCGCTCGCCTCGAGCGGGACGCCGTGCCCGAGCAGCCACAGGCCGGCGGAGATCGTCACGGACTGTCCCCACCCAGCGCCCTCCGAGGACCCCGCCGAGGACGCGAGGAACGCCACGACGCCCGGGAGCACGACGACCGCGATCGAGAGGGTGAGCGCCTGGAGCGCCGCGAGCACGCCCGACGGGCCGCGTCGAGGCGCAGACGGAGGGGGCGGCAGGCTGCCTTCCACGGTGCGCGTGCGCGCACCCCGCGTCGTGCTGGTGGAGCTCATGGTGCCCATCGTCGTCGATCCCGTGGTCGGTTCGTGACATTCACCCCGGCGCGCCAGCCTCCCCGTGACGACGACGCCCCCGCGTCCGGCAGACCGGAGGCGGGGGCGTCGTGGAGCGGGTCTGCTCAGGCGAGGATCTCGCGCAGGAGCGCGGCGGTCTCGGACGGCGTCTTGCCGACCTTGACGCCGACGGCCTCGAGGGCCTCCTTCTTGGCCTGCGCCGTGCCCGCGGAGCCGGAGACGATGGCGCCGGCGTGGCCCATCGTCTTGCCCTCGGGCGCGGTGAAGCCCGCGACGTAGCCGACGACCGGCTTCGTGACGTGCTCCTTGATGTAGGCCGCCGCACGCTCCTCGGCGTCGCCGCCGATCTCGCCGATCATGACGATCGCCTTCGTCTCGGGGTCGTTCTCGAACGCCTCGAGCGCGTCGATGTGCGTGGTGCCGACGATCGGGTCACCGCCGATGCCGATGGCGGTCGAGAACCCGAGGTCCTTGAGCTCGTACATCATCTGGTAGGTCAGCGTGCCCGACTTCGACACGAGACCGACCGGGCCCTTGCCCGTGATGGTGTGCGGGGTGATGCCGGCGAGCGACTCGCCCGGCGTGATGATGCCGGGGCAGTTCGGGCCGATCATGCGCGTGGACTTGCCCTGCAGGTAGGCCCAGACCTCGGCCGTGTCCTGGACGGGCACGCCCTCGGTGATGACGACGATGAGCGGCATCTCGGCGTCGATCGCCTCGATCGCGGCGTCCTTGGTGAACGCCGGCGGGACGAACAGGACGGACACGTTGGCGCCGGTCTCGGCCATCGCCTCGGCGACCGTGCCGAACACGGGCAGCGTGACGTCGTTGCCCTCGTGGTCCTTGTGCGTGACGGTCGTGCCGGCCTTGCGCGCGTTGACGCCGCCGACGATCTTCGCGCCCGAGTCGAGCATGAGGGCGGTGTGCTTGGCACCCATCCCGCCGGTGATGCCCTGGACGATGATCTTGGAGTCGGAGTTCAGGTAGATCGACATGGTGTTCTCTGTCTCAGCTTTCCGCGTCTACGGGCGATCAGGCGTTGGCCAGCTCGGCCGCCTTGGCGGCACCGCCGTCCATGGTCTCGGCGAGGGTGACGAGCGGGTGGTTCGCCTCGCGCAGGATCGCGCGGCCGAGGTCCACGTTGTTGCCGTCGAGGCGCACGACGAGCGGCTTGCTGGCCTCGTCGCCGAGGATCTCGAGCGCGCCCACGATGCCCTTGGCGACCTCGTCGCACGCGGTGATGCCGCCGAAGACGTTGACGAACACCGACTTGACCTGGGGGTCGTTGAGGATGACGTCGAGGCCGTTCGCCATGACCTGCGCGTTGGCGCCGCCGCCGATGTCGAGGAAGTTGGCGGGCTTCACGCCGCCGTGCTCCTCGCCCGCGTACGCCACGACGTCGAGCGTGCTCATGACGAGCCCGGCGCCGTTGCCGATGATGCCGACCTCTCCGTCGAGCTTGACGTAGTTGAGGCCGTTCGCCTTGGCCTTGGCCTCGAGCGGGTCGGTCGACTCCTTGTCCTCGAGCGCCTCGTGGTCCGGGTGGCGGACCTCCGACGCGTTGTCGTCGAGGGTGACCTTGCCGTCGAGGGCGACGATCTTGCCGTCCTCCGTGCGGACCAGCGGGTTCACCTCGACGAGCGTCGCGTCCTCGGCCGTGAACACGGTCCACAGCGAGCGGATGACGTCCGCGACCGGCGCCTTGAGCTCCTCGGCGAAGCCCGCGGCGTCGACGATCTCGCGCGCCTTGGCCTCGTCGATGCCCACGATCGGGTCGACGGCGACCTTCGCGAGCGCCTCGGGGCGCTCGACCGCGAGCTGCTCGATCTCCATGCCGCCCTCGACGGAGCACATGGCGAGGTAGTTGCGGTTCGAGCGGTCGAGCAGCACCGAGAAGTAGAACTCCTCGGCGATCTTCGCGCCCTCGGCGATCATCACGCGGTGGACGGTGTGGCCCTTGATGTCCATCCCGAGGATCTCGGACGCCTTCTCGGCGGCCTCCTCCGGGGAGTGGGCGAGCTTGACGCCGCCGGCCTTGCCGCGTCCGCCCGTCTTCACCTGGGCCTTGACGACGACGGTCCCGCCGCCGAGCTTCTCCGCGCCTGCGCGAGCCTCGTCGGGCGTCGTCGCGACGACACCGCCCAGCACGGGAACGCCGTGCTTCTCGAAGATGTCACGCGCCTGGTATTCGAACAGGTCCACCCTGCTGCGTCCTTCCGTCTGATGCGCCGTGTGCGGCATGACCGATGTCTCGACATCAAGACATCCCCGTACAGGGTAGCCCGCGCACGGGAGGGCGCCTATCCCGGTACGCACCGCACGCGGGGCACGGGGTGTTCGGTTCGTCACGCGGGCCGGCCGCACGACGTCAACAGTGGTTGACACCGCCTGTTCGTCAACCTAGATTGACACCCATGGAACCCGTCGACATGGATGCCGCGAGCAGCGCCGACCCGGACACGGGCCTGCGGGCCGTGCGCTCCCTGCGCGTCCTCGCCGAGCGCCTCGAGGCGCTGCAGGTCGAGAACGCCCGCGCGCTCGGCTGGTCCTGGCAGGAGATCGCCGACCGGCTCGGCGTCACGCGCCAGGCCGTGCACAAGAAGTACGCGGCGCCCCGCACACCCAGGAGGTCCTGACATGTTCGAACGCTTCACCGCCGACGCCCGGGCGACGGTCGTCGAGGCACAGACGTACGCGCGCGAGCGTGGCGACGGCGCGATCGACACCGTCCACCTGCTCCTCGCGCTCGCCCACCAGGAGGGTGGCGCGGGCGCGCTCGCCCTCGCCGCCGTCGGCGTCCTGCCCGCGACGGTCGACCGGCACGCCGCCGCTGCGGCACCGCACGACGGCCTCGACGGTCCCGCGCTCGCGTCGCTCGGGATCGACCTCGACGCGATCCGTGCCCGCACGGACGCCGCGTTCGGCACCGGGGCGCTGGAGCGCACGGGCCGGCGGCCGTCCCGCCGCGGGCACGTCCCCTTCACCAAGGACGCGAAGAAGACGCTCGAGCTCTCGCTGCGCGAGGCGATCCACCAGGGCTCGCGGTCGATCGACTCGGGCCACGTGCTCCTCGCCCTCGCCCGCGTCGAGGGCACGACGGCGCACCGCACCCTCGTCGGCGCGCTCGCCGACGCGGGCTCGGACGTCGAGCGGTTGCGCGCCGCGCTCTCGCCGCAGGGCCGCGCGGCGTCCTGACGTCGGCCGCGCACGGCGCTCCGGCCGGAGCCCTGGTCGTTCTTCAGCACCGAGAGGTTGACGACCGTCACGCCCACCGTCGCGTCCTCCCGGGGGAGGACGTCGTCCGCGCCGAGGTCGGGCGACGGTCGGACGCCCGGGCGTGCTCCGGCGGTCTAGCGTTGACCTGTGCCTGCTCACGATCCCGCTCCCCGCACGTCTCCGGCCGTCACCGGCCCGCTCGAGCCGACGCAACCCGCGCCGGCCACCGGGTGGAGCCGCCGCACCTGGGTACGCGCCGCCGTCGTGCTCGTCGCCAGCTTCCTGCTCGGGGGGCTCACCTCCTACGCGCAGGGGTTCCTGCCCGACGCCGCCCGCCCGTTCGCCAACTCGGCCAGCGGGTGGACCGTCCTCACCGCGCTGCTGGTGGCATGGTTCGCCGGCGGGCCACGGACCCGGACGTGGCACGCCGCGGTGCTCGGCGCCGCGAGCTTCGTGCTCCTCGTGCTCGGGTACACCGTCGCCGCGGACCTCCGCGGCTTCGTCTACCGCCCGCTCCTGTTCGGCATCGTCGGCGTGGTCGCCGGCCCGCTCGTCGGCATCGCGGCGGCCTGGCTGCGCAGGCGACGTGTCCGTGCCGCGCTCGGGACCGCACTGCTCGCCGGCATCGGGATCGGGGAGGCCGCCTACGGGCTCACCGTCGTCGCGGAGCACACGGGCGCCACCTACTGGGTGGTCATCGGCGTCGTGTCGCTCGTGCTGCTGGCGGCGATGCTCGTGCGTCGGGTCCGCGGCGCGTGGCCCGTCGCCATCGCGACGGCAGGCACTGCCGGGGTCGCGGTCGCGTTCTACCTCGTCTACAGCTGGCTCGGCTCCGTCGGCAGCCTCGGCTGAGGACCTCGTCCGGGCCCGGGCGCGCCGGGCCCGGCGGCCGGGGCCCCGGCACGCAGCCTGGCCCCCAGGTGCGCGCCCCCGGACCTCAGAGCTTGGTGACCGGCGAGTACCGCAGCAGCAGCCGCTTGGTCCCGTCCGTGCCGAAGTCGATCTTCGCGACGGCGTTCGGCCCGGCACCCTCGAGCGCCACGACCGTCCCGAGCCCGTAGGCGTCGTGCGTCACCTTGTCGCCCACCGACAGGTTCGGCACGTCCCCGTCCGCCCGCGGCGTCGCCGACCCGAACTTCGCCCCGCCGGACTGCGAGCCGAAGGGAGAGCGCGCCGAGGGGGTCGATGCCGGATCGTGGCGGGCCTGACGGGAGGAGCCCGAGGAACGAGGGCTCCGGATGGTAGATCCGGCATCGACCCCCTCGGAGCGCGACCCGGAGCCGGACCGCGAGGCCGACCAGGAACCCGACCCCGAACCCCTCCCCCACACGGACCCGCCGGCGCGCAACGTCGCCATCGACGACTCGCGCCGCCGCCAGTCCCACAGCTCGTCCGGGATCTCCTCGAGGAACCGGCTGGGCGGGAACTCGTTCGCCATGCCCCACGCGGACCGCACGGCCGAACGCGACACGTAGAGGCGCTCGCGCGCTCGGGTGATGCCCACGTAGGCGAGGCGGCGTTCCTCGGCCAGCTCGGAGTCGTCGTGCAGGGACCGCATGTGCGGGAACGTGCCGTCCTCCATGCCCGTGAGGAACACGACGGGGAACTCCAGGCCCTTGGCCGTGTGGAGGGTCATGAGCGTGACGACGCCCGGGTCCTCCTTCTCCTCGTCCTCGCCGTCACCGTCGGCGTCGTCCGCGGGGATCTGGTCGGCGTCGGCGACGAGCGACACGCGCTCGAGGAAGTCGGACAGCGTGCCGTCGGGCTCCAGCTCGGTGAACTCCGTCGCGACGGCGTGCAGCTCGGCGAGGTTCTCGACGCGGGTCGCGTCCTGCGGGTCGTCGCTCGCGCGCAGCTCGGCGAGGTAGCCGGTGCGGTCCAGGACGGCACCGAGGATCTCGGCCGGGTTCGCGCCCGAGTCCGCGAGCTCGCGCAGCCCGGTCATGAGCTCCACGAAGGCCCGCAGCGGGTTGAGCGTGCGGTTCGTCAGACCGGGGATCTCGTCGATGCGCGCGAGCGCCGCGCCGAACGAGATGCGCTCGCGGTCCGCGAGCGCCGCGACGGCGCCCTCGGCGCGGTCTCCGAGACCCCGCTTGGGCGTGTTGAGCACGCGGCGCAGGTTGACGTCGTCGTCGAGGTTGTCGATCGCGCGCAGGTACGCGACGGCGTCCTTGACTTCGCGCCGCTCGTAGAAGCGCGTCCCGCCGACGACCTTGTACGGCAGGCCGACGCGGATGAGCACCTCCTCGAGCGCGCGCGACTGGGCGTTGGTGCGGTAGAACACCGCGACGTCGCCGGGGCGCACACCGTCGGAGTCGCCGAGCCGGTCGATCTCCTCGGCGACGAACCGCGCCTCCTCGTGCTCGTTGTCGGCGACGTAGCCGATGACCTTCGCGCCCGCACCCGAGTCGGTCCACAGGCGCTTGGGCTTGCGGTCGGGGTTGCGGGAGATGACGGCGTTGGCCGCCGAGAGGATGTTCTGGGTCGAGCGGTAGTTCTGCTCGAGCAGGATGGTGCGCGCGTCCGGGTAGTCGGCCTCGAACTCGAGGATGTTGCGGATCGTCGCTCCGCGGAACGCGTAGATCGACTGGTCCGCGTCGCCGACGACCGTGAGCTCGGCGGGGTCGAGCGCGGGGACCTGCGCCTCGCCCGTCCCGCTCGTCGCCGCGTCGGTCGCGGCCGAGTCCTCGCCGACACCCGCGAGCTCGCGCACGAGCACGTACTGCGCGTGGTTGGTGTCCTGGTACTCGTCGACGAGCACGTGGCGGAACCGGCGGCGGTAGTGCTCGGCGACGGCGGGGAACGCCTGGAGGAGGTTGACCGTGGTCATGATGATGTCGTCGAAGTCGAGCGCGCTCGCCGCGACGAGGCGCGCCTGGTAGCGCGTGTAGACGTCGGCGAGCACCTGGTCGAACTCGGGCACGTTCGCGCCGCGCGCCGCGAGCCCTTCGTCCGTCGCGATCGCACCCGACTCGCGCGCGTACGTCTCGGGGTCGATGAGCTCGTTCTTCAGGTCGGAGATCTTGTTCGCGAGCGAGCGAGCGGGGTACTTCTTCGGGTCGAGGTCCAGCTCGCGCGTGACGAGCGTGATGAGCCGCTGCGAGTCCGCGGCGTCGTAGATGGAGAAGCTCGACCGGAGCCCGAGCGTCTTCGCCTCGCGTCTCAGGATCCGGGTGCACGCCGAGTGGAACGTCGAGACCCACATGGTCCGGGCGGACGGCCCGACGAGCGTCTCGACGCGCTCGCGCATCTCCGCCGCGGCCTTGTTCGTGAACGTGATCGCGAGGATCTGCCCCGAGCGGGCACGCCCCGTCGCCAGGAGGTACGCGATGCGGTGCGTGAGCACGCGCGTCTTGCCCGACCCGGCGCCGGCCACGATGAGCAGCGGCCCGCCCGCGTGCACGACCGCCTCCCGCTGCTGCGGGTTCATGCCGTCGAGCAGCGCGTCGGGGTCGATGTGCGCGTAGCGCCCGCGCCGCTCCCCCGGCCCGGGTGCCGCGCCCGCAGGGCCGCCGGCGTGGTCTGCAGGGCCCGGCTCGGCGCTCGGTACGGCAGCGCCCGTGCCGTCCGGCACGGCGGCGTCGTCGGTCCAGCGCGGGGCGGTCCGCGGGAGGCGGGACTCGCCGCCGTGGTCGACGCGCGGGCCGTCGAACAGCGTGTCGAGGCCGGGCAGCGGGAGGTTCTCGAAGAGCGAAGCCATAGCCCTCCCAGCCTAGGCGCCCGCGCCCACACTCCGCGCCCACCCTCCGGCCCACGGGATGCGCGCCGACGCACCGCCGGCGGATCAGGTCAGCGCGAGCCCGGCGCCCCAGGTCGCGGCGGCGAGCAGGCCGCCGAGGAGCTGGACGAGGATCGTGATGCCGGTCGCCTGCATCGCGGCGACCGTCGCACGCCACGCGGCCCGGCGGTCGCGGCGGCGCAGGAGCTCGGCGACGAACACCGCGAGCACGAAGCCGATGAAGAGCCCGATCACGGGGATGACGAAGAACCCGACGACGCCCGCGATCCCGCCCCACACGAGGGTCGACCACGGGACCTCCGCACGGCGCATGTGGCGCCCGGCGAGCACGTACTGGGCCACCTCGGCCGAGACGACGAGCACCGCGGCGACGGCGAACACCACCCACGCCGCCGTCCCGCCCGTGACGATCGCCCACACGAGGATCGCGCCGAGCACGAGCACGTTCCCGGGCAGGACCTGCACGACGATCCCGATCAGCCCGACCAGGATCGCCAGCCCGACAAGGACCTCACCGCCGACGCTCACGAGGGCAACCCTCGCACGTCAGCGGCCCCGGGTGCCTCTCCCGCGCTCCTGGAGGGGCACGAGCCGGGGGTGCGCCGCGCCGTCGACCACCCAGGCCCGGACCATGTCGCTGAAGAGCTCCGGGTCCTCGGCGCTCCACTGGTGGTGCATCCCCGGGGCGAGGCGGACGACGGCGTCCGGCACCCGTCGGGCGACCGTCCCCAGGGCCCCGCGAGCGGCTGCCAGGTCGCGCGACCCCGCGACCGCGAGGACGCGGGCGCCCGACCGCTCCAGGCCGTCGGGCCAGCAGCCGTCGTAGACCTCGTCCACGAGGCGCTCCTGGTTGTCGCGGCGGGTCGCGAGGCCGGAGCGCACGAACAGGTCCCGCTCGTCCGCCGGGATCCCCATGGCGCGCGCCTGGGCGCGCCAGTACCAGGGGCGGTCCCAGACGCGCAGCTGTGCGCGGCCGAACGCGCCCACGAGACCCGGGACGCCGTCGAGCACGGCGCCGGACGCGACGACGGACGTGGCGAGCCCCGGGTGCCGGGCGGCGGTCCGCAGGGCGACGATCCCGCCGAGGGAGAGCCCGACGAGGTGCACCTCGCGCTCCGGGACGAGAGAGGCGACGGTGGCGGCGACGTCGTCAGCCACCGCGTCGAGCGACACCCAGTCCTCGGCGGCTCTCGACCCGAAGCCGGGGAGGTCGGGGGTCCACAGGTCGAGGTCGTCGAGGGCGTCGACCTGCGGCCCCCACATCCACGAGGCGACGCTCCCGCCGTGGAGCAGGACGACGGACGCACGGTCCGCGCCGGGCGCCCGTCCTCGCGAGGCGGGGTGGTGCAGGACGTGGGCGCGCGTGCTCACGAGAGCACCTCCTTCTCGGTCGCGTCGAGCCACGCGAGCTCCGTCCGCGCGTGGGCGATCCCGTGGCTCAGCGTCGCGCGCCGCAGGGCGAGGCCCCGGGTGCCGCGGACACGGTCCGCGTCCGCCCCGCCCTCGGCGAGGACGGCTGCGATCCGCTCCTCCTCGGCGGTCAGCGCGGCGAGCACCTCCTCGGCCTGGGCGCGGCGGGACGCGAGGAGCGAGGCGACGCCCGCGCCGTCGAGCTGGTCGGCGAAGAAGAGCCGGCCCAGGAAGGGCTCGCGGGAGTCCTCGGGCTCGAGGGGGGAGCCGACCCAGTCGAGCAGCGCCGCGCGGCCGGCGTCGGTGATCGTGTGGACCTTGCGATCGGGGTAGCTCTCCTGTGGCACGACCTCGACCTCGGCCAGCCCGGCGTCGACGAGCGAGGCGAGGGTGCGGTAGATCTGCGAGCGGTCGGCGGCCCAGAAGTGGCGCACGGACGAGTCGAAGGCGCGCTTGAGGTCGTAGCCCGTCATCGGCTTGACGGTGAGCAACCCGAGGACGAGATATCTGAGGACCATGCGACTAGTAGACCATGCATCTATGAAAGGAACAACAGCCGGACGCCGGATCCGGGGACGACGAGGGCCCGTCGACGGAGAGATCCGTCGACGGGCCCTGCGGGAAGGTCGGGGTCAGTTCCAGAAGACCGCGACGAGGATGTTCACCAGGGTCAGGCCACCGATGGCGTGCTTGACGCCCGGCGCGACGGCGCCGTCGGCCGCCTTGGCCCCCTGGCGCTTCGCGACGAACGCCAGCACGGAGATGACGAGCGCGACCGTCAGCTTGACGGCGATCTTGGCCATGTCCGGGCCGCCGTCGCCCCAGACCGACGCCTCGCCGACGCCCACCATCGCGATCCCCGCGACGAGCGCGGTGAGCGCGCCGTGGAAGACGCCCTTGTACAGGCCCGGCGAGCGCAGGGACGCGAGGTAGCCGCCGAGGACGATGGCCCATCCGACGAAGTGCAGCGTGAGGAAGACGTTGTAGAGGAAGTCCATGGTCACATCGTATTTGCTGACACTCCCGTCGTGAAAATTTGCACAAGTGAGATGCGCCCGGGCGACACCGTGACACCCCGCGCGTGGACCGTCGTGCGTCCCGCGGAGCCCGAGGACCCACCTTTGGACAAAGTCGACGGCTTTCGTCTAGTATTTCGCGTTTCCCACCATGCGGACGTGGGGTGTCCACGATCTCGGCGCGCCGCTATGGTTCTCGACATGACCACGGCAGCCCGCACCCTCCTCGTGACCACGCGTCACGGGATGCCGGCGTGCGCGCACACGTGTCTCAGCTGTTGTCGCTGAACCGCGCCCGACTCAGCCCGAGCCCACCGGCTCGACCCTCTCCCCGGAGAGCCCCTGAGAACCGGCGCGCGCCGTCGGTCCTCAGCCCCTCGCATCCTCGCTGAGCGCTCGTCGCCGCGCGTCCCCGCCCCCGAACGAGGACTCGAGGAACACCGATGACGCAGGTCACGACGGTGCCGGACGCCACCCCGGCACGACCTGAGCGGCCCACCCGCGCGGACGGCGAGCGTCCCGCCCGCCCGGCGCGCGCCGCCCGGCCGAACGGTCAGTGGAAGGTCGACGGCACCGAGCCGCTCAACGCGAACGAGAAGTGGAAGCAGGAGGACGGTGGCCTCTCCGTCCGGGAGCGTATCGAGACGATCTACGCCCGCGAGGGCTTCGACTCCATCACGGGCGACGACCTGCACGGTCGCTTCCGCTGGTGGGGGCTGTACACGCAGCGCAAGCCCGGGATCGACGGCGGCAAGACGGCGACGCTCGAGCCGCACGAGCTCGAGGACAAGTTCTTCATGCTGCGCGTGCGCATCGACGGCGGGGCGCTGACGACCGAGCAGCTGCGTGTCGTCGCGGACATCTCGAAGGACTTCGGCCGCGACAGCGCCGACATCACCGACCGCCAGAACATCCAGCTGCACTGGGTCGAGGTCGAGAACGTCCCCGAGATCTGGCGGCGCCTCGAGGCCGTCGGCCTGCAGACCACCGAGGCGTGCGGCGACGTCCCGCGCGTCGTGCTCGGCAGCCCGGTCGCCGGGATCGCCGCGGACGAGCTCATCGACCCGAGCGCCGCCATCGCCGAGATCACACGGCGCTACATCGGCATCCCCGAGCTCGCGAACCTGCCCCGCAAGTTCAAGACCGCGCTCACCGGCCATCCCAGCCAGGACGTCGTGCACGAGATCAACGACGTCGCGTTCGTCGCGCACCGCCACCCGGAGCTCGGCGTCGGGTTCGACGTGTGGGTCGGCGGCGGGCTGTCGGCGAACCCCCGACTCGGCGAGCGGCTCGGCGCCTTCTGCACGGAGGAGCAGGTGCCGGACGTGTGGCACGGCGTCGCGCAGATCTTCCGCGACTACGGGTACCGCCGGCTGCGCAACAAGGCGCGCCTGAAGTTCCTCCTCGCGGACTGGGGGCCGGAGAAGTTCCGCGAGGTTCTCGAGACCGAGTACCTCGGGTACGCCCTGCCCGACGGCCCGCCCGCGCCGAAGCCGCCGATGCCGGGCGACCACGTGGGGGTGCACAAGCAGAAGGACGGCCTCAACTACGTCGGCGCCGCGCCGTACGTGGGACGCGTGTCCGGGACGGTCCTCGCGAACGTCGCCGACCTCGCCGAGTCCGTCGGCTCGCACCGCGTGCGTCTCACCCCGCACCAGAAGCTCCTGGTGCTCGACGTGCCGGACGAGCACGTCGAGCACGTCGTCTCCACGCTCAAGGCCAACGGTCTCGACGCCCGCCCGAGCCCGTTCCGCCGCAGCACGATCGCGTGCACGGGGATCGAGTACTGCAAGCTCGCGATCGTCGACACCAAGGACACCGCGACCGCCACGATCGACGAGCTCGAGAAGCGCCTCGGCGACCTGTCGCAGATGAAGCCGCTCTCGCTGCACGTCAACGGCTGCCCCAACTCGTGCGCGCGCATCCAGACGGCGGACATCGGCCTCAAGGGCCAGCTCGTCATGGACGACGACGGGCAGCAGGTCCCTGGGTTCCAGGTCCACCTGGGCGGGGGACTGGCGTCCGACGACCGCGAGGTCGCCGGGATGGGCCGTACCGTGCGCGGGCTCAAGGTCACCGCGACCGACCTGCCGGACTACGTCGAGCGCGTCGTGCGCCGGTACGAGGCCGACCAGGTGGGCAGAGCCGGGCGGGAGACGTTCGCCGAGTGGGCGCACCGCTCCGACGAGGAGGCGCTGCAGTGAGCGAGACGAGCGCACCGGCCGGCGTCCCGACCGGCGCCGCGGCGGCGGGGACGACCGACCCGCTCGCGGCGCTGCGCGCCGCGGCGCAGGCTCGCGCGGCCGAGCGCGAGGACGCGAAGGCCGCGCACCACGCCGAGCGGGAGCGGACGGGCCGCACGAAGCGCTCGCTCGACGCGCTGCGCGAGATCGCGCGGCGCGGCGAGGCCGAGCTCGCGGGCTCGGGCGTCGGGGCCGACGACGAGGCGAGCGCCGAGCAGGTCATCGCGTGGGCCGCGCGCGAGTTCGGCACGTCCGTCGCGGTCGCGTGCTCCATGGCCGACGCCGTGCTCCCCCACGTCGTGGCGGCCCAGGTCCCCTGGGTCGACGTGCTTTTCCTCGACACCGGCTACCACTTCGCGGAGACCGTCGGGACGCGCGACGCCGTCGAGCAGCAGATGGACGTGACGATCGTCGACGTGCTGCCCGAGCTCACCGTCGCCGAGCAGGACGCGGCGCACGGCAAGGACCTCTTCTCGCGCGACCCGGCGCTGTGCTGCCAGATGCGGAAGGTCGAGCCGCTGCACCGCACGCTCGCCGGCTACGAGGTCTGGGTCACGGGCGTACGTCGCGACGAGGCGCCGACCCGGACGAACACCCCGCTCGTCACGTTCGACGAGAAGAACGGGCTCGTGAAGATCAACCCGCTCGCGGCGTGGTCGTTCGACGACCTGCTCGCCTACGCCGCACGGCACCAGGTGATCCTCAACCCGCTGCTGAACGACGGCTACCCGTCGATCGGCTGCCTGCCGTGCACCCGGCGCGTCGCGCCGGGCGAGGACCCGAGGGCCGGCCGCTGGGCGGGGCTCGACAAGACAGAGTGCGGACTCCACGTATGAGGACGGGCATGACGACCATCGACCTGACGACCGACGCACCGGGCTCCCCGGCCGGTGCCCCCGCGGCCGCGTCGACCGCCGCCGCGCTGCCGGGCGCCCGGCGCCTGACGCAGCTCGACGCGCTCGAGAGCGAGGGCATCCACATCATCCGTGAGGTGGTGGCGGAGTTCGAGCGGCCCGTCCTGCTGTTCAGCGGCGGCAAGGACTCCGTGGTGATGCTGCACCTCGCGGTCAAGGCGTTCGCCCCGGGGCCGGTGCCGTTCCCCGTGCTGCACGTCGACACCGGCCACAACTTCCCCGAGGTGCTCGCCTACCGCGACGCGACCGCCGAGCGCCTGGGCCTGCGCCTGGAGGTCGCGAGCGTCCAGGACTACATCGACGACGGCCGCCTGCGCGAGCGCGCCGACGGCACGCGCAACCCGCTCCAGACGCAGCCCCTCCTCGACGCGATCTCGGGGCACCGGTTCGACGCCGTGTTCGGCGGCGGCCGTCGCGACGAGGAGAAGGCGCGGGCCAAGGAGCGCGTGTTCTCGCTGCGCGACGAGTTCGGGCAGTGGGACCCGCGCAACCAGCGGCCGGAGCTGTGGAACCTCTACAACGGGCGGCACCGGCCGGGCGAGCACGTGCGCGTGTTCCCGCTGTCGAACTGGACCGAGCTCGACGTGTGGCGCTACATCGCGCGCGAGCGCATCGAGCTCCCCGAGCTCTACTACGCGCACGAGCGCGAGGTGTTCGACCGCGACGGCATGCTGCTCGCCGTCGGGCCGTACTCCCAGCCGCGCACCGACGCCGAGACCGCGTCGCTGCGGACCGAGACCGTGCGGTACCGGACCGTCGGCGACATGTCGTGCACCGGCGCCGTGCGCTCCGACGCGACGGGCGTCGACGACGTCATCGCCGAGGTCGCGGCGACCCGCATCACCGAGCGCGGCGCGACGCGCGCCGACGACCGCCTCTCCGAGGCCGCCATGGAAGACCGCAAGAAGGAGGGGTACTTCTGATGGGCGCCCACACCGCCACCCCCGTCCAGGACGGGGCCCCTCCGCTCGACGACACGCGACGCGGCACGCTCCTGCGCCTCGCGACCGCCGGATCCGTCGACGACGGCAAGTCCACCCTCGTCGGGCGGCTCCTGTTCGACTCGAAGTCGGTCCTCGCGGACCAGCTCGACGCCGTCGAGCGCGTCTCGCGCGACCGCGGCCTCGAGACGACGGACCTCGCGCTGCTCACCGACGGCCTGCGCGCCGAGCGCGAGCAGGGCATCACGATCGACGTCGCGTACCGCTACTTCGCGACGGCGCGCCGCTCGTTCATCCTCGCCGACTGCCCCGGGCACGTGCAGTACACGCGCAACACGGTGACGGGCGCCTCGACGGCGGACGTGGTCGTGCTGCTCATCGACGCGCGCAAGGGCCTGCTCGAGCAGACGCGTCGCCACCTCGCGGTCGCGAGCCTGCTGCGCGTGCCGCACGTGGTCGTGGCCGTGAACAAGATCGACCTCGTGGGCTACGCGCAGGACCGCTACGAGGAGCTCGCCGCGGACATCCGCACCGCTGCGACGGCGCTCGGCGTCGGCGACGTGCACACGATCCCCGTGTCCGCGCTCGTCGGCGACAACGTCGTGGACCGCGGCAGCGAGAACACCCCCTGGTACGACGGCCCGAGCCTGCTCGAGCTGCTCGAGGAGCTGCCGACGGGGGACGACCCCGACGCCGAGTCGTTCCGCTTCCCGGTGCAGGTCGTCATCCGCCCCCAGGCCGCGGCAGGCGAGACGTACCGCGACTACCGCGGCTACGCCGGACAGGTCGCGTCGGGGGTCGTCCAGGTCGGCGACGACGTCGTCGTCCTCCCGTCGGGGCGGCGCACGACCGTGTCCGGCATCGACACCGCCGACTCGCTCGCGTCAGGTGAGGAGATCACGGAGGCGTTCGCGCCGCAGTCCGTGACGATCCGGCTCGCCGACGACGTCGACGTGGCGCGCGGCGACCTCATCGCCTCCGCGGCGGAGGCGCCCGAGGTCACGCAGGACGTCGAGGGCACGGTCGCGTGGCTGGGCGACCGCCCGCTCCTCCCAGGGGCGCGCGTGCTGCTCAAGCACACGACCCGCACCGTGCAGGCGGTGGTGCGCGACGTCGTCGGGCGCCTCGACCTCGACCGGGCCGAGCTGGAGCCGGCAGAGCGCCTGGAGCTCAACGACATCGGTCGCGTGAGGCTGCGCCTCGCGGCGCCCGTCGCGGCGGAGGAGTACGTCGTCGCACGGCGCACCGGCGCGTTCCTGCTCGTCGACGCCCAGGACGGCGGCACCCTCGCAGCCGGTATGGTCGGCGACGCGCTCGCCGCCGTCCGGCGCCCCGCCGAGCGCCCCGGCGCGTACACGATCTGAGGCGTTCCATGACGACCAGCGAGCCGACCAGCGAGCCGCAGCGCTCCGCCGCGCACGGGACGTACCCGCTCGGGCTGCGCCTCGAGGGTCGGCTCGCCGTCGTCGTCGGCGGGGGGCCCGTCGCCGCACGCCGCACGCGCGGCCTCCTCGAGGCGGGCGCCGTCGTGAGCGTCGTCGCGCCGTTCCTCTGCGAGGACCTCGCGGACCTGGTCGTCACCCACGGGCCAGGTGACGACGGACCGCAGGCGCACGTCGTCGACCGCGCAGCCGCCGGGGCACGGCTCGCCTGGGTGCGCCGCGACTACCTCACGGGCGACCTCGACGGCGCGTGGCTCGTCCACACGGCCACGGGCGACCAGGCCGTGGACACGCAGGTCGCGGCGGACGCCGAGGCCGACCGCGTCTTCTGCGTCACCGCGGGCGACGCCGACCTCGCGACCGCCTGGGTGCCGGCCGTCGCACGCACGCACGTGCCGTCGCGGGGAGCTCTGGGCACCGCGGCCCGGTCGGGCACGGCCGGTGCCGTCGACCGAGGACACGGCGCCGAGATCACCGTGTCCGTCAACGCGGGCCGCGACCCACGCCGCGCCCGGCGTGTGCGCGACGCCGTCGCGGCGCTCCTCGAGACCGGCGAGCTGCCGCTGCGCGCGGTGCGACCCGCCTCGTCGTCGGCGTCCCCCGCGGCGTCGACCGGCGCCGACCCCGACGCGCCGCTCGCGGGCGCGATCACCGCACCGCTCGTGCGGCCCGTGGGCTCGGTCGCGCTCGTCGGCGGCGGCCCCGGCGACCTGGGCCTCATCTCCGTGCGCGGTCGGCGCCTGCTCGCGGAGGCGGACGTCGTCGTCGTGGACCGGCTCGGGCCGCGGGGGCTGCTCGCGGAGCTGGGCGAGGACGTCGAGGTCGTGGACGTCGGCAAGACCCCCGGCAACCACCCGGTGCCGCAGGCGGAGATCAACCGGATCCTCGTGCACCACGCCCTCGTCGGGCGGCGCGTCGTGCGGCTCAAGGGCGGCGACCCGTACGTGTTCGGGCGTGGCGGCGAGGAGCTCGACGCGTGCCGCGAGCACGGCATCCCGGTCGAGGTCGTCCCGGGCGTGACGAGCGCCGTCTCCGTCCCCGCCGCCGCGGGCATCCCGGTGACGCACCGCGGACTGTCGCGGGGGTTCACCGTGCTCACCGGGCACGAGGACGTCGGCAAGGTCCCCGCCGCGACCGACCACACCGTCGTCCTGCTCATGGGGGTGTCGCGGCTCGCGGAGACCGCGGACGCGCTCGTCGCGCAGGGCCGCTCCCCCGAGACGCCGGTGGCCGTCGTCGAGGACGGCTACGGCCCGCGCCAGCGCACGACCGTCGGCACGCTCGCGACCATCGCCGACCGCGCCCGCGAGGCGGGCGTCCGGCCGCCCGCCGTCACGGTCGTCGGCGACGTCGTGACCCTCTCCCCCGCCTGGACCACCCCCGCCCCCCGCTGAGTGCATGAAATAGTCGCCCTCGAATCGGTTCGGGGCGACTATTTCATGCACTCAGCGGTCAGAGGAGGCGGCGCTGTGCCGCCCAGCGGGTGAGCTCGTGGCGCGAGGAGAGCTGGAGCTTGCGCAGCACCGCGGAGACGTGGGTCTCGACCGTCTTGATGGAGATGAACAGCTCGGACGCGACCTCGCGGTAGGTGTACCCGCGCGCGATGAGGCGCATGACCTCCTGCTCGCGCGCGGAGAGCCGGTCGAGCTCGTCGTCGCGCACCGCGACGTCGCCCGCACCCGTGCCGAACGCGTCGAGCACGAAGCCCGCCAGGCGCGGGGAGAACACCGCGTCGCCGCCCGCGACCTGCCCGACGGCGGCCGACAGGTCCGGACCGGAGATCGCCTTGGTCACGTACCCCCGCGCGCCGGCGCGGATGACCGCGACGACGTCCTCCGCGGCGTCGGACACGGACAGCGCGAGGAACCGGACGTCGCCGAGCACGTCCGCGCAGCGCTGGATGACCTCCGCGCCGCCGCCCCCGTTCCCACCGGGCAGGTGCACGTCGAGCAGGACCACCGGGGGCCGCAGCTCGTGCACGCGCGCCACGGCCGACCCGACGTCGTCCGCCTCGCCCACGACCGTGACGAGCGCCGGGTCGAGGCTCGCGCGCACGCCCGCGCGGAACATGTGGTGGTCGTCGACGAGCACGACCGGCACGGGCCCGGCCACCGGCCCGCCGTCGGTCGTCGCGCTCGGGGTCGTGGTCACGAGGACTCCTCCGTCGAAGGGGCACGGGTGGGCTCGGCGCGGGTCGCCGGCACGGGGTCGGGCCCCGGTGCGGCGAGGGCGCGCGGCACGCGCAACCGTACCTCGGTGCCCCACCCGGGCCGGCTGATGATCTCGGCCTTGCCGCCGCGGCGCTGGACGCGCCCGAGGATCGACTCCCGCACGCCGAACCGGTCGGGTGCGACGTCGTCCATGACGAAGCCGTCGCCGCGGTCGCGCACGAACACCTCGACCGCGCCGTCGCCCACCTCGAGGTAGACCGAGTAGGGCGGCCCGCCGTGCGCGACGGCGTTGACGAGCGCCTCCCGCGTCGCCTGGAGCAGCGCTGCGGTCTCCTGCGTCGGCGTGCAGTCGCCCACGACGACGACGTCGACCACGACCGGGCGCGGGTCGTCGTCGCCCGCTCCGCCGGGCGGCCCGCCGATCGGCTCTGCGCGGCGGCCGACCCGCCCGTCCTCGATCTCCGCGACCAGGCCGCGCAGCTCGGCGGCGAGCGACGTCCCGGGCGAGGGCCGGTCGTCGTAGAGCCACTCGCGCAGCTCGCGCTCCTGGGCGCGCGCCAGGCGCGCCACGGTGTCGGCGTCCGACGCCCGGGCCCGGATGAGCGCCAGGGTCTGCAGCACGGAGTCGTGCAGGTGCGCCGCGATGTCGGCGCGCTCCGCCTCGCGGGCCCGCGCCGCCCGCTCGTCGCCGAGCTCGCGCACGAGGCGCAACCACCACGGCGCGAGGACGAGCGCGGCCCCGCCGAGGACCGCCGCCGAGGCGACCGTCGCGCTGACCATCTGCGACGGCCGGGCGTCCTGGCCGACGAGCAGCACGATCCCCACGAGCACGATCACGAGCCCGCCCGCGATCCGCAGGAACCCCACGGGGGTCCGCCCGCCCGCCCGCGTGAGCAGGCGACCGCGCTCGGTCGCGTCGAGCTGGCTCCAGGCGAGCGCCGCGCCCGCGAGCGCGATGAGCACGGGGATCACCCACGACACCTCGACGTCCACGCCGGTGCGCAACGCGACGAGCAGACCCGCGCCGCCGAGCAGGACCACGCCGATCGCGACGTCGCGCACCGGCAACCGGCGCACGTTGCCCTGGAGCCGTGGCGCGAGGCGCGCGAGCGACGCGGGGCGCTGCTCGTCGCGGGCCGCCGCGGGGTCGCCCGACGGCACCGTCAGCCACCAGAACACGTACAGCGCGACGCCGGCCCCGCCCGCGAGGGCGAGGAGCCCCATGACGAGCCGCACCGCGCCCACGGGGACACCGAGGTGCGCCGCGAGGCCCGCGCACACGCCCGCGACCCAGCGGCCGCGCTCGGGTCGGCGCAGCGGCAGGTCACGCGAAGGTGCAGGTGTCGTCACCCCCCGATCGTCACACGTCACGGGCGCGCCGCGTGCCCTCAGGGGCCGGAACCAGGGTCGCCGCGCCCCGGGTTCAGGGTCGGCTCAGGGTGGCACCCGATACCCGCTCGGCGCCCCGGAGCGCGAGCATGGAGCCATGAGCACCCCCGACCTTCCCGACCCCGGCACGCAGCCGGGTGGTCCCGCAGCGGACGGCGCCGGCCCGGACCTCGCACCGGGCGCCGGTCACGACGCCGCCGGCCCGGCGCATGCTGCCGGACCCGACCCGGCGGGCCCGGCGTACGCCGCCGGACCCGGCCCCGCAGGCCCGGCGTACGGCCCTGGCGCTGGCCCTGGCGCTGGCGCTGGCCCTGGCCCGACGCAGGGCCCTGGCTCCCCCGTCGCCGGCCCTCCCGGGGGGACGCGACCGGCAGGCGGCGACGGGTTCTTCGACGCGGTCCGCCGCGTCGGCATCTGGCGCTCCGACGACCGCTGGATCGGCGGTGTCGCCGCGGGCGTCGCCGAGCGCTTCCGCATCGACCCTCTCCTCGTGCGCGGCATCTTGTTCGTCACGTTCTTCCTCTCGGGCGCGGGCCTCGTCCTGTACGGCGTCGCATGGGCCCTCCTGCCCGAGCGCAAGGACGGGCGCATCCACCTGCAGGAGGCGTTCCGGGGCAACGTCGACGTCGCGCTGCTGGGCGCCGCGGCCCTCGTCGTCGTCGGCCTGTCCTGGGGTGGTGGCTGGTGGTCCTGGTGGGACGGCCTCCGGCTCGGGTGGCTGACGGGCTTCTTCTGGGTCGCGGCGTTCGTCGCGGTCGCGGTCCTCGTCGTCTCCGCACTCACGCAGCGTGGTCCGCGCGGCGGTCAGGGCGCGGTGCCACCTCGCGGTCCCGGTGCCCCGGGCGGCCCCGTCCCCCCGGCGGGCCCGGGCGCGCCGTGGTACGGCCCCGCGGGACCGTCGGCACCCCCGCAGCCGACCTCCGGCCCGGACGCCCCGTGGGGCTCGCCCGCCCCCGTCCCGCCGCACCCGGGCACCGGCGGCGCCGGTGCGCCGTCGGCCCCGGCCGACCGCGCCACCTGGGCGGCCGAGGCCGGCCCGTACGCGACGGGCTCGTCCACCACCACGGCGCCCCTGCCCCCGTACGCCCCGCAGCCCGCGGGCCCGGGCGCGACGGCGTACGGCCCGGTGCCGCCGGTCGGCACGCCACCTCGCCCGGTGCCGAGCCCGACGCCGCCACGGCCGCCCAAGCCCCCGCGTCCGCACGGGCCCGGGGCGACCCTGACCGGCGTGGTCGTCGGGCTGAGCATGCTGCTCGGCGCGCTGCTGCTCGTCGTCGACCGCACCGGAGACCTGCCCTGGCCGGTGTTCCTCACCTGGGCGGGTGCCTCCGTGGTCCTCGCCGGCCTCGCGATCGTCCTGAGCGGCCTGCGCGGCCGCACCAGCGGCGGCCTGGGGTGGCTCGCCGTCCTCGCGCTCGTCGTCGCGCTCCCCGCCTCGACGTGGCGCGCCGCCCCGTTCACGTTCTTCGTCGACGACGAGGTCCGCACGGTCGCGGACGGCACGCACCGCGTGACCGACCCCGAGGTGGCGGAGCAGGGCTTCGGCGTGCGGTGGGGCGATCCGACCATCGACCTGACAGGGCTCGACCTGTCCGACGCGACGGGCTCGTCCCCCGTGACGGTCCCGGTGCAGCTCGGCGCCGGTGACGCCACCGTCGTCGTGCCGGACGGCGTGCCCGTGCGGGCCGAGGTCCAGGTGGCCGCAGGCAACGCCCGGTGGCTCGTCGACGGCGACCGCCGGGAGGTCGGCGGCGTCAGCACGCGGCCGGTCACGTTCGACAACGACGAGGTGCAGGCCGGCGACGACCCGCTGCTCGTGCTGGAGGTCCAGGTCGGTGCCGGCCAGGTCACGATCGAGGAGGACGACCGATGAGCGATCCGACGTCACGTCACGACGACGACACCCGGCCGCTGGGCGACGAGCTGTTCACCGACCCGGCGCGCACGGACGAGGCCCCGGCGGCCGACGACATGCCCTCCACGAGAGTGCTCGACGTCGACCCGCAGCCCGCGGACACCCACGGTCCGCCCTCGGGCACGGCGGGCACGGCGGACCGGTCGTCCCCGCAGGCGACGCCCGCACCGGAGGTGCCCGCCGCGGCCGCGACCCCGCCGCTGCGGCGCGGCCCACGCATCTCGACGATCGTGTGGGGCTTCGTGATCGTCGCGTTCGGAGCCGTGGTGCTGGCGTCCGCGTTCGGCGCCCGCGTCGACACGGGTCTCGTCGCGATCCTCGTGCTCGCCGCCGCGGGCGTGACCCTCGTGGTCGGCTCGATCGTCTCGGGCGCGCGGCGACGGCGGAGCTGACGCTCCGGCGTCGGACCCACCGACGCAGCGCACGGTCCCGCCGACGCAGCGCACGGGCCCGCCGACGCAGCGCACCCGGACGCACCGAGGGGCCGTGGCAGGAGTGCCACGGCCCCTCAGCGTGTCCGAACGACGTCGCTCCGCACACTCCCCCCGTGCGAGCCGACCGGGAGCGGGTCCTCGACGTCCGGACGGACGGCAGGGACGGTCAGGGGGTCGGCTCGTCACCTCGCCGCTCGGGCGGGAGCGTGGTCCCGGTCCCGGTCCCGGTCCCGGGCGACGGCGTGTCCGGGGACGCGGCAGGTGATGCCCCGGGGGCCGTCGGCTCGCCGGTGCCCGCCGCCCCCGTCGGCGCCACCGGCGCCGGGGAGGCCGCTGCCGGACCGGCGGTGGTGCTCGGGGCGGCCGCGCGGGCCTCGGCGCCGGGCGTCGAGAGCGCGGAGGTGCGGTGCGGGGGCTCGGCGGGCCGGGCGGGCGGTGCGGTCGACGCGTCGTCCGGGGGCGCGACGTGCCGCCCGGCGTCGGACAGGTCACCCGACGACGTGAACGCCGACGGCGTCTCGACGGCGACGCTCGGGCCGCCCGCGAGCCGGCGTAGCGCGATCCCGACGAGGATGAACAGGATGCCGAGCCCGATGACCAGGGCGCACACCCCGAACGCGACGACCGACGTGAACAGGGACGCTCGCAGGAACGACGCCGTCATGACGGTCTGGCGCTCCGGGTCGTCCTGGCCGAGCTGGGCGTACGTCTGACCACCCGTCGCGTCGAGCGCGTGCTTGTTGATGACCTCGGCCTGCGCGTAGGCGGTGAGCGGGCCGTTGACGTGACGGCCGGCAAGGAACGACGCGTCGTCCGAGACGGTGATCTCCTCGGCCGACAGCTGGTTCGCCACGACGATCCACGTGCCGATGCCTGCGAGGAGCAGGATGATGCCGGCGATGATCGACACGAGGCCGATGCCCCGCGCCCCCTTCGTCGGCGTGACGGTGACGGTGCTCGACATGGTGCGTTCTCCCCTTCGTCAGGACCTACCTGGCTCGTCCCGGGACGGCCGCGCGTCGCGCGGACTGCCGCACGGCGGTCGAACCACCCATACTGGACCACCGTAGCGACGACCGGTGGGGAGCGCGCGGGGAAGCGCCGCCGAGCGCGCCACGGCCCGGTTCGGGCCGTACGGCGCAGGGTGGCAGGATGCCGTGCGTGCGCATCACCCACGTGACCGACTGCTACCTGCCGCTGCTCGGCGGGATCGAGACCCAGGTCGCGCGGCTCGCGCAGCAGCAGGCCGCGGCCGGCCACGAGGTCGCCGTGGTGTGCACGACCCCGGCCCGGCCGGGCGCCCACGGGATCTCGACCGAGCAGGACGGCGCGGTGACGGTCCACCGTCTCGCCGCGCGCATCCCGGGTGGCTATCCGGTCCACCCCCGCGCTCCCCGGCACGTGGCGCGGCTCCTGCGCGCGGCGCGGCCCGACGTCGTGCACCTGCACATGGGGGTGCTGACCCCGTCGACGCAGGCCTCGCTGCGCGCCGTCGTGCGCGCGGGCCTGCCGGCGGTGCTCACGGTGCACAGCGTCTGGGGCGGGGCCGAGAAGTCGTTCGCGGCGCTCGACCGCGTCGTGCGGTGGTCGCGCTGGCCGGTCCTGTGGTCGGCGGTGAGCGAGCTCACCGCGGCTCCGCTGCGCCGCATCGTCGGCGACCGCGGCGAGGTCGTGGTGCTGCCCAACGGCCTCGACCTCGACGCGTGGCGCGTCCCGCGCACCGAGCGCGCGGACCGCATGGAGGGCCCCGCGGTGCACGTCGTCGCCGCGACGCGGTTCGCGCCGCGCAAGCGGGTGCTCCCGCTCCTGGCCGTCGTGCGCGACGCCGTCGCGTGCCTCCCGGAGGGCGCCCTCCACGTCACGCTCGCCGGGGACGGACCCGAGCTCGACGCCGCGCGCCGGTTCGTCGCCGAGCACGGGCTCGGGTCCGTCGTGTCGCTGCCCGGTCGCCTCGACACGACCGGGCTCCAGCGGCTGTACGCACGCGCCGACGTGTTCGCGGCGCCGGCGGTCGAGGAGGCGTTCGGCATCGCCGCGCTCGAGGGCCAGGCGGCAGGGCTCGCCGTGGTGACGCGTTCGCAGTCAGGAGTCGCGGAGCGCCTCACGGACGGCGTGGACGCGCTGGTCGCCGACGACGACGCCGGGCTCGCCGACGCGCTCGTGCGCCTCGCGACCGAGGACGGGCTGCTCGACCGGATCGTCACGCACAACCGCGACGTGCCCTCCTCGGCCGGCTGGCCCCGCGTCCTCGCCGACGTCGAGGCCGCCTACGCCCGGGCCGCCCGCATCACCGCCGCCCGCACCCGCTGACCGACCATGTCGGGGCACGGCCCCGCGCCGCCCGGACGACGTCGACGGGACCCGACGACGGTCACCCGGCGCGGACGGTCACTCCCACTCGATGGTGCCCGGCGGCTTGCTCGTCACGTCGAGGACGACGCGGTTGACCTCGTTCACCTCGTTGGTGATGCGCGTGGAGATGACCGACAGCACGTCGTAGGGCAGTCGCGTCCAGTCGGCGGTCATCGCGTCCTCGGACGAGACGGGGCGCAGCACGATCGGGTGTCCGTAGGTGCGGCCGTCGCCCTGGACGCCCACGGAGCGCACGTCGGCGAGCAGCACGACCGGGCACTGCCAGATCTCGCCGTCCAGTCCCGCCCTCGTGAGCTCCTCGCGCGCGATCGCGTCGGCGGCGCGCAGGGTCTCGAGGCGCTCCGCCGTGACCTCGCCCACGATGCGGATGCCGAGACCGGGGCCCGGGAACGGCTGGCGCGCGACGATCTCCTCGGGCACACCGAGCTCGCGCCCCACCGCACGGACCTCGTCCTTGAACAGCGTGCGCAAGGGCTCGACGAGGGAGAACTGCAGGTCGTCGGGGAGGCCACCGACGTTGTGGTGGCTCTTGATGTTGGCCGCGCCCTCGCCGCCGCCGGACTCCACGACGTCCGGGTAGAGGGTGCCCTGCACGAGGAACCTGACCTCGGTGCCGTGCTCGCCCGCCTCCGCGACGAGGTCGCGCGCCGCGTCCTCGAACACGCGGATGAACTCGCGGCCGATGATCTTGCGCTTGGTCTCCGGGTCGGAGTGGTCCGCGAGCGCCGTGAGGAAGCGCGCGCGCTCGTCGCGGACCACGAGGCGCACGCCGGTCGCGGCGACGAAGTCGCGCTCGACCTGCTCGGCCTCGCCGGCACGCAGCAGCCCGTGGTCGACGAAGACGCAGGTGAGCTGGTCCCCCACCGCCTTCTGCACGAGCGCCGCGGCGACGGCGGAGTCGACGCCGCCCGAGAGGCCGCAGATGACGCGTGCGTCGCCGACCTGCGCGCGGATCGCCGCGACCTGGTCCGCGATGACGTTGCCGGCCGTCCAGTCGGGGGCGAGGCCGGCGCCGTCGTACAGGAAGTGCTCGAGCACGGTCTGCCCGTGCGCCGAGTGCTTGACCTCCGGGTGCCACTGCACGCCGTAGAGGCGCCGCTCGCGGTGCTCGAACGCGGCGACGGGCGAGCCCGCCGACGTCGCGAGCACCTCGAAGCCCTCGGGCGCGCGGTGCACCGCGTCGCCGTGGCTCATCCACGTGGTCTGGTTCTCGGGCGTCTCGGCGAGCAGGACACCGGCCGAGCACACCTCGACCTCGGTGCCGCCGTACTCGCGCAGGCCGGTCTGGGCGACCTCGCCGCCCAGCGCCTTCGCCATCGCCTGGAAGCCGTAGCAGATGCCCATGACGGGCACGCCGGCCTCGAAGAGCGCCGGGTCGACGAACGGCGCACCGGTCGCGTAGACCGACGACGGCCCACCCGACAGGATGATGGCGGCCGGGTCCTTCGCGAGCATCTGCTCGACCGTGAAGGTGTGCGGGACGATCTCGGAGTACACGTTCGCCTCGCGCACGCGGCGTGCGATGAGCTGGGCGTACTGGGCGCCGAAGTCGACGACGAGGACGGGTCGCGACGGGGCCGCCGCCGGTGTGGGGGGAGCAGAGGTCACCCCACGATCCTAGACGGAGTGCGCCTGCCGACGAGCGAGCCGTCCACCACCGCCTCAGTCGATCGGCGTGTGCGACACGTCACCGAAGTAGCCCTGACCCTGCGGGTGGGAGCTCGTCAACGGGTCCGACGTCCCCGTGCGGTAGAAGTCGGCACCGGACGTGTCCTTCTTCAGCATGTTGCACTTCGGTGCCGGGCTGACCTGACGGCTCACGCCGTCGACGTCGTCGTACGTGAGCGTCGACTCCGCGAGCGTCTTCTCCGTGGTGGACTCCTCCCACGACGCGCTCGCGAGCTGGAGCCCCGCCGCCGTGATGCCCGCGGACTCCGACTCCGACTCCGACTCGACGTCGTACTCGAGCGTCCGGGTCCCGCCCTTGGCCGCGACGCTGCTCACGACGGAGCGCGCCTGCTGGTCCTCCTCCGAGCCGCCGTCCATCTGTGCCGAGACGTCGATGGGCTTGTCGAGGTCCAGGCGACCGTCGTCACCGCGCGGGAACAGCACCTTGAGCGCGGCGGTGAGCTCGTCGAGCTCCTCGGGCGACAGCGCGCCCGCCGTGACCATGTTCTCGACGACGTCCTCCGTGCCCGACGCCTTCTTCGTCGTGTGGTTGAAACCCGCGGAGAAGATCTCGAAGGGCCCCTTGCCGACCGAGATCAGGCCCCCGCCGCTCTTCTCGAACTCGTCGAGCACACCCGACGTGGTGCGGAACTGCACGTGGTCGAGCGTCCCGTCCGCGTTCCACAGCGCGGAGACCGACAGGCCGCCCGTGTACTTCTTCCCCCCGCCGATGCTCCCGAGGAGGCCCGACGACGCCTTGGGCAGACCGAAGGCCATGCCGAGGACGGCGAACCCGCGCGAGTCGTTCGTGCTCCACGTCGTCACCGTCTTGCCCTCCTGGGTGATCGCGCGCTCCTCCAGGCTGACCTCGATCTTGAACGACCCTCCGGCCGTCACCCCCGCACCCGCCGAGCCCGCGGTCTTCCCGAGCGTGGCCCCGCCCTCGACCGTGACCTCTCCCGTCCGGGCGTCGGCGGTGTGGATGACCCGGTGGGGGGGCTCCTTCCCCCGCACCTCCTCGAGGTGGTTCATCGCGTCACGCCACATCTTCTTCGGCACGAAGGCCGGGCCCTTGCCCTTGGACGACTTGCCGGAGCAGTCGTTCCAGTAGCAGTTGTGGTAGTGGTCGAGCTGGGCGACGCTCTTGTCCGCCTTCTCGTACTCCACGTACCAGTCCACCCACGCCTGGGCGTCCTCCATGTTCCGGAACTCGTACGTGTTGTCCGAGCTCGCGCCGTTCACGGCGTAGCCCCCGAGGCTGAACCCGCCGAAGCCGCCCTTCGCCCCGCCGAAGGGACCGATCGTGATGCCGTTCCCCTTGCCCGAGCCGTGCAGCACGTGCATGCGGATCGTGCCGTCGCCCATCTTCTCGAACACGAACGCCTGGGACTTCGACCACTTCCAGAACAGGAACGAGTAGGACTCGTTCTTGCCCTGCGTCTGCTGCCACACCACGCAGTCACGCTCCATCGCGTTCAGCGTGGTGATCGCGCAGTCGCGCAGGGCCGCGCCCCGGGACGCCTGCAGCGCGGGCCCGCTCCACTCGAGGTACGCCTTCCACTGCGCCGCGCACTCCTCGGGCACCCAGTACTCGGCGCACCCGATCTGGACCACCGGTGCCGGCCGCTCCTCGCCCGGCGCGACCCCCGAGGACGCCGGCGTCACGTCTCGGCAGTCGGCCGTGCCGGGGTCGTCGTCCGGGCCGCCCGTCGTCGACGCCAGCACGCACTCGCGCCACTCGTCGAACCCGCGAGCGTCCGCCAGGTCCGTGCCCTGGTCCCACCCGCTGAGCGGCGGACCGCACGACGGCGGCGGCACGTACGCCCGGCACCCCGACCACAGGACGGGACGTCCCTCGACCGTCCACACGGTCTCGAACTCCTCGGCCTCACCGACGACCGAGCCGCCGTCACCGAACTCGCAGCCCTGGTCCTGGGGGTGGCACGGCTCGTCCGCGTCGTAGCCGGCGCCCGTCTCGCAGAGCTCCTCGTAGTGCTCCGGGTCGACCATCCCGGTGTCGTCCGGCTCCAGCAGCGTCGGGACGTAGCCCTCCAGGCCGTCCGGTCCCTCGGCGACCACGAGCGGGTCCGGACCGCACTCCACGTCCCCGCCCGCGACGTCGTCCATCGTCGACACGGCGCACTCCAGCTTCCACCCGACCCAGCGCCCCACCGGCTCTGCGCTCAGCGCGACGGTCGCCACCACCGCCAGGACCAGCATCACGACACCGACGACCTCGACCGCTGCGGCACCGCGTTCAGGGGAACGTCTCATGACGACGACCCTCCAGGATCGCGCCGGCGTGTTCCAGGGGCCTGGGGCCCAGATGCGGGAGTGGGCCCACGGCTCCGGGCTCGTGCTCCCGGTCAGCCGACGAGCGAGACCCGTGACGCGTAGTCCTCCAGCTCGGGGGACGTCACCGACTCGTCGCCGTGCGGCGGCCGCGTGACGCACCGGAGGTCGAGGCGGACACCGATGATCCCGCGGTCGACGCACATCCCGCGGACCGGCTGCACGCGTGCGGACGCGACCGCGCGGGCACCGTCGTCCGTCCCGTCGTGCAGGGCGTCCTCGTGCTCGACCTCGACGGTCACCACCCACCGGTCGGGATCGAGACGGACCAGCACGAGCTCCGTACCGTTGGCCTCCGCGAAGCGCTCCGCCGCCGCGTAGGCGGCCCCCTGGTCCACGAAGCTCGTGATCGGGCGGCCTGCGATCTCCCAGATCGCGGCGACCGCGGGCTCGGGCGCCGGCACGTGGCCCTCCGGCGGTTCCGCGCTCTCGCCGTCGGAGCCGCCCCCGCCGTCGCCCGGGTCACCGTTCCCCGGCTCCTCGACCTCCGGGGCGGACGGCTCGGCGAGCGGGGTGTCCTTCCGCCCGGTGTAGAGCTCTTCCAGGGTCTCGTCGATCTCGTGGGCCACGGCGAGCGCGGCGGCGTCTGCCGCGGTCACGGCGGTGCGGCGGTCCGCCACCGCGGACCCGACGGTGGCGATCACGAGGATCGCGAGGAGCACCAGGCCCAGGACCATGGGGATCGCCGCGACGTGGAGGGAGCCCCGGTCGGGGTCGCGCACGACCCGGCGCCGCGCCCTCGGTGCGGGACGGGCGGGAACCCGGTCCTCCTGCCTCACGCGTCCTCCTCCACGACGGGGACGTTCTCGATCCGGAACCGCCCGGGGGCGTCGAGCGTGACCGCGTCGCCCCCCGGGTCGGGCCAGTACCCGGTCACCGTCAGCACGTCTCCCGTCGTCCGCGGTCCGTGGACCAGCAGCTCGTCACCCAGGAGCCGACGCGTCCCGGCCCCCTCGTCCTCGCCCACCTCGTAGTCGAGGGGGTAGAGGCGCTCGGTCGCCCCCAGGAGCGTGAGCTCGTGGACACCCACGACGGTGCTGGTCGGGTCGAACCCGCGCCCGGCCGACCGGCCCTGGCCGTAGACCCCGAAGACCGCGTCGACCGGACGAGAGCCCCGGCCCTCGACCAGCTCCAGCTCCAGCATCCCGACGAGGCCCACCTCGGTGCGGACGAACGACACGGGCCGGATCCGGTAGGTCGTGCTGCCGGTCGCGGTCACCACCTCGACCGGCCCGCCGTCGGGCGACGTGGGCACGTCGGCGGCGGACGGCGCGGCGGACGACGGGCCGTCGCGCGGCTCCGTCGACCGCGTGCCCGAGAAGGAGATCTCGACCCGACGGTTCGCGGCCCGTGCCCCGTCGGTCGTGCCGTCGAGCACGGGACGCGTCTCGCCGTAGCCCACCGTCGTGATGTCGTACCCGTCGCCGAGGAGCGCCCCGAGCGCGGCCGAGACCGACTCCGCACGACGCTCCGAGAGCCCTTGGTTGTACTCGTGCGTGTCGACGTCGTCGGTGTGGCCGGCGACGACGAGCTCACCCGCCCGGTGCTGGGCGCGCACGGCGCTCCCGACCTCCGCGATCACGGCAGACGCCTCGTCGGAGAGCTCGTACGCGTCGGAGGCGAACAGCACGTCGGTCGTGAGGGTGACCGTGACGTCCTCCCCCTCGACGGCGGTGGAGCGGGTCGCGTCGTACGCGGCGCGGTACTCCCGCAGCCCGTACGCGCTCCCGCTGCCCTCGGGGAGCGGGAGGAGATCGTCGTCGAGTCCTGCGGGGACCGTCTCCGCAGCCACGACCGGCACGCCCGTCACGACACCGATCGACGGGAGCAGGACGTCGACCGTCGCGACGGCGGGCGCCCGGTGGATGCTGTGGAGCGTCACGCTCTTTCCCGGGGACACGACGATCGCACCGCGGGACGACCACGACCGGCCCTGCGACCGGACGACGGGGAGCACCGTGCGCGTCTCCCGCTCGACGAGCCGTACGCCACGCGCGCCCTTCGACTCCGTGACGTCGTCGACGAGCAGGAAGCCGAGGGAGACCTCGTCCTGCGCCGAGTCCGGCAGGGAGACCTCCAGCGTGGTCACGGCGAGGTCCCCGACGACCGCCACCGCGGGCACCGCGACGTCGAGCGTCGAGCCCTGGTGGGCGAAGCTCGCGCGGCGCACCTCGGGACGGAGGGTCGGGCTGGTCGTCGGTCCGGGGTCCGCGGCCCCGGGCACCGGTGCCGGGTCCGTCACGAGGGGCCCGCCCTCGCAGGACGCGACGAGGGAGGCGACGAGCAGCACCCCGACGATCCTCGTCCTCGTGCTCACCTGTCGCCTCCCTCGTGGTCCGACACCGTGCGTCGTGCGCCCCGGCAGCTCTGCGGCGGGTGCTTACCCCTCCCCGCCGGCGTCGCCTTCGCCGCCGATGCTCTCGACGGCGTTCTGCAGCTGCGTCCCGATGGCCTCGCCGACGGTGGGCGCGACCGCCACCACGGCGACGATGATCGCCACGACGACGATGATGATCCCCACGTACTCGACCGACCCCTGGCCCGCCTCGCCCCGGAACCTCCGGCGCATCGCGTCCTGCGCCCGCGCCACCCACGTCCCCAGCTCGTGCATCTCGACACCTCCTGTCGCGTGATGGTGCGCGGTGCGCGCTCCATCGTTCTCGTGAAGGACGCTACGGGCGCGGGACCAGCCGTCGACAGGGCGCCAGAGCCCCCTCGCGGGCCCACTTCTAGGACCTCTGCGCTGGGCCCCAGCGCCCACCGCGACCGTGGGCCCCCGGCGTCGGGGAGGCGCTCCCGGCCCGGCCGAGCCACAGGGCGATCGCCTGGCCGCGCGACGAGACCCCGAGCTTCGCGAAGATGCTGTTGACATGGTTCTTCACCGTCTTCTCGACGACGTAGAGGTCACGCGCGATCTCGCGGTTGGTGAGTCCTGACGCGATGGCGTCCATGATCTCGCGCTCGCGGGACGACAAGGCGTCGCGCAGGTGGTCCGGGTGGTCGGGGGGCGCGGACGCCGGCGCGGCCGGGTGCCCGGCCACGGACGCCGTCGCGGAGCGTGCGCCCCACGGCACGGGCATGCCCGCGAGGACCGTGCCGCCCTCGACGCACGTCCGCAGCGCGCCCGCCAGGCCCGCGGGGTTCATGCTCCCGTGGAGCACGTACCCGCTCGCGCCGCGCTCGAGAGCGAGGGTCATGGCCCGCGGGTCGTCCGTGTGGGTGAGCATGAGCACCGGCGCGTGCTCCACCATGGCCGGCACGAAGTCCAGGCCGCTGCGGTCGGCGAGGCGGACGTCGAGGAGGACCGCGTCGACCTCCTCGCTCGCGAGGAGCCGGACGCCCTCGTCGGGGTCCGCGGTGTCCAGGACGCGCGCCACGGACCCGGTGACCTCCAGCGCGGCCCGAAGCCCGAGGCGCACGATCGCGTTGTCGTCGACCACCAGCACCCGCATCGGCGCCTCCCCCTCAGCGCCGTCGCGCATCGTCCACCACCGCTCCCGCCCGTTCCCGGCGACGCCCGTCCCACGCCCGTGGCCGCGTCGCGGCGACCGCGCCGTCCGGCGGGGTCTCGTCGTGCCGGGGAGGGATCTCGACGCGGACGAGGGTCCCGGCCCCGGGCCACGAGGTCCATCGCGCGGCCCCGCCGAGCGCCCCGACCCGCTCCACGACTCCCTGGACGCCGAAGTGGCCCGGGAGCGACGCGGGAGCCGCGCCGTCGGCCGCGCCTCCGGGCAGGCCCACGCCGTCGTCGTGCACCACGAGCAGCAGACCGGGCGGCAGGCCGGGCGACGCCGCCTCGACGCACCGGACGACGACGCGCACGGTCGAGGCCCGCGCGTGCCGGCGCACGTTCTCGAGCAGCTCGCGCAGCACGACCGTCACGGCGGCGCGTACGTCCTCGTCCGCGCGCACGGCTCCCTCCTCGACGTCCGCGTCGACCGCGACGGCGGACCGCCGGGACCACTCCTCCAGGAGCCGGACCGCGTCCGGCTCGGAGAGCGGCCCGGCGAGGTCCCGGCCCGAGCGCAGAGCGCGCAGCGCCGACCGGGTGTCGTCCTGCGCCTTCCGGGAGGCCTCGTCGAGCGTCCGGACGACCTCGAGCGCCCGCGCCGACCCGCCCTCGCGCGCGAGGTGCTCCGAGAGCGTCCCCGCGAGCCAGCGGATCCCCGAGATCTCGCCGGCGAGGGTGTCGTGCAGGTCGCGCGCGATGCTCAGCCGGTTGTCGAGGACCGCGCGTCGCTCGCGGTCGCGGGCGGCCGTCTCCTGCAGCCTCGCGAGCGCCGCCAGGCTGCCCCCGAGCACCGCGCCCGCCCATGCCATCCCGACCAGCACGATCACGCCCGCGGTCACCTGGACGAGCTCCTCCGGCGCCGCGAGCACCGGCTGCCAGGCGAGCACGACGGCGACGGCGAGGACCACGGCGATCGCCACTGCTCGCGCGAAACCCGCCGCCAGACCCCACAGCGCGACCGTCGCGACGTCGTAGACGAAGGCCGGGCCCGCGCCGTCGACGAGGAGGGTGACGAGGAGCGCCGCGCCCGTGTCCGCGAGCTGGATCGACGTCGAGCGCGCGTACACGCCGCCGCGGCGGGTCCACGTGAGCACGGGGACGAACGAGAACGGCACCACCGCGACGCCGACGGCGACCACGGCCACCGAGCCCGTGACGACCACCGGTGCGAGCGCGAGGACGAGCACCGCGATGCGCAGGTGGCACAGGAACCGCACCACGTCCGCGGTGGTGCGCTCCCACGCGAGCGACTCCGGCATCGTCCTCCCCCCTCTCAGAAGAGCTGCGTGATGCCGTCGAGGTTGGTGAGCAGGATCGCGGACACGAGGAGGACGAGGGCCCCGGGCACGATGGTCATCGTCACGGCGAGCGACACCTTCGGTGCCGCCTTGGCGGCCGCCTGCCGTACGCGCTGCGCGTGCTGGCGGCGGACGTCCTGCGCGATCTCCGCGAGGGCGTCGGCCATCGGCACCCCGAGCTCCTCGGCCTGCAGCAGCGCCGTGACGAAGTACCCGAACGACTCCGAGCTCGTGCGCTCCCGCATCTGCTGGAAGACGGTGCGTCGCGGGACGCCGAGGGACATCTCGTGCAGGGCCGACCGGACCTCCTCGACCAGGGGGCCGTCCCCGTGCTCGCAGACCCGTTCGAGCGAGCCGCGGAAGCTCAGACCGGCCCGCACCGTGACACCGAGCACGTCGAGGAAGTCCGGGAGCTCGGCGTCGATCGTGCGCTGCCGTCGCTGCGCCGTCCCGTGCAGCCACAGCGGCATCCACCCGCACAGCAGCAGCGCGAGCGCGAGCCCTGCGAGCGGCGCGCGCAGCAGCGTGAACGCGACGAGGCAGAGGAGCGCGAGCGCGACGAACCCTGCCTGGCGGCGCACGTACACGGCGGGGGTCACGCCGTCGGGGCGCCCTGCGCGACGCAGCGTCCGGTCGATCGAGGCCGTGCGCTCGGGTCCGTAGTAGCGCGTGGCGAGACCCACGAACCGCGCACCGAGCGCGTCGAGAGCGCCGAGGGACCGCGTCCGCGACGTCGCGTCGTCCCCCTTCGCACCGTCCGGCCCGCCCAGCGGCGCGAGCCCGGTCGTCGTCACGAGGTGGACGCCGATCCCCGCGACGACGACGAGGCACGCCGCGGCGGCGGCGAGAGCGAGGCCGTTCACAGTGCCACCCGCGACAACCGGCGCACGAGGACGTACCCGACGCCGAACAGGGCCCCGGAGACGACCAGCGCGGCCTGCCCGAGCGCGGTCCCGAGCATGAGGTCGAGCGCCCCCGGGGACAGCAGGTTCACGAGGACGACCGCGCCCACCGCGATGACGATGACCGCGTACCCCGAGAAGGCGGCACCGACGGTCGCGGTCCGGATCTCGCGCCGGAGCTGGCGACGGTCGTCCAACGTCGCCGAGATCGTGGTCAGCGCCGTGACGAGGGCGCCACCGGCCCGGTTCTGGATCACGAGGGTCTGGATGAGCACGGCGAGCTCGCGGGACGGCAGCCGCTCGCGCAGGCGCTCGAGCGCGCTGCCCACGGAGCGCCCCACCACGAGCTCGGCGCAGACCTGCGCGAGCTCGGACGCGGCCGGCTCGTCGACCTCGTCCGCGGCGAGCTCGAGCGCGCGCGGGAGCCCGAGCCCTGCCTGGGCCGCGTTGGCCAGGACGCGCGAGACCTCGGGCAGCTGCGCGATGAACCGCTCGGTCCGCGCGCGGCGCCGGCCGTCGAGCCAGCGCGCGGCGCTCGCGACGACGCCGAGTCCGACGACGACCGCGCCCACCCGTCCGACCAGCGGGACCGAGAGCGCCGCGACCGCCACGGTCGCCGCGCCGACGGACAGCACCACCAGGGTCGGGGACCGCCCGGGAAAGCCGGCGCCGGCCAGCACCGCCGCGAGGCGCGCACCCCACGACGTGCGCAGGAGCGCGGAGTCCAGCGACCGGAACAGCTCGCGCCGGGGCTCGCCCGCGCGCACCGCGGCCATCAGGGCGTGGCGACGGTCTGCGGTGACCTGGGCGTGCGCGACGGTGACGAGGACCAGCAGCACGGTCGCCGCCACCGGCACGACCGCGGACCACGGCCTCATGCGTCCACCTCCCCCGCGTCGACCACGGGCTCGCCGGCCAGGGCCAGCCGCGTACGCAGCTCGTCCGGGACCGGGTGGTGCACGAACCGGCCGGTGACGACCCGGTCCGGGCCCAGCGGGTCGGGGACGAACTCGACGACCGGCCGCGTCGCGTAGTCCTCCCGGCGCCGCGACGTCACCCAGTGGACGGCGACGATCCGGCGGGCGCCGTCGACCGAGCGGCCCAGGTGCACGACGACCTCGACCGCGCCGTTGACCTGGTCGCGGATGGTCGCCACGGGGAGGTCGAGCTCGCTCATCGTCGCGAGGGTCTCGAGCCGCTGCAGCGCGTCGCCCGCGCCGTTCGCGTGCACCGTCGCGATCGACCCCTCGTGACCGGTGCTCATCGCCTGGAGCATGTCCAGGGTCTCGCCCCCGCGCACCTCACCGACGACGATGCGGTCGGGCCGCATGCGCAGCGCGTTGCGCACCAGGTCGCGGATGGTCACCGCGCCGGTCCCCTCGACGTTCGCGGGTCGCGACTCGAGCCGCACGACGTGGGGCTGCTGGAGCGCGAGCTCCGCCGCGTCCTCGATCGTGACGATGCGCTCCGCGTCCGGGATCGCGCCCGACAGGGCGTTGAGGAACGTCGTCTTGCCGGTACCCGTGCCCCCCGAGATCACGACGTTGAGCCGCGCGCGGATGCAGGCGGTGAGCAGGCGCGCGGTCACCGCGTCGAGGCTGCCTCGCTCCACGAGCTCGACGAGGCGGAACGGCCGCGGGAAGCGCCGGATCGTCAACGTCGGGCCGTCGATCGCGAGCGGTGGGACGACGACGTTGACGCGCTCGCCCGTGGGGAGCCGCGCGTCGACCATCGGCGACGACTCGTCGACCCGGCGGTTCACGCTCGAGACGATGCGGTCGATGGTCTGGTACAGGTGCTCCTCCGAGGAGAACCGCACGTCGACGCGCTGGATCCGCCCCGCACGCTCGACGTAGACGTCCGCGGGGCCGTTCACCATGATCTCGGTGACGGTCTCGTCGGCGATGAGCGGCTCGAGCACGCCGAGCCCGAGCACCTCGTCGACGATGCGGCGCACGAGCTGCGAGCGCTCGCGCGGCGAGAGGACCGGACCCTCCGCGACGAGCACCGCGAGCAGCACGCGCTCGAGCCGGGCGCGCCGCTGGACCATCCCGAGGCGGGAGATCTCGTCGACGTTGATCTCCTCGAGCAGCCTCGCCCGGTACACGGAGACGAGGTCCGCCTCGGCACGGTCGGGCTGCGACGGCCGGTCGGCGAGACGGTCCCGCAGGCTCATGCGTCCCCCCTCGGGAAGGTCGCGCTGCGCTCGACGGTGACGCCGCCGACGTCGCCACCGCGCCCGAGCAGCGGGAGGCGCACGCGCGCCTCGACGACGACCTCGTCGGCGTCGCGGTGGACCTCGAAGGACTCGACGCGGACCCACTCGGGCGCCTTCGCGTCGAAGGCCGCGCGGCCGTCGGCTCCCGTGCTCGCGGCCCGTGCGGCGTCGCGGACCGCGGCCTGGGTCGTCGAGAAGACCTGCGCCATGGTCACGGCCTGGACGCACAGGACCGCCGCGAGGAGCACCAGGACCACGACGCCGACGAGGTCCACCGTGGCCTGGCCGGCGTCGTGCCGCTCGCGCCGTGCGCGGCCGCACACCGCCGGGCCCGTCACGACGGCTCCCCGACGATCGCCGACCGCGCGTCCGCACGGAGCGTGAGCCCGGGGATCACGGTCGGCGTGCCGAGCGTGACGACGACCTCGTCGCCCACCACCGCGACCTCCACGTCGTCGCCCCACGGCTCCGGCACCGCGTCCCGCGCGCGCTCCCGGACGCGACGCTCGTCGTCCTCGTCCGCGACCCCCTGGATCCCGGCGAGCCTCGAGCCCTCGTCGGCCGCGCCGCGCGCGGCCACGAGGCCGCCCGCCCACAGGACGCCCTGGGCGCACAGCAGGAAGACGACGAGCGCGAACGCGACGAGCACGGGCAGCTCGACGGCCGCCTGCCCCGACTCCCGGGAGCCGCCCGCGTCGACGGCCTCCGGCTCGGTGACGTCGGGGCCCGGCCGTCGCCCGCGCCGGCCCTCCCGCCGGTCCCCGCGCCCTCGCCGCGCGCCCGCACGCCCGCGCACCGGGACTCCGTCCTTCTCGTCGGGCGGACCCTGCGGCGCACCCGGGCTCCCGACCACGCGGAGCGCCACCTCGGCGACCCTCGCGTGGACGGCCGTGCGCGTCGCGACGAGGTCGACCGTGTTCACCGCCGTCTCGAACGCCGACCCACCCTCGGGGACGACGGCCGCGACCGGCAGCCTGAGCGTCTGCTGGACGACCTGCGCCGTCACCTCCGAGCGCTTGGACCACCGGTTGAGCACGACGCGGACGTCGGACCGCCGGCGGACCGCGAGCCGCTCCCACTGGTCGAGCGTCCGCCGTGCGGCGCGCAGCGCCGGCAGGTCCGGCGTGACGACCAGCACGACCGCGTCCGCCTGCTCGAGGACCACCGCGCGCGGCTCGTCGAGGCCGGTCCCCACGTCGACGACGGCCAGGTCGCACTCGAACCGGAGCGCGTGCACGACGGCGCGCGCCGTCTCCGCGCTCATCGACTCCGCGTGCTCGCCGTCCTCCGGCGCCGGGACGAGCCGGATGCCGCCCGGCGCCTGGTACGTGGTCTCGCGGAGCACCCGCCCGGAGACCTCCCCCGCCAGCGGTGCGAGGTCCACCAGTGACTTGCGCGGGCAGACCCCGAGGTACGGCGCGAGGTCGCCCGCGCCCAGGTCGAAGTCGACCGCCGTGACAGGGCCCGACGCCCGCCGGGCGAGCGCGAGCAGGAGCGTCAGCACGCTCGACCCGACACCGCCCTTCGCGCCCGCCACCGCCACGACGCGGCCGTGGCGCGTGCCGCTCACCGGGTCTCCGGACGCGCTGGTCGCGGCACGCGTCCACGCCGCCACCGACTCGAGCCGCGAGACGAGCTCGTCGAGCGACGCGTCCAGCGAGACGACCGACCGCGCCCCGACCTCCATCGCGGCGGCGAGCTCGTCCGGCCCGGCGTCCTCGACGAGCATGACCGAGCCGAGGAGGGGCAGCGTCAGCCCGAGACGGCGTGCGAGGACGTGGCCCTGCCCGCCGTCGAGGTTCGCGTCGACGAGCACGACACCGACGTCGCGGCCGCGCGCCACCACCGCCTCCAGCTCGGCGAGGTCGTGGACCGAGGACCCCAGGTCGACGGCCTCGCTCTCGCGCAGGAGATTCTCGACGCGTTCGCGCACCGCCGGGTCGTCGGTCACGAGGACTGCGCTGACACTCATCCCTGCTCCTCCGTCACGGTGTACACCCACTGGTCCGCGGAGATCTCGCTCGTGTCGCCGGCCCCGCGCAGGGCGAGCCGCAGCTTCACGGAGAAGCTCTCGACGAACGCGACCTTGAGCGCGTCGTTGGTGGTCAGCGCGAACGTCACCGGGACGCCGCGCCCCGAGGTGAAGCCGCGGTCCTGCTCCGCGACGTCCTGGGCCACCCCGACGTCGAGCACGCGTGCGCCGGAGACCCACAGGCGCGAGCTCGGGGGCTCGGCGTCGGTCCCGCCGACCGTGGCGATGATGTCCACGAGGTCACCCGGCGCGACCTTGCCCGCGACGCCGGTCTCGGCGTCCACCATGACCGCGATCTCGCGGTAGCCGGGCTCGAGCTCGGGCGGGTCGAGCACCATCCCGCGCTGGACCGTCGCGCCCGCGGCGAAGTCCGCGCCGGCGACCTTGCCGACGACGTCCTGCGTGTCGCCCTCGAGGTACGCCGAGGACGAGACCCACCGACGGGGGACCTCGACGCTCTCGAGCACGTCCTCGGTGACCGCCTCGTACGCCTTCACGTCGTTCGTCAGGCGCAGCACCCGCACGGTGGGTCCGACCTGCGAACCGACGTCGTCCACGTAGGTCAGCACCCCGAGGAACGCGGTGACCGCTGCGACCGCGGTGAGGACGAGGAGCAGGACTCCTCGGCGTTGGCGTGGGTTCATGATCGGGCTCCTCGGGGGCCGACGGAGGAAAGGACGTGGTCGCGCGCGCCGTCACGGTCAGCGCCCGGCAGGCCGCAGAAGAGGCAGGCCCGGTCCGCGAGGCGCCCGCACTCGGGGCACGGCGCGACGTCCGGGTCCGCGACGGCGCCCGCGACGACGGCGTCGCGGTCCGGCGGGACGGTGCTGACCTCGAGCCAGCGTCGCGCCCGCCACCCCCGCGCTCCGGTGATCTCGGTCCGGACGGGCGGCAGCGCGTGCTCGGCGCCCGGGACCACCTCCCGGGCGCCCCGCGCCACGACGACGTCCCCCGGCCCCACGACCGGGACCTGCCGCGTGGGTGCGACGACTCCCCCGTCGAGGTCGACGAGGAACCTGCTCGGGGGCCACCACGACCGGACGTGCTGGCCGAGCGACGGGTTCGGGGCCGCCAGCGCGCCGACGCCGGAGAGCACGACCCTCGTCCGCGTCCGCGCGTCGACGGCCGCGCACACCGCCGGGGCCAGGCCGAGGTGGTCGACGGGGAGCGTGGAGAGCGCCTCGACCAGCACTGCCCAGCGGGTCACCGGACCCGTGACGAGCAGGGCCGCGCACCCCCCGCGGGCGAGCGCCCGGACGGCACGCGCGACGCCGAGGGCGGCGGGTGCGTCGCAGACGAGCAGGACGTCCTCGGCGGCGTCGTCCACGTGCTCGACCAGGGTGCTGAGCGTGGCGGGACGCCAGGTCTGGGTGGGTGCCTGGGCACCGTCCGAACGAACGGGGATCAACAACGTCGTCTTCCTCACGGTCGGCGTCTCGGCGGCGCTGCCGCGCCATTCGGACCTAAACGCAGGGATACAATACCAAACCAACACCCGGACGGTCGAGACTCCTGGACGAACCAACACATATGTGCGGCGCCGGGCGCCGGACGGGTACAGACCCGCAGCACGCGGACGACGGACCGACGGAGGCCCCTGTCATGCACACCGCACCCCTGAGCGTCGACGGCGGCGAGGTCGGCCCCGTGCTCGTCGCGCGCACGTTCCTCACCCGGCTCCGGGGCATGCTCGGCCGGTCGCCGCTGCCCGACGCGATGCTCCTGGTCCCGTGCACCTCGGTCCACGGCGCGGGGATGCGCGCGAGCCTCGACGTCGCGTTCCTCGCGCGCGACGGGTCGGCGCTCCGGGTGGCCCCGCTCCACCCCTGGCGCGCCCTGTCCGCGGCCCGCGGCACGCGTGCGGTCCTCGAGGCCCCGCTCGGCACGTTCGAGCGCTGGGGACTGCGGGCCGGCTCGGTCGTCACCGTCCCCGGCGTGCTGGACGCGCGGTGAGGACGCGCGCGACGCGCACGCGGTGGGCGCCGCGGCGCGTGGGCTCGGACGCCTGGCGGGAGGCCTGCCGCACCCCCGTGCTCTCGGGAGTGTTCGTCGCGGTCGCCGTGGCCGTCGTGGGCGCGGCGTTCCTCGCCTCACCGGGGGTCACGGCGTGGCACGCGCTCGCGAGCGCCGTCGTCCTCGTGCCGACCGCGACGGCGGCCGCCGTGGACGCGCGGACGCTGCGCCTCCCGGACGTGCTCGTGCTTCCCGTCTATCCCGTGCTCGCCCTGGTCGTCCTGGGGTCGGGGGTCGCCGAGGGCGACGGGCAGCGGTCGCTGCGCGTGCTCGCGGCGGCCGGGCTCGCGGCGGGCGCGTTCGGGCTGCTGCACCTGGCGAGCCCGACCGGGCTGGGGTTCGGCGACGTGAAGCTCGCGCCGCCGCTCGCCGCGCTGAGCGCGTGGCTCGGGTGGGACGGCGTCGGCGTGTGGTCCGTGGCCGCGTTCGCGAGCGCCGCGGTGGTGTCGTGCGGCTTGCTGGTGACGCGGCGGCTGCACCGCGGCTCGTCGGTCCCGCTCGGCCCGTTCCTCGTCCTCGGGGCCCTCGTGACGATCGCCCTCGCGGTCGCCTGACGCCGCCGACCCCTCGGGAGCGGGCGCGCCGCGCGCTCAGCCGCGGCGCGTCGCGCCCTCGAGGCGGGACCGCAGCTCGCGGGCCGTGCGCTCGGGGTCGGATGCGCGCGTGAGGGCGCGCACCACGACGACGCGCGTCGCGCCCGCGTCGAGCACGGCGTCGAGCCGCTCGGCGTCGATCCCGCCGATCGCGAACCACGGGGTGGTCGGCCGGGTGCTCGCGACGTCGCGCAGCAGGCCCAGCCCGACGGCGGCGCGCCCCGGCTTCGTCGGCGTCGCCCACAGCGGCCCCACGCAGAAGTAGTCGACCGCGGGGTCGGCCTCGGCCGCGGCGGCCTGCTCGACGGAGTGCGTGGACCGGCCGAGCACCGGGTCCGCGCCGAGAAGCGTTCGTACCGCCGGGACCGGCAGGTCGCGCTGGCCCATGTGCACGACGGGCGCGCCCGCGAGCCGCGCGACGTCGGCACGGTCGTTCACGGCCCAGAGCGCGCCGTGCTCCGTCGCGACCCGCGCCACGAGCTCCTGGAGCTCGAGCTCGCGCGCGACGTCGAGCGTCTTGTCGCGGAGCTGGACCACGTCGACGCCGCCTGCGAGCGCTGCCCGGAGGAAGTCCTCGAGGTCGCCGCGGTCCTCGCGCGCGTCGGTGCACAGGTAGAGGCGCGCGTCGGCGAGGCGGGCGCGCACGGCGGCCGCGTCCGGCACGGCAGGTGCCACGGGGGTCGAGGAGGTCTCGGTGCTCACCCGCCGGAGCCTAGCCGCGGCGCGCCCGGTGCACGCGGTACTGTGGCCGACAGCACGGGAGCCCCGCACGGGGCTGAGAGGGCGTAGGAGCCGACCGTCGAACCTGATCTGGGTCATGCCAGCGAAGGGAGCGCACATGCACCCCTCTGGCCCTCCGTCACCGGCGGGCCGTCCGCCGTCCGCGAGCGCCGCCGTCGTGCCGCCGCAGGGCGAGGTGCCCGACGGCGCGCGCGACCTCGTCGTCGTGGGCGGCGGGATCGTCGGCCTCGCCGTGGCGTGGCGCGCCGCGCGTGCCGGCCTGACCGTCACCGTCCTCGACCCGGCGCCGGGCGACGGTGCGACCCACGCCGCGGCGGGGATGCTCGCCCCGGTGACCGAGGCCGACTTCGGCGAGGACGACGCGCTCCGGCTCCACCTGGCCGCGGGCGCGCTGTGGCCGGGCTTCGCGGCCGACCTGCGCGCCGCGACGGGGGCCGACGTCGGGCTGCGCACGGCGGGCACCCTCACGCTCGCGTACGACGCCGACGACCTCGCGCTCGTGCGCCGCCTCCTCGCCCTGCACGCGGCGCACGGCCTCGCGTCGCACGAGCTCACCGTCGTCGAGGCGCGCCGCCGCGAGCCCTACCTCGGCCCGCGCGTCGCAGGAGCGGCCTGGGCGCCCGCCGACCACGCCGTCGACCCGCGCGCGGTCCACGCCGCGCTCCTCGCCGCGCTCGCCGACCCGGCGGGCGACGCGTCGCGCCACGGGGCGCGGGCCGTCGTCGTGCGTGCCGCCGCGACCCGGCTGGAGCGTGATCCCGCCGGGCACGTCGTCGGGGTGCACGACGACGGCGGTCGCCTCCACGCGGCCGGGGCTGTCGTCGTCGCGGCGGGCTGGGAGTCGGGTGCGCTGCTCCGCGACGTGCCGGGCGTCGACGTGCCGACGCGACCCGTGAAGGGCCAGACCCTGCGTCTCGACGCGGGTCCCGACCTCGCGCTCGAGCACGTCGTGCGGGGCGTGGTGCAGGGCCGGCCGGTGTACGTCGTGCCGCGCGCCGTCGCCGCCGACGGGCCGCGGGCCGGGCACCGGGAGATCGTCGTCGGCGCGACCACCGAGGAGAACCCCGACGACCGCCGCGCGACCGCGGGCGGCGTCTTCGCCCTGCTGCGCGACGCGCGCGCCCTGCTGCCCGGGATCGACGAGGCGGCGCTCGTCGACGTGACCCCGCGCGCGCGGCCCGCGACGCCCGACAACCTGCCGCTCGTCGGCGCGACCGCCGTCCCCGGGCTGCACGTGGCGACCGGTCACGGCCGCAACGGCATCCTGCTGGCGCCGCTCACCGCCGACGCGGTGGTCGCCGGGCTCACCGGGGCCGGGCTCCCGCCCGACGCCGCAGCCGCGCTCGACCCGGCCCGCGCCCACCGCTTCGCCGCACCCGCCCTGCACACCACGACACCGAGGTGAGACCCCTGAACCACGCACCGACCGTCGAGGTCACCGTGAACGGCGAGCCCCGCACGCTCGAGCCCGGCACCGGGCTCGAGGAGCTCGTCGCCGCACTCGTCCCCCGGTACGTCGCGGACGGGACGCCGCAGGGCGTCGCGGTCGCGCTCGACGACGCCGTCGTGCCGCGCGGGTCCTGGGCGACGACCGCCGTCGTGCCCGGCGCCCGCATCGAGATCGTCGCCGCCGTCCAGGGCGGCTGAGGAGGACCCGTGACCACGCTGCACAATCCCGCTCCCGGCCGGGCGACCGCGCAGGACGTCGCCGAGGACCCGCTCGTGATCGCCGGCACGACGATCGGCTCGCGCCTCGTCATGGGCACCGGCGGGACCGCGAACCTGCTCACGCTCGAGGACGCGCTCGTCGCGTCCGGCACCGCCCTGACCACCGTCGCGATGCGGCGGGTGGCCGTGCGCGCGGGCGGCGAGGCAAGCCCCGACGCCGGGATCTGGGCGCTCCTTGCCCGTCTCGGCATCCGCGCCCTGCCCAACACCGCCGGCTGCTTCACCGTGCGCGAGGCGGTCCTCACCGCGCACCTCGCGCGCGAGGCGTGCGGCACCGAGTGGGTCAAGCTCGAGGTGATCGCCGACGACGTCACGCTCCTGCCCGACCCGCTCGGCCTGGTCGAGGCGGCCGAGCAGCTGGTGCGCGACGGGTTCGTCGTGCTGCCCTACACCAACGACGACCCGATCCTCGCGCGCCGCCTCGAGGACGTCGGGTGCGCCGCGGTCATGCCGCTCGGGGCGCCCATCGGCTCAGGCCTCGGCGTCCTCAACCCACGCAACATCGAGGCGATCGCGGCCGCAGCGCGCGTGCCGGTGATCCTCGACGCGGGGATCGGGACCGCGTCGGACGCGGCCCTGGCCATGGAGCTCGGGTGCGACGGCGTGCTGCTCGCCACCGCCGTGACACGCGCCGCCGACCCGGTCCGCATGGCGCGTGCCATGCGTCTCGCCGTCGAGTCGGGCCGTCTGGCCGCGCGCGCCGGCCGGATCCCCCGCCGCGAGGGTGCCCTCGCCAGCTCGTCCCCGGAGGGCCGCCTCGACCTCGCCCTCTGACCACCGGGGCCCGCCCCTCGCCGAGCTCGGCACGCCGGGCCGCGACCGCCGAGCCCCGACCGCCCGTCAGGGCGCGCGCCGGACGACCTTCCCGTCCCCGTCGCGCGGACGCACCGGGTGCCCGCTGAGGATGGAGATCCGGTTGTACATGTTGATCGCGACCGCGACCCACTCGGCCGCCACGAAGGCGTCCTCGCCGAGGACCGTGCGCGCGCGGGTCAGCTCGACGACGGACCTCTCGCCCAGGGGCAGGACGGTCGCCGCCTCCGCCACCGCGAGCACCGCCTTGCCCCGCTCGTCGAACTCGTCGGTCTCCCGCCAGGCCGGCAGCAGGTCCAGCATCTGCTGCCGGATCCCGGCGGCCCTGGCCTCGCGCGAGTGCAGGTCCAGGCAGAACGCGCACCCGTTGAGCTGTGACGCCCGCACCTTGATGAGCTCCGACTCGACCACCGAGAGCCCGCGCTCGGCGGCGGCCTCTCGCACCACCGTGGAGAGCGCCGAGGCCGACTGCCAGACCTCGGGCACCGTCTTGTCCAGGAACGGACGCATCTTTCCTCTTCTCCGACGCTCACCGGTGTTGCCTCGCAGGTCCACACAACACCCTGTTCCGGCTCCGCGGTCAACCGGGCGGGCCGAGCACCCGCTCGGGGAACCGCCCGGTGTCAGCGGGGCTCGTGCTCGTGCTCCGCGGCCAGGTCGGCGTCCGCGGCCGCGCCGCGGAGCGTGCTCACGGCCCAGACGGCGGTGAGGGCCATGACCGCCGCGCCGGCGACCCCGGTGACGACGATCGCGTCCGTGAAGGCGTCCCTGGCGATCCCGAGGACCGCGGAGCCCGTGCTGCCCCCGACCTCGGCCGCGACCAGCAGGGCCTCCGCCATGGTCGACGACGCGCGCTCGGCCAGGCTCGACGGGATGTCGAGCACGTCGGTGCCGGCCGTGACGGCCCGCGAGTACCAGGCGACCAGCACCCCGCCGAGCACCGCGGTGCCCAGGGTCGTGCCGAGCTCGTAGGCGGTCTCCGACGTGGCGGCCGCCTGGCCGGCGCGCTCCGGCCGCACGGAGCTCATGATGACGTCGTTGCTCAGGGCGAGCGCCATCCCGGCGCCGAGCGACACCAGCGCGAGCGACGCCGCGACGAGCGCGGGGCTCGAGGACGGCGACAGGAACAGCGTGAGGGCGAACCCCCCGGTGGCGATGAGGAGCCCCGCGGCGATGACGTAGGCGGGGAGCACGCGCTGGACCAGCACGGCCGCGACGAACGCCGCGCCGGCCGCGAGGACCGCCTGCGGCAGCAACCTCCGCCAGGTCGACCTGCGCGAGAACGGCGTCCCGGAACTGCTCGGACACGTCCTTCACCACGGCGACGAACAGCTGGTCCCGGTTGCCGAAGTGGTGGATGAGGCCGCTCTTGGACACTCCGGCCGCCGCGGCGACCTCGGCCAGCGTCACCGCGGTCCCCTTCTCGAGGATGACCTGGGTGGCCGCGTCCAGGACCGCGCGCCGCGTGCGTTCCGTGTTGCGCGTCTGGCGCCCCTCGACCATGGAACCTCCCACCCGGACCGGTACGGCCGACCGGGTGGTCGATCGTACCGCCCGTCCGTGGCGCCGCTAGCCCGCGGTACCGGGTGCCTGCGCCGCCGAGGAGGACGTGGCGAGCTCCGCGAGGAGCGCCGGGACGCCGCCGACGACGGAGCGCGCGTCGACGCCGGCCGCGCGGGCGACGTCCGCGACGCGGGCGGAGCGGGCACCGGCAGCGCACACGACGAGCACGGGCCGGTCGACGGGCAGCGCCGCGAGAGCCGCCGCGGCGTCGGGGCCGCCCGCCGCGCCGAGGAACGCCCCGCTCGGGACGAGCGTCGCGCCCGGGAGCGGGCGCACCTGCGCCTCCCAGTCCTCGCGCACGTCGAGCAGGTACGGCGTCGAGGTCGCGTCGCCCAGGAGCGCGGCGGCGGCGCGCGCGGTGACGTCGCGCTCGCCCTCCGCCGGCGTCGCGCCCGAGGTCGCCGGGGCGAGGCCGCAGAACGCGGCGTACGCGTCGTCGCCGGGCAGCAGCGCGGTGACGGGCTCGCGCGTCGGGTCGGGTCGGACGGTGAGCTGGCGCCACGTGAGGTCGAGCGCGTCGTAGACCGCGAGGCGTCCGAGCAGGGTCGTGCCTGCGCCGGTGACGAGCTTGATCGCCTCGGTCGCCATGACCGAGCCGACGGTCCCGCACATCGCGCCGAGGACGCCGCCGGTCGCGCAGTCGGGCGCGGCGCCGGGCGGCGGCGGGACCGGGAACACGTCGCGGTAGGTCACGCCGCGCGCGTCCTGCTCGTCCGGGACCGGCGCGTCGGCGACCGGGGCGTCCTGGCGCGACCCGCCGTCGGGCACCGCGAGCCGGGGACGGCTCCAGAAGACGCTCACCTGGCCCTGGAAGCGGTAGATCGAGCCCCACACGACCGGGAGGCCGAGGACCTCGGCCGCGTCGGAGACGAGGTAGCGCGTGGGGAAGTTGTCGGCGCCGTCGAGCACGAGGTCGTAGTCGCGCAGCAGGTCGAGGGCGTTGTCGGCGTCGAGCCGCACAGCGTGCTCGACGACGCGGACGTGCGGGTTGACGTCGGCGATCGTGGACCGTGCGGAGTCCACCTTGCGACGTCCGACGTCGGGCTCGCCGTGGATCACCTGGCGCTGGAGGTTCGACGTGTCGACGGTGTCGTCGTCGACGATGCCGATGGTGCCGACGCCCGCGGCGGCGAGGTAGAGGAGCGCAGGGCTGCCGAGCCCGCCCGCACCGACGACGAGCACCCGGGCGGCGGACAGCCGGCGCTGCCCCTCGGGCTCGACGCCGGGGAGGGCCAGGTGGCGCGCGTAGCGCTCCAGCTCGGACGCGGTGAGCGCGGGGCCGGGGGCCACGAGGGGTGCGAGCCGCGCCGTCATGACGCGTACTGTTCCTCCAGCGCGGCGAGCTTGGCCTCCGCCTCGGCGTGCACCTTCTTCTCGAGGACGAACGACATGACCGGCACGACGCCCGCGAGGACCATGGTCGCGAGCCGGCCCCAGCCCCAGCGCATCTTGGACCACAGGTCGAGCACCGTGACGAGGTAGACGACGTAGATCCAGCCGTGCGCGAACGGGATCCACGACACGTAGCGCATCACCGGGTCGACGTCGACGAACGCGCCGACGCCGTACTTGACGAGCATCTCGACGCACAGGACCAGCAGCATGACGCCGGTGACGACGGCGAGGACCCGGTAGCGGGCGAGAGCGCCCCGCGCCTTGCGGATCGCGGTGCGCGCGGCCTCGGCGCTCGGCGCGGGCGCCGGTGCGGCCGTCGGGGTGGCGGGGTCCTGCGTGGTCATGGAGACGTTCCTCACTCCGGGGCGAGACGATCGCGGCGGTCCCGGCCGCGCGCGGTGGCGGGCGCGGTCGCGGCGGGTTAAAGCGTCGCCGCGTGTCGGGCGCCGAACCTAGGGTAGAACACCGTGCGCCCCCTTCCCCTCCCCGACCCGGGGACCCCCGACCTGCGCGGCCCGACGCGCTACCTGCTCTGGCTCGCGCGCCGGCAGCGGACGGTGCTGGCCGCGTCCGTGCTGCTGGGGCTCGTCAACTTCGCGTGCCAGGCGCTGCAGCCGTACATCCTCGGACGCGCGCTGGACGAGGGGCTCTCCGCGGGGTTCGGCGCGGACCTGTGGCGCTGGGCGGGGCTCCTGCTCGCGCTCGGTCTCGGCATCGTCGTCACGGGGGTCACGCAGCACCGGTTCGACATCGCGAACTGGCTGCGCTCCGCGCTCACGACGTCGCAGCTCGTGGGCGACGTCACCGCGCGCTCGGGCGACGCGATCACCGAGGAGCTGCCGACGGGCGAGGTCGTGTCGACCGTCGCGAGCGACGCGATGCGCGTCGGCCAGCTCTTCTCGATGATGGGCCAGTTCCTCGGGGCGCTGGGCGCGTACGTCGTCGTGGCCGTGATCATGCTCTCGACGTCGCTCCAGCTCGGGCTCGTGGTCGTGCTGGGCCTGCCCGTGGTCGCCGCCGCGCTCGCGCTGCTGGTCAAGCCCCTGCAGCAGCGCCAGGCCGCGCAGCGCGAGGCGCAGGGCCGGCTCACGACGCTCGGCGCCGACACCGTGTCCGGCCTGCGCATCCTGCGCGGCATCGGCGGCGAGGGCGTGTTCGTGGGACGCTACGCGCGCCAGTCGCAGAAGGTGCGCGAGGCCGGCGTGAAGGTCGCGCACACGCAGGCCACGCTCGACGCCCTCCAGGTGCTCCTGCCGGGACTGCTCGTCGTGCTCGTCGTCTACCTCGGCGCGACGGCGGCGCTGCGCGGCGACATCACGCCCGGCCAGCTCGTCGCGTTCTACGGGTACGCGGCCTTCCTCGGCTGGCCCCTGCAGGTCGCCACGCAGATGCTCAACATCGCCACGCGCGCGCACGTCGCGGCGCGCAAGATCGTGCGCGTCCTCGCCGTCGAGCCCGCCGCGGGCGCGACCGGGGCGAGCGCGCCCATGCCGCCCGAGGGCAGCACGCTCGTGGACGAGACGAGCGGTCTCGTGCTCGAGCCGGGCCGCGTGGTCGCCCTCGTGTCGTCCGACCCGGACGCGTCCGCGGCCGTCGCGACACGCCTGGGCCGGTTCGACGACGCCGCGGAGGCCGCCACGCCGGTCCGGCTCGGCGGGACCCTGCTCGCCGACCTCGACAAGCACGCGCTGCGGCGCCGCGTGGTCGTCGCCGAGGCGACGCCGCAGCTCTTCTCGGGCACGCTGCGCGACGAGCTCGACGCGCGCGGCACCGCGACCGAGGCGGAGGTGCTCGCCGCCGTCGCGACGGCCGACGCCCACGACGTGCTCGACTCCGTGCCCGACGGGCTCGCGGGCGAGCTCCCGGAGAAGGGTCGCTCGCTCTCGGGCGGCCAGCGCCAGCGCGTCGCGCTCGCGCGCGCCCTCCTCACCGACCCCGAGGTCCTCGTCCTCGTCGAGCCGACGAGCGCCGTCGACGCCCACACCGAGGCGAGGATCGCGGCGAGCCTCGCGCAGGCCCGGCGCGGGCGCACGACGCTCGTCGTCACCGCGTCGCCGCTCGTCCTCGAGCACGTCGACGAGGTGCTCCTCCTCGAGGGCGGGCGCGTCACCGCGCGCGGCACGCACCGCGCGCTCGTCGACCGCGCCCACGCGGCGGGAACGGGCCCGGACGACGACGCCGCGCGCTACCTGCGCGTCGTCGGACGCTCGCTCGACGACTCCCCCGCCCTCACCGGCACCGCGTCCGAAGGAGGACAGGCATGAGGCTCCCCGTCGCCGACGGCCCCGCCGTCCGCGCCGCCGCCGGGCGGCTCTTCGCCCGGCACCGCGCCACCTTCACGCTCATCGCCGTGCTGCACACGCTCGCCGCCGTCGCCGGGCTCGTCGGGCCGTGGCTGCTCGGCCGGCTCGTCGACGCGGTCACCGAGGGCACGACGTCGTCCTACGTGACGACGGTGGTCGTCGTCGGGGCCGTGGCCGTCGTCGCCCAGGCGGTCCTGCGCCGGTACGCGCAGCGCATCTCGATGGTGTTCGGCGAGACCGTGTTCGCCGAGCTGCGCGAGGACCTCGTCGAGACCGTGACGTCGCTCCCGCTGTCGACCGTCGAGCGCGCGGGCACGGGCGACCTCGTCGCGCGCACGACGAACGACGTCGACCGCATCCAGCACGCGGTGCGGTTCGGGGTCCCCCAGCTCCTCGTCGCCGTCGTGACGCTCGTGCTCACGGTCGTCGCCGCGGTGGTCGTCGCGCCGCTCGTGGCGCTGGCGCTGTTCGTCGGCGTCCCGTTGCTCGTCGTGGTCTCGCGCTGGTACCTGCGGCGCGCGAGCGCGGGCTACCAGCGCGAGGCCGCCGCGTACGCGACGCTCAACGGCACCATCACCGAGAGCGTCGAGGGCGCACGGACGGTCGACGCGCTCTCGCTCACGGAGCGCCGCAGGGCGCGCGTGCGCGCCGACCTCACGGAGGCGTTCGAGGCGGAGCGGTACACCCTCGGGCTGCGGACCGTGCTGTTCCCGGGCATCGACCTCGCGATCGCGATCGCGCCCGTCGCCGCGCTCGTGTGGGGCGCGTGGCTGCTGTCGCAGGGTCAGACGACGCTCGGTGCGGTCGCGACGATCACCACGTACGCGTTCCAGCTCGCCGGGCCCGTGTGGAACCTCATCTTCTGGCTCGACGAGATCCAGGTCGCCGCGGCGTCGTACGCGCGCATCGTCGGCGTCTCCCAGGTTCCGGGCGACCGCACGGCGACCGACGACGTCCCGGCGGGCGACCGGCTGGTCGCGCGCGACGTCGAGTACGCCTACCGCGAGGGCCACCCCGTGCTGCACGGCGTCTCGCTCGACCTCGAGCCGGGCGAGCGGCTCGCCGTCGTCGGGCCGTCGGGCGCGGGCAAGTCGACGCTCGGGCGCATGCTCGCGGGCATCCACCCGCCCACCGCCGGGGCGGTGCGCTCGGGCGGCGTCCGGCTCGTCGACCTGCCCCTGGAGGACCTGCGCCGCCAGGTCGCGCTCGTCACGCAGGAGCACCACGTCTTCGTCGGGTCGCTCGCGGACAACCTGCGCCTCGCGAAGGTCGGGGCCGCCGACGCCGAGCTGCTCGACGCGCTCGACGCCGTGGACGCGCGCGCGTGGGCGCAGGCGCTGCCCGACGGGCTGGAGACCGTGGTCGGCTCGGGCGGGCACGTGCTCACTCCCGCGCAGGCGCAGCAGGTCGCGCTCGCGCGGCTCGTGCTCCTCGACCCGCACACGCTCGTGCTCGACGAGGCGACGTCGCTGCTCGACCCGCGCGCGGCCCGGCACCTCGAGCGCTCGCTCGACGCGGTGCTCGCGGGCCGGACGGTGGTCGCGATCGCGCACCGCCTGCACACCGCGCACGACGCCGACCGCGTCGCCGTGGTCGACGCCGGGCGCATCAGCGAGATCGGGTCCCACGACGAGCTCGTCGCCGCGGGCGGCGACTACGCGCGCCTCTGGCACTCCTGGCAGCAGGAGTAGCCGCCGCGCGGCGCCCGGGTCACCGGGTGCCGCGCGGCTCCGGCGGGCGCAGGCCTGCGAGCAGGATCGACACCATGCGCTCGCGCAGGTCGGGCGCCGCGCGCCGCACGGGCTCGGGCTGCGGGCGCGTGATCATCCCCACCGCGGTCACGAGCTCGAGCGGCGTGAGGTCGCCGCGCACGAGCCCCTCGCCCTGTGCGGCGGCGAGCAGGCGCCCGACGCCGTCGAGCGCGCGGTCCTGCGCCTCGCGCACCTCGCTCGCGAGCACGTCGCCCGCGTGGTCGGCGAGCGCCGCCGTGAGCGCGCCGAGCTCGAGGCCGACGAGCCGCCGCACGTAGCCGTCCCAGGCGTCCTGCGGCGCGTCGTCGAGCGCCCGCGCCGCCTCCTGCGTCACGGCGTGCACCTCGTCGAGGATCGCGAGCGCCACCGCGTCCAGCAGCGTGGCACGGGAGTCGAAGTTCCGGTAGAGCGTGCCGATCCCGACCCCCGCCGCCTCGGCGACGGCGTCGAGCGCCACGTCGCTGCCCTTCGCGGCGATCAACGACCTCGCCGCCTGCACGATCGCCACCCGGCGACGTAGCGCGTCCGCGCGCATGCCCGCACCTCCTGACGTCCTGGTTTGACTCCCCAGCCTAACCGGAGGAAGATCGTCCGGTAAACAAGCGGAGGAACATCCTCCACTTGAGAGAGGACTCGATGAGCGCGCCGACCACGACCGACACGACGACCACCCCGAGCAGCGCCTCGACGGGCACGGCCCCGGACGAGACGTCCCGCGGTCCCGCCACAGGTGCCCGCGGCTCGACGCCCCCGGTCGTGCGCCTCGCGGGCCTGACCGCCGGTCTTGGCGCGATCCTCGTGGTGCTCCTCGCGCTGTTCATCCTCCCGTCGCTCAAGAGCGGCGCCCACGACCTCCCGATCGGTGTCGTGGGCGACCCCGCCTCGACGGCCCCGGTCGAGACGGCCCTGGGGTCGGCGGCGCCCGGCGCGTTCGCGGTCGAGGCGTTCGGCACCGGGGACGACCTCGCGCAGGCCGTCCACGAGCGCGAGGTCGTGGGCGGGCTCGTGGTCACGGCGGACGGTCTCGAGGCCGTCGTGGCGAGCGCCGGGTCCACGGCGATCTCGGGCTCGCTGACCGCGGCGGCGAACGCCGTCGGCCAGGCGACGGGCCTGCCCGTGACCGTCACCGACGTCGTGCCGCTGCCCGAGGGCGACCCCACCGGCGTCGGCATCGGCGGGCTCGCGTTCCCTCTGGTGTTCGGCGGAATCGTCCCCGTCGTCGCCTTCCGCAAGATCTTTCCCCACAGCGACCGCTGGAAGCTCGCCGGCCTCGTGTCGTTCTCCGCGGGGGGCGGCATCGTCGTGGCGGCCGTGCTGCGCTTCTGGTTCGGCAGCATCGAGAACGCCTTCTGGCCCGTCGCCGGCGCGATGGCCCTGGGGATCGCAGCGCTCGCCCTGCCCCTCGCCGGGCTCCAGCAGGCCTTCGGCGGGAAGGGGTTCACGCTGGGCGCGATGTCGATGATGTTCCTCGGCAACCCGCTCGCCGGCATCGCGACCACCGGGGACTGGCTGCCCTCGGGGCTCGGCGCGCTCGGCCAGCTCCTTCCGCCCGGCGCCGCGGGCACCCTCGTGCGCTCGGCCGCGTACTTCGACGGGGCGGGTGGTCTTACCGCGGGCCTGACCCTCCTGGCGTGGGTCGTCGCGGGCGCCCTCGTGCACGTCGTGGGCACGCGACGGGCGGCGCGGAGTGGGTCGGCCGACGACTGATCGACGACAATGGTCCTGATGCCCGACACCACGCACGACCCCCGACACGACGTCCCCGACCTCCCGAGCCCGTGGCGCGCTCGCCCGCCCGTCCACGCCGACGTCGACGCGCTCGTGGCCCTGCGTCGCCTCGACGTGCTGCAAGGAACCGGCCAGACCCACGTCGACCCGGCCGGGATCGAGTCCGAGGTCGTGGGGCAGGCGTCGTGGACGCGCCGCCAGCTCGTGGCGGTCGGCGCCGACGACGTGCCACGAGCCTGGATCACCGTGCACGACCGCGCCGCGGGCCGTACCCAGATCTGGGGATACTTCGACCGCGACATCCCTGAGATCGACCGGATCGCCGAGACGTTCTACCGCTGGGCCGAGGACGTCGCGGTCGCGATGGCCCGCTTCCGCGGCGTCACAGCCACCCGTCTCGACGAGAGCCCGTTCGCCGGCGACACCCGTCAGGCCGCCTGGCTCACCCGGGCCGGCTACGCCCCGCGCCGCACGTGGCTGCACATGGAGCGCCCGGTGACCTCGGACGACGCCGCACTCGAGCCGCGCGGGGACGTCACGGTGCGACCCGTCGAGCGGCACGAGAACGGCCTGCCCGTCGCCGCCGACCTGCAGGTCGTGCACCAGATGCTGGAGACGTCGTTCCAGGACCACTTCAACTCGTACCGCGAGAGCTTCTCGGAGTTCGTCCAGCGGCTGCAGGAGGATCCCGGCCACAGCTGGGACCACTGGTGGCTGGCCTACGTCGAGTCCGCCGACGGCCGCCGCGTGCCCGCCGGCACCGTCGTGTGCTCGTCCCTCGCGGCTCCCGAGGGCGGCGCGCCGGGCACCTACGTCGAGTACATCGGCGTGAGCCGTTCCGCACGCGGCCGGGGCGTGGCGAAGTCCCTGCTGGCCGTCGTCGTCGCGGACGCCGCCCGGAGCGGTCGCGACCGCGTGGCGCTGGAGGTCGACGCGGACTCCCCCACCAAGGCCGACGAGCTGTACCTGTCGCTCGGGTGGGAGACCGACTACGTCACCGAGTCGTGGTTCAAGGACCTCGACCTCGGTGGCTGACCCGGGGCGCGTCTCCGCCGGGCCGGCGCGACGCGTCGGGCGTCAGGCTCCGGGGAGGCCGGCGATGCCGGTGCTCTCGCGGCGTCCGTGGCGACGCACCCCGGCGGCCTCGTCGCGCACGAGGCGGACCCACAGCAGCACGGCGAACCCGCCGAACACCCACCACTGGAGCGCGTAGAAGAGGTTCTGCAGGTTCAGGCCGGTGCCGCCCTCGATCATCGGCCGCGGGAGCTGCGCGGGTCCCCCCTCGGCCGCGGACGGCTGTGCCGGGTCGGAGGACGAGAGCACGAGGTAGCCCGAGTACATGGGCCCGCCCCACTCGTTGACGAGCGCCCCGGTCGAGATCGCGTCGGTCAGCCCGGGCGCGGAGCCCCCCTGCCCGGCCGCCTCGGAGGCCTGCAGGTAGCCCACGAGCCGGACGGCGCCGTCGGGCGGCTCGAGCGCGGTGACGTCCGCGGGCGAGCCCACCCACCCGCGGACCACGGGCAGGACCGGCGCCCCGGACAGGCCGGCCCACGACGCGCCCTGCGTGCCGTCGTCGGTCACGCGCAACGGCGTGAGGACGAGATAGCCGGTGCGGCCGTCCAGCGCACGCCCCTCGACGAGCAGCTGGCCCTCGGCGTCGTACTCGCCCTCCACCCACGCCTGACGCCCGACGAGCTCGCCGGGGAACGTCGACTGCGGCGGGAGCAGGTTCCCGAGGCCCTCGGGCCCGGCGGCCTCGAGCTCGGCGGCCTCGTGCTGGGCGGCGAGCTCGGCGCGCTGCTGCGCGCGGTCGAGCTGCCAGACGCCGAGCCGCGCGCAGACGAAGGCGGCGAGCAGGAAGAGCACGAGCAGCCCGACGACACGGGGCTGGCGGGCAACCGCCCAGAAGGACCGTGGGGCGGAGGGCTCGGGCACGTGACCACGGTATCCGGAGCCGAGCGGGTCCCCGAACCCGTGGACCGTGCCCGGGCGAACGTCACACCGGGCGCCGTGGGACCTTGGACCTTTTGTGGCCGTACCGACGGACGTCACACCGCCGAGGAGCGTCACGAACCGTGCACGCCCCTGGTCGATGGGGTTGTATGAAGCCGTAGTCGTTCACGAACCCTTCCCCCCGCTGGAGCGTGAGATGAGCACGACCGCCGCCACCGAGTCCACCGCCTGGCGACCCGCCGAGGTCGCACCGCTCGACGACGAGACCGTGCACCGCGTCGACGCGTGGTGGCGGGCCGCGAACTACCTGTCCGTCGGGCAGATCTACCTGCTCGACAACCCGCTGCTGCGCACGCCGCTCGAGCGCGACGACGTCAAGCCGCGCCTGCTCGGCCACTGGGGCACGACGCCGGGGCTGAACTTCCTCTACGCGCACCTCAACCGCGCGATCGCGCAACGGCGCCAGTCGACGATCTACGTCGCGGGGCCGGGACACGGCGGTCCGAGCCTCGTGGCGAACTCGTACCTCGAGGGCACGTACTCCGAGTACTACTCGGACGTCACGCAGGACACGGAGGGCATGCGGCGCCTGTTCCGCCAGTTCTCGTTCCCGGGGGGCATCCCGAGCCACGTCGCACCCGAGACGCCGGGGTCGATCCACGAGGGCGGCGAGCTCGGCTACGCGCTCTCCCACGCGTACGGCGCGGCGTTCGACAACCCCGACCTGCTGGTCGCCGCGGTCGTGGGCGACGGCGAGGCGGAGACCGGGCCGCTCGCGACGAGCTGGCACTCGAACAAGTTCGTCAACGCGCGCAACGACGGCGTGGTGCTGCCGATCCTGCACCTCAACGGGTACAAGATCGCCAACCCGACCGTGCTCGCGCGCATCAGTGACGACGAGCTGCGCGACCTCATGATCGGCTACGGCCACACCCCGTACTTCTTCACGGGCGGCTTCGACGGCGAGGACCACTTCGAGGTGCACCAGCGCTTCGCGACGCTCCTCGACGAGGTGCTCAACCACATCGCGCAGATCAAGGCCGACGCCGCGGCGGGGAACGACGAGCGCCCCGCGTGGCCCATGATCGTCTTCCGCACGCCCAAGGGCTGGACGTGCCCGCCCGTCATCGACGGCAAGAAGACCGAGGACTCGTGGCGTGCCCACCAGGTGCCGCTCGCGAGCGCGCGGGACACCCCCGAGCACCTCGAGGTGCTGCGCGGCTGGCTCGAGTCCTACCGGGCCGACGAGCTGTTCGACGACGACGGCCGGCTCGTCGACGACGTCGCCGCGCTCGCGCCGACGGGCACGCTCCGCATGAGCGGCAACCCGCACGCGAACGGTGGGCTCCTGCTCAAGGACCTGCGCCTGCCGGACTTCCGCGACTACGCCGTGGACGTGACGGGGCCGGGCAGCTCCATCGCGGAGTCGACGCGCGTCCTGGGCCAGTGGCTCACCGACGTCGTGCGGATGAACCCGGACAACTTCCGGATCTTCGGCCCCGACGAGACCGCGTCGAACCGGCTCCAGGCCGTGTACGAGGTCACGGACAAGCAGTGGAACGCCGACTTCTTCGGGCCCGACGTCGACGAGCACCTCGCGCGCGCCGGACGCGTCATGGAGATGCTGTCGGAGCACCAGTGCCAGGGCTGGCTCGAGGGCTACCTGCTCACGGGGCGGCACGGCCTGTTCACGAGCTACGAGGCCTTCATCCACATCGTCGACTCGATGTTCAACCAGCACGCGAAGTGGCTCAAGGTCACGAACCACATCCCGTGGCGGCGCCCGGTCGCGAGCCTCAACTACCTGCTGTCGAGCCACGTCTGGCGCCAGGACCACAACGGCTTCAGCCACCAGGACCCGGGCTTCATCGACCACGTCGTGAACAAGAAGGCCGAGATCGTCCGCGTCTACCTGCCGCCGGACGCGAACACGCTGCTCTCGACCTACGACCACTGCCTGCGCTCGCGCCAGTACGTGAACGTCGTCGTGGCGGGCAAGCAGCCGGCCCCGCAGTTCCTGTCCATGGACCAGGCGGTCGCGCACTGCACGCGCGGCCTCGGCATCTGGGAGTGGGCCGGCACCGAGGTCGAGGGCGAGGACCCGGACGTCGTGCTCGGCTCGGCGGGCGACGTGCCCACGCTCGAGGTGCTCGCCGCGGCCGACATCCTGCGCCGGCGCATCCCCGACCTCAAGGTCCGGGTCGTCAACGTCGTGGACCTCATGCGGCTCCAGGACGAGAAGGAGCACCCGCACGGCCTGTCGGACAAGGACTTCGACACGCTCTTCACGGCGGACAAGCCCGTCATCTTCAACTACCACGGCTACCCGTGGCTCATCCACCGCCTCACGTACCGCCGCACGAACCACGCGAACATCCACGTGCGCGGCTACAAGGAGGAAGGCACCACCACCACCCCGTTCGACATGGCCATGCTCAACGACATCGACCGCTACCACCTGGTGATCGACGTCATCGACCGTGTGCCGTCCCTGCGCTCGACCTACGCGGGCCTGCGCCAGGAGATGGTCGACGCGCGGCTGGCGGCCCGCCAGTACACCCGCGAGCACGGGGAGGACATCCCCGAGGTGCGCGACTGGGTGTGGCCGGACGTCGGCGAGACGGCGACCGAGAAGGGTGGCCCGCAGTACAACGGCGCGAGCCCTGCCGCGCAGGACACCGGAGGAGACAACGAGTGAGCGACACCGCTCGCAGCATCTACATCACCTCGCCCGAGGGCGAGACGGGCAAGTCCACGATCGCGCTGGGGGTCCTCGACCTGCTGGTCCGCAAGGTCCAGCGGGTCGGGGTCTTCCGGCCGGTCACCCGGGCCGCAGGCCCGGACGTGCAGGACTACGTGCTCGAGCTGCTGCTCGCGCACGACGGCGTCGACGTCACCGCGGAGAACGCGATCGGCGTGACGTACGACGACGTGCACGCGGACCCGGAGGCGGCGCTCTCGCAGATCGTCGCCCGCTACCACGACGTCGCGAGGCAGTGCGACTTCGTCGTGATCGTCGGGACGGACTACACCGACGTCGCGGGCCCGACGGAGCTGTCGTTCAACGCGCGCGTCGCGGCGAACCTCGGAGCACCGGTCCTGCTCGTGGTCTCCGGCAAGGGCCGCACGCCCGACGCCGTGGGCAACCTCATCGAGGTGAGCGTGGCCGAGCTGCGCTCCCAGCACGCGCAGCCGATCGGCGTCGTGGCGAACCGCGTGGAGCCCACGGACCTCGACACGGTCCGCACGATGCTCGGCTCGCTCGGCCCGGACGGCGAGCCGTACGCCGGGGCGGAGGCTGCGCCGTCGGGCACGACGGCGCAGCCCGCCCCGGGCGCGGGGACGCTGCCCGGGTGGGCCGTGCCCGAGGACCCCTTCCTCGACGCTCCCACCGTCCGCGCCCTCATGGAGGCCGTGGGCGGGACCCTCGCGTTCGGCGAGGAGGAGCTCCTCGCCCGCGAGGCGACCGACCTGCTCGTCGGCGCCATGTCGTTCGAGCACCTGCTCGACCGGCTCACGGACGGCGCGGTCGTCATCACGCCCGGCGACCGCGTGGACATCCTCATCGGTCTGCTCGCGGCGCACTCCGCCTCGGGCTTCCCCTCGCTCGCCGGCGTCGTGCTCAACGGCGGCTTCTTCCCGCCGGAGTCGACGGCCCGCCTGGTCGCGGACCTCGACCCGAGCCTGCCGATCATCCGCACCGACCTGGGGACGTTCCGCTCCGCGAGCGCCGCCGCGAGCGCGCGCGGCCGCGTCACCAAGGAGTCGCAGCGCAAGGTCGACACCGCGCTCGCGCTGTTCGAGCAGAGCGTCGACGGCGCGGCGCTCCTCGCGGGTCTCGACGTGCCCCGGCCCGAGGTCGTCACGCCGCTGATGTTCGAGTACGAGCTGCTCTCGCGCGCCCGCGCGGACCGCAAGCACGTCGTGCTGCCCGAGGGCGACGACGACCGCATCCTGCGCGCGGCGTCGACCCTGCTGGGCCGCCAGGTCGCCGAGCTGACGATCCTCGGGGACGAGCTGAAGGTCCGCGCCCGTGCGGCCGAGCTCGGCCTCGACCTCGACGCGGCGCACGTCCTGAGCCCGCACGACCCCGAGCACGTCGAGCGGTTCGCCGCCGAGTACCAGCGCCTGCGCGCCCACAAGGGCATGACGCTCGAGGAGGCGCGCGAGCGCGTCCAGGACGTGTCCTACTTCGGCACGATGATGGTCCACCTGGGCCTCGCCGACGGCATGGTCTCGGGCGCCAAGCACACGACCGCGCACACCATCAAGCCGTCGTTCGAGATCATCAAGACGCAGCCGGGCGTGTCCGTCGTGTCGTCGGTGTTCCTCATGTGCCTGCAGGACCGCGTGCTCGTCTACGGCGACTGCGCGGTCATCCCCGACCCGACGGCCGAGCAGCTCGCGGACATCGCGATATCCTCCGCGGCGACGGCGCAGCAGTTCGGCGTCGACCAGCGCGTCGCGATGCTGTCCTACTCGACCGGCGAGTCCGGCTCGGGAGCCGACGTCGACAAGGTGCGCCGGGGCACGGCGCTCGTGCGCGAGCGCCGCCCCGACCTGTTCGTCGAGGGACCGATCCAGTACGACGCCGCCGTGGACGCCTCGGTCGCGGCGTCGAAGATGCCCGGGTCGGACGTGGCGGGCCGCGCGACAGTGTTCATCTTCCCGGACCTCAACACGGGCAACAACACCTACAAGGCCGTGCAGCGCTCCGCGGGCGCCGTCGCGGTCGGGCCCGTCCTGCAGGGCCTCAACAAGCCGGTCAACGACCTGTCGCGCGGCGCGCACGTGCAGGACATCGTCAACACCGTCGCCATCACCGCGATCCAGGCGCAGGCCCCGGCCGACGTCCCCGCCCCGTCCACGACCCCCGCCCCCCAGGGAGCCACCTCATGACCATCCTGCCCGAGGGCGAGCGCCCGAACCCCTACAGCGCGTACGGCGCGCACGGGTCCGTGCTCGTCATGAACTCGGGGTCGTCCTCGCTGAAGTACCAGCTCGTCAACCCCGTCGGAGGCGAGGCCATCGCGGCCGGGACGATCGAGCGCATCGGCGAGGAGTCCGGGATCATCAAGCACCGGTTCGCCGGGAACACGACGACGCGCGAGGAGCCCGTCGCGGACCACGGGCACGCGCTGCGCATCGCGCTGAGCATGTTCGACGAGGTCGGCCCGACGCTCTCGGACGCCGACGTGTACGCCGTGGGGCACCGCGTCGTGCAGGGCGGCTCGCTGTTCGCCGACCCGGTCCTCGTCGACGACGGCGTGCTCGAGCGGATCCGGTCGCTGTCCCCGCTCGCGCCGCTGCACAACCCGGCGAACGTCAAGGGCATCGAGGTCGCGCGGTCGATGCTCGGCGACGTGCCGCACGTCGCCGTGTTCGACACGGCGTTCTTCCAGCGCCTGCCGCAGCACGTCGCGACGTACGCCCTGGACGCCGAGGTCGCCGAGAAGTACGCGATCCGGCGCTACGGCGCCCACGGCACGAGCCACCAGTACGTCTCGGGCAAGGTCGCGCGCGTCCTCGGGCGCCGGATCGAGGGTCTCAACACGATCGTGCTGCACCTCGGCAACGGCGCCTCCGCGTCGGCGGTGAAGGGCGGCGTGCCGGTCGAGACGTCGATGGGGCTCACGCCGCTCGAGGGCCTGGTCATGGGCACGCGCACCGGTGACATCGACCCTGCGGTCGTGTTCCACCTCGCGCGCAACGCGGGTATGAGCATCGACGAGATCGACGACCTGTTCAACAAGCGCTCGGGCGTCAAGGGCCTGTCCGGCGTGAACGACTTCCGCGAGCTGCACCGGCTCATGGACGCCGGTCACGAGGGTGCCCGCCTCGCGTTCGACGTGTACATCCACCGCCTGCGCAAGTACGTCGGCGCGTACGCCGCCGTGCTCGGCCGCGTGGACGTCGTCGCCTTCACCGCGGGCGTCGGCGAGCACGACGCCGAGGTGCGCGCCGCGGTCGTCGAAGGGCTCGAGCCCCTCGGCCTCGCCGTGGACCGGGACCGTAACGCGGTCGACTCCGGCGAACCCCGCGTCGTCTCGCCCGACTGGACGAGCACGCTCGTCATGGTCGTCCCGACGATGGAGGAGCTCGCCATCGCCCGCCAGTCGGTCGAGGTCGTGGAGGCGGCGTCGCGCGCGTCGTAGGTGGGATGCTCGGTCGGTGACCGTTCTCATCGACCCTCCGACGTGGCCCGCGCACGGGACGCTGTTCAGCCATCTCGTGTCGGACACGTCGCTCGACGAGCTGCACGGGCTCGCCGCGTCGATCGGGCTGAGCCGACGTGCGTTCGACCTCGACCACTACGACGTCGCGGCCGAGCGCTACGACGCCGCGGTGGCGGCGGGGGCCGTCCCGGTCGACGGGCGCGAGCTCGCACGGCGGCTCGGTGCGTCGGGCCTGCGGGTACCTGGCCGCGCGCGCCGCGCGGCGAAGGCGGACGCGCTGCTCGCGCGCTGGGACGCGCTGCTGCCGGGTGCGCGGGGCGTCGGTGTCGAGCTCGTGGAGCGCTGGCACGAGGCGCACCGCGTCTACCACGGGCCGGAGCACCTCACCCACGCGCTCGACTCGCTCGCGCTGCTCGAACGGCGCCCTGCCGGGCTGCCCGACGCCGGAACGGCACCCGCCCGCGCGGCCACGGCTCCGGCGTCGGGCGTGGTGGGTGCGACGGACCCGACGACACGGCTCGCGCTGTGGTTCCACGACGCCGTGCACGACGGTGAGGCGGGCCGCGACGAGGAGCGTTCGGCCGAGCTCGCGACCCGGCTCCTGGGGCCGCACCTCGCCGCCGCGCGCGTCGCCGAGGTGGCACGCCTCGTGCTCGTGACGACCGCCCACTCCCCCGCCGTCGGCGACGAGGCGGGGGCGCTCGTCTCGGACGCCGACCTCGCGGTCCTGGGGTCGGCACCCGACCGTTACGCCCGCTACGTGCGCCAGGTGCGCGCCGAGTACGCGCACGTGCCCGACGACGCGTTCCGGCGGGGCCGCGCGGGCGTGCTCCGCTCGTTGCTCGCGGGCGACACGCTGTTCCGCACCCCGCAGGGCGCCGCGCTGTGGGAGGAGCGCGCCCGGGCGAACCTGCGCGACGAGCTGGCGGTTCTCGGGGCGACCCCGTGAAGGGCCTGCGACGCCATGACCTGGGCCGACAGGGTCGGCGCGCGACGACGGGGGTCGTTCTCGGTCTCGCGGTGCTCGTGCTGACGCCGTTCCTCGTCGTGCAGGCGGTCGGTCGCGCGCACGTCGTCGACCCGGGCGACGTACCCACCAGCGACGCGATCGTCGTGCCCGGCGCGGGCCTGCGGCCCGACGGGTCGCCGTCCACGTACCTGCGCCGTCGCCTCGACGCGGCGGCGGAGCTCTACGCCCGGGGAGTCGCGCCCGTCGTCCTGGTGAGCGGCGACGCGCACGACGACTACGACGAGCCCGGGTCGATGCGCGCGTGGCTCCTCGGCCGGGGCGTGCCGGACGACGCGATCCTCCTGGACCGCGAGGGCTTCGACACCCACGCGACGTGCACGCGCGCGGCGTCCGAGCTCGGGGTCGGCACGGCCGTGGTGGTCACGCAGGGCTACCACCTGCCGCGCACGCTCTTCTCGTGCCGCGTCGCGGGCCTCCGCGCCGTCGGGACCGGGGTCAGCGCGGCGAGCGTCGAACCCTGGAAGGCCGTGCTCTACCGCGTCCGCGAGGTCCCGGCCGCGACCAAGGCCGTCCTCGACGCCGTCCGCCGTTGACGACTCCGCGCCCGCACCCCGCGACTCACGGCAGGCGCAGGCGTCGCATGACGTCGAGCGCGCTCGTGAGCGCCCTGCTCGGGAGCTCCCCGCCGAGCTGGTACAGCGCGTCGAGCGTGAGGCCCTGGTTCGCGCCGCGCTGGACGGAGATCGTCTGCGCCTCGGTGAGCGCCTCGATCCCCTCGCGCCCGTGGCGGCGTCCGAGGCCGGACGCCTTGAACCCGCCCATCGGCGCGGCCACCGAGCCGAACGCCGCGGAGTAGCCGTCGTTCACGTTGACGGTCCCGGCCTCGACCTGTGCCGCGATCCGTCGGCCCCGGGCCGCGTCACGCGTCCAGATGCTCGCGTTGAGCCCGTACTCGGAGTCGTTCATGACCCGCACGGCCTCGTCGTCGCTGGCGACCCGCCGCACGGTCACGACCGGGCCGAACGTCTCTTCCTGGACGCACGCCGCGTCGTCGGGCACGCCGTCGAGGACGGTCGGCGCGTAGAACCACGGGCCGATGTCCGCGCGGTGCACACCGCCCGCGAGGACGCGCGCACCGCGGGCCAGCGCGTCGTCGACGTGCGCGACGACGCGGTCGAGCTGCGCCTGCGACGTGAGCGAGCCCATGTCCGCCGAGTAGTCGAGACCAGCGCCCAGCCGCATCTCGCGCACGAGGGGCACGAACTCGTCGAGGAACGCGTCCGCGACGTCCTCGTGCAGCACGAGCCGCTCGATCGACACGCACAGCTGGCCGGAGTTCGAGAAGCACGCCCGCACGGCGCCGCGCGCCGCCGTCGGGACGTCGGCGTCGGCCGCGACGTAGAGCGGGTTCTTGCCGCCCAGCTCGAGCGTCGCGCCGATGAGCCGCTCGCCCGCACGAGCCGCGACCTTGCGGCCGGTCGCCGTCGACCCCGTGAACGCGATGTGGTCGACGTGGTCGGTGAGGGCGGCTCCGATGTCGCCGCCGCCCGCGACGACGAGGAACAGGTCGGCGGGCAGGCCCGCCTCCTCGAGGAGCTCAGCCCCCCACAGGGCGCTCAGCGTGGTCTGCGGGTCCGGCTTGAGCACCACCGCGTTGCCGGCCACGAGCGCCGGCACGGCCTCCGCGAACGCGAGCGTCAGAGGGTAGTTCCATGGCGCGACGACGCCGACGACCCCGACGGGCCGGCGGTGCACGCGCGTCCCGGTGAGCAGCGGGAGCATGCCCGGGACCCGTCGGTCCGCGAGGTAGCGCGGACCGCGGGCCGCGTAGTGGCGCGTGACGATCGCGACGTCGGCGACCTCCTCGAAGGCGCTGCGGCGTGACTTGCCGGACTCCATCTGGATCAGGTCGAGACCGTCCGACTGCCGGGCGAGGACGAGCTCGCCGAAGCGCCGCACGACCGCCGCGCGCTCACGCACGGGCACCTGCGCCCACGACGCCTGCGCCTCGCGCGCCCGCTCGACCGCGCGCGCCACGTCCGCCGGGGACGAGACCGGGAAGGTCGCGAGCGGGGCGCCCGTGAACGGGAGGACCGAACGGTGCATGCCGTTCTCGTCGCTCGTGACGATGCGCCGGGCGAGCGGTGCGACGACGTCGGGCTCGAGGACGTAGGTCGCAGCCGGGTTCTCGGGGTCGATCAGGCCGTCCAGCGCGGCGCCCTCGCCGTGCTGCGGACCGTGAGCACCAGAGGTGCCGGGTGAGCTCGTCATGGGGACAGGCTACGTCGTCGGGGTGACACCCGGAGGCGCGTGCCGCGACCCGACCGGCGGGCTTTCCCGCCCCCGGGCCGCCCCGGCTCAGCCGGTGCGGCCGACCGGTCGCTCCCACGTGGTGAGCACCGGCCGGAAGCCCTGCCGTGCCCAGAACGGCGCCGAGAGCGGGTTGAGCACGCCGTGGTGCAGCAGGACGACGGCGTGCTCGCCGACCCGTGCGCGCACGCGGGCGAGGGCCGCGTCCACGAGCGCCCCGCCCACGCCCGCGCCGCGCGCCGTGGCGGTCACGTGCAGCAGCACGAGGTAGGCGACGGGACCCGCCGTCACCGTCCCGGCGACGGCGCCGGAGCGCTGCGGGGGCTCGACGGCGACGGCGCCCACGACCACGTCGCGGCCGCCCCCCGGCGCGTCCGAGGCGGTGGTCCCCACCAGGAAGGTCGTCGCGGGGTTCGCGACCGCACCCGCGACCTGCGTCGCGAGGTGCTCGCGCGCCCGGGGCCGCACCCGGGCGGCGCCGACGAGCTCGTCGTACGCGAGCTCGGCGAGCTGGTGCTCGAGCACCGCGGCCACGTCGTCCGAGGTCGCGTCGCGCACCGTCACGCCCACGGGTCCGCCGCCCGCCGCGTCCCGGCGCCCGGTCCCACGGCGCGCCGCGAGGTGCACCGTCGGGCGCATGCCGTGGGCGGCGAGGGCGGCGACCGCCTCGACGTCGCGGCTCGGCCAGACCAGCACCATGCCGTGGTCGCGCGGCGCGGGGCCCACCTGGGCCACGCCGTCGCCGTCGGGCGCGACGCCGGGGTCGGCGTCGACGCGCGCGGCCCAGGCCGCGAGCAGCGCGGCGACCGCGGCCGGGACGTCCGGGCCCGCCGCCCGCGCACGCAGCCGGTGCTCGCGCAGCGGCCGGAACATGGCGGCGGCGGCACCCGGCCCGACGTCACCGGCGGTCAGCACGCCGGCCGCGCGCGACCCGTCGGGGAGCCGCACGGCGAGCAGCTCGCCCGCGCCGGGCCCGGCGCCCAGGTCCGGCACGGCCACGAGCGGGTCCTGCGCGCCCACGCGGGCACGGTGCTCGGCCTCGAGCACCGCGAGGTCGTCCGGGCCTGGCTCCCACCGGTTGCCGCCGGTCACCGGGCCACCCCGCGCCCCGTGCCGACGCCGGTCCCGGTGCACGTCGCGCGATGCCGTCTCACGCGACCGATCGTAGGTGGCGGAGCGCGCTCGGCACGCACGGTCACAGCCCGAGCGTGGCGCCCACCTGGTCGTCCACCGCGGCACGGACCGCCGCGCGCGCCTCGTGGGCGGTGCGGGACGCCAGGGCGAGCTGGGCGAGCTCCGCGCAGCGCGCCCGGGTGTGCCGCCCCACGGCGTACCGCACGGACGGCACCGCGCCGGCGCTCATGGACAGGCTCGTCACCCCGAGGCCGACGAGGACCAGCGCCATGAGGGGGTCCGCCGCCGACTCGCCGCAGACACCGACCGGCTTGCCCACCGCGCGAGCGGCCCGAGCCGTCGCCGCGACGAGGTCGAGGACCGCGGGCTGCCACGGGTCGAGCAGGTCGACGAGCGACCCCCGGAGCCGGTCGGTGGCCATCGTGTACTGCGCGAGGTCGTTCGTCCCGAGGGACACGAAGTCGGCGACCGCGAGCAGGTCCGCGGCGCGCAACGCCGCCGAGGGGACCTCGACCATCACGCCGACCGGCCCTCGCAGCCCTGCCGAACGCGCGAGGTCGACGAACTCCTCGGTCTCGGACACCGTGGCGATCATGGGAGCCATGACCCACGGGTCGACCCCGGTGGCGTCCGCGGCGGCGGCGAGAGCCGCGAGCTGCGTGCGCAGCAGCCCTGGTTCCCGGCGCACGAGCCGGTAGCCGCGCACGCCCAGCGCCGGGTTCTCCTCCCCGGGCTGGTCGGCGAACGGGAGCGGCTTGTCCGCGCCGGCGTCGAGCGTGCGGACCACGACCTTGCGCCCCCCGAACGCGCGCAGCACGTCCGCGTACGCGGCCGTCTGCTCCGCGAGCGTCGGGGCCGACGCGTGGCCCAGGAAGAGGACCTCGGTCCGGAAGAGCCCCGACCCCTCGACCCCGACCGCGCGCCGCGCGTCGGCCGGCGAGCCGACGTTGGCGAGCAGCGCGACCGGATGACCCTCCGCCGTCCGGCCGGGCGACGTGTCCTTCTCGAGCTCCGCGGCGGCCGAGCGACGCGCCCGCGCCTGCTCGTGCCGGTCCTCGCCGGGCGCCCGCTCCACGGTGCCCGCGGCCGCGTCCACCGCGACCTCCTCCCCGTCGGCGAGGGCCGCAGCGCCCGGGACGCGGACGACGCACGGGATGCCGAGCTGCCCCGCGATGATCGCGGTGTGGCCCGTCGGCCCGCCGTGGACCGTGACGATGGCGAGCACCTTCTCGATCTCGAGGGCGGCCGTGTCTGCGGGGGCGAGGTCGTGCGCGACCACGACGCTCGGTCGCGCGAGCACCGGCACTCCGGGCTCGGCCTCGCCGAGCAGCCGGGCGACGACCCGGTCGCGCACGCTGCGCAGGTCGGTGACCCGTTCGGCGAGCGGCCCGCCGGCCGCGAGGAACATCTGCGCGAACTGCTCCACGGAGCGGTCGACCGCCTGCGCGGGGCGCTCCCCCGCCGCGACCCGCCGGGCCACCTCCTCGCGCAGGGCGGGGTCGGTGGCGATGCCGGCGGTGGCGCGCAGGACGTCGGCGAGCGTCCCCGTCGCCACGTCCGCCTGGGCGCGCAGCACGTCCCCCACCGCCTCGAACGCGGCGTCCACGTCCGCATCCGGCGGGCCGCCGTCAGCCGGGACGACCGGGGCGGGGTGCACCCTCACGACCGGACCGACCACGAGACCTCGACCGACGCCGACGCCGACGAGCCGGGTGGCCTCGGCGACGCTCACGACGCGGTGTCCAGGTCCCGCGCGAGGAGCTCGGCGAGGCCGTCGAGGGCGAGGTCCGCCCCGTCGCCCTCGGCTCGCAGCACGATCTCCTCGCCCTGCTTGACCGCGAGGGTCATGACGAGGAGCATGCTCGCCGCGTCGACCGGCTTCCCCCCGGGACGCGCGACGGTGACCTTCACGGGTGACTTCTTCGCGGCCTCGGTGAAGATCGAGGCAGGCCGGGCGTGCAGGCCCTGCGCCGACCCGACCGCGACGGTGCGCTCAGACATGGTGCTCTCCCTGGTTGCTGATGGGTGTGGACGACGCCGCCTGCGCCGCAAGCTCGCCAGGGCGCGCGGAGGCGTCGGGTTCGAGGACGACGTGGACGTCGTCCTCGCGGATGTCATGCGGGGCTGGAGCCGCGGAACCGGGCAGCCTCGTCGCCGCCCGGCCCCAGGCGACGGCGGTGCGCAGGCGAGCCCCGTCGTCGCCCGACGCCCCGAGGAAACCGGCGAGGGTGCAGTCGCCCGCACCCACGGTGCTGCGCGGGACGAGCGGCTCGCCCCCGGCCCACCAGGAGGCGCCCGCGTCGACGAGGAGCGCACCGTCCGGCCCGAGCGAGACGAGGACCTGCTCGTGGCCGCGCGCGACGAGGCGGCGCGCGCACGCGACGATCTCGCCGACCGTCACGGGCGCCTCGCCCACCAGCTCGCTCAGCTCCTCGAGGTTCGGCTTGAGCAGCGTCGTCCGGGTGCTCTCGACGACGCGGGCCAGATCGGCGCCCGAGGCGTCGACGGCGACCGCCGCACCACGGGACCGGGCCACCTCCACCAGCCGCGGGTAGAGACTCTCGGCGCCTGCCGGGACCGACCCGGCCAGGACGACCCAGACCCGGTCGTCCTGGCCGGCACGGTCCACCTCGTGCTCCACCGCGGCGACGAGCGCCGCGACCTCCAGCGGCCCCAGGAGCGGGCCCGAGGCGTTGATCTTGGTCGTCACCCCCACGCCGTCGACCACGGCGACGTTCGAGCGGATCGCCCCGTCCACCGGGACGGTGCGCGTCGGCACGTCGAGCGCGTCGAGCGCCTCGACGAGCTCGGCACCGTCCGGACCGCCGACGGGCAGCACGGCCAGCGTCGACCGGCCGTGCCGCACCAGGGTCCGGGAGACGTTGATGCCCTTGCCGCCTGGGTCCAGGTGCGTGCGCTCGGCACGGTTGACCTCGCCGACCACGAGCCGCTCGACGTCGTACGTGCGGTCGAGGCTCGGGTTGGGGGTGACGGTGATGATCATGCCCGCGTCAGCTCCCGTCGACGATCTCGAAGGCGGCGAGGACCGCCACGGCGTCGTCCGCCTCGAGGACGCGCGCCACCTTGTCCTCGTCGGAGAACACGAGCGCGATGCGGCCGAGGACCTCGAGGTGCTCGTCCCCCGCTCCGGCGATCCCCACGACGACCCGGACCGGCTGACCGCCCCAGTCGACCGGCTCGTCGTAGCGCACGAGCGCGACGGCGGTGCGCACGATCTGCTCCTTGGCGCCGAGCGTCCCGTGCGGGATCGCCAGGAAGTTCCCCATGTACGTGGGGGCGGTCTCCTCGCGCTCGAGCATCCCGTCGACGTAGGCCGGCCGGACCGCGCCCGCGTCGACGAGCACGTGACCCACCTCGCGCACCGCGTCGTCGCGCGTGCGCGCCGTCCCACCGAGGACGATCCGGTCGGCAGCCAGCACGTCGGTCACGACGTCGCCTCCTGTCCGACGCTCGCCTCTCGGCGCTCCTGCACGAGGCGCACCACCTCGTCGTACACCGGGCTGTTCATGAAGTTGTCCACCGACCGGTGGTCGGCGTGGGGCGCCTGGTGCCGGGAGCGGTCCGTGAGGTTGCGCTGGCTGATCACGAGGTCCACGTCGTCCGTGAGGTTCGCGACGGCCGTGTTGGTCACGGTCACGCCGTCGACACCTGCCTTGCGCAGCTTGTCGCGCAGCACGCTCGCCCCCATGACGCTCGACCCCATCCCGGCGTCGCACGCGAAGACGATGGTCTGGATCGGGCCGCGGTGCGGGTGCCCGGCCGCGGACTCGGCGGCCTCGGCGGCCTCCGCCTCGACACGCAGCGCGCTCAGCGCCCCGCTCGAGCGTCCCTTGTTCGCCTCGGTCTGCGCGATGGCGGCCTCGAGCCCGTCCTCCTCGCCCGCCGCGACGAGCGCCAGGTCGCGCCGACGCGTGGCGCGCAGCACGACGGCCGAGACGAGGAACGCGACCACCGTGGACAGCACCACGGACAGGATCACGCCCACGAAGCTCCCCCGCTCCGTCTGGGCGAGCACCGCGAAGATGCTCCCGGGAGCGGCGGGGCCGACCAGCCCGGAGCCGAAGATCACGTTCGTCGCGATGCCCGTGGCACCGCCGAGGATGGCGGCGACGATGAGCATCGGCTTCATGAGGACGAACGGGAAGTACACCTCGTGGATGCCGCCGAAGAACTGGACGACGATCGCACCGGGAGCCGTGGAGCGCGCCGCCCCCACGCCGAAGAGCGTGTAGGCGAGGAGGATCCCGAGGCCGGGCCCCGGGTTCGCCTCGACGAGGAAGAGCAGCGACTTGCCCGACTCCACCACCTGCTGGGCCGCGAGCGGCACCAGGACGCCGTTCCCGATCGCGTTGTTGAGGAAGAGCACCTTCGCGGGCTCGACGATGATGCTCATCGCCGGCAGCAGGTGGTTGTCGGCGAGGAACTCGACGATCCCGCCCAGGAAGTCCGAGATCCGCGTCACGACCGGCGCGATGCCGAAGAACGCGCCGACCGACAGGGCCCCGCCGACGATCGCGGCGGAGAACATGTTGACGAGCATCTCGAAGCCCGGCCTGATCCTGCCGTCCCAGATCGCGTCGACGCGCTTCATGACCCAGGCCGCGAGCGGCCCCACCACCATCGCCCCGAGGAACATCGGGACGGTGCTGCCGACGATGACGCCGAGCGTCGCGATCGTCGCGACGACCCCACCGCGCTCGCCGTAGACGATGCGGCCGCCGCTGTTCGCGATGAGCAGCGGGAGGAGGTACGTGACCATCGGCCCGACGAGTCCCAGGTACTGCCGGAACGTCGTCCCGTCGTCGGCCTCGACGAGCTGGGTCGCGGCACCCTGCCAGGCGCCGGGCAGGTCGGCGTTGCCGAACCCGCCCAGGATCCCGTTGGGCAGCCATCCCACGGCGATGAACAGCGCGGTGATCAGTCCCCATGCGAGGAACGCGGGCAGGTTGGGCATCACCATGCCCGAGAGGAATGCTCCGAACTTCTGTACCCGCACCTGCGCGCGCTTGCTGCGCGACAGCGGTGTCGTGCTGAGCGTCTGCGTACTCATGGTCGTCGTTCTCTCCGTTCTCGATCGTCGTTGATCCACGGGTCCCGGTCTCTGCCCGGTCAGGGCTCGATCGTGACCTTGATGCCGCTCCCGGAACGGACGATGTCGAGGCCCTCGGCGACCCGGTCGAGCGGGAGGCGGTGGGTGATCAGGTCCGTCACGGGGACGCTGCCGTCAGCGATGAGGGCGAGCGCCTGCTTGTTCTGCGCGGGGCTCGAGCCGTTGGCACCCATGAGCATGAGCTCCTTGTAGTGCACGACGTTCGAGTCGAGCGTGATCGTCGGCCGGTCCTTCGGCAGACCGCCGAAGAGGCTGAACCGTCCGCGGGGCGCGAGCATCTGCAGCGCCTGCTCCTGAGCCGCTCCGGACGCCGCGGCGGTGATGACGACGTCGACCCCGCGGCCGCCCGTCAGCGCGCGCACGGCCTCGACCGGGTCCTGCTCGGCCGAGCAGATCGCGGCGTCGGGCTGCACCGTGGCCGCAGCCATGTCGAGGCGCTCTCGGCTCAGCTCGACGAGGTACACCTCCTTGGCTCCCCGGGCCCGGGCGAGCCGGACGTGGAGGCAGCCGATCGGGCCGGACCCCACGACGACGACGGAGTCGCCGTCGTGCACGTCCACCAGCTCCTGCGCGTTGATGGCGCACGCGAACGGCTCCGCCACCGACGCCTCGGCGAACCCGACGCCGTCCGGGATCCGGTTGAGGCCGTCGACGGCCAGCACCTCGCGGGGGACGATCGCGTACGGGGCGAACCCGCCGTCGAAGTCGTAGCCCATGGACACCTGGTTCGGGCAGATCGTCATGGTGCCCGCACGGCAGAAGTCGCACGCCCCGCAGGGGATGGCCGCGATCACCTGGACACGGTCGCCGGACTCCCAGCCCTCGACGCCCTCGCCGGTCTCGACGACCTCACCGGCGATCTCGTGCCCCATGACGCGCGGGGGACGGATACGCAGGTGACCGGCCTGCGAGATCTTGACGTCGGTACCGCACATGGAGCACGCCCGGACGCGGATCTTCACCTCGCCCGGACCGGGTGAGGGCTCGGGGGCGTCCTCGAGCCGGACGTCGCCGGGGGCGTAGAAGCGGAACACCTGCATCGTTACTCCTTCGATCGTGGGCGTGCGGTCAGGCGCGGACGACGCGAGGGCCGGCGGCCTCGAAGGCCTCCGCGGTCTCCTCGTCGAGTCCGGTGTCGGTGATGAACAGGTCGATCTCCGCGAGGCTCGCGACGCGAGCGAGGTCGCTCCGACCGACCTTGGTGTGGTCGGCGAGGACGACGACGCGCCGGCCCGCGGCGACGAGCGCACGCTTGACCGTGGCCTCCGAGAGGTCGGGGGTGGTCAGGCCGTCCTCGAGGGTGATGCCGTTCGTCCCCAGGAAGGTCACGTCCGCGCGGACCTCGGCCAGCGAGCGCTCGGCCCAGGGGCCGACGCCCGCGAGCGTCCTGCCGCGGATGGTGCCGCCGAGCAGGTGGAGCCGCACGTTGGACCGCGTGGCGAGCACCATCGCGACCGGCAGCGCGTGCGTGACGACGGTCAGCTCGCGGTCCTGCGGCAGCAGCTCGGCCAGACGGACCGTGGTGGTCCCGGCGTCGAGGATGACGGAGCCGCCGTCGGGCACCTCTTCGAGCGCCGCCTTCGCGATGCGTTCCTTCTCGCCGGACAGCAGGCGCTCGCGGTCGGCGATCCCCGGCTCGATGCCGAGGCGCTCGATGGGGATCGCGCCGCCGTGCACCCGTCGGACGAGGCCGCGGCGCTCGAGCGCGGTGAGGTCACGACGGATCGTCTCAGCGGTGACATCGAGCACGGCGGCGAGCGCCGCGACGTCCACGCGTCCCTCCGCGCGGGCCCTGCTCAAGATCTCCTGGTGCCGCTCCGGTGCGTACATGCGGTGATCGTGGCATCAGACAACCAGGCAAGTCAATACCACTCGGGCACATCCGGGGCGATAACAACATTCGCCGAGGCCCGAACGGGCACGTGGTGCCGACTGCGGGGGTCTGCCGCGCCGGGTACGGCAGGCCTACCGGTGCGCCCCGGGGCCGGCGTCGAGCGGGCGGCCGAGCACGACGCACTCCTGGTCCACGTAGCCCAGGTGCCCGTAGAAGCCGCGGACCGCTTCGTTGGTCGAGCGCACCATGAGGCGCACCGCACGAGCTCCCTGCGCGGCGAGCCAGGCCTCGGCGGCGACGACGACCTGCCGGCCGAGCCCCGAGCCCTGCACGCGCGGGTCGACGGCGACGTAGTAGAGCCACCCGCGGTGCCCGTCGAGCCCCGCCATCGCGGTCGCGACGACCTCGCCGGCGCGGACGGCGCCCTCGCCGGTGCCCCGGGCGCCCGACGCACGGGCGACGAGCACGGTCGACGTCGCCCCGATCCGTGCGTCGGCGAGGTCGCGGTAGGGGTCGTTCCAGGGCCGGGTCAGCCCGCACGTCCGCCAGAGCGCGACGACGGCCTCCACCTCCCCGTCGGCGATCTCACCGACGTCCGGACGGACCTCGTCCAGGGCGCGCGTGAGCCGCGGCCCGTCGGGGACCCGCCCGGTCACGTCGCCCGGCTCAGCGCGGCTGGTAGGGGGAGACGACGACCTCGACGCGCTGGAACTCCTTGAGGTCGGAGTACCCGGTCGTGGCCATGGCGCGCTTGAGCGCGCCGACGAGGTTGAGCGTGCCGTCCGCCTGGCGACCGGGGCCGAAGAGGATCTCCTGGAGGGTGCCGGCCGTCCCGACGCGCACGCGCTCGCCGCGCGGCAGCTGCCCGTGGTGCGCCTCGGAGCCCCAGTGCCAGCCCTGGCCGGGCGCCTCCTCGGCGCGCGCGAGCGCGGCGCCGATCATCACGGCGTCCGCCCCGCACGCGACGGCCTTGACGAGGTCGCCCGAGCGCCCGACGCCGCCGTCCGCGATGACGTGGACGTAGCGACCGCCCGACTCGTCGAGGTAGTCGCGGCGCGCGGCCGCGACGTCCGCGACGGCGGTCGCCATGGGCGCGTGGATGCCGAGCGACACGCGCGTCGTGTGCGCCGCGCCGCCGCCGAACCCGACGAGCACGCCGGCGGCACCGGTGCGCATGAGGTGCAGCGCGGCCGTGTACGTCGAGGCGCCGCCGACGACGACGGGGACGTCGAGCTCGTAGATGAACCGCTTGAGGTTCAGCGGTTCGGCGACGCCCGAGACGTGCTCGGCGGACACCGTCGTGCCGCGGATGACGAAGAGGTCGACGCCCGCGTCGACGACCGTCTGGTAGTGCTCCTGCGTGCGCTGGGGGGACAGCGCGCCCGCGACGGTCACCCCGGCGGCACGGATCTCCTTGAGGCGCTGCGTGATGAGGTCGGGCTTGATCGGCTCGGAGTAGATCTCCTGCATGCGGCGCGTGGCGGCCAGCGGCTCGAGCGTCGCGATCTCCTCGAGGAGCGCGGTCGGGTCCTCGTAGCGCGTCCACAGGCCCTCGAGGTCGAGCACGCCCAGCCCGCCGTGGTTCCCGAGCGCGACCGCGGTCGCCGGGCTCATCACGGAGTCCATCGGCGCCGCGAGGATCGGCAGCTCGAAGTGGTAGGCGTCGATCTGCCAGCCGACCGAGACCTCCTCCGGGTCGCGCGTGCGCCGCGACGGCACGACCGCGACGTCGTCGAAGGAGAACGCGCGCCGCCCGCGCTTGCCACGTCCGATCTCGATCTCGTTGCTCACCGGGACAGCCTACCGGCGGCCCCGCGGGGCTGCGGCATCGTCGTGTGGGTGGTCGCTGGCAGGGTGACGATCGTCGCCGGGACGCCCGGCGGAGGGCGGTGACCACCGCCGACGACGGACGACACGAGGTGGACCATGACGACGACGCCCTGGACGGCGGGACCGTTGCTCGGTCTCGACACCGAGACCACGGGCGTCGACGTCGACGGGGACCGGGTCGTCACCGCGGCGCTCGTCCTGCGCGAGCCCGGCGGCACCCTCGTGCGCACGTGGCTCGTCGACCCCGGCGTCGAGATCCCCGCCGAGGCGTCGGCGATCCACGGGATCACGACGGCGCACGCCGCGGCCCACGGGGCACCGGCCCCCCAGGCCCTCGACGAGATCGCGACGCTCGTCGTCGACGCGCAGCGCGACGGCGTCCCGATCGTGGCCTACAACGCGGCGTTCGACCTCTCGCTCCTCGACGCGGAGCTCGCACGGCACGACCTGCCGACGCTCGCCGAGCGCCTCGGCCGACCCGTGCGCCCGGTGCTCGACCCGCTCGTCCTGGACCGCGCCTGGGACCCGGCCCGCGAGGGCAAGCGTCGCCTGGTCGACCTGCTGGAGCGCTACGAGGTGCTCGCTCTCGGACCGCTGCACACGGCGGACGCGGACGTCCTCGCCACGCTGGACCTGCTGGACGCGCTCGCCCGCGCCTTCCCGGACCTCGCGGCCCGCGGTCCCGACGCGCTCCACGACCTCCAGGTCGACGCGCACCGACGCTGGGTCGACGCGCTGGACGCCGAGCCCCGGGAGCAGCCCTACGTCGGCGCCGGCGCGGACGGACGCTGGCCCTCGTAGCACCACCGAGCCACCGCCATATCTCACGAGGCGGATGGAGAGATGGTGAAGATGGCATGTGTCCTGGCCGCGCAGCGAGACGGCCTCAGCGGATATCTCATGGATGAGTTATCGTCGCCGCATGACAGCGATCGACGACGCCCCCCTCACCCAGGTCGGCGCGCTCATCCGAGGAGCCCGGCAGAACCGCGGGCTCACGCAGACACAGCTCGCGGAGCGGCTCGGCACGAGCCAGAGCGCGGTGCACCGCATCGAGCAGGGCGCGCAGAACCTCAGCCTCGAGATGCTCAACCGCATCAGCCTCGCGCTCGACTCCGAGATCATCAGCCTCGGGGGCCCCAAGCACTCCCACCTGCGCGTCCAGGGCGGCCAGACGCTCTCCGGACGCATCGACGTCAACTCCTCGAAGAACGGCGCGGTCGCGCTCCTGTGCGCGTCCCTGCTCAACCGCGGTCGCACGACGCTGCGCGGCGTCGCCCGCATCGTCGAGGTCGACCGCATCGTCGACGTCCTGCGCTCGATCGGCGTCCGCGCGACGTGGACCCAGGGCGGCCGCGACCTCGAGATCGTCGTCCCGGACCGGCTCGACCTCGCCGCCATCGACGTGGACGCGGCACGCCGCACCCGCTCGATCATCATGTTCCTCGGGCCGCTGCTCGGCCTGCGCGACACGTTCGAGCTCCCCTACGCGGGCGGCTGCGACCTCGGCACGCGCACCGTCGAGCCGCACATGATCGCCCTGCGGCCGTTCGGACTGGCCGTCACCGCGACCGGCGGCAACTATCACGCGACCGTCGCCCCGGCGTCGGGGACGGACCTGTCCGTCGTGCTCACCGAGCGCGGCGACACCGTCACCGAGAACGCGCTCATGGCCGCCGCGCGCCGCGACGGCGTGACCACGCTGCGCAACGCGAGCCCGAACTACATGGTCCAGGACCTGTGCTTCTACCTCGAGCTGCTCGGTGTGCGCATCGACGGGATCGGCACGACGACGCTGCGCGTCCACGGCCGGACCGACATCGACGTGGACGTGGAGTACGCCGTCTCCGAGGACCCTGTCGAGGCGATGAGCCTGCTCACCGCGGGGATCGTCACGCGGTCCGAGATCACCGTGGCGCGGGTGCCGGTGGAGTTCATGGAGATCGAGCTCGCGACGCTCGCCGAGATGGGCCTGCGCTACACCCTCAGCGCCGAGTACCTCGCCCGCAACGCACGCACGCGCCTCGTCGACGTCACCGTGCACCCCAGTGAGCTGCACGCCCCGATCGACAAGATCCACCCCATGCCGTTCCCCGGCCTCAACATCGACAACCTGCCGTTCTTCGCGGTCATCGCCGCGAGCGCGCAGGGCACGACGCTCATCCACGACTGGGTCTACGAGGGCCGGGCGGTCCACCTCACCGACCTGACGCGCCTCGGCGCGGACGTGCGACTCCTGGACGCCCACCGGCTCCAGGTCACCGGGCCCACGCGCTGGTCCGGTGCCGAGGTGAGCTGCCCGCCGGCGCTGCGCCCCGCCGTCGTCATCCTGCTCGCGATGCTCGCCGCGAAGGGCACGTCCGTCCTGCGCGGCGTCGACATCATCGCGCGCGGCTACGAGGGCCTGACCGAGCGCCTGCGCGAGCTCGGCGCGAACATCGAGACCTTCCGCGACTGAGTCACGGCCGACCGGCGCCGGGCCGGCCTCCCGTCGGGGAGGCCGGCCCGTCGTCATCACTTCGGGTAGACGGCGTCCACCTCCACCTCGACGAGCCAGCCGTCGACGGGGAGGTTCTCGATCTCGAGGGCGAAACGGGACGGCCGGGCCGGGTTGACCACCATCGGCGCGCCCGTGGTCGAGCCGAGCTGGACGTCGAGCGTCGCACCGGTCGCGAGGTTGGTGTTCGCGAAGAACTGCCGGTAGGCGCGGTTCCAGCCGGCGAAGTCCATCTTCTCCTCCCCTGCGGGGTTCTGGAGGAAGACCCGCATGGAGACCACGTCGTCGTAGGACAGCCCGGCCTTCTCGAGGTTCTCCCCGATCCGCATCAGGACGTTGATGCCCTGGGCCTCGGTGATCGTCACGCCCGCGGGAAGCACCCCGCCGGGGAACACGTCGGTCGGGATGTAGCGCCCCTCGGCGGTGGCGCCCGGCGCCCTGTTCATCGCGGACGGACCCAGCCCGGACGACTTGTACCAGGCGACGTTCTTGCCGAAGGCCACGCCGTCGGCGATCGACGGCGTGGCGCCCGTGACGAAGGAGTACGACTCGGTCGGCTTCGGCTCGAAGAGCTTTCCGGCGGCGACCGCGGTCCCGGGGACGGCCACGGCGGCGGTGACGGCGATGGCGACGACGACCTTGGTGCGGTTCTTCATGCTGGCCTCCAGGCAGACGACGGACGCCACCCTGGCGCCCGGGCCCCGGACGACCGCGGGGGTCGCCGGGGACGGCGACGCTAGACACCCGTCGTTTCGGCGTCGTGACGGGCGCGTGTCCGGTCCGCGTCGGGGGCACCGACGACCGCCCGGCGCGCCCGCGCCGTCCCGCGGCACGAGCCGGGCGCCGCCCGCGCGCCACGTCACGAGACGTTTACGAGAACCGGCGCACGTTGACGCGCCGGAAACGCGCCGGACCCGTGCTCGCGACGACACGTCCCTAACGTCAGCCGCGGTGCTGACGGCGGCACCCGGCATCGTGGGCCGGGCAGTCCGTCCGTCAGGCCGTGGACGAGAGGGCACCAGCCACATGGTCACTGACGAGAAGACGTCCGGCGTCTCCCGCCGCAACTTCCTCCAGGCCGTCGGGGTCGGCTCCAGCGCGGGCGTCATGTTCGCGACGATGGGTGCGGTCGGGCTCGCCCCGACGGCGGCCGGCCAGCCGAGGAACGAGTCGTGGACACCACCGAAGGGCAGCGACTTCACCCTGACCGGCCGCTCCGCCAAGAAGGTCGTCATCGTGGGCGCCGGCCCCTCCGGCCTGGCCGCGGCGTACGAGCTGCAGAAGGCGGGATACCGGGTGACCGTGCTCGAGGCACGCCACCGGCCCGGCGGTCGCACGCTGACGATACGCGGGGGCGACTCCGAGACGGACCTCGGCGGGGTCACGCAGAAGGCCCGCTTCGCCGACGGCATCTACATGAACGCGGGCGCGGGCCGCATCGCCCAGTGGATGGTCACGATGGACTACATGCGCGAGCTGGGCGTCCCCTACGAGGTGTTCACGAACGCGAACGCGGACGCCTACCTGTACAACGAGCGCACCGGCGCGACACCGGGCAACCCGATCCGGTACCGCACGGCGAAGGCCGACGTCTTCGGCTACACGTCGGAGCTGCTCAGCTACGCGACGGACCAGGGCGCGCTCGACCAGAAGCTCACGGCCGCGGACAAGGAGAACCTGCGCTCCTTCCTCCGGTCCTGGGGATCGCTCCAGTCCGACGGGAGCTACCGGGGCGGGAACAACCGCGGGTACTCCGTGTACCCGTCCGCCTGGAACGAGCACGGCACGCCGCTGCCCGGGCCCGGCACGGTCTCGGAGGTGCTCGCCTCGAAGGTCGGGCAGTACTTCCCGTTCGAGATCAACTGGGAGCAGGCGATGCTCATGTTCCAGCCGAAGGGCGGCATGGACAGCATCTACGACTACTTCGTGCGCGCCATCGGCAAGCAGAACGTCCAGCTCAACTCCCCGGTCACTGGTGTGCAGAACACGACGCGCGGCGTCACCGTCACCTACACCGCGCCGAACGGCAAGACACGTCAGATGGACGCCGACTTCGCGATCGTCTCCGCACCCGCCGGCCTCATGCGCCGGTGGGACACCAACTGGGGCCCGGACATCGACGCGGCCCTCGGCGAGTTCTCGGTCGGTTCGCCGGCCGGCAAGATCGGGCTGCAGTACCGCTCGCGGTTCTGGGAGGACGAC